>Ga0209542_10000051_pt1 | contig 317812 bp, 291 predicted proteins | sample RifCSPhighO2_01_FD_184028 | JGI IMG/M metagenome (GOLD analysis project Ga0209542, IMG submission 184028) | Soil microbial communities from Rifle, Colorado - Rifle CSP2_plank highO2_0.1 (SPAdes) (version 2) | ecosystem: Environmental > Terrestrial > Deep subsurface > Rock core/Sediment ...
CTGAAATGAATATTCTTTTGTTTGGCATGATCGCGTCATTTATAGCGGCTGTTATTGCAGTAAAATGGTTGGTGAGCTACATCAAAACCCACGATTTTACATATTTTGGGATTTATAGAATTATTCTCGCGGTTTTATTTTTATTAGTTTTATGATCATCCGTGATGAAGGAGTGATACAGAGAGCCAAATCACGATAACCCCAACAATTAGAAGCACGCTTTCAATTACTGCAAATCCCTTTCTTTTTTCATGATGTATTTCAGGAATCAGGTCTGATGTTGCTATATAAATAAAGAAACCGGCTGTTAACGCCAGAAGTATTGGTATGTATCCCTCAAGAATATCTCCAAGAATATAAGTTATTATAGCGCCCATGAAAGCGACGCTCGCGCTTGCTATATTTACTATTATGACTTTTCGTCTGGAAAGGCCTTTATGGAGAAGCAGTCCAAAATCACCAATCTCTTGGGGAATTTCATGCATGGCAACCGCGATAGCAGTGACAATTCCAAGAGGGATGCTTACCAAAAATGTTGCAGCAATAACAACTCCATCTACAAAATTGTGCATAGTATCGCCGATAACAATTAGAGGTACTGTTGATTTGCTTTCCCTTTTATGTTCTGGGTATTCTTCATGGTGATGAAACCAGTGGATAAACCGCTCTAGCAAGAAGAATAAAAGTATTCCGACAAGCGACCAAAGAAAAATATCGATCCCGCTTTCTTCGCCTTCATGCAAAGCTTCCGGTAGTAGATCAAAAAAGGCCGCTCCAAGAAGAGTTCCCGCGGCAAAACTTGCTAAGAAGTGAGAGATTTTTAGAGCAAGTTTTTCCTTGGACAAAAGAGCAAACCCTCCCGCTAGAGAGGCAATGCTTCCTAAAAAAGTAAAAACCAAAATGTATTCTAGCGTTGACATTGTGAACAAACCCCAAAAAACTCTATTGAGTGCCTTTTTACCAAAAATTTCTTTTTATCTTTTATTCCTTTTTCAATACCAGCGATAAAATTATCTGAGACATCTTCTATTTTTCCGCAGTTTTCGCAAATCAAATGATGATGGTCTTTTTTGGAAGAGAGTTCATAGCGGAATTTGCTTTCGTGAAGTTGAATCTGCTTGGTAAGTCCTTTGCTGGTGAATGAATTGATGATACGAAATACAGTTGCCGGATCAGCATCAATATTTTTTTGCGACAAGTGTTTAATAATAGAAGAAACATCAGCTGGGGCATCGATTTTTTCTAAAAATTCCAAAACCGCAAGCCGAGCAGGGGTAGCTTTCAGTGATACCTCTTTTAATTCGTCTTTACAATTATGAGAACCTCGATTTATGTATTGCATATAATGCGAGCAACTGGCATATAGTATATGCAAGTCATTCGCATTTGTCAAGGGGCAAAGCGAAGGACAGTTCGCTAGAGGCATTTTGGTATAATAGATTTTCATGAATGTTATAAAAAAGCTCATCGGTTTCTTGTCTATTATTGTTCTGTTTACTCTTTTTCATGCATCAGTTTCTTTTGCCCAAACTTTTCCAGCTGCTCCAAAACAGGAGATTTTCAAAGCAAAAGTTATGGAGATTATTGATGAAGGCGAGCGGGTAATCGGAGAATTTAAAAATCCTTTCCAAAAAGTAAAAGTCAGAATTCTAGAAGGATCCGATAAAGACAAGGAATTAACTATAGACCATGGGGGCACGGTTTCTATACGCGAGGAACAGAAAGTCAAAGAAGGAGAGACAATTGTTCTTTCCAAATTCTCATCGCCTCAACGGACTTATTATCAGATTATTGATAAATATAGATTAGACAGTCTTTTGTATATAGTCATTTTTTTCTTTGTTCTAGTTTTGGCTTTAAGTCGCTGGAAAGGTCTTGGATCTATAATCGGACTTGCAATCAGCCTGTTGGTTATTGTTAAGTTTATAGTGCCCCAAATTCTAGAAGGAAAAGACCCTCTTTTTGTAAGCATAATCGGCTCATTATTTATTATGATTACAACAATTTATCTTGCCCATGGATTCTCAAAAAGAACAAGCGTTGCTCTTGGCGCAACAGTTATTGCTCTTATTTTGACCGGTATTATTTCTTTTCTTTTTGTTGACATAGTGAAGCTTTCCGGCTTGGGAGGCGAGGGTGCTTATAATTTAAGTTTTGGTCAGACAGGGGTTATTAACTTCAAAGGTTTACTTTTGGGAGGAATGATTATTGGCGCGTTGGGAGTGCTTGATGACATCACGACAAGTTTGTCTGCGGCAATCTTCGAACTGAATAAGGCAAATAATAAGCTTGGATTTTTCGAGCTTGCTAAAAGCGGCTTGAGCATTGGCAGAGAACATATCAGTTCACTCGTAAATACGCTTGCGCTAGCATATGCAGGCGCTTCGCTTCCTATTTTTCTTCTTATAATACTCAATCCTGCCGGGTGGCCGCTTTGGGCTATTTTAAACAGCGAGATTATTATAGAGGAAGTTATAAGAACTCTTGCGGGAAGCATAGGTCTTATTCTTGCGGTTCCATTGACTGCTGTTTTTGCTTCTTGGGTAAGTACAATGGGATCAAGCAACATATCAACAAAACCAACTGTTAATAGATTTATAAAAGGCAAGAGGGGAGATGTAAATTATGGGAGGTGAGCTTTTCATTTTGATTATCCTGATTATGCTGTCTGCGTTTTTTTCCGGTGCGGAAGTAGCTTTGGTATCAACGTCAATGATTAGGGTAAAAAGACTTCTGGATGAGAATAGGATGGGGGCAGGATCTTTAAATAGACTTAAAAAGAATCCAAAGCGCATGATTATTACTATTCTTATTGGTAACAATATTGTAAATATATCGGCCGCTTCCATGGCAACTGTGATGGCAACTGAAATTTTTGGATCTGGTTCTCTGGGAATTGTTACAGGATTATTGACGCTTGTAATATTGATTTTTGGAGAGATAACACCAAAAACATTTGCCACAACCCATGCTTCACGAATATCGCTTCTTGTAGCTTTGCCCATAGAGATTTTAAGCTTCACTTTATATCCTTTGGTAAAAATACTTGAGCGGTTTTCTGATTTTATAAATCGTTTAGTTAAAGTAAAAAGTATAGAGCAAATTTCCGAAGCAGAAGTCAAAAGCATGATACAGCTTGGAGTTGACCACCAAATTCTTGAGCCCGAAGAAAAGATAATTATGGAGCGAGCTATGAGGTTTAGCGATATTACTGTATCCGACGTGATGACGCCAATAGATGAGATGTTTTCGGTGGATGCGAGCAGAACAATAGTTGAATCGCTTCCTATGATACTCGGCAGCGGTTTCTCCCGTATACCTGTCTTCAAAGGTTCTAAAAACAATATTAGCGGGGTAGTCTTTGTCAAAGACATTCTAAAGCAAATGAATGATAAAAAGCAGCATAGGAAGCTTGATGAAATTGCAGTTGAGCCTTTGCTGACAGCCGGTCGTACCGGCATTGATGATGTTTTTAAATTATTTCAGGAAAGGCAAACCCATATAGCTTTCATTACCGATAGTCATCAAAAAATCATAGGAGCAGCTACTTTGGAGGATCTTTTAGAAGAGCTTGTGGGTGAAATTACAGACGAGAGCGAGATAATTCCCAATCGAATTATGAGGATTAACAAAGGTACGATTGTTACACACGGAAATACATTGGTTTCGAAAGTAAATGCTTTTTTCAATACGAAGCTTCCGGTTGATTCTAAAAATCAGACACTGCATAACTTTTTTGGACGACAGGGAGGAATTTTCAGAAAAGGCTCTTCGGTTTTGGTTAAAGGCGTAAGTTTGACGCTTGATAATGTTCGGGGCGATAATTTTGTTATAAAGCTGACTAAAGAAAAACTGGCTGTTTCTTATCTAAATGATCTTCTCAAAAAACTAGTTCCTAAACTTGTGCAAAAATCTAAATTATAAAAATTGTCATGCGGGCAATCGGTATCACAACTGAATTTAATTTATCCCCCTAGGAAACAGGCTGATTGATTATCTCCCTATCTATCACTATAATTATACCTACTGCTATATATGGATAAATCAAAGCCGTATATTTTATGGTTTAAAGATGTTACTTTAAAAGACTTAAAGGTTGTTGGCGGGAAGAATGCCTCTTTGGGAGAGATGTTTTCAAATCTAACCAAACAGGGGATAAATATTCCGAATGGATTTATTATAACAGCCGCGGCATATAAATATTTTATTTCCGCTTCCGGAATTAACGAAAAGATAAATTTAATACTTTCTCAAAAAACTACAAGTATTGAAGATCTTCAGAAAAAGGGTAAAAAAGTTAGAAATTTAATACTTGATGAAACTCTGCCTAACGACCTTCAAGAGGAAATAAAAAAGGCATATATTAAATTAGGAAAACTTTATTTTCAAAATCCCGACGTTGCTGTTCGAAGCAGTGCAACTGCAGAAGATTTACCCGGAGCATCTTTTGCCGGACAACAGGAGACTTACTTGAACGTATCAGGCGAGAAAGAATTGCTTGAATCAGTTAGAAAATGTTTTGCTTCTCTTTTTACCAATCGGGCTATTTCATATCGGGAAAACAAAAGATTTTCTCATAAAAAAGTTGCCATCTCGGTTGGTGTGCAAAAAATGGCGCGATCAAATAAATCATCAAGCGGAGTAATGTTTACAATCGACACCGAGACCGGTTTTGACAAAGTGGCTGTGATCAACTCTTCTTATGGACTTGGGGAAATGATAGTGGGTGGAAAAGTAATACCGGATGAATTTATTGTCTTCAAGCCCGCGCTTGAGATGGGATATAAGTCTATTATTTCAAAAACATTGGGAGACAAAGACAGGAAATTTGTTTACTCAACCGGATCGCGTCTTACAAAAGAGATTGCAGTTGAGCAGGCGCAGAGAAAAAAATTCAGCATAACAGATGAGGAGGCTCTTGAGCTTGCCAAATGGGGAATAAAAATAGAAAAATATTTCTCCAAGATTTACGGAAAGTATCAGCCAATGGATATTGAGTGGGCGAAAGATGGAGACGATAAAAAACTATATATAATTCAAGCCCGTCCCGAGACTGTCCGCTCAATTGAGGATAAAAATGTTTTTAAAGAGTATGTATTGAGAGGGAAGGGGGATGTGGTACTAACCGGCATAGCTGTTGGGACAAAAATAGCAACAGGAAGAGTAAAAATTGTAAAAGACGTTCATGAAATTTCCCAGATTAAAAAAGGACAAATTCTGGTAACAGTAATTACAAATCCTGACTGGGAACCGATTATGAAGACAGCTTCAGCTATTATTACAGACAAAGGAGGACGGACAAGCCACGCCGCAATAGTTTCGCGAGAACTGGGTATCCCATGCATAGTTGGTACGCAGAACGCGACAAAAGTCCTTAGAGACGGCGACGAAATTACTGCTGATTGCTCAAGTGGGGAGAATGGGATTGCCTATAGAGGCAAGCTTTCGTTTGACGTTCTTAAACACAGTTTTGAGGAGATTCCCAAAACCAAGACAGACATTATGGTAAACATAGGAAATCCGCAAGAGGCATTTAAATTTCACTATCTTCCCGCGAGGGGAGTTGGACTGGGCAGAATTGAATTTATTATCGCATCGCAAATCAAAATTCACCCCAACGCTCTTATCAACTTTGACCATCTTAAGAAAAGCAAGGATAAAGAGCACGAAAAGGTTGTTAAAAATATCCAGAATTTAACCAGTCAATATTCGGATAAAAAATTGTTTTATATTGACAAGCTTGCAGAGGGAATGGGGAGAATTGCCGCGGCATTTTATCCTTACGAAGTGCTGATACGTTTTTCCGACTTTAAAACCAACGAATACAGATCTCTTATCGGAGGAGATTTGTATGAGCCCATAGAATCAAATCCCATGCTGGGACTGCGGGGCGCTTCAAGATATTACAATCCTTTATTTAAAGAGGCTTTTGGGCTTGAGTGTAAAAGTATTCTAAAGGCAAGAGAAGAGTTTGGTTTGAAAAATATAATGCCTATGGTACCTTTTTGCAGAACTGCTGAGGAAGGGAAAAGGGTAATTGAAGCAATGAAAGAATTTGGACTAAGCAGAAAGACAAGTCCAGGCATAAAAATTTATGTGATGTGCGAGATTCCATCAAATGTATTAAGAGCTGATGAATTTTTGGATATTTTTGACGGATTCTCAATAGGCTCAAATGATCTTGCTCAGCTTACTTTAGGACTCGACAGGGATTCGGATGTGATAAGTAAAATCGGCAATGAAAATGATCCAGCAGTAAAAGAACTTATTTCAATTGCTATTGATAAATGTAGGAAACGGAAAAAATATATAGGCATATGCGGTCAAGGACCTTCGGATTTTCCGCAGTTTGCCCAGTTTTTGGTTGAGAAAAAAATCAACAGCATATCTCTAAGTCCAGACACTGTCATAAAAACACTTCTGACAGTTGCGGAGAAAGAAAAACTTTTATCCTAAAAATACATGAATTTAACTATTTCATCCGTTTTCCCTCGAAAAATACTTGACTCAAGAGGTGAGTGGACGATAGAGGTGGTTATTAAATTTTCAAACGGCTTGGAAGCGCGCGCTTCTGTGCCGCAGGGGAAAAGTGTAGGGTCATACGAGGCAGTCTATTTGCCGGTCGATAAGGCGATAAATGTTATAAAGGAGTTTATTGAACCAAAAGTTAAAGGAAGAAAATTGGGAGAACAAAAGGAGTTTGATGCTCTTCTGGTAGAACTTGACGGAACCGCGAGCAAATCTAATCTTGGAGCAAACAGCACATTAGGTTTGTCTCTTGCATATGCTCGGGCGAGTGCGCTTGCAGAAAACATACCGCTTTGGCGCAGCATTGGAAATATTTATGGGGAAAAACCAACTCGCAAACCCTATTTGTATGTAAATCTTATCAACGGCGGTCTGCACGCCGGCAACAATCTTGATTTTCAAGAATACATGATTATTCCTCAGACTGAGTCTTATCGTCAAAGCGTTGAGGCATCGGTTGCTATTTATCAGCGGATGAAGAAATATTTAATTGAGCATCTTGGGGCTGGCGCTTCAAATCTTGGAGATGAGGGAGGATGCGCGCCGTATTTTCCAAACGCTCTCGCGCCGTTTGAAATTCTCGCAAAAGCGATTCAAAGAGTTGATTTGCCTTTAAAAATACTGTTTGGACTTGACGCGGCGGCAAATAATATCAAGAAAAGCTCTGCGGAACTTACTAAATCCTATAAGGATATGATTGACAAATTTAGCCTTTTTTACCTGGAGGATCCATATAAAGAGCAGGAATTTGAAGATTTTTCAGCTCTTTTGAAAAAGACGAGTTCGTTAACAATCGCTGGAGACGACTTAACCGCGACAAATATCTCAAGGATTCAAAAAGCCTGCGAGCAAAGTTGTATTAATGGAGTTGTGATAAAACCCAATCAGATAGGAACGCTCTCAGAAACTCTTGATGCTGTTAGGACGGCAAGAAAATGCGGATATTCAATTGTTGTCTCACACAGAAGCGGCGAGACAAACGATGGCTTCATTGTTGATCTAGCGCATGGAATAGGCGCGGATGGAATCAAAATAGGTGCTCCCGCTCGAGGAGAAAGAGTGGAAAAGTTTAATCGGTTTCTTGAGATTGAAGAAGAATTAAAATAGCCATTGACAGCGCAGTTTTTTTCTGATAATTTTAAAATATGCCAGGCATTACAGATTCATTAAAGGATGTTTTGTCTTCTACAGTTACCGCAGCCGGTGATGTGGTCGGTACAATAAGAAACGTTGCAAAGGACAATTTGGTGGAGACTGTTCGCGGCGGCGGAGAGGTAGTATCTACTTCTGTTAACGTTGCATCCAAAGTGGTTTCCGATGGCATCCAAGCAGTATCTAACACTGGTGTATCATTGACAAACGGAGTAGTGGGATTGGTTGACGGTGTTATTGAAGGTGTTTCGGAAGTGGGAGGAGATGTTGGTGTCGCTAGTACAGAGGCAGCAAGAGGAGCTGTAAAAAGTGTATCCTCTGTGGGAGGAGATGTTGGTGTCGCCGCCGTTTCGGCAGTTGAGGGGTCAATTAAAGCTGCAGAAAAGATCGGTACCGATACCGGAGGATTGGCAAAAAATGCAGTGATCGGAAGTCTTCAGGCGGCAGACGAGATAGGCTCTGAGGCAGGAGGAATGGTAAGAAAAGCCTTATTAAACGCAGCTTCTTTGCCGCACGACATAATTGATGCTCTTCTGACTGGTAAAAAAGAATAACCTCATAAAAAACTGTTGTCGTTTATATTAGGCCGTCGAGGCAAGTTATTAGAACCACTGTCGGGCTTTAAATATCAGGAGCATAATAAAGCTTATCACAAGCATTGTAAGAAGAAGGATCAGAAAGGAAAACTTGTCTTGTGCTAAAGGCAGTCCAACAATATTCATCCCGTAAATACTGGCGACTAAATTCAGAGGGAGTATAACAGTGGAAAAGATTGTTAGAACTTTAATTACCTCATTGGTTTTTGATGCGATGTGTGATTCATTGCTTTCCGATATTCCTTCAATTAGCTCCCGGCTGTCTTCAAGTCTGTGAGCAATCTTTTTTAAATGGTCATTAATATTGCTCCAATAAAAACCCATATTTTTACTTAGAGGTTCGTGCTGTCCTTCCTCCAATTCCTCAAAAAGAGGCAAGATAGGTTTTATCATGGTTTGGAAAAACACAATGTTTCGTCTGGTGATTGATATTTCTTCAAGGACTGTTTGTGTATTTTTATCCTCAAGCTCCCGATCGACTTTTTCAATAGTTATAATAAGCTCGTTAATTACAGGGAAGCAATTGTCTACAAGCGCATCAATCATTTTGTACGCGAGAAATACGGATCCCTGTCCCATATACAGCTCTCTGTGATGTAGAGTTTTTTGGCATTGTGAGAAGATGTGATCAATTGGAGGAAGGACTTCTTCATGCAATGTCACAACGTAATCTTTTCCAACAAACAAATTGACGTGGGAGGTCAGAATTCTTCTCGCACCAACAGAGGAGAGATGAAACAGTGGAATAGAAGAAAGAGTAGCGTGGGGGATATTTAATAAATTTGCAATTGATATTCTGTCTGCTTTTTCTTTGCCGTTTGCGCTTGGGTTGTTTTCTTTTAGACTATCATCACTTGGCTTGTCATCGCCATTTTGTTTAAAAAAAGGAAAGTCCAACACAATAAGGCTATAGTCTTTATACAGCTTGATAGTAGGAATTTGCGTTCTGTGCAAGTAGTCCTCAAGATCAAGAGGATTAAATGAAAAATTTTTCCTAAGATCTTTGATTTCTAGCGCCCCTGGTTTAGTGACGTTTACAAAAGAAATTCCTTTGTAATTAACTGTTTTTATATTCATTGATAAGTACCCTCTTTAATTGTAAGTCTTAAAATATATTTGTCAATCGTTAAGATCGGATTAAGAGGGTTGACTTCGGAGAGATGTAGTGGTTTAATAAGTAAATAAAAGGAGGGGTTGACATTTAGCAAATGCTGTGCTAGAGTGCTAATAGACAATAAATTATGGAAAAAACAATTCCACTGATACCAATAAGAGACGGAGTGATTTTCCCAAATACGGATTCTGTGTTGACCTTTGGCAGACCGAAAAGTCTGGCTGCTTTGGAGTCTTCTTTTTCAAGTGAAAGAGTTGTTTGCTTTGTGCTTCAAAAAAACCCAAAATTAAATGACCCCAGCCCTGCAGATCTTTACGAGGTTGGAACACTTTCGCGCATAGAGCGCATGGTAAAAACAGATGGAGAAATTAATGCTCAAGTAAGAGGAATAGAAAGAGTTAAGATTCTTTCCGTTGAGGAGCTTGATTCATTTCTTCTGGCGCGTGTTGTTGAAATGCCGGACACTGGTGAAAGTTCATCAGAAATTAAAGCACTTTGTAATCATCTTACCAATGAATTCAGACGGGCAATGAACCTTGGTAAGTCTGTAGATTTTTTGGTTTTTATGAATATCATGTCTCCAGACAATACCCCGTCTCAGCTGGCAGATCTTATTGGATCTGTTTTGGATATAAAACCAGCAGATCGCCAAATGCTACTTGAAACTACAGGTATACAGGAAAGACTTGAAAAGATTGCGACATTTATGGCAAAAGAGATTAAGATCTTGGAGCTTGAGAGACGCATAGCTTCAAAAACCCAAGAGAGGTTTGAAAAGGGAGCCCGGGAAGTAATGCTTCGAGAAAGACTCAGGACCATTGAGAAAGAGCTTGGCGAGACAGAGGAAGACAGCGAGACAAGGGAGCTTTTGGATAGGATCAAAAAAGCAGATATGCCCGAGGAAGTCGAAGCAAAAGCTAAAAAAGAGGCAAAAAAACTTTCTCAAATGACCCAGTTCAACCCGGAAGCTGGTTATATAAGAAATTATTTGGATTGGTTAGTTAGTCTTCCCTGGGGGAAGGAAAGTAAAAACAATGTCGATATAAAGGCGGCTGAGAAAATTCTTGATGAGGACCATTACGGGCTAAAAAAAGCAAAGGAGAGAATTGTTGAGTACCTGGCAGTTCACAAACTTGCAGGGAAAATGAAAGGACCAATTCTTTGTTTTGTGGGTCCGCCCGGAGTTGGTAAAACATCGATTGGAAAATCAATAGCGCGGTCTTTGGGTAGAAAATTTGTCAGAGTTTCTTTGGGCGGCATTAGAGATGAGGCCGAAATAAGAGGACACAGACGTACTTATGTAGGCGCGCTTCCTGGACGAATTATTCAGGGAATAAAAGACGTGGGCACCAAAAATCCGGTATTCATGCTTGATGAGATAGACAAAGTTGGGACAGATTTTAGAGGGGATCCATCATCGGCACTTTTGGAGGCACTTGATCCAGAGCAGAACAATCAGTTTTCTGATCATTATTTAGAAGTTCCTTTTGACCTTTCAAACGTAATGTTTGTAACAACTTCCAATGTTTTGGATACGATTCCGCCTGCTCTTCGAGACAGACTAGAGATTATTCACTTTGCGGGTTATACACACGATGAGAAATTTAAAATCATAAAAGAATTTTTGCTTAAAAAACAAATGGAAAATCATGGGTTGAATCCAGATTTGGTCGAGGTTAAGGACGATGCAATTCGTTTTGTTATTCAGCATTACACGAGAGAGGCTGGAGTTAGATCTCTTGAGCGTCAAATAGCAACAATATTTAGGAAGGTTGCAAAAAAAGTTGCCGAAGGAAAGAGTGGAAAAATAATCGTTGACTCAAAAAGTGTGCCAGATTTCTTGGGACCTATTAAAATCAGTTCAACAATTCTTGAGAAGAAAAATGAAGTTGGGATGTCAACAGGTCTCGCTTGGACAGAGGCTGGAGGAGATGTATTATTTATAGAGGTAGCTTTAATGCCGGGAAAAGGACAACTTATTTTGACTGGGCAGTTGGGAGACGTAATGAAAGAATCATGCCAGGCGGCAATGTCTTATATTAGGGCAAGAGCCAGTCAGTTGGGACTCTCCGAGAAATTTTATCAAAAAATAGACGTTCACGTTCATGTTCCGGAAGGCGCTGTACCAAAGGACGGTCCATCTGCGGGAATTGCTATAACATCAGCGATAATATCTGCTCTTATGAAGATCCCCGTTAATCGAAAAGTTGGAATGACAGGAGAGATTACTTTGCGCGGTAGAGTTCTGGAAATTGGCGGAGTGAAAGAAAAAGTTATAGCAGCTCACAGAGTGGGACTCAAAACCATTATCCTGCCAAAAGAGAATAAGAAAGACCTAGAGGACGTGCCAAAAGAAGTTATTCGAGATCTCAAATTTGTCTTTGTTTCTCACATGGACGAAGTCTTAGGTGTCGCTCTTGCCAAGCCATTGAAGAAAAGACGATTAGAGGCTATGCAAATATCCCGTCCGGTTCTCCACGCCCCAAGCCCATATCAGGCGGATTAATTGCTAGGCAAGTTGCGTAGCTTCTAATTCTTCTACGACACCTTTAAAATCTTTATCATTTTTACCGTTAAATAAACTCTGATGTTTTTTATAAACTTTTTTTATTTTTTCGGCGTAATCCTTGTTTTTTGTTTTTTGCGAAAGGTTATAAAGAATCGAAACTTGAAGTGCTACTGTTGATTTTTTTGATTCGGTGTGTTCCTCGGAATCTCCATAAAGTTGGAAAGCTTTTTCTGCAAATTCAATTCCTTCACGGAGGTTTTCAGAGTCGTCTTGGTGAGACAGACAACTGCTTAACATGTGAAAAGAGTGGGCAAGGCGATCATCGTGATGCAGTTCCTGAAATTGAGCGATATTTCTGAAAAGCGGAATTGCTTCTTCGTATCTTCTGTCTGTCATGAGCCAATGTGCAAGTTTATTTTGGGTTTTAACAATAACAGATTGGTCACCGAAATTTTCGGCTTCTTTTATTGAAAATTTTAATGCTTCCTCAATTTCAATTGGAGTACGTTTTGCTTCTATTGTCATATTTTTGTTAATAATTCGCTGTAGCCCCAAGGGGATTCGAACCCCTGATCTTCACGTTGAGAACGTGACGTCCTAGGCCGCTAGACGATGGGGCCATTCTGTATATTTTACCTCATTATCTAGATTGTTTCAAGGCTACATTTCCTGTATAATTTTTTCATGAGCGAAGAAGCGTATCTTTCTGTCGTTATTCCATCCTATGACGAGATGGCGAATCTTCAAAAGGGAACCCTTGATAAGGTAGAACATTTCTTGAGCAGGAAGAAATATTCTTACGAAGTTATTATTTCAGATGACGGGTCGAGCGACGGAAGCGCCGAGCTTTTATCAAAATTTGTCAAAGAAAATCCGCATTTCAGAACGCTTAAAAACCCTCATTTGGGAAAAGCAGGAGCTGTGACAAAGGGCATGCTTGAGGCAAAAGGTCAATATGTGCTTTTTATGGATATGGACCAGGCTACTCCAATTGAGGAGATCGATAAATTGCTTCCATATTTTGACAAAGGCTACGACATTGTAATTGGCTCAAGAAATAGTAGAAGAAAGGGTGCTCCGTGGACTCGGGTTTTTATGGCAAGAGGTATGATTTTTTTACGAAAAATTATAGTTGGAATTAGCGACATTTCTGATACTCAGTGCGGTTTTAAAGTATTTAGACAAGATGTTGCCAAGAAGCTTTTCTCTAAAATAAATGACTTTCACGATGGTTTTCAAAAAGTCTCAGGGTCTTCTGTTTCCGCGGGATTTGACGTGGAGCTTTTGTATCTGGCTGAGAATCTTGGATATAAAATAAAAGAAGCTCCAGTTGAATGGCTTTATGTTGAGACTAGAAGAGTAAACCCTGTAAAAGATTCAATTAGCGGCTTACTTGACTTAGTGAAGATAAAGATAAATGATATCAGAGGAGCATATAAGTGATATCAAAAATCAATTTACTAATAATCGTCTATTTGGTATCAGTATTTGGGCTATTTTTGTATTCTTTTACTCAAGTAGATCTCAATCTTACCTTGTCTCAGCTATCTATCTGGCAAGTTCTTCAGAAATATTTTCAGAATATCGGTTATTTTCAAAGACCTTTGTCTACAATTTTATACGTATTTATAGTTTTGCTTCTTTTTCTGTTTTATTTTTTCCTTCTTCGAGTTGCAAGAACCGTGAGGATTAGGAAGATTTGGAAATTGGTTCTGGTCACAACCGTGATCCTTACTTTTTCCTACAATGCATTTTCTTATGATCTTTTTAATTATATTTTTGACGCAAAAATTGTAACTTTTTATAATCAAAATCCCTATCTGCATAAGGCATTGGATTTTTCAGGCGATCCAATGCTAAGTTTTATGCATTCAACGCATAGACCATATCCTTATGGCCCAGTTTGGTTAGGACTAACAACCCCTTTGTCTTTTTTAGGTTTTGGTTTTTTCCTGCCCACTTTTTTTCTTTTCAAAGCACTTATCGCTTCGTCTTTTGTTGGCACAGCGTATTTTATAGGAAAGATACTGAGAAAAATATCACCAGAAAATGAAATTTTTGGAATTATTTTTTTTGCGCTAAATCCATTGGTGCTTATAGAGGGTTTGGTTTCCGGACACAATGATATGGTTATGGTGTTTTTTGCTGTATTTGGTTTGTATTTATTGATAAGAAAAAATTATATCTTTTCGTTTTTGTTTCTTTTTTTGTCGATCGGAATAAAATTCGCAACAGTACTTTTATTGCCTGTCTTTATTTACATAGCAATAAAGCAATTTAGGAATCGATCAATTGACTTTAGAAAAGTTTTTGTGGTTACGTTTATTCTGATGTCTGTCGCTGTTTTTATAACTTCTTTTGCATCTGGAGTAAATAAGAATCCAGAGCTTCAGCCGTGGTATTTTTTAATGCTGTTCCCTTTCGCCGCACTGGTTGTTCATAAAAGAATTATAGCTTTTCTGACTATTTCTATATCAATTGCCATGCTCAGTTCGTATATTCCATTTCTTTTCGCCGGCGAGTGGCCGATGGATATAGTTGGGCTTAAAAACTTATTAATAATTGCGTCTATAGTTATTGCAGTTTTATTACTTATTTTTTTCTCAAAACGTCTAAGTTCTTGAAATTTGCTTATAATTTTGCTTTTCCTGTATAATTTTGCCATGAGTATAATTCGTAAACATAAATTCTTGCTTATATTTGGTTTTGCAATAACCCTTCTTTATATCTTCACCCGCCTCTTTAACATCATGAGTCTTCCGATCTTTACAGACGAAGCAATATACGTGCGTTGGGCGCAAATTGCCAAGCAGGATGCGAACTGGAGATTTATTTCGCTTACCGATGGGAAGCAGCCCTCTTTTGTCTGGGCTACTATGATCTTTTTACGCTTTGTAGAAGATCCTTTATTGGCAGGAAGATTGGTGTCGGTGGCTGCAGGTCTTTTCAGTATGGTGGGTCTATTTTTTTTGGGAAGAGAGTTGTTTCGAAGCATTTGGGTGGGTATTTTATCAAGCGCTGTATACGTTTTGTTCCCAATGGCCTTGGTATATGACCGTATGGCTTTATATGAGGGCGTGGTCGGAGCGTTTGTTGTTTGGGGGTTATATCTTACTGTATTCTTAGCAAGAAATATCAGACTTGACATCGCGCTTATTTTAGGAATGGTTATTGGCGGTGGAGTTCTGACTAAGACAAGCGCGTTTTTTAGCATATATCTTTTGCCGTTATCTCTTCTTCTTTTTGATTTTAAACGCAAAAAAATGTATTCAAAATTCTTAAAATGGGCGGGATTAGCATTCGTATCAATAATTATTGCGTACGGTATGTATTCAATTCTTCGACTTTCTCCTTTTTTCCACATTATTAATGAGAAGAATGGATTGTTTGTTTATCCTCTCAAGGAATGGATAAAGCATCCTTTTGAATTTTGGTATGGAAATATTTTGGGAGAATGGGATTGGCTGAGACGATACATGACTGTGTCTGGAATAATATTAACACTCTCATCTTTTGTAATTGATAGGAGATTTTTTAGGGAAAAAATATTTTTAATTCTTTGGTTCTTGATTCCATTTGTTGCTTTGGGAGTTTTTGGCAGGACTCTATATCCTCGCTTTATTTTTTTTATGACCTTGTCTTTGCTGCCTCTTGTTGCGTTTTCTGCAAGAGAAACTTACAAGCTAGTAAAAAATAAACTAGTCTTGTTTGTTTTGCTTATCGTTTTTCTTGTGCCCCCGTTGATTTCTGACTATTTTATCCTAAGCAATTTTTCAAAAGCGCCTATTCCACGTATCGACCTTGATCAATATATAAATGGTTGGACATCTGGCGGTGGAGTTAAGGAAGTGGTAGAGTTTTTGAAGAATGAAGCAAAAGATAAAAAAATCTTCGTTGCAACAGAAGGAACTTTTGGTCTCATGCCCTACGCGCTAGAAATATACTTAATTGACAACAAAAATATAACAATTGTAGGATTTTGGCCAATTGGAGATACAATTCCTCAAAAAGTTATCGACGAGAGTAAAAAAAATCCGACATACTTTTTGTTTTATCAGCCATGCGTGCCATGCGCGGGTATTGGGTTTCCTCCGTCAACATGGAAATCCCTTGAACTTGCCTATCAATATAAGAAAGACTACAGCGGTAGATCTCTCTCTTTATATAGAGTAAAACCATGAAGTCCATCCGCAATTATCTTTTGGTTTTTATCCTGTTTATATTTATAGTATTTATATTTTTCTATAAAAGCGTATTGGGAAATATTCCTTTTCCAGGAGATCTTCTTGTCGGTGAATATGCGCCGTACAATTCATATCCTTTTTTGGGATATGCGCCGTATTCTTATCCTAATAAAGGACAAGATTTTGACGTTTTGAGACTTTTATATCCGGAGAAAGAATTTTCTATCCGCATATTCAAGAATCTTGAACTGCCATTTTGGAATCCATATAACTTTTCTGGCAATCCTCATGTCGCAAGCTTGCAATCAGGATCATTTTATCCACTAAATTTGATATTTTTCTTATTTCCTTTCGCGTATGGCTGGACAGTGTTTATAATATTACAGCCTATTCTGATTACGATATTCACCTTTTTATTCGCACGAGAGCTTCGTTTAAGCATTAAGGCAGCTATTTTTTCCGCTTTGATATTTGCGTTTTCTTCATATTCTATTGTTTGGATGGAATATGGAAATATTGGTCATTCTATACTGTGGATGCCTTTTGCCATGTGGCTGCTTCTAAAAAATTTCAGAAAACCAAGCATGTTTAAATCAGTATTAATATCCTTTTCGCTAACATTTTCTATATTGGCCGGATATATTCAGACAACATTCTATTTATATATTTTTTTCGCAGCCTTTGTTCTTTTTTACACTTTTTTCATAGACAAAACACATAGGTTAAAAAGATTATTGATATCTTGTTTTATCATTATTTTTTCATTATTGCTATCAGGAGCTCAACTCCTGCCAATGATTGAACTAATCTCCCTATCCGCAAGAACGTCGTACTCCTATTCCACTTTTCTAAATTTATTGATTCCTCCATTTCATGCTATTACTATGTTTGTTCCTGATTTTTTTGGAAATCCGGCTACGAGAAACTATTGGATAGAGGGTACATATATAGAAAGAGTTACATACATTGGGGTTGTGCCTTTGATCTTCATACTTTATAGTTTTTTTAAAAAACAACAAGCATACTTTTGGTTTTTCGCCATAAGCGCAGCAGTTGTTTTACTTCTAACATTTGATACATATTTTGCTAGGATTATATACTTTTTCCAGATTCCTTTTGTTTCAACAGCAGTACCAACAAGAATAATGTTTTTATTCTGTTTTTCGGCAAGCTTGCTTTCTGGATTTGGATTAGACGCATTATTAAAAGATGGAAACAAAAAAATATTTTTTAAAGTAGTATGCATTTTGGGCGGGATATATCTTTTCTCATGGTTTTTTGTTTTTACTTGGCCGGTATTATGGAAAGAGCTTTCTTGGATATCTAATTTACAGATATCTAGACGAAATCTAATATTACCCACTGTTATTTTTTTGGTAGCTGTATTTTCTTTATTTATAACTTTTCGTATAGATAAATTTAAAAAAACTATTATTGTATTAGTGATATTTTTAAGCATTTTAGATTTGTTTTATTTTTTTCATAAAATAACGCCTTTTGCCCCCAGAGAGGCAGTTTACCCTCGGACAGAGGTACTTGATAATCTTAAAAAGATACAAGGAATTAATCGTTCATGGGGATACGGAAGTGCATACATAAGCACAAACCTGCAAACCCTTGAAAAGACTTTTTCCACAGATGGATATAACGCTTTACATATTAAAAGATATGGGGAGTTGTTAGCCTCGTCTTATGATGGGAAAATTGCGCCTATTATCCCAAGATCAGATCCAATGATAGCATCCGGCTATGGAATAACGGATTTAAAAGAAAACAAGCATCGTCAAAAACTTTTAAATCTTTTGGGAGTGAAATACGTTTTACATAAAAACGATTCGGTAGGCGTTGATTATGAACCAGATTACAAAACGTTTCCTGAACAAATCTATAGACTAGTATGGCAGAAGCCTCCGTGGCAGATTTATGAAAACCTGCATGCGTTGCCCCGTGTTTTTTTAGCCTCGGACTACAAAGTAGAAACGGATAAAAACAAAATTATTGATTTGATTTTTGACGACAAAATTAATCCCGCAGAAACACTCTTTTTAGAAGAAAATATTGTTCCTAAAGTTACATTTGGAAGTGTTGAAAATGCAAAAGTTGAAGTTAAAACATATACGCCAAATAAGATAGTCTTGCAAACAGACGCAACAAGCAATAGCATCTTATTTCTTTCAGATAGTTTTTATCCGGGTTGGAAAGTGAGTATTGACGGAGAAAATGGTAAAATATATAGAGCTGACTATGCTTTTAGGGCAGTACCTGTTCAAAAAGGCAAACATGAAGTTATTTTTTGGTATTATCCCCAGTCTTTTGAGTTGGGGTTAAAAATAAGCTTTCTGTCAATATTGGTTTTGTCATTATTTGTTATTCTGAAAAGGTTTATAAAATTCAATGTTTAAAAAAAGAAATTTTCTTGTCTTTTTTATTTTAATACTAATTTTTATTGTTGCTTTATCGCTTAGATTTTATAAGTTAAGCGAATTTCCCGCAGGATTTCATATAGATGAAGCGTCTTTGGGTTACAACGGTTATTCATTGCTTCTTACCGGGAAAGACGAAAATAATAATCCTTACCCTTTGTATGTCGATATGTTTGGCGACAATAGGCCTTCGGGTTACCATTATTTAACAATTTTGCCGATTTCTATATTTGGACTTACAGAGTTGGCTACACGTTTCCCCGGGGCATTCTTCGGAAGTATAAGTATTTTTGCAATTTATTTACTTGCCATGTCAATTTTTAGGAGTAAAAAAATAGCACTACTCTGTAGTTTTCTTCTTGCGATCGCTCCGTGGCATATAGTTTTGTCCAGAGCTAGCGGAGAGGCTGTGATAGCACTTTTTTTCATTGTATCTGGATTTGGTTTGATATTACAAAGTATTCAAAATCAAAGATTATCTTTCTTAATTTCCGGAACTTTTTTGGCATCGCTTAGTTTCTTTTTTTATCATACTCCGCGAGTTTTTGTCCCCCTTCTTTTTTTGTCATTAATGTTTTTTTTCTTCCCGATACTAAGAGGAATAAAAAACAAGAGATATAAAATAATGCTAGGCTGCTCATTTTTATTTTTGTCATTTCTAGCATTTTTTTTGGTTTTTGTTGCAAGCGGAGGAACAGGACGATATAGCCAAGTTAGCATTTTTAATGCCAGTGAGACAAGATTAGTAATGGAAGAACAAATAAGGGAAGACGGCATTGTTGATAATTCCGACATTTTTACTACTCGTTTGTTTCACAACAAGGTAATTAATTATTCCTTAACTTTTATTTCAAATTATCTTGAGTATTTTTCCGGCAGCTTCTTATTTATTAGGGGAGGGCTGCCGATTTGGTACAGCGTGCCGGGTATGGGAGTCGTATATCTTGTTGGGCTTCCATTTGTGTTTTTGGGTATAATTCTTTTGGCTACGCATAAAAAAACCTTATATAAAATCCCCTTGCTCTGGCTTTTGATTGCTCCTGTTACTGCAGCTATTACAATAGACGATATCCCCAACATAAATAGAGCAATTGTTTTTCTTGTAGTTATTGAAATTATTGCAGGATATGGGATTTATAGGTTTATAAGTATAATTCAGCCCCGAGCAAGAGCAATAGCAATTTCATTTATAAGTATTTTTTTACTTTTAAATTTTTTGTATTTTCTTCATCAGTATTTTGTTCATGCTCCGGTTCATAAAAATTGGTATCGAAATGAGGGGTTTGGTGAAATGGTAAAAACTATCAAGGATTCATACAACACTGTAGATAAAATAGTGATTACCAAAGACGCGGGAGGAATATATCCTTTGGTTCTATTTTACATGCAGTATGATCCTCATGCTTATCAATCCGAAGGATCGCCTAAAGATAGAGAGTATTCAGGCTTTGGAAAATTTTTCTTTGTCCCACAGTCGTGTCCTTCTATAGATAAAGACAGCCGTTTTCCAAAAGTTAATAAAACAATATATGTAGAAAAAGGAGAATGTAAAGATCAGTATTTACGTCAGAAAATTATTCAGAGAAAAGATGGCACTCGAGTCTTTAATATAAATTATGAAGGTATTCCTTAAAAAAAACTGTTTTGGCTTAACATTCTTGCTGATAATTTTGATTGCAGGGTTTTTGCGTTTTTATCAATTAGGAATTAATCCTCCAAGCCTTACTTGGGATGAAGCAAGCATTGGCTACAATGCGTATTCGATTCTAAAAACAGGAAAAGATGAATATGGCACAAGATTACCCCTAAGCATAAGATCTTTTGATGATTATAAACCCCCTTTATACGTTTATCTGACTGTTCCATCGGTTGGAATGTTTGGGCTAAATGAGTTTTCTGTTCGGTTGCCTTCAGCAATTATAGGAATATTATCTGTTATAACTATTTATTTTTTGGTAAAAGAGTTTTTGCAAAAATGGGATAGAAAAAAACAAGAATTAATAGCTCTTTTTTCGGCGTTTTTTTTGGCAATTTCTCCATGGAGCTTGCAGTTTTCCCGCGCTGCATTTGAAGGAAATATTGGAGTTTTTTTCCTAATGCTTGGAATTTTGTTAATCCTTAAAGGTTTTAGAAACGGTAGATACCTTATTTTTTCAAGTATAGCTTTAGTTCTTAGTATTTATTCATACCATAGTTTTAGACTGCTAATTCCACTCTTATTATTCTTTCTAGCAATATTTTTTTGGCAGGAAATCTTGAGAAAAAAAGTTATTTTTTTCATTTTTTTTGTTTCTTTAATTTTGTTGACTCTACCTGTTTATTTAAGTTTTCTGAAAGCGCAGGATTCAGGATCTCGCTTATCTATGGTTACTATTTTTTCAGATCCCTCAGTTATTGAAAGTTCGATAAAGCGTATAGATTACGACAATGACAACGATCAAATAGGCAATCTTTTTCACAATAGACGCATAGTGTACGGATTAACAATAGCGAAAGGGTATTTTGACCATTTCAACCCTGATTTTTTGTTTTTTCACGGAGACGGTGGGGTTCAGCATCACGCAGTTGACATGGGTATGCTTTATTTGTGGGATTTGCCTTTTATTATTCTTGGAGTACATTTTTTACTCAATCGTTTTAATCGATATACAGGAGTATTATTTTTGATATTTTTACTCTCTCCGCTTCCGGCAGCAATAACAACCGGAACTCCTCACTCTGTGCGGGCAATCGGTATGCAGTTGGGGTTTCACATATTTACAGCCGTTGGAGTAGTAATAATTGTTACAAAACTATTGCAAGTTAGAAGTGTGATATATAAAGGATTTTTGATTGGAACTATAGCTCTTGTCTTGATTATTAATTTTTTCTATTATTTTCATCAGTATTATGTACATACTCCGATTGAGTACGGATATTTTTGGCAGTATGGATACAAGGAGGCTTTGCAATATGCACGAGAAAATGAAGCAAGCTTTGAAAAAATTATCATGACATATAGATATGACCAGCCTTATATATATTACCTTTTCTACAATAAAATAGACCCTTCATGGTATCAAAAAAATTGGGATTACAACAAAACCGGTTCTACAGATAGATTCAAGCGGGTAATCGGAAAGTATGAATTCAAAAACATCGAATATTCAAAAGACTCCTTAAATTCAAATACGCTTCTTATTGGAACACCGCAGGAAATACCAGACAGCACAAAACCAGTGAAAATTATAAAATTTCCGGACGGTAGCGTTGCTTTTAAGATTATCAAAACATGAAAAAGAATTTAGGAATAGCACTTTTTGTTTTACTTGTCACTATCCCCGTAATAGTGCCGTTTTTCCATTCAGGGTATTTTCCAACCCATGATGGAGAATGGGCGGTCGTGAGGCTTGCTGATATGTTCCGAAGCCTTCGTGATTTCCAGATCCCTGTGCGTTATAGCGGTGCGTTAAATTTTGGCTACGGATATCCGTTATTTAATTTTGCCTATCCTCTACCGTATTATCTTGGGACATTAATCCATTTTCTAGGAATAGGATTTATAGATACAATAAAAATTCTTTTCGCAGGAAGCGTTGCGTTGTCAGCCCTTTTCATGTTTTTGGCAAGCCGAAGTCTTTGGAAAAATTCATGGGCTGGAGTTGCCTCATCAATACTATATGTATATTTTCCATACAGAATGGTTGATTTGTATGTTCGTGGATCTATCGGAGAATCGCTTTCCTTTGCTCTGTTTCCTTTATTGTTTTATCTTGCTATTAAGTTGATTGAAAAGCCTTCTTACTTCTTGGTATTAGGAATTGCAGTTTCATTAGCCGGACTTGTTATGACGCACAATATTATGACTGTTTTATTTCTGCCGGTATGGATAGTGTTTATTGCCAGTAAAATCATTTTTGATAAAAAGAAAGATGCAGCAAAATCAATTATTATTAGTATCTTTTTAGGAATTGGAATCTCGGCTTTTTTTTGGATACCTGCAATTTTTGAAAAGCATCTGATTCTTCTTTCTCAAACTCCAATTGCGGATCGCAGCTTATATTTTGTAAAACTTCCCCAGTTATTGCAAGGAGGAGGGGGATATGGTGTTCCAACAGATCCAAACGGCTTTGGGTATCAGTTCGGCTTGCCGCATTTGGCAATATTATTCATTGCAATATTTATTTTATTACTCGCAATCAGTCGTTCTAGGGAACTGGCGAAGTTCGCCAGAATTACGGTTCTATTAATCGTTGTGATTTTATTTTACATCTTACTGCTTTTTAAGCCTTCGGCTTTTTTGTGGGAAAATTTGCCGCTTTTGTCTGAAATTAACTATCCATGGACAGCGCTTGGAATATTGGGTTTTTTAACAAGTTTGTTGGCAGGGTTTTTATGTATGCAGAAATACACTAGGTATATTGTTTTTTTACTTGCTTTGGCTGCAGTAGCGTTAGTTCTTCCATACGCAAAACCTCAATATTTTGTAAATAGAGGTGATGATTTTTATCTTACGAACGAAGCAACTACAACCTCTTCGGATGAATTAATGCCGTTGTGGGTAAAAGAAAAACCTACGGAAAGATTTGCAGAAAAAGTAGAAATAGTAGAGGGAGTTGGAGCGGTGAGTAATGTATACTATAACTCTAAAGAAATTACATTTGATGTTTTGACGGAAGAAAATATGACAGTAAGAGTCAATACAATTTATTACCCCGGCTGGAATGCAATTATTTACGCGCCCGCATGTCATCCTGAACTTGCTCGCCTCGCGGCGAAGCGGGTTTCAGGATCTTTTTTGAGATTCTTCGGCTTTCAGCCTCAGAATGACAATGAGTGTGGGGGTAAGGAGTTGGCCATTGATTATTCAAATAACAAAGGCGTAATGGATCTTCAGATACCAAGTGGGGAAAATAAGGTGGAGCTAAAATTCTCCGAAACCCCTCTTCGTATTTTTGCAGATTTTATTACTTTAACTTCTTTTCTTGTCTTACTACTTCTAGGTTTTCGGGTTTTCCTCAGGAGGAGTTAATGTTGTTCTAGTAGTTCCTTGAGAGCGTTCAAAACTTTCCCGTACAGCAGAGCGAAGTTGTTCATAAGTAATACCAGGTATAGGATTGGAGTAGTATTCACGCATTACTTCTCTCTTTCTCATATCCTGCTCTGTGAGCAAAGGGGCCAATATACGGATTACATTTATTGGGACTCCTTGCTCGTTCATCTTACGAGCCTGCGCTTGCAAATTTTCGTCAGGGACGATTTGTCTGCCACAAGATTGTTTAAATGGTTGCTCTTGTTCTACCATATGAAAACTCCTTAGAATCTAGTAAAATTGGACTATATAATAACACAGATGATAACTCGATTCAAGCAATATTGGGGAATTTTAGCTGTTCTAAGTTTGTCTTTTTGGGCGATTGCGCCTCTTTTATCTCCTGGGTTTTTTCCGATGCATGATAATACGCAGGTGGCAAGAGTGTTTGAGATGGGAAAGGCTTTGAAAGACGGTGTATTTCCAGTTCGCTGGGTTGCGGATTTGGGATATGGGTACGGATATCCGATTTTTAACTTCTATGCACCCCTCGCGTATTATGTAGGCGGATTTTTTAATATTTTAGGTTTCGACGCGCTTACTGCCACTAAGATAATGATGATTTTAGGAATTTTGCTTTCAGGTGTTTTTATGTATCTTCTGGCACGGGAGTTTTGGGGAAAACTTGGAGGAGTTGTAAGCGGGTTGTTCTATGTATACGCTCCTTATCATGCGCTTGATATTTATGTAAGAGGCGATGTTGCGGAGTTTTGGGGTTATGCTTTTATTCCTTTGATGTTTTGGGGATTTTACAAAGTATTTAAAAATCCAACCTGGAAATGGGTAATTGTTGGGTCTGTTGGCTATGCAGGGGTGATTTTGTCTCATAATCTAACAGCAATGATGATCACTCCTTTTTTATTGATTTTTATATTGATATGTGGTTATGTTGCTTACAAAAATAAAAATCTTCTTACTTGTTACCTGTTACTTTTTACTTCTTTTTTAGGCTTAACTCTTTCCGCTTTTTATTGGATTCCTGCTTTGTTGGAAATGCAATATACAAATGTCTTGTCACAAATTGGCGGAGGTGCAGATTTTAGAGATCATTTTGTTTGCCTCTCTCAACTTTGGGAAAGCAACTGGGGGTTTGGAGGATCAGCTGCCGGGTGTATTTCCGACGGGATGTCTTTTGTAATTGGGAAATTACATATTATTTTAGTGCTTATAACCTTGATTGCAACAATTGCTTATTATGTTTTTCGTCATTCTGGACAGGCCAGAATGACGGGTTTTGAGATGGATTATAGATTGCCAATTGTCATGCTATCTATTCTTGGATTTGTCCTTTCGGTTTTCTTGACACTTGAAATATCAAAACCAGTGTGGGAAATAGTTCCGCTTATGGAATTTTTACAATTTCCGTGGAGATTTTTGTTATTAACTTCATTTTTCTCATCCCTACTTTCTGGGTTTATTGTTTGGTTTTTTTCAGCGTCCAAACGCTCTGATACGGTACCATATTTAAGTGGAGTAGCTTTAATTTTTTTGCTCATATTTTTTAACTCTAAATTATTTCAACCCCAAACTATTCTTTCAAAAACATCAGCAGATTATACCAATGAAATCGCATTGAAGTGGACAGCGTCGAAAATTTCAGACGAGTTTTTACCGATTGGTTTTAAAAAACCCCAATCCGAGAGAGAAATAGCAAAGAGACCAGCAACTATTCCTGATCAGACGCTGGTGCAAAAGATTTCAAATATAACAACACTTACTGGAATTTTGATTGCTGCTATTGGTATAATCATTACCATTAGGAAAAAGACTATTGTGTGAATAAAAAAATTAAAGAAATTTCTATTTTTTTCCCATTTTGGAATGAGGAGAAAAATGTCGAAAACGTAGTAAAAAAAGCAGCCCTAATAGCCGGTCAGAAAGCTCTAGATTGGGAGATCCTTATGATAGATGACGGGTCTTCAGACAAAACGCTAAGCTTGTGCAGAAAATTGGCAAGACTTGATCCTGAGCATCTTAGGGTTATTTCCCATAAACCAAATAGGGGTTACGGCGCGGCTCTTCGTGAGGGATTTAATAATTCATCATATGATCTAATCATTTTTAATGACGGGGATGGTCAATTTGACTTTTCAGAAATAGACAAATTTACCGCAAAGATTAAAAATGCAGACATCGTAATTGGTTTTAGAAAAAAAAGGCGTGATCATCCAACTCGAAGAATTCTTATGAATCTTCTTAAAATTTGGGATTTTATTTTTTTCAGATTTTATTTTACAGACATAGACTGCGGTTTTAAATTATTTAGAAAAAGCGCTATCGAAAAAATTTCACCCCTAAAATCTGAAGGAGCAATGATTACTACAGAAATTTTAGCTAAAGCAAGGAATAAAGGGCTTAGGATTGCGGAGGTTGAAGTTACCCATTATCCAAGACTGTTTGGAAACCAAAGTGGGGGAAATTTAAGAGTAATTTTGCGAGCTATTAAAGAAAGTTTTGCTTTGTGGTGGGGGCTTCATTATGCAAGAAATTGAAATGTCAGCTGTTGCTCAAAGATCCGTTAAAGGCGTCTTTGCTCTTGTATCTCGAACTTTTGTAATCCAGATCGTAAGTCTTGCTGCAAGCTTTATTCTTAGCGTATTTCTACAGCCTAGTGTTTTTGGCGTATTTTTTGTAGTTTCTGCGATCATAGCATTTCTATCTTATTTTTCAGACATTGGTCTTGCTGCTGCTCTTATACAAAAAAAAGAGCAAGTTACGGAAGATGATCTAAGAACTACCTTTACCATCCAGCAAATATTGATTGGAACGCTTGTAATAATCGCGTTGTTGGCATCGGGTCAAATTGGCAAATTTTACAACTTGGATTCACAGGGTGTACTTTTATTTCAGGCTTTAGTTATTTCTTTTTTTATGTCCTCTCTTAAGACAATCCCCTCGATTATTTTGGAGAGAAGTTTAAGATTTGACAAGCTCGTAATTCCGCAAATTGTTGAAACGCTTGTTTTTAACGTGACGGCAGTTGTTTTGGCTGTTTCTGGCTTTGGGATAAGCAGTTTTACCTATGCGGTTCTTGGCCGTGGAGTTTCAGGTCTGGCAGTTATTTATTTTATCCAGCCATGGAAAGTGTCTTTTGGATTTTCAAGAAGTGTGGCAAAAAGACTACTATCTTTTGGTATACCCTTTCAGGCAAATAGCGTTTTAGCCCTTGTTAAAGATGATTTAATCCCAGTCTATCTAGGGAAAGTATTACCTCTTGCTGAGGTAGGCTACATTGGCTTCGCAAAAAAGTGGGCATTAACTCCGTTGAGGCTTATAATGGACAACGTAATCAGAATAACGTTTCCTTCTTTTTCAAGACTTCAGTCGGAGAAGAATTTACTGCGGCTTGGTATAGAAAAATCTTTATTTGTTGGGACTGCCGTTATTTTTCCATCCCTTATAGCATTGGTGATTCTTGCTCCTTATATTATCGAGTTAATTCCCCGTTATGAGAAGTGGTCGCCCGCGTTGCTTTCGTTATCATTGTTTTCCTTCGACGCATTCTTGTCATCTATCTCGACTCCGATTACCAATGCGCTGAATGCAATAGGTAAAATAAAAATTACGCTATTTTTTATGATATTTTGGACTGCGGCAACATGGATACTCACTCCTTTGTTTGTCATATTGTATGGGTTTAACGGTGTATCCTTTGCAGCTGCTCTTATCTCAACCTCAGTAGCAGCTGTAGTCTATGTTTCGAGACGTTATATAGAATTCGATGTTATAAAAGCAGTGAGAAAACCTTTTTTTGCAAGCGCAGTAATGGGAGTTGTGTTGTATTTCGTCAGCTCCTCTACTGCTAATAATATTTTTACTTTTTTTATGACGGTTTTTGTAGCTGTAATTATATACATAGGCATACTTTACTATTTAGCAAAAGACGAGATAAGAGTAGACGTACGTTTTGTATTAAAGCAATTTAAAAAATGATAAAATAAGCCTTAGGTTAAATTTATGACTAAGATCTCTGTAGTTATATCTGCATATAATGAGGAAGAAAAAATCAAAGACTGTCTTGATTCTATTAAAAATTTGGCTTCTGAAATAATATTCGTAGACAATTCTTCCTCGGATAAAACGTCGTATATAGCCAAGAGATATACAAATAAAGTATTTATCCGAAAAAATAACCTAATGCTCAATGTCAATAAAAATTACGGATTTTTAAGAGCAACCGGAGATTGGATATTAAGTCTTGATGCAGATGAGAGAGTAACAGCGGAACTTGGTAAGGAGATAAGAGAAAAAATAGAAAATTCCAACCCAGTCGGTTACTGGATTCCCAGAAGAAACATTATTTTTGGCAAATGGATACAAAATTCAATCTGGTGGCCTGATTATCAATTAAGATTGTTTAGAAACGGTAAGGGAAAGTTTCCGGAGAAACACGTCCATGAGTATTTATCTGTTGATGGAAAAACAGAACAGCTTAAAAACCCACTTGATCATATAAATTATACGAGCATATCACAGTATATTTATAAAATGGACAAAATTTATACAGAAAGCGAAGTTGAGAATATTCTATCAAAGGGCGGACAGTTGGTATGGATAGACGCTGTAAGAATGCCTGCGAGTGATTTTTTGAAAACTTTTTTTGCTCAAAAAGGATACAAAGATGGACTTCATGGGTTGGTTTTGAGCATTCTTCAGGCGTTTTACGCAGAAATAGTATTCGCAAAAGTTTGGGAAAGGCAGGGGTTTAGAAGGCACAATAGCCCAGCGTTTCTTGAAGATATTTACAAGGAATTTAGTAAGATTACGCAAGAATTTAAGTATTGGTTTTTAAGCTCAATGATGGAAATGGCAAAAAATCCTCTTAAAAAAGCTGCTTATAAATTCAAAAGAAAAATACTACATAGAAAGATATCTGCATGAAGCATGTTTTTATTTCTATTATCAACTTTAATAATTCAGCTAGTACCATAGAGTGTCTTAACTCGTTAGAAAAGATGATATCGAAGAATTTTAAGACGACCGTTGTGATTATTGATAACGCCTCAAAAGAAAAGTTCAAAGTTCAAAATTCAAAGTTCAAAGTTCACGAGGAAAAAATTATAAGAAACGAGGAAAACTTAGGTTTCTCTGGAGGGCATAATGTTGCGATCAGAGAGGCTATGAATTTGGAAGCAGATTATGTTTTGATTCTTAACAACGATACGATTGTTGATAAGATGCTAGTTGAAGAATTATTGCATACTGCGCAGATGGATAGAAATATAGGGATTGTTGTGCCAAAAATGTATTTTGCAAAAGGGCATGAATTTCATAAAGACAGATACAAAAAGCATGATTTGGGAAAGGTGATATGGTACGCAGGCGGTATTACGGACTGGGATAACGTGATAAATTATCATAGGGGAGTGGATGAAGTTGATAAAGGACAATATGAGCAAATACAAAGAGCAGATTTTGCAAGCGGTGCTTGTATGCTGGTTAAAAGAGAAGTGTTTGAAAAGGCAGGTTTATTTGATGAGATGTATTTTTTGTATTACGAAGATAGCGATTTTTGCGAGAGAGTAAAACGGTCGGGATATAGTATTTTGTACAGCCCAAAAGCGTACTTATGGCATAAAAACGCAGAATCAACAGGTTTGGGCTCTAGTCTTCAGGACTACTATATAACACGAAACAGAATGCTGTTTGGATTTCGATACGCACCTTTACGATCAAAACTTGCCCTTCTTAAAGAAAGTGCTTCAATACTAGCTTGGGGCCGCCCATGGCAAAAAAGAGGAATCTTGGATTTTTATTTAGCCAGATTTGGTAGGGGAAGTTATAAAATATGAATAAGATATCAGCGATAATTATTGCAAAAAATGAAGAGGAAATGATTGCGGACTGCTTGGATTCCTTGAGATTCTGCAGTGAAAAAATTGTTGTTGACAGTGGATCAGAGGATAGAACAGTTGAAATTGCACATAGATTTGGAGCAAAGGTTTACTCACTTGAAACAAACGACTTTTCCAAGCTTAGAAACTTCGGGCTCGATAAAGCAAAAGGAGATTGGATATTGTATGTTGACGCGGATGAAAGAGTAAGTAGTAAATTAAGGGAGGAAGTTAGCAATTTGACTAAAATGCAAGACCGATTCAAAGGCATGAGCGCCTATTATTTGAAAAGAAAGAATTTTTATTTGGGAAACCACGAGTGGCCTCATATTGAAAAATTGGAAAGGTTGTTTAAAAGAGGCGTTTTGAAGGGGTGGAAAGGCAGACTTCATGAAAGTCCGATATTTGAAGGGGAGGCAGGAGAATTGGACGGTTTTTTGGTACATTATACTCATAGAGATTTAACTTCGATGCTTAATAAGACTATAGATTGGTCAAGAGTTGAAGCAGAGTTGAGGTTTAGAGCAGGACACCCGAATGTTACCTGGTGGAGACTCGCTAGAGTTATGGTTACCGCTTTTTTTGATTATTTTATAAGACAAAAAGGATGGAAAGCGGGAGCAGTCGGGATAATAGAAAGTATTTATCAGTCCTTCAGTATATTTGTAACGTATGCAAGGTTATGGGAGATGCAAAATAAAATCAAAACGCAAAATGCAAAAGTCAAAACTACAAATTAAAATTAAAAATTTTCTTCTAAAGCATTGGCCATTTTTGTTTATCTTAACACTTTGGTTTACCTTCAGTTTTCCTTATTTTCTGCAAGGGAAGGTTCCTTATCCTTCTACTTATCAAGTAAATCACTTTACGCCTTGGAGTCATTATCAAGAGTTTTGGGGACCTGTAAAAAATGGAGCAATGCCGGATATTGTTGATCAGATCTATCCGTGGAAAAAGTTTACAGTAGAAACCTTAAAAGGTGGAGAGCTTCCTCTGTGGAACCCATATAATTTTTCAGGAAACCCTCATCTTGCTAATTTTCAGTCAGCAGTTTTAACGCCGTTTAATTTATTATTTTTCATTTTTTCACTCGTCGATGCCTGGAGCATATTAGTACTTCTGCAGCCTTTGTTGGCTGGAATATTTACTTATCTATTTGTTAGAGAGATTGGGGTGGGTAGGGTAGGAACACTCATAAGCAGCATTTCCTTTATGTTCTCTGGATTTATTGTTGTTTGGATGGCGTATGGAACGTTGGCATATTCAATTTTATATTTACCGCTTGCCCTTTTTGCCGTTGAGAAGTATTTTAAAACCAAGAAATTTATATTTTTATTGGTTTTGTCTTTAGCTATTCCGTTTTCGTTTTTTAGCGGGCATTTTCAGATAAGTTTTTATTTTATTGGGACTATAATTGCTTATATAGTTTTTAAGGGGCTAATAGCTCGTAATATACTAAATATTTTCTACATAACACTTGCTGTTATTTTAGGACTCGTTTTGTCTTTGCCTCAGATTATTCCTTCGATTCAGTTTTATCTTCATGCTATCCGGAGTGAAATCTTTCAGATAAGCGAAGCGATTCCTCTTGAGTATCTTATTACATTTGTCGCCCCAGATTTTTTTGGCAATCCTGTCACTCGAAATGATTGGTTTGGCCATTATGCGGAATGGGCATCGTTCATTGGTGTTTTGCCATTTACTTTGGCAGTCATTGCGATTTTTAAAGTAAGAACAAAAACGGTAGTCTTTTTTGCAGTCCTTGGTTTTGTTTCACTTATTCTTGCTGCAAATAGTCCAATTTCGCAATTTATTATTTCCCTTAAGATCCCTGTTATTTCAACCAGCGCGCTTTCTAGAATTATAGTACTTTTTAGTTTTTCAGTCGCTGTACTTGCGGGGTTTGGGTTTGATCGGTTAATTAGGAAGGTTGGCCCTTCGACTGCGCTCAGGGTAAAGAAGGTTAGAGAGCTAGCTATACTTTTTGGTGTAATAGGAATATTTTTTGCGCTTGTGTGGGGTTTGTTGTTTTTTGGCAACGTATATCCGGATGAGTGGTTGATTGTTGCGAAAAGAAATTTTGTCTTGCCAACGATGTTATTTCTCGGTGCGGTTTTTTTTGTAGCTTTAGCCTTAAAAGAGAAAAGGTTTATTATACTTCTTATTGTTTATTTTTTGCTTCTTTCGTTATTTGACAGTCTTCGTTTCGCTTCAAAATGGATGCCTTTTGATCCAAAAGATTTGGTATTTGCTGATCTACCGGTTATTAATGGCATTCAAAAAAATATTGGAGATGGTCGTATTTATGGCAATCTTGGAGCTGAAGTGACCACTTATTATGGTTTTCAATCTTTGGAAGGATATGACCCTTTATATATAGGGCGATATGGAGAATTTATTCGTTCTGCAGGAAGCGGAGAGTTTACCGAAGGGGAAAGGTCGGTTGTTAAGCTTGAACGCTTAGGAAAATACACAGATAGGGTTTTAGATCTTTTAGGTGTATCTTTAATTTTTCATCCAATAGCGGATACGAATCAGTCGTGGGCATATCCGGTTTGGGAAGACAAGGAAAGATTTTCACTGGTTTACGAAGATGATAAGTTTCAGTTATTTAAAAACAATCTTTCCTTTCCAAGAGCCGCTCTTTTTTTCGATTATGATGTAATTGGTCAGGACAGAGAAATAATCAAAAGATTTTATAGTGATGATTTTGATTTTCGAAATGTCTTAATTCTTGAAGAAGATCCTAATTTGAAAGTTGAAGAGCAGCCTACAGGATCTGCTAAGATAGTTTCTTATACTCCAAATAAAATTGTTATTGAGGCCATAACCAATAGCCCAGCACTTTTATTCCTCTCCGATAACCATTATCCAGGATGGAAGGCAACGGTTAATGGCGATAGTTCTAAAATATATAGGGCAGATTATTCCTTTCGCTCTGTCATTGTTCCCAAAGGTGAATCAGTTGTTGAGTTCGAATATAGCCTCTTATAATAGTTCATGTAAAATTATTTTTGTCTGATTCTAAAATCCTACTTTTCTGAGAAAGCACTTAAAAGCTGTTTCATTTTTTCGATTTTTTCTTTTTCGGGGCTTTTAAGATTATCAAAGTTTCCAAAAAATTGTGCTGAAATTGCTTCCTCTGCCATTTCGTAATCTGATATTTCTTTTTGTCCAGGATAGCTTTCAGAAAGAATAGAATATTGATTAAGTAGATTAACTAATCGTGGATCATCGCCTTCAATTACTTGTTCGGTTGTGCTTACATAAGTAATTTCGTCACTGCTAATTTTTAATTCTTTTATGGCGCGTACATTGACGGAAGTTTCGCCTATAGGCAAGGGGCCTTCTCCAAATTGGAGATAGACATAATATCTGAGTCCGTTTTGGTCTGTAGTTCCTTCTCCGTACGGTTCGAAGTATGAGATTCCTCCATGACCTAGTTCCTTTGAGCTGTCGTCGAAGATAAAAAAATCAGAATCTTTGTGCGCGTACCAAGTATTAAGTTCGCCAGTACTGCTACATGATAGTTCAGCAGCGTTCACGATTTCGGTGTTTATGATTAAAGGTAATTTTTCGGTCGAAATTTTTCCAGATACAGCGTTATCATGAACACAATTTTCTTCTAAGATCTTCTGAAAAGTAAAAGATTGAGTAGTTGGAGAGGGTTGATTAATTATGGGAAGAACTGGAGTTGGTGAGGATTGAGAGATGGTCGATAATAGAAAAATCGTTAGTCCTAGAATAATAACGATAGTTATAGCAAGCAAAATATGGAATGTTTTTGGATGGAATAGAGTTTGTGAAGAAGATATCGGTTGTTGTTGTTTGGAAGTTGATTCTGGAGCCTGTTGGTTAAGATTATCCATTAAATTTAATATTGCATAAGGTCTGGAAGTTGTCAAGAAGAACTATTAAATTTGGTACAATACTTTTATGGATGACGAGAGGTTTAGAAAGCTGGTTACAGAGGCAATTGATTCTCTGCCTTCAGAATTTTTATCAAAACTAAATAATGTCGCGGTAACCGTAGAAGAGGAGCCGACAGCTGAAAAGCTTCAAAAGCTTAGGCTTCATCCACAGACTCTCCTTTTTGGATTATATGAAGGGGTTCCTCAGGCAAAAAGAAGCAACTATTCGGGAGTTTTACCCGATAAGATAACAATTTTCAAAAACTCAATTGAGAAAGTTGCCAGAAATGATCAGGAGATAAGAATACAAATTAGAGCAACCTTAATCCATGAGATAGGACACCACTTCGGATTTTCAGAAGGAGATTTAAAAGGAAGATAGTTAAATTATACCTTTAAACCGCCTTTTATAAGACTTATAAGATTTTTGATGGTCATTCTTTCTTTGGCAAAGCGAAATAGATAAATAATCTCGAGTATTCCAGCTATATTGACAACTAGCATTGCGATAAACCAATTTCTCTGATTAAATTTTGCAGAGTGCCACAAAGCTAATCCTTTCCAAAATATTGACCAAAAGAATATGCCAAAAAGTATAATTGGATTGATCTCCGGTCCTTGTCCCAATGAGTTCACAGTTTTACAATATCATAACTTTGCAAATAAAGCAAGACTTGATAGAATAACTTAGTGAGGATTGGAATTTTTGATCCATATCTTGATACCTTGGGGGGCGGTGAAAAATACATGTTGACTGCCGCCTCCTATTTGTCGGAAGACAATGTGGTTGACGTATTTTGGGATAGTGATGGTGAGATATTTAAAAAGGCCGGAAGCAGATTTGGAATTGATTTATCAAGGGTAAAATTATCAAAAAATATTTTCTCAAAAAAAGTCTCTTTTTTCTCCCGTATTGCGGCAAGCAAAAAATACGATATTATTTTTTTCCTAAGTGATGGAAGTATTCCTGTAATTTTTCCTAAAAAGGTAATTGTGCATTTTCAATTTCCGGTTGAGTGGGTAGATGGAAAGAGTGTGTCTACAAAAATAAAATTGGCATTTGTCAGCAAGATTATTTGTAATTCTAAATTTACCAAAAAATTTATAGACAGAAGTTTTGGAAAAGTAAGTGTTGTTTTGTATCCAGCCTGCGATATTGAGACAAAGAACAGTAAATTAAAAAGTGAGCACAAAGAAAATTTGATATTAACGGTTGGAAGGTTTGGAAAAATACCTGAGGGAGAAAGTTTCAAAAAACAAGATTTTATGATTAACGTCTTCAAAAAAATGATGGACAAAGGACTGGCTGGTTGGGAATTTATCTTGGTGATAAGTTATAGAGAAGAGGATATGGAGGACGTTATTAAGCTTGAGAGATCTATAAAAGGGTATCCGATAAAAATACTTAAGAATTTAGACAGAAATGAAATTTCCAAAATTTATCAAAAAGCGAAGATTTATTGGCACGCGGCTGGATTTGGAGAAGATTTGAAGAAGCATCCAGAAAGAGCGGAACATTTTGGCATTTCAACAGTTGAGGCGATGGGCGCAGGTGCCGCGCCGGTTGTAATAAACTCAGGTGGACAAAAAGAGATTGTTGTTGATGGCAAGAGTGGTTTTTTGTGGAATACAAAGGAGGAATTGATGGAAAAAACAGATTTGTTAATTAAAAAATCAGATTTGCTGGAAAAAATATCCTCACAGGCTATACAAAGAGCAGTTCTTTTTAACAAAGACAGATTTTGCAGGGAATTGAGAGAGATTATTTCATAAAATGAGATTTAGATTTCTTCCTATTGTTTTGTTTACTGCAATTGTTTTATTTTTCTTCAGTTCTTTCATTTTTCAAGGACGACTCCCTATTCCATCAGATACAATCGTTGGATTGTATCATCCTTTCAGGGATGTTTATTCAGAAGGGTATCCAAACGGTATTCCTTTTAAAAATTCACTGATTACAGATCCGGTTAGACAACAATATCCTTGGAGAGAGCTGGTGGTCTCGCTCGAAAAGAAATTTGATCTTCCGTTTTGGAATCCATATAGTTTTTCCGGTACGCCCCTTTTGGGAAATATGCAGTCGGCAGCTTTGTATCCTCTCAATATTCTATTTATCTTTTTTCCTTTTAACACTGCATGGATCATACTGATTATTTTGGGACCACTTCTTGGCGGGTTGTTTTTGTATTATTACCTTAATAATTTAAAAATAAATAAATGGGCAAGTTTGCTGGGTGCTCTCGGGTTTTCCTTTTCTGGTTTTTTTATTGCCTGGATGGAATGGGGAACGATACCACACGTGGCACTATGGTTACCTTTGGCACTGCTTTCTATAGATAAAATTTTTCTTTACTTTACTGAAAAATCAAAAATATGGTTCGACAAGCTCACCATCCTGAGCAACGTCGAAGAACAATTCAAAAATAAAAACTTATTAAAATGGGGATTTGTTTTTGTCTTTTCATTAGTTTCTTCATTTTTTGCAGGCCATCTACAGATATTCTTTTATCTTTTTGCATTGGTACTGGTTTATTTTATAGCAAGATGGGTACAACTTGGAATGTCTAAAAAGATGCTGTTACTATTCTTAATTCTTAATTCATTATTCTTGATTTTTACTTCGGTCCAGTGGCTACCGACTCTTCAATTCATTTTGCACAGCGCTAGGGAAGTTGACCAAGTTGGATGGCAAAGCGAGGGGTGGTTTGTGCCATGGCATCATTTGATTCAATTTATCGCACCTGATTTTTTCGGAAACCCAACAACTCTCAATTACTGGGGGGCGTGGAACTATGGAGAGCTTGTGGGGTACGTGGGCATACTCCCGTTTTTAATGGCAGTGTTTGCGTTGTTTTTTAGACATGATAAAAAGACACTATTCTTTGGAACGATATTTTTTTTATCTTTAATATTTTCACTCCCGACAATTCTTGCTAAATTACCATATCAATTAAATATTCCGTTTTTATTAACGTCTCAACCTACAAGATTGTTATTTATAGCAGATTTTTCCCTGGCTGTTTTAGCTGCGTTTGGATTTGATTATTTTATCCGAGTTCGAAAAAAGGAAATTTTATATCCATTGATTTTTGTTACTTTTATTCTTGGTGGGCTTTGGGGTTTTGTTATATTCGGTAATGATTTAATTAAAGTTTCTTCAGAAAATTTGGCCGTTGCTAAGAATAATCTGATTTTACCATCAGCTGTTCTATTTGCAACTTCGTTTTTAATATTCGTAACATTCATTTATAAAAGTAAAATGATCCGTCTGCCGGCCCACTTCGCGAGGCGAGCAAGGTGGATTAAAATCATTTTGTTAGCTAGTTTTCTTATCATTACAATTTTTGATTTGTTACGCTTTGCTTTTAAATTTACGCCTTTTACCCAAGAAGAATATTTATTTCCCTCAACAAAAACTATTTCTTTCTTACAAGAGCAGGAAGGTCAGTTTAGAATTATGTCGACTGATAAGCGTATCTTCCCTCCTAATTTTTCTGTATTCTATCGTTTGCAAAGCGTTGATGGGTATGACCCTCTGTATCTTAGGCGTTATGGAGAGCTTGTTGCAGCGTCTGAGAGAGGAAGTCCAGATATTTCTCCGCCGTTTGGATTTAATCGAATCATAACGCCCCAAAACTTCGAGTCAAAAATTATTGATTTGTTGGGAGTAAAGTATGTTTTAAGCCTTACAGACTTAGAATCATCCAAGCTAGCAAAAGTTTTTCAGGAGGGTGAAACGAGAGTATACGAGAATAAAAATGCAATGCCACGAGCATTTTTTGTTGAACAAGTAGAGTTTACTGACGACAGAAATAGTGTAATAAGAAGAATGTTTGAGGAAAATTTTGATCCAGCAAAAACTGCAATAGTTGAGGATTCCTCAGGCGCAGCAGTTACAATTTCACCCCTGGGGTGTGCAAAATGCAAGGTAAAGATCGTTAATTATGAAGAAAATAGAATAACGATTGATACGGAAAGCGATAAAGACGGTTTTTTGGTCTTAGTTGATAATTATTATTCCTCTTGGCGTGCAAAGATTGATGGCGTGGAAACTAAAATTTTTAGAACAAATTATAATTTTAGAGGTATAGTTGTACCCTCCGGAAAACGTATAGTAGAGTTTAGTACAAGATTGTTATGAATATAAGCATTATTATCCCAAACTATAACGGAGCAGCCCTTTTGAAAAAAAATCTGCCAAAAGTTTTTGAAGCAGCAGAATACTATTTAGAATATAGAACTTCTGAGATTGAAATCATTATAGTAGATGATTGTTCTGAAGACAACTCCATAGAAGAAATCAAAAATCAAAAATCAATCCTTCGACAAAGCTCAGGACAAAAATCTCCGCCAAAGGGGGATCAGCCCTTGGCTGAAAAAATAATTATTAAATATCTCAAGAATGAGAAAAATCTAGGTTTTGCGTCAACAGTTAATCGAGGAGTTAAGGAATCTGGGGGTGGAATTATTGTTTTGCTAAACACCGATGTTAGGCCAGAAAATAACTTTTTAATCCCCCTTGTTTCGCATTTTGAAGATGAAAATGTATTTGCAGTAGGATGCATGGATAAAAGTATTGAAAAAGAGAAGGAAGTTTTTCGGGGCCGAGGGCTAGGAAAATGGGACAAAGGATTTTTAGCTCATTCACGAGGAGAGGTAGATAAGACAAACACTCTTTGGGTAGCAGGCGGTAGTGGCGCATTTAGAAAAAATTTATGGCAAAAATTAGGAGGTTTTAATTCTTTATATAATCCTTTTTACTGGGAAGATATAGATATTTCTTATCGAGCGCTAAAATTTGGTTACAAGATACTTTTTGATCAGAAAAGTATTGTTGTCCATCGGCACGAAGAAGGTGCAATTAAAAATACATATTCAACATTTAGAGTAAAGACTATTGCCTACAGAAACCAGTTTCTTTTTGTATGGATCAATGTGTCGGATTTGAGCATTCTTTTCTCTCATGTTCTATGGCTTCCTTACCATTTGTTAAAAATGCTAATTCTAAGGGATTGGGCATTTTATGTTGGTTTTGTCAGGGCATTTATAAACATTCCTAAAGTATTAGCCAGTAGAAAGGTAGTGCAAAGAAATATCAAGATAAGCGATAGGGACGTCATGTCGCATTTTGTAGTATGAAAGCAATAGGAAGACACTTAGATTCAGCATTGGAATTGTTTGAGGAGAGATATTCTAATTATGCTGTAATTGCGCTGTGCGCATTATTTATTGCAGCAGGTATTCTGGTGTCTTTAAATAGATATTGGCAATATGAAGTTTCATATATTGATTTTGGTAAATATGACCAGGCATTGTGGAGCATATCCCGTTTTAAAGAGCCCATAATTGACCATTTTGTTCTTGGGAAAATAAACGTGTTTGGAGATCATGTAACCCCTAGTGTTTTCCTGCTATCTCCTTTGTATTGGATTACAGATAGAAGCGAAGTTATACTTATTGCGCAAGCTGTCATGGTGGGATTGAGTGGTTATTTATTGTACGATCTTGCCAAACATGTTTTGAAGAATAAATTGTTGTCCTTGAGTATACTAGTAAGTTATTTTTTGTTTGTGGGATTACAAAACGCGGTTATTACAGAATTTCATGAATTAACTATTATGGCTTTACCTTTAATGGCAACAATATGGGCATATGTTAAAAATAAAAAAATTCTTTACTTTTTATTTCTCTTAATGACTCTCGGACATAAGGAAACTACATTTGCCTTGGGGATCGGAATTGGTGCGGCAATATTTTTTTTAAGAAAAGATTGGAGAAAAATCAGTATAGCAACTATTCTTCTTTCTTTCGTGTGGGGTCTTGTATCTTTCAATATAATTCTTCCTTATTTTTTAAAAGGGGTTTATCTTTATAGCCCATTGTTTCCAGAGGATTTATTTGGAAAAGCTTATGCGTTAGTAGACCATCCATTGAAACGTGAGACATTATTTTTTAGTTTCTTAAGCTTTTCATTTCTTCCTGTTTTTGCCTGGCAATTTTGGACAGCGATATTTCAAGATTACGCTATGCGTTTTATACCGCTATATTTTGAAACAAGGTGGGGTCTTGGTCTTCACTATAATGCTCAGTCGGGGGTAATTCTTGCTGTATCATCGGTGTATGGCTTGCGATTTATTTTAGAAAGACTTAGTCTTAAAAAGAAATATATAACAATTCTTGCTATTTTAATTATTTTTAACGCGATTTTTTTATTTAGATTTGTTTTACACGGACCATTTTTGCTGGCTTTGAACAAAGCTTTTTACGAACACACAAAAAATTTCAAATTCTTAGATCCTATTTTGGCTAAGGTACCAAAGGATAAAAGCGTGATGACCCAGAGCAGTCTTGCTACGCGATTTACACATCAAAAAGTATTTCTACTGGACTATCAATATGAAAATTACAATCCAGAGTATATACTTATTGACAATAGAGGGGGACAAAATCCAAATAATTTTATAGGCACAGAACAAAAAATAGAGAGTATAATTGGAAAGTTAAAGAAAGACAGTGATTATGTGTTAACTTATCATACAGACGAACAATTTATTTTCAAAAAAAGTAAATGAAATTATCAATTATTATTCCTGTTTTTAACGAGGAGAACACAATCCTTGAGGTATTAAATAGGGTAAAAGCTCTTGAAATTCCCGGCGTTGAGAAAGAAATTATTGTAGTGGATGATGGATCAACAGATGCTACTGCATCGGAATTTCAGAGTTCAAAGCCTTCGGCCCGAGCTCAAGCCGATGGTTTCAAAGTTCAAAGTTTCAAGTTTTTTCGTCATCCGAAAAATCTTGGTAAAGGAGTTGCTGTTAGGACTGGGATAAAACACGCAACCGGTGATTATATTCTCATTCAAGACGCGGATCTGGAATACAATCCAAAAGATATTCCAATGCTTATTGAATCTATCCGAAATGATAATGCGGAGGTGGTTTATGGAACCAGGTTGCGGCGTTTGCCAAACCTATCAAAAGATGAAAGAACTCCCCGTTTCCTTCTGCATTATTTAGGAAATAGACTGCTTAGTTTTATCACAAGCGTTTTGTATGGGCAATGGCTTACAGACATGGAAACATGCTACAAGATTATTCCCCGCAAAATAGTACAAAATTTTACTCTCCGCTCAAAAAGCTTTGAGTTTGAAGCAGAAATAACTGCAAAGTTGTTAAAAAAAGGCATTAAGATAAAAGAAGTTTCGATAAGCACAAATCCGAGAGGGTACAAAGAGGGAAAGAAGCTTAGAACATTTCACGATGGAGCGATTGCGTTTTGGACGTTATTGAAATATCGATTTACAGATTAAATTATGGAATTTGCTCATTCTCTATCCAAGTTTTTAACTAAAGTTCCGCTGACGACTTGTGTCTTTCTCATTCTATTATTTTTGGTCGCAGTATATTTAAGATTTTATCTAATTCCACAAAATCTTTTTTTTGGTCCAGAGCAAGGAAGAGATTTTTTAGTAGTTAAAAATATTGTAGTTAATCATGATTTTACATTAATAGGGTCCAAGACAGATATTGCTGGTATTTTTCATGGACCAATTTATTACTACCTTGCAGCTGTTCCCTTTTTGAGCAGTAAAGGGAATCCTGTTTATGCATCTTTGTTTTTTATTGTTATCAATAGTTTGACTGTTTTTTTAATATATTATTTAGGTAAAGAATTATTTAACAGGCGTGTCGGAATATTTTGCGCAATATTATTTACAATTTCGTTTGGGGCGATTGTTTATGCACGATGGCTATCGAATCCCCCATTGTCAATTCCCTTATCGGTACTCTATTTTTTATTAATTTACAGATTCTTGAGAGGTAATTCGTTAAGCTTAGTAGGTGCAAGCATAGTATTCTTTTTGCTTGGTGATTCAGAAGTTTTAAATTACCTTTTTTATGGCGTGATAACCTTGGCAATAATTCTTTTTTTTAATAGAGAATTTAGAAAGCATAAAATATTAAGCTTAATAAGCTTATTAATTTCTATTATAGGGTCGTTAGGAAATTATTTATTATTTGATCTACGCCATGATTTTTTAATTAGCAGAAGCGCGTTAAAGCTTATTGCTGGAGGCTCTGGTTACTATACCCCTTATTCAGAATCTATGGTATCTAGTTTTGTTGGATTCAATTCTGCTTTCTCTAGTTTCGTTATTCCGTTCCTGCCAATAGCTTCTTCTTTTATAGGTATTTTTGGTGTTGTATTTTTAGCTAGATATATAAAGAAATACAAACAATCAATTACCCTATTATTGCTATGGTTATTAGTACCCGTTGTACTATTGATGCTATTAAGACATCATGTATTAGAGCATTTTTTTGTATATTTGGTAGGTAGTTCTATAATAACAGCTGCTTTTATTATGGATAATATATGGAAAAAAACAAAAATTTTTGGAATTATAACTCTATTCTTGATAATTGGAATTAACGTATATGCTTGGCATGTGTCAATTCCCAAGAACAAGAATATTTTTTTTCAATCAACTCAACTTGAGTTTAAATTTATAGACCAATTAATCGTAATAGATAAAATATATGAAAAAGCAGAGAGGAAACCCTTTTCTTTTCAAGCATATACTATTCCATATTGGTCTCAAGAAGGATGGGAATATTTATTTTGGTATCATGGGGAGAAAAAATATGGATACTTGCCTGTTCCAGAAAAAGCAGAGAAACTCTTCGTGGCCATACAAGATGATCCAAGCAGTAAAGCATTTCAAGAGAATTGGCTGAGAGAAACAGTGAGTAAATGGGGAACAGAACAAAGTAAGTTTAGATATGGGGCGTTAACCGTAAAAGAACTAGCAGTATCTGAATAAAAAAAATGAAAAAATTAAAACTGTTTTTGAAAAAAAATTGGTTTTTAGTCGGCGTTTTTCTTATTTTTGCACTTTCGGCATTTTTTCGTTTCTACCAATATGAAGATCGTTGGGGCTTGGCTTATGATCAAGCGCAATTCGCAATTTTAGCGCGATATTCAGTAGAAACTTTTCAACTTCCGCTCCTTGGTCCTTTTTCATCAGGCGGTCCATTCCAGACAGGTGGAGAATGGTATTGGTTAGTAATGCTTGGAACGATTATATACCCGTTTTCTCTTATTGCTCCATGGGTTTTTTTAACGTTTTTGACCACAGTATCAGTGCTTCTTATGATAATTCTTGGAAAAGAGATGGTTGATAAAAAATTTGGTCTTATGGTTGGACTCATTATGGCAGTATCTACGGCACAGGTAGCTCAATCGACAAATCTTACAAACCAAACTCCAATAATTATTTTTTCCACTCTTTCAGTAATAGCCGCCCTGAGATATCTTCAGCAAAAAAAGTTGAGATACGTATTCTTCCAGAGTTTATGTATTGGCGTTGCATCTGCTATACACATCCAGGCGGTAGCTCTGGCGCCGTTTATTCTATTTACTTTTATCTTGGGACGTGTTCCATTAAAAATTGGAATAATGCTGGTTTTTATAGGACTTTTTATTCCATGGATTCCTGTTTTAATTGCTGACTCTCAAAATAATTTCTACAACACATTGAGTATGGCGACGTATTTCTCCAGTGATCAAGCGAAAGTTTCCTATGAAGTGCTTGGTCGAAGATGGCTTACGTTTTTAGGATATTTTATTCCGTTGTCTTGGGCACGGATTACCGGCGGATCTATTATAATCAGCTATGGGATAATTATTTTGCTTATAATTACCATAGGCAAAATGCTAGTAAAAAGAACAATTACCAGAGAATGGTTAGTAATTATATCAAGCACTATGGCAATGATAGCGATTTTAAGGTATATACGCACACCGCTTTTTGATAGTTTCTTAATCTTTCTCCACCCATTCATTTTTCTCCTAACAGGCATAGCAATACAAAATGTTTTTAGGTATAAAAAGGTGATAGGGATTATGTCACTTGTCATAATTTTGGCAGGAAGTATGATATTAAGTATCAAAGATATTTGGGGGGCAACAAATTATACGGCAAAACGTGCAGCTAGCTGGAGAGGACAACTTATAGAAAAGTATCCGACTAAAAAATTTGCAGTATACGATTTTCTCAATGGAACAGGAAGCATAAGTTTGCCTTTGGTTTTGTTTCTAAACGAACATGGGAAAATAGATGATAAAGGACTAAAAATTGGAATAGTGATCGCAACCAGCGGGGCAGAGTTTCAACATCCTGTCATCTCTGGAGATAAAACGGGTTATCAAGTCCTCAATTTAGATAGTTCAAAAAGCGCTGAGTTAAAACAGAGCGGCTGGGTGTTTATAAACCCAAGCGAAATCTATAACTCAACAGAGGGATGGTATAAAAAGTAGAAGTATGAAAATTTTTTTTGATAGTAAATTAATTTTATTGTTAATTATTTTATTAGCTTTAATTCTTCGAGTTTACAAATTAGACACAATACCAGCTAGTCTCAATCCCGATGAGGCAGCATTAGGATATACTTCATTTTCATTTTTAAGATCTTTAGGCGATGAACACGGTAAGTTTCTTCCTTTAAGTCTTCAATCATTTGGGGACTGGAAATTGCCTGTATATTCGTATATCACAACTATACCAGTAGCCTTATTTGGGTTAAATGAATTTTCGACTAGATTTGTTAGCGCATTGTCTGGAGTTATTGGAGTATTATTAATTTACTTTATTGGTTTATTACTTTTTAAAAAAAGAGGAATTGCTTATTTATCTTCTTTTTTTTACGCTTTATCTCCCTGGGGTATTTATTTTTCACGCGGCGCATATGAAGTGAATTTAGCAACAACTATTTTTCTAGCAGGTTTACTTACTTTCATAAAATATATATTAAGTGATAAAAAAAACGAAAAAATACTTATATTTTCATCGTTGTTGTTTGGACTAACTCTTTTTACACAACATAATTACATAATATTTACTCCTTTTTTTGTTTTATCTTTAGTAATTATTTTTAGAAAGGCAATTAGAAAAAATAAATCATCTTTTATAACAGCTGGTATTTTTGTTTTTTTTATTATAGCATCATATTTTTCTATAACTGTTGGTGGAAGCAATAAAATATCAACACTTGTAGTTTTTAATGATAAAAATATAATCTATGAAAGAGCAGAAAAGTTAAGAGGAGATAATGCAAATAAAAATAAGTTTCTTGAAAGGATTTTACATACAAAATATTTAGTAGGTTTTTATCAAATTGGACAAAATTATCTTAACTCTTTTTCTCCAAGTTTCCTTTTTGATAAAGGAGGAGAAAAGTTAGTTCATAATCTTGGATACTTCGGCAATTTTTATTTATTTGACGCTTTACTTTTTTTTGTTGGTTTCTCTTTGTTGTTTTGGAATAGGGAAAAATCATTGATGGTATTTTTACCATGGTTATTTCTTGCTCCCATAGCATCTGCAGTAACTCGGGATTCTCCTAATTCGACTCGTCTGTTTACAATAATGCCACTTTTTGTACTTATTGCATCCTATGGGGCATATCAAATCTTATTATTTTTTAAAAAAAGATCAATCAGAAGTTTTGTTGCCAAGGCGGCATTAATCTTTCTCTTTTTTCTTAATGTAATCTATTTTATAGATGCGTATTTTGTTCACCTTAATACTCAAAGAATTCGATTTTGGAGATATGGGTATCGCGAGGCAGTTTACTTGACACAAAGTTATCCAGGCTATAATGTGGTAATGCGGGGGCCTGAAAACTTTCCTTATATTTATTTTTTATTTTACGAAAAATATGATCCTCTAAAGTTTAGGAAAGAAGCAGTTTATTATCCTCCTACATCTGAGGGCTTTTATTATGTTAAAAGCTTTGGACGTTACCAATTTGTAGATAAAATCGACTATTCCAACGCTGCTCAAAATACAATATATATTGATGATACTCGACTAGATGATAAAAATCATTCTATTTTTTTACCATCAGGCGAGCCAATTTTGGGATATTACGCAAAAGAAGATAAAAGATGAAAAAGAAATACTTGATACTATTGTCAATAATTTTATTGGCTGCCTTTCTTAGATTTTACGGTTTAGGGCAAAATCCACCATCACTTACTTGGGATGAGGTGGCGTGGGGATACAACGCTTATTCTTTGGGAATTGACGGAAGAGATGAGCATGGGCGTTTTCTTCCGCTTGACTACCTAGAATCTTTTGGCGACTTTAAGCCTCCTGTGTATGCTTATCTAGATATTATTCCTATTAAGATTTTTGGGTTGAATGAGTTTGCCGTCAGGTTTCCATCAGCTTTCTTTGGGACTTTGACAGTAGTGGCTACCTACTTTTTGGTAAAGAGGATATTTAAAAGACACGAAGAGCCATTTAATATGATTGCTTTACTTTCGATGTTTATTTTGGCTATCAGTCCATGGCATATTAATCTTTCTCGCGCGGCTTTTGAGGCTAATGTTTCCACCTTTTTTATTGTAACTGGAGTCTGGCTTTTTTTAAAAAGCGTGCAAGACAGAATGTGGTTTTTGCCTTTGTCTGTAATATGTTTTGTTTTATCAATCTACACATTTAATACCGGTAGAATAGTTTCTCCAATTCTTTTGATAGTTTTATCTTTAATTTTCCTCAAGCATCTTTTTAGACACAAAAAACAGGTTGTTGTAAGTATTTTGATAGGAATTTTCTTGATTTTGCCAGTAGTAAGATTTTTGTTTTCTCCTCTGGCAAGTCTTCGATTCGAAGAGGTAAATATATTTACGGATATTAGGCCAATTCTTATGACAAATCAGGAAATAGAAAATAACCAAAATGCATTGTGGTCTAGAATTATACATAATAGACGATTTGCGTACACAGCGGAATATATGAGTCATTATTTTGATCATTTTAAGCCGGGCTTTCTTTTCATAAACGGAGACGGTAATCCGAAATTTTCAACACAAGAAATAGGAAGTATGTATCTTTGGGATCTTCCGTTTTTTATGCTTGGGATTCTATTTCTTTTTAGACATAGAATTGGATACTGGTGGATTGTGCCGTTGTGGATGCTTATCGGTATAAGTCCGGCCGCAACAGCTCGAGAAACGCCGCATGCATTGCGGATTGAATCAGCATTGCCTACATTTCAGATATTCACTGCGTATGGATTTTTTGTCTTTCTTAATAAGATATCAAATATCAAAAATCAAATATCAAGAATACAGATTAAATATTTAATATTTGCTTTGTCTATTTTATTTTTATTTTTTAATTTCATATATTATCTTCGCGGTTACTATGCTCACTATCCGTATGTATATTCAGGGGAATGGCAATTCGGATATAAAGAAGCAATTGGATATATAAAAGATCATCGATATAAATATGACAATGTATATATTACAGAAGCTTTAGGAAGGCCGTATATTTACGCTTTATTCTATTTGCAATATGATCCTGGTAGATTTAGAGAACAAGCAATCATCGAAAGAGAAGCCTTGGGATTTGTTCACGTTAAAGGATTTGATCAATTCAGATTTGCTAACAATATTCGAGATTTACCCAAACAGAATAAAGATATTCTATACATAGATACAGAAGCAAATGTACCACGGGATGCTATGATTTTGAAGACGTTTTATTTATTGAATGGAAAACCTTCTCTTGTTGCTTTTACAAAATAGGAGATATGACAAAGAAAGCTGAATATATATTTTTACTTTTTATCGTTTGCGCTGCATCCATTTTACGTTTATGGAACCTGGGAGTTGTTCCTCCATCTCCTGATTGGGATGAGGTAGCTTTGGGATATAATGCCTATTCAATCATGCAGACGGGAAAAGATGAATATGGAGAATTTTTACCTGTAATCTTAAGGTCGTTTGATGATTATAAGCCAGCGCTGTATGCATATTTTACGATTCCATTCATTGCTTTGTTTGATTTGACTGTATTTGCTGTTCGTCTCCCTTCCGCAATTTTTGGAATTTTAACTGTTGTTGCTACTTATTTTTTGGTGAAAGAATTGTTTATAAATCCGAAATCCGAAATCCGAAATCCGAAACAAATTAAAAATTCAAATAACCAAAATTCGAAAAACTCATTAGAAATTAGAAATTTGAAATTTGAAATTCCAATAGTTGCGGCTGCATTATTGGCAATATCTCCATGGCATATTCAATTCTCAAGAGTAGCATTTGAATCAAATATGGGGTTAGCGTTTAATGTATTTGGTTTATTATTTTTTTTAAAAGGTTTAAAAAAACCCTTTTTTATTCTTTTTTCTGTTTTATTATTCAGCTTGAATTTATACGTGTATCAAAGCGAGAAGGTTTTTGTTCCACTTATTGTTGTATGTTTAATTGTTATTTATAAAAAAAAGCTATTGTCTTTATCTAAAAAATATATTGCAATGGGAGTTTTATTAGGGATATTTGTTGTTATGCCAATGCTTATTTTTAGTGCGACCGGCAAAAATACGTTATCCAGGCTTGAAGGAGTAAGCTTTTTATCTAATAGTACAGAGCTTTTAAAAGATACAATTGAAAAAAACATTCGAAACACAAACAATAACGACATAATAGGTTTATTATTTGATAATCGAAGATTAGTATATACCAAAACATTTATCTCAGGATACATTTCCCATTTTGATTTCAATTGGTTGTTTTTAAAAGGTGACTTCCAAAATAACCGTCATCACGCGCCAAATATGGGATTGTTGTATTTTTTTGAATTACCTTTTTTACTTATTGGCATATACATATTAGTTTTTGATAAAATGTTTGATAGAAAGACAAAATTGCTTCTGTTTTCTTGGTTTTTTATTGCTCCAATTCCAGCATCCATTTCAGGTGATGTTCCCCATGCGGTGAGAACGCTAAATTTTTTACCAACATTTCAAGTATTTACAGCAATAGGAATAATCTTTGCTTTTCAAAAAATTTTCAGTATTCAGTATTCAGTATTCAGTTTTAAACATTCAAGATTTTTAATTGTTATTTTTATGTTTTCGTTTTTCACTTTTAACTTTATTTATTATTTAAATCAATATTTTGTTCAGCAGAATTATTTTTATTCTTATGATTGGCAGTACGGATATAAAGAATTAGTGGAATTTTTAAAACCCATTCAAAAGAACTACGAAAAAGTAATTGTCTCAAATAGAGGAAGCCTTTCGCAGTCTCATATGTTCTTTTTATTTTATCTCAAGTACGATCCGAGTAAGTATTTAAGCGAAGGCGGAAGTTTTTCTAAGGAGATTCCTGAGAAAAAAACTTTTTCTAACTTTGAGTTTCGTGAGTTTAATTATTATAGCGAACATGGAAAAGTGTTGTTTGTGGGAACAGATCAGGATTTTCCCAATGACTTTAAAGAGGTAAAAAGAATATATAATTTAGACGGATCTCTTGCGATTCGCGTTGTGGAGAAGGAATTATGAAGCATAATTCAAAAGTTAAAGAACCATTTTTATTCGTATATCGTTATAAGAATGCGATTATCTTTGGCGTACTTTTTTTCCTTCTACTGTACCTAAGATTCTACGAGCTTGAAACAAGAAGTCCATTTGGATGGGATCAGGTAAATAATGCGTGGGCGGCTCAGAGAATAATTGTCAATCACGATTTTCCGTTACTGGGTTTCCAGGCGAAGCTTAATAGCGGAATATATATAGGGCCACTCTATTATTATTTTATATCGATATTTTATACTGTTACCAATTTGGATCCCATCGCCTCTGGAATTGCAGCAGGCGTAACAAGTATTTTTACTTTTCTGACACTGTTTTATGTTACTAAAAAACTATTCTCAATCAATACTGCTCTTGTCGCAGTGTTTATTTATACTGTTGGGTTTTTTGGTATTATGTTTGATAGATCTCAAGGGCCAATAAACTTTATTCCTGCAACATCGCTGCTTATATTCTACAGTCTCTATAATGTGCTTAGGGGAAAACCAAAATATTTATTACTTTTAGGGCTCGCTTTAGGCTTCTCGGTTCATGTTCATATTTCGTCAATCTATTACCCTATTATTATTCTGTTGTCGTTGCCTTTTTTCCCAAAAAGCAGAGAAATGATTAAAAACGCCGTGTTGTCATTTTTTGTCTTTGTTATATTCTTAATTCCAAATATCATAGTGTTTTTGCAAAATGCGGGCAATGTTTCAGCAGGATTAGGATATGGTCAGACTTACTATCATGGCTTTCATCTTAGACGGGTATTGCAATTGTTAAATGATGCTTTTATTCAGTTTGAATCAATACTAACATTCCAAATACTTAAGTTTTTAAAATTTGTTATCCCACCTTTATTTATTTTTGTGTATCTTTTTAAATCCGCGACTCGGGAGAAAATATTATTTTGCTACTTAGTCATATTATGGTATTTGGTTCCATGGTTTGTATTGGCTACCTATAGCGGAGAGATAAGCGACTATTATTTTTCAACAAACCGATTCATAGGTATCGTAATTATTTCGTATTTATTGGTTAGGTTGTTTCATTTTAAAAATTGGGCTGTGAGGATTTCATTACTTTGCTTTTTACTTTTTTATGCGTACTTTAATATTACTAAGTTTTTATCCTTGAACGAGCCTGGATTAAACTTACATAGACAAACTGTGTTAAAGGCAATTAGCGAGGGGCGTAGAATAGAATTTGGAGAAGGAGTGCCTGAGTCATACTTATACTATTATTATATGAGGAAAGAGGGAAAGAAAGTTTATTAATGCAACTTATTAATAATAAAAAATTACTTATTTTAGGTTTATTGATAGTATTGGCATCAATTCCACGAGCCATAGAATTGTTGAATCACAATTATTTATTTGGATATGATCAAGGACAGTTTTTTCAAGATGTAAAAAAAATTGTTATTGATGGAAATTTAACATTAATAGGCACCGAGGTTGGCGGAAAAGGAGGATTTTTTCAAGGTCCTGGCTGGTATTATCTTCTTTCGATACCTTTTTTTATCACAGGAGGTGATCCTTATGGCGCAATGATTTTAATGTTTTTGATAGGAGTTGGCAGCGTATTGATAGCATTTTTATTAGGAAGTAAAATGTTTGATAAAAAAACAGCTTTCACAATAAGTTTGTTGATCGCAATTTCTCCTGCTGTTATAACCCAATCAAGATTTATTTGGCCACCATTTCCAATTTCGTTTCTGAGTGTATTTTTAGTGTTTTCCGTCTATCAAGTATTGCATGGAAAAGAAAAATATCTTCCTTTTCTAACGTTTATCCTCGGGCTTATGACACATTTTGAAACGGCTACAGCCGCAACGCTTTTGGTAAATTTACTATTATTTTCTCCAATCCTATTAATTAAAAAATTAGTAGCGGTTCGTACTGCGTTTTTTTCCATGGGAACACTTATCGTGACTCAATTGCCGCTTATTTTTTTTGATCTAAAGCACGACTTTCTTAATACAAAAGGAATACTCAGTTTAATTCTGTCAACCGAAAAAACAAATGCTCGGATCGCAGAAGTGTTTGATAATCGGTGGGAAGTATTCAAAAATAATTTTTATGGTACGTTTCCCTCAGGAGACATGTTGTGGCCATTGTTATTACTGATAATTCTTGGGGGAATATTTATGTATATTCGGGACAATAGAAAATCCTTTGCGGAAAAATCATTCGTGCTTTTCCTTGCAGTCAGTCCTATTCTATTATTCTTAATTTTTATGAAATATGGTTCCTTTATGTGGAGTTGGTGGATATTAGAACTACCCATCTATTATTGTTTTTTGCTTGGGATAATATTTGGTTATTCATGGAAAAAAACTTTTTTAAGGTTACCAATTGTTGTGATAATATTTATACTCTTTGGTTCTTACATCTATCAGACTATTAATTTTTATAAAAATGACTTTAATGATTTTGGAGGAGTACATAAGATTAAGGGGAAAATACAGGCAATAGACTATATATATAAAGATGCGGCGGGAAAACCGTTTAATATTATGATATTCACCCCCCCGGTTTACACGTATGCTTACGATTATTTATTATGGTGGCATGGGAGAAAGAAATATAATTTCATTCCAGAGAAGAAGAAAGAGGACGCATTTTATTTGTTGATCGAACCGGATCCTCACAAGCCTTGGACTTACAAAGGATGGCTTGAGACTGTGGTGAAAACAGGCAAAGTTACTAAAACAGTAGAGTTGCCAAGTGGTTTTATTATTCAAAAACGTTATGAAGACTAGAAAAAAAATATAATCAATATACATATCACATGAGATCAAGAGATTATAAATTGGCAAAATATTCTTTACGTAGGAAACAGCGAAGATTTTATTGGAAATGCAAAAACTATTAAAACTGTAAATCATCTGAATAGAGAGCTGAAAATTAAGATTCGAGAAAGAAATTGATACTTAATCGGTATGAATAACAAACACTTTCATATAATAGAACAAGTTCCAGTTGATTACTACCAAAATGGAATAGAAAGAAATATTTTTCAAAGATTTTGGCACGTTAATAAATTAAAAACCGTTGTCAGGTTGATCAAGGATTCTCAGAAGACGATTTTGGACGTCGGTTGCGCAGGCGGTTGGTTTATCTCTGAAATCTCAAATAAATTTCCCAAAACGAAGTGTCATGGGATTGACATTTATGATAAAGGTATAAAGTATGCCAAGAAAATTTATCCTAAGATAGAATTTAAGACTGCGGATGCGCATAAAATACCATACAGGGAAAATTCTTTTGATTTAGTAATCTGCACGGAGGTTTTAGAACACTTAGATGATCCCAGGGGCGCATTGTTGGAAATAAAAAGAGTATTGAGGAAATACGGTAGGGCGGTTATCGAACTTGATTCAGGAGGATTTATTTTTTCGGTAGCATGGTACGCGTGGAGGAAGTTTGACGGAAGGGTTTGGAATGGTTCTCATTTGCATAGCTTTAATATTAAAAAGTTGGAAAGAATGATTCAGTCATGCGGTTTTAAGATTTTAAGCAAACAAAAATTTAATTTTGGAATGGCAGTGATATTTTTAATTGAAAATGAAGAGATTTAAAAACCTGCCGATATTATTGGTTATTCTAATCGGATTTATTCCCTTGTTTGATCTTTTTCATCCTGGTTTACCACTTACCCATGATGGACAAGATCATGTAGCGCGTATTGCCAATTTTTATCAAAATCTAACCGAGGGAAATATTATCCCGAGGTGGGCAGGAAATCTTAATTGGGGATATGGTCATCCTATCTTGATGTTCCTCTATCCTTTTCCTTCTTATACTGCTTCTATGTTTCATTTTTTAGGTTTTTCACTTGTTGATAGTGTAAAAATTGTATTTGGACTAAGTTTTATCGCAAGCGGTTTTGCAATGTATGCTTGGCTTAAGGAATTTTTAGGAATAAAAGCAGGATTTGTTGGGGCACTTTTATATATGTTTGCTCCTTACAGATTTGTTGATCTTTATGTTCGTGGAGCCATAGGAGAACACGTGGCATTTGTTTTCCCACCGCTTATTTTTTATTTTCTTTTCAAATTGTCAAGAAGATTTTCTAAATGGTACGTCATAGGCGGTTCTTTGTCTTTAGCAGGATTATTACTATCTCATAACGCGATAAGCTTAATGTTTCTTCCATTAATTTTTTTATACGTTATATATCTTCTTTGGAAAATCAAAAACAAAAAACAGTATTTACTACATACTACTTACTACATACTACTAGGCTTAGGTTTATCCGCCTTCTTCTGGTTTCCGGCTTTTTTTGAAGGAAAGTATACGCTTCGGGACATTGTAACAGCGGGAGAGTATTCGTCTCGTTTTACTGACTTTGCGCGATTTATTTACAGTCCATGGAATTACGGGATAAGCGGGCAATTTAGTCTTCAGGTTGGAGTAGTACATTGGATCAGTATCATTTTAGCAATACCTGTTATATATCTTTTGTACAAGAAAAAAAACAATCTTTGGGTTTTGGGAACCGCAGCTTTTCTCCTCTTTTGGCTGAGTATATTTATAATGACGCCATATTCCCGCATTATATGGGATAATATTTCGCTCCTTCAAAAATTCCAATTTCCGTGGCGATTTATGTCGGTTGATGTTTTTGCCACAGCCGTTTTGGGTGGGTTATTTTTTTACATTTTACCCAATAAATTTAAATCTTTTGTCGTCCTTTGCTTTGTAGTTCTGATTTTGTTTTTCAATAAAGATTACTGGCACGCGAGTGGCTATCTGCAAAAGCCTGATAGTTTTTTCACAGGTATATATAATGGTACTACTGATACTGGAGAAAGCAGTCCCATCTGGTCTATCCGTTTTATGGAGAAGAGTCCAAAAAAGAATATAGAGGTTGTCAGCGGAGAAGCTAATATTAGGCAGATAAGCAGGAGATCGACAATTCATGTTTATGAAATTAACGCTGCATCTAAATCAAGAGTTTTAGAAAATACTCTGTATTTTCCTGGATGGAGTGTTTATGTTGATGGAAAAGAGGTTGATCCTGAATTTCAGGATCCTGCACACAGGGGGCTTATGACATTTTATGTTGATGAGGGTACACACGCTGTTAGTATTAAGTTTGGAGAAACAAAATTAAGATTATTTTCAAACATAATAAGCGGGATAAGCTTGGCTATTCTATTCTTTTATATTATACTTAATAGTAAAGTATGGCGACAATTTCGGTTGTTTTAGCAACCTATAATGAGGAAAAAAACCTTCCGGCATGTCTGGATTCAGTTGAAGATTTAGCGGATGAAATAGTTGTTGTGGACGGATGGTCTAAAGATAGAACTGTTCAGATTGCAAAGAAATACGGAGCGAAAGTAAAAATTACTAACAATCCGCTTATTTTCCATATCAACAAACAAAAAGCAATTGATATGGCAGCGAAAAATTGGGTTTTACAGCTTGACGCTGACGAACACGTTACTCCAGAGCTGCGTGAGGAAATTAAAGAAGTTATAAAAAAGAAAAAATCAAAAATCAGTGGTTATTGGATTCCGCGGAAAAATTGGTTTTTGGGTAAATTCTTGATGAAAGGCGGACAATACCCTGATTATACTCTACGACTTTACAAAAGAGGCAAGGGAAAACTTCCTCAAAAAACTGTTCACGAGCAGGCGGTGGTGGACGGTGAGGTTGAGTACTTAAAAAATCCCTTACTTCATTATCCATACAAGAATTTTGGTATGTATCTTGAAAAATGGAATAGATATACTGATCTAATTGCGACTCAGATCAAAGACCAGTTGAGGGAGAAAAATTTAGCAACTAAAATTTTTTATATGATGGACTTTATTTTTATAAAACCTATTTTTTGGTTTGCCAACACCTATATAAGACATAAAGGATTTTATGATTTGTGGCCTGGTTTCGTCTTTTCTTTTTTCTCAAGCCTTCGATTTCCAGTGGGATATTTGAAATATTTAGGAAAGTGAATTAAAAAATCAACAGCTCTACCACAGATTGACAATTATCTTATAGTACTGTAGAATATGTAGTGTATGGGTGGAAATATTGAAAATGAATTAAGCGGAAGAATGGGTGGCGAATATCGAGTTCCTCGTAATTTAGAGAGGTTAATGGAGGGGCATTTCGCATTTCAAGATTTACTTAAAGACCCATCTACTTTAGAATCGCTAGGTTATACACAAAGGCAGATTGAATTTGTTCAATCTGCAGTTAATTTAATCCAGCCTCCAAATCCAAATCTAACAAATAGGGGATATGAGAATTGGTTTAATTTCGAGCCAAGAGAATATTTAGGTATTCATGAGCAATCAATCATCGAGGCTTCTGAGCCTGGTCTTTATACACTAAGATGTTTTAAAAGTGTGGGACCATTCAGCCTTAGTTTTAACAGAGAGGAAGAACTACAGTACGTTAGAGAGCATGGTCTTGAAGATGTAGATGAAGTTTTTGGTAGAGGCAGCAAAGTATTCAATTATCATGTTTTAAATATAATGCTTATCAATCCAAAAATTATATCTCTTGATAGTAACAACGACCTGGCAAAACTTACGCGTAAAGGAAGACCAGAGTCTAATAGTTTGAAAAAGAAAAGTTTTAACCCGGTTACAAAATTATTATATAAGCATAATTTTGCAGATTATTACAGTTCAAAATGGACAGATGAAGCAAAAAATGAATTAGAGATTAGACTAGAAAATGTAGAAAAAGGAATATCTGTTGAAAAATGGAGAAAACTACCTATGTTGCCATCTTCGGATTTTCATCAAGATCCTCTTCTGCCGATTGGACAAGTAGCTAATGTTGATGTACTATGAATAAAGAAGCGCCCCAGCTGAGCCTCGAAGTAGATAGTTCTGTAGGAAACTTATTCGATAAAAGTACTCTTTATACTGTTGCATGGCCTATGGGAAAGCTTGTAGATACGATTAAAGAGGCTGGATATAGAGGAATTGAATGGCATCCTCTGAGAATAGTAGCAGGTGCGCAAATGAACGCGGGTCTTATTTGTAAGGATGATAAAGATGCAATTGTTTCCCTTCATCAAAGTTATCGCAGTGAAAAGAATTTGTTAGAAGCATGGCGTCACCAAAATCGCGCTCTTGCACTGATGTCTTATGTTTTACTTCCTGAACGCGTTAGCTCATTGCAAAAGCTTGAAAAGTTGCAGGGTGTTTTAGGGAAAGCACTACCTATTGTTCTTTACCCTTCTAATCTTGGGGAAGAATCTGGAACAGATAGGAGTTTTGCAGAAAAAATATTTCAACCCACGTCTGAGATAATGTACAGATGGGACGTAAGAGGAGTGGATGATTTAATTGAAGAAAGTCGCAAACGTGGATATGATGGACTCTGTCTTGACTTATTTCTTATGAGAGAGAAAGACATAGAAGGATTTGGTTTGAATCCATGGCAAGAAATACTGCCTCAATTATTACCCTACACAAAAGAACTTCAAGTGTCCGCAGGACGTGGTGATATTCCACAAGAGCATATTGATACATACCAGGAGCTTGAAAATTTATTAACGGATAAAGGTGATTCAGAACTTACAGAGATGCTTGAAGTTATAAGAAGTTCAGGTTGGAAAGGTCGTGTAGTTACAGAAATTCCTGGCGCTTCATTACATGAAATAAGGAAGAAAAATGGTAATTTTACCTCTATGAAAGATCTTATCGAAGATCACAAGAAAATTGTAGGTAATATTCAAGATATACTAGGTTAAGTAAAACGCTGGCCTCTTGGTAACTCTATATTGCTCAAACATCTGATAAACTTTATAATAAACTTAGATTAACTTATGAGAGTACTTGTTACTGGTGGGGCTGGGTATATTGGAAGCTTTATGACAAAGCGGCTTCTTGATTATGGCCACGAGGTCGTGGTTTTTGATAGTTTGGAGAGGGGCTACAGAAATGCGGTTGACACCAGGGCAAAATTTATTCAGGGAGATATTAAAAATCCTGATTCTCTAGAGATTTTATTTGGAAGCCAAGCAATTGATGCTGTGATGCATTTTGCCGGGTATATTTCAGTTGAGGAATCGACAAAAAATCCCCAAATGTACCATCTAAATAATACAATTGGTACAGAAAATCTTCTAAAAGCAATGATAGAATTTGGACAAGTTGATAAATTCATTTTTTCCTCAACAGCTGCAGTATACGGAAATCCAATAAAAACTCCGATTCCGGAAGACCACCCCAAAAATCCAACCAGTCCATACGGAAAAAGCAAACTAGAAGTTGAGGAAATGCTTCAGATTTTTGGGGAAGAGCAAAGATTAAATTTTGTAAGCCTTCGCTATTTCAACGCTGCGGGAGCAGCTGTTGACGCCTCCATGGGTGAGGCGCATGAACCAGAGACCCATATCATCCCGTTGGGAATTCTAGCTGCCTTAAAAGGCACAGAATTTAGTTTGTACGGAACAGATTACAATACGCCTGATGGAACTTGTGTTCGGGATTACATTCATGTGATTGATTTAGTCGAGGCGCATATTTTAGCGCTTAATTATTTAGATAGAGAAAAAGGGGGATTTTTTTACAACGTAGGAGTAGGAAGAGGATATTCAAATAAGGAAGTAATTGATATGATAAAAAAAGTCTCAGGGAAAGATTTAAAAGTAAAAGTAGAGAATCGAAGAGCTGGAGATCCGCAGGTCCTAATAGCTGACGCAACTAGGATTCAACGAGAATTGGGTTTTAACCCAAATGTTTCTGATCTTGAAACTATTGTAAAAACTGCATTCTTGTGGCATCAGAAAAGTTCGAAATACGAGATTGTACTCTAAAAATGAAAGGTATTAAACTTTTGCCTTTTGCGCTGGGAATTATTTTATTTTTTTTTATCCCTCAATCTTCGGTCTTTGCTCAATCGAAATACGTCCTTCCGTATCCATCCGTAATGCCAGGAAGCATTTTTTATAAATTTAATCAAGTCAAAGAGCAAATTTTGAGATATTGGTATTTTGGCGACTTTGGACAATTTCATTATAATCTTAGACAGTCGGATAAATATTTGGTAGAAGCAAAAACGCTTTTTGATTACAAACAATATCTTTTGGGAAATATTGCTTTGGAGAAATCGGATGGGTATTTTGAAGATATTTATCCCAATTTTGTCAATGCCAAAAACAATGGCAAAAACACATCGGAAAAAGAAATCATGTATAAAGAAGCCGCCAAAAAGCATATAGAGGAACTTAAAAAAGTCAGAAATATTGTTTCATCAATTTTCATTTGGACTCCAGAGAACGAGAGTCCAACAACTCTAAAGCTTTGGGAAAGCGTGGATAAGTCTTTGAAGATTAGACAAAAAAGATTATGAGATTAGTTTATGTTTTTATCGCAACCTTGGTATTGTTTTCCGTTTTTACATACGCCTTTGTTGATAAAAATCTTTCTTATTTAAACAACTTGTACACAGGGCTTTATTTTACTAATAGATTTTTGTTGGTATCAATCTACACATTTTTGATTTCTATTTTGTTTGGGTGTTTTTATTTCCTTATAAATCATCAGAAAAAAATAAATTTGAAGAAAATAATTTTTTTTACAATTACCGTTACTATATTTGCTTATCCGGCGGCACTTGCATTTGATATTTTTAATTACATCACAACTGCAAAAGTTTTGTTTTTGTATCAAGAAAATCCATATACTATTTACCCAATAGAGTTTAAAGGCGATCCTTATCTTGAATTTACAAGAGCGGCTAATAAAACTGCTCTTTATGGACCGTTTTGGATTATCCTGACAGGTATTCCTTATTTTTTAGGATTAGGTAATTTTATTGTGATATTGTTTTCATTCAAACTTTTTATTGTAGGATTTTTTGCATCGACAGTGTTTTTAATAAACAAAATCGATAAAAACGCGACTTTGTTTTTTGCCCTAAATCCGCTGGTAATTATAGAAACTCTTGTATCGTCGCATAATGATATTGTAATGATATTTTTTGCTCTCTTGGGCATTTATTTTCTAAAGTCCAGAAAAGTTTTGTCTTTTTTTTCTCTTCTTGCATCAATTATGATAAAATTCGCGACTGTATTTTTAATCCCTGTTTTTTTATTAAGTTTATTTACAAAGTTTAGGAGTAAATATAGATACTTTGCAATTTCCATGCTTGTTGTTTTTTTCGTCTCACCTCTTAGGGAAGAATTATATCCTTGGTATGCTATTTGGTTTATAGCTTTTACAGCTTTTCTTTACAAGAACAAATTCCTGCAAAACCTAGTTTTGGTTTTTTCATTTGGGCTAATGCTTCGATATATCCCCTACATGGCGAGCGGTAATTATTTTGGCCCAACGCCAATAATTAGAAATATATTGATGTTGTCTCCGGTTTTAGTATTTTTAATTTACTCGTGGTTTAGAAGTTTGAAAAGAAAAAATGCTTAAAAAAATTTTGCCTTTGGTTACAGTTTTTTTATTTGCATTTATTGCAGTTCTGCCGCTTCTTCACAAAGGATTGCCTCCAACGCACGATGGAGAATATCATGTGGTGAGATTTTATGAATTTGATAAGACACTTCGAGATGGGAGTTTGTATCCGCGATGGGCAAGTGATCTTAACAGGGGTTATGGAGTGCCACTTTTTAATTTTGTGTATCCATTGCCCAATTACATTGCCTCGTTTTTTCACTTTTTGGGGTTTAGTTTTATTGACGCGTTTAAGTTAAATATGTTTCTTGCATCAATTTTGGGAGCGGTGTTTTTTTATCTGTGGGCAAAAGCGTTTTGGGGGCGTTGGGGAGGGATGCTTGGAGGCGTATTTTATACTTTTTCACCTTATCATTTTGTTGATATTTATATTAGGGGATCAGTTGGAGAGGTTTGGGCGCTTGCTTTTTTTCCGGCATTCTTATGGTGTATTACGAGTTTTGTAAACAATAAAAAGATAATATTTTTTGTTGGTTCTTGTCTGTCCTTAAGTCTAATAATATTTTCTCACAACATTTTATCATTAATGTTTTTACCATTTTCTTTTCTTTACATAATTTTTTTAATTAGTTTTCAAAAAGATAAAAAACATCTAATACTCAATTCTTTGTACATAATACTATTGGGACTTGGTTTGTCGGCTGTCTTTTGGGTCCCCGCGATTTTTGAAAAACAATATGTTGTTGGACTTGAGGTGTTTGGTTTTGAAAATCACTTTGCAGATCTTTATCAACTCATTATCCCATCTTGGGGATCTGGGTTTTCGGGCGAAAGCCTGAATAGCTCTCTTTCTCTTCAGATAGGAATTGCCAATTTGTTGGTAGTATTTTTAAGTTTGTTTTTACTTCTTATTTACAGAAAAAATAACAGAAATAGCCATATAGTTTTATTTTTTATTGTCTTATTTTTTGTGATTTTTTTCTTGATGCAGAAAGGTTCGTTGCCAATCTGGAAAACAGTTCCGTTTATGAATTACTTTCAGTTTCCATGGAGGTTTTTGAGCCTTGAAATATTGGTTGCGTCTTTTTTAGCCGGAAGCGTAGTTTATTTTTGGAAATCAAAAATTTTGACAATAGCATTGATTATTCTTTCATTTTTCTTGGGAATCGGTTATGCGAAAGTAGCTTACTATCATTATAGGGATGATAATTATTATTTAACACGCTCTAATTTTATAGAAGGTACAAATAGTCCTGGTAATGCTTTTAATACGGTATATTTTGACCCAAGCCTTGGAAAAAAGAAAGCAAAAACTGAATTTTTAAAAGGATCAGGCGTAATCGATCAGCAAGAAATAAAATCAACATATTACAAATTTAAAATAGAAGCTTTAGAAAATTCCGAAATAAAAGTAAATACAGCTTATTTTCCAGGCTGGTCGGTTTTTGTCAACCGAGCAGAGGTGAAAACAAACATAACAGAAGAAGGACTGTTTTCTTTTTATTTGCCTGAAGGCAAGCAGGATATAGCGATAGGTTTGAAAGATACTCCAATAAGAAACATTGGATTTATCCTATTTTTAATTACAGGTGCAATTCTTGCAGCTTTGTTTATAAAAGCAATGTTTGGTACAATAAAAAGGTGACTCCACTTTGTAAAAGACTTCGAGGGGTCATGCCTCCGAAGCATTCTTTGGGAGGAAAAATAAATTATGAAAAGTCGACATATGTCTATAGTAAAGGAGGCGTATAAGAGCGAAGGGGCATGAAGATAGCTATTGATATTTCTCCTTTGGAAAAATCAAGTCTCTTGGCGCACAGAGTACGGGGAACAGGATTTTACATCGATAATCTCAAAAAATCTTTATTAAAGTATTTTCCACAAAATAAGTATATATTTTTTACCCGAGGAGAAAATTTACCCAAAGATATAAATTTAGTACATTATACTTATTTCGAACCGTTTTTCTTAAGCCTTCCCGTTATAAAAGCCCAAAAAACAGTTGTAACAGTCCATGATTTAACGCCTCTGGTATTTAAAAAATTTTTCCCGGCTGGAATTAAAGGTAATTTTAAGTGGCAGATCCAAAAACTGGGATTAAAAACTGCGAATGCTGTTATTACCGATTCTGAATCATCTAAAAAAGACATTATAAAATATACTGGTTTGCCTTCATCAAGAGTTAATGTTGTCTATTTGGCAGCAGGAGAAGAATTCAAAAGAATCAAGAATATAAAAAACAAATATAATTTACCAGAAAAGTTTGTATTATACGTGGGAGATGTGACGTGGAACAAGAATTTACCAAGACTTATAGAGGCTGTAAAAAAAATTAACGTATCATTTGTAATGATTGGGTCAGCAATTATGCAAAAAAATTTCGATCGATCTAATCCATGGAATCAGGATTTATCGAAAATTTTAAAACTAACAGAAGATGACAAAAAAATTATAAAACTCGGTTTTGTGTCCCAGGAAGATTTGGTTGCGATATATAACCTTTCCACTGTTTTTGCCATGCCATCCCTTTACGAGGGTTTTGGTTTGCCTATTTTGGAAGCGATGAGCTGCGGTTGCCCGGTGGTTACGACTAAAGAGGGTTCTATACAAGAAATAGCAGGAGAGGCGGCGTATTACGTTAATGCTTATGATGTTGATGATATTGCCAATGGGATTGGTGAGTTGTTTTTTAGTCAAAAACTTCAACAGGAGCTTTCAGAAAAAGGATTGATACAGGCAAAAAAATTTTCATGGAAAAAAACAGCAGAAGAAACAATCGGGGTTTATGAACAAGCAACATTGTAAATAGCATAGCCAAATGATAACATGTAATGTGTAAACACAATGGAATTTATCACGCTTGAAAATAAAGCTAGCATTAGCCCCATCAAAGGTGTTTTGATGTATCCTTTGAAAATCAACAGCGATGAATCTGGGGGAATTTTGGTAGAGACCATGCGAACTGACTGGAAAGAAATTTATGGTCCCGGCAGAGAATTTTTCATGCAGTACTATTCAGTTACTGACAGCGAAGTGGCAAGAGATGAGAAGGTTTGGCATTATCACCCAAATTATCAAGAAGACAGATTTTTGGTTGCGCAGGGTAGTGTGGTTGTAGCGGTAGCCGATAATAGAGATGATTCCCCAACGAATGGAGTCCTAAATCTTTTTTTGATGGAGGCCTACAAAAACCCATATATACTCCTTATTCCAAAAAAAACACTGCATGGGTTTATGGTGGTTTCAAAGGAGAAAGGTATTCTTTTGAATTATCCAACCGGTCTTTATAACCCAAACGAAGAAGGAAGAATTCCCCATGAGCAGGCCAATATCAAGCTTGAAAATGGAAGTTTATTTTCCTGGGAAGAGGTAAAGAGAAGTTTTTTTGTAAATTATTATCCCCATGAGAAAACTATTTAAAAAAGCGGCAAGCAATCCCCTTATTTCTGGCACCGCGGTTATTTTTGTCGGGACTTTTTTTGGCAACATATTTAATTTTTTGTTTAATTTTTTCATGGCAAGGAACCTTAGTGTTTCAGATTATGGTGTTTTGGCCAGTCTTGTTTCTTTGATATTGCTTTTTTCTCTTTTTGCGGAGGCTTTTGTGCCCAGCGTAATTAGATTTTCGGGTGTATATTTTGCAAAAAACGAATTAGATAAAGTGGCGGCATTATTTTGGAAGCTCAATAAAGGGTTTTTTTTAATTGCAGGAACAATTCTTCTAGGATTTTTGATTTTTAACCACACCATTGGAGAATTTTTAAAGATTGACAACTCATTCCTCATTTTTGCTACAGGGGTAAGCATATTTTTATTTTTTTTGAGCATCTTGAATAGAGGGATGATTAATGCAAAACTTTCTTTTTTTTATATCTCTTTTCTTAATTTTTTTAATTCTGCCTTAAAACTTATAGTTGGTGTCGTTTTTGTTTTGTTGGGGATGGGAGTAAACGGGGCGATTCTAGCTTTTTTTGCTGCATACATAGGAAATTATATTCTTGCATTTATTCCGCTAAGATTTGTTTTTAAAAGCACACGTGCAAAAAATGTGGTAGGAATTAGAGAGATTGTTAGATACAGTACTCCGTCTGCTGTGGCAATGTTAGGCGTGACGCTGTTTATCACTACAGATATTATGATTGTTAAGCATTTTTTTTCTCCACAAGACGCGGGCATTTACGCTGGCATGACGCTGTTGGGAAGAATCATTTATTTTTTTTCTGCTCCCATTGCTCATGTTTTGTTTTCTCTTGTTGTCCAAAAAAACGAGCGCCACGAAAAGCATAACGATCTTTTTTATATAGCAGTGCTTTTTGTTTTGATTTCCTCTTTAGGTATTGTAGCTTTTTATTTCCTGTTTCCAGAATTTAGCATAAGATTTCTTCTCAAACAAGAAGAATATTTAGAAATAAAACCGATCCTTTGGATTTTTGGTATATTCATCGCTTTGTATTCTATTTTATCTTTGGTAACCAACTATTATTTATCAATTCAAAAAACAAGGATTTTTATTCCGATTATTATTGCCGCAATTTTACAAGCTTCTCTGTTGTGGTTTTACCACGGGTCTTTTCTAACAGTTACAATTATTTCATCAATTTCAGTTGGAATACCGCTAATTTTTATCCTAACACATTACTTTCTGACTTATGCAAAGAGTAAGGCGTACTAAAAAAGATTTCATTTCTGTTGTAATTCCAGCATATAAACAGGAGAAAACTATTGCTCAAAACCTGTCTGTTGTAAAAAAAATCCTGGAAGGAATAGATTGTGATTTTGAAATAATAGTAGTTGTAGATGGATTAAATGACAAAACTTTTCCAAACGCAAAGAAAATAAAATCTCCTAAAATTAAAGTTTTGGGGTACAAAAACAACAGGGGAAAAGGATATGCAGTTAGATACGGAATGGGACGCGCCGTAGGGACGATAGTTTGTTTTATTGATGCTGGAATGGATCTTGATCCAAAGGGCATAGTTACTCTTCTTGATTATTTTAAATTATATAAAGCAGATATTGTTATTGGAAGCAAAAGGCACACAATGTCGAGGGTTATTTATCCTTGGAGCAGAAGAATTATCAGCTTTCTATCCCAGATTTTTGTAAAGATTCTTTTTGGTCTGAACGTAAAAGACACGCAGGTAGGTTTGAAGATGTTTAGAAAAGAAGTGGTTAGAGACGTTCTGCCGCGTCTGCTTGTTAAAAAATTTGCATTCGATATAGAATTTTTGGTCGTAGCCTACGCTTTGGGATACAAAAATATATATGAGGCGCCAGTTGAAATAAATCACGAATTCAGCGCAAGTATAATTTCCAAGAACATAATGCGGGAGCTTTTTCGAACGCTTTGGGATACTCTAGCAATATTTTACAGACTTAATTTAGTAAAATATTATACATCCGAAGATAAAGGAAAATGGAAAAATTACTAATAAAATTTCAGTTTGTATTTATTGTCGCAATTATAATTCTTGGATTTTGGCTCAGGTCTGACAATTTATATACATGGCCAAGATTAGGTTCGACATTTGATGAGTATGCTTGGACATGGCTTGGAGTAAGCTTGATTGAAGATCAAGCTCCAAGATCATGGTCTCGTCATCCTCAGTACAGCGATCGAGAAGACATAATTTATCAAAAAACAGCTTTTGTCCTGGTAAAACCATATCTTGAGCATCCGCCCCTTTTTGGATTAGTTGCAGGATCTTACGCACTTCTTACCGGAACAGAAGGGATGTTCGATGTGAGAATCGAGGGTATCCGCGGATTTTCATTGGTCTTGGGAGTATTTAGCATTTTTATGGTATATGTATTTGCCAAGGAAGTTTACGGATTAAAGGTCGCCTTAGCTTCCTCATTAATATACGCAACCGTTCCAACTATTGTAATTGGATCGCGAATTGTCCAGAACGAAAACTTTTTTATCCCATTTTTCTTGCTATCTCTATTTTTAGTCGCCAGATACATTAAATCAGGAAAATCATGGCTGCGTAATGTTTCTGCGATCATTTGCGGTCTTCTTACTTTGGCTAAAGTTCCATGGATTGCGGCAGGAATTTCAATTTTTCTTATTTTTTTATATCTCAGAAGATATTCTGATGCGGGAAAATTTATTGCTATTGTTGTTCCTATTTTTCTTTTGTTTTTTGTTTATGGATTTTATTTTGATTCAAAATTATTTCTGAGTCTTTGGCAGATGCAACTGACTAGGTACGACCTCGCCTTCAACAGCGTTTTTGCTCTTTTTACATCACCATATTTGGTGGATAGATTTATGATAGACGGATGGATTTATTTTGGTTGGTTTGCATTCTTTTTAATTATGGCAAGAGAACTAAAGAAGAATTTTTTGATAGTAATACCGCTTCTTACATATTTTGCAATATTTGTTTTTGCCATTCCAAATGAGCCAAGTCATGGGTGGTATAGATATCCGTTTTACCCTTTTTTAGTTTTGAGTATTGTCTTATTTCTTAAAGAATACTTTGGGAAAAACTACTTACTGACATTTTTCTTCCTGGTTTTTGTAGGGCTTTCTTTGCTTCAGCTGTCGTGGGTGCCATCATTCGGATTTTCTTTTTTAGTTTTTAGAATATTTTTACTTTTTTTTGGATTAACAATGCTTCCATATTTTATCCCCAGGACCAACAGGCTTTCACATTTTTCATCTCATGCATCACTTTTTTTACTGATTTTACTCAACATTTGGTCTGTTTTTAATTATAATGAGCAGTAATATGAGGATCCTGATTTTTAATTGGAGAGACATAAAAAATCCAACAAGCGGCGGAGCAGAAATTCTTACTCATGAATTGGCGAGGAGATGGGTTGAGAGGGGGAACAAAGTAGTTATGTTTTGTTCTTTTTACAAAAACGCAAAGCAGAAAGAGTCAGTAGATGGAGTAGAGATTATTAGAGAGGGAAATCCAGACGCAAGACATCTTTGGAATTCTGTACATTTTAAGGCGTTTATTAATTATAAAAGAAAATTCAAGGGAAACTTCGACGTTGTCATCGATGAGATTCACGGGCTGCCGTTTTTTACTCCGCTTTATGTAAAGGAGAAAAAGATTGCGTTAATATGCGAGGTGGCAGGAGGACTTTGGTACAAAATGTATGGTTCAATTTTTGGCTCTATTGGGAGGCTTGTTGAAATAATTTATCTTAAATTATTTTATCAACAGCTGCATTTTCTTACTATCTCAAATTCAACAAAACATGATCTTATCTCAAATGGCATAAAAGAAAGCTATATACATGTAATTCCGATGGGAGTAAAATTGCCAAATTATAAGAGAAGTATTCTTAAAGAAAAAGCACCAACTTTATTGGTTGTTGGAAGATTATCCAAACCCAAAGGAATAGAAGACGCGATAAAAGTTTTAGAATATGTTTTAAAATTCATGCCTTCAGCAAGACTTTGGATTGTGGGACGAGGAGAAGCGGAGTACACCAATTATCTAAAAAAAATAACTAGTGATAAGGGGCTCGAGAATAAAGTCGTGTTTTATGGCTATGTTTCTGAAGACGAAAAATTCAGTCTAATGTCTAGAGCCCACTTATTGCTTGTCCCGTCAACTAAAGAAGGATTTGGTTTGACCATCCCGGAAGCTGGTTTTGCGGGCACACTTTCTATTGTATATAAAGTCAGCGGTTTGAGAGATATAGTAGAGGAGGGTGTAAATGGAATTATTGTTAATAAAGATCCTCTTTCGATGGGCAAAGCAGTAGTTGAAATTTTAAGTGATAAGAAAAAATACGCTGAAATTAGGAAAAATGCAATTGAGTTTTCTAAAAGATTCGATTATGAAGCTTCTGGAAGTGAAACTCTTAATTTGATTGCGAAGTATTCACTTTAGGCAGATGGAATACTTCCATGGTCTCGACATTGCCGGGGCATGATTCTTTTGGGTCTAAAACGATATTTATGTACCGCGCATATTCTGCTGCAAATGGATATGAGATGGTGTTTCCAACAGGTTGTCTTTCAAGAATGGGAATTGGCAGGTCCTGCGGAAGAACGTGTGGTGTTTTGTACCAGTTTTCTCCATCGACAGAAATATTAAAATAAATTTGATCTGCCGATTTACAATTGTTTGTGGAAAAAGACCATTGAATTTTTGAAATATAAGTTGGCTTTTTCAAGTCGATGAGTATCCCATTATCGCTATTCTCATAATTTAGATCGCTAACTGTCTCTTCGACATCAAATCCCTTTTTTGTGTTAGCCAGATCGTTTTTCCAAATGTTAAGAATGCTTACGTTATCAACCTTGATTTGATAAATTGGTTTCAAATAACGATAGTAGTATCTACTGCTGTAGTATGACGTGTTTAATTCTGATCCATAGTTTAATCCTATTACATATTCTCCTTTTTTGATATATCCGCTGCGCAAACTATTGGTATATTTTAGATCGCTTCTCACAAAAAGTTTCGGCAAATTAGGCATGAGCTCTTGCGCAAGAACCAATGTAGATCCGTTTTGCGCGTGTTCGTTTATCCAATGAATGCCTTGACGGTACGCATTTCCAAAACTGTTTCCCCAGTAAGGAAAATTTTTATCCTTCGCCCCCTCAAGACCTCCTATTAGTGGATTAAAATAGACGTTTTGATTGGGGTGGATGGAGATTAACTTGAGGGTAATTGGGATAAACATTAGAACAATCAATATTTGTAGCACAAGGGTTAATAATCTTTCCTTCGATTGCTTCATTGTCCTATTGTTAAATTGCTTTAGTCTTTCAACAATGAAAAAATATAACAATTTAACAATGTATCCTGCTCCAATACCTGACAATATCGCCATAGCCGGGATAAATTCCATTATTTGTCTTACTCCTCCGTATATACCGGCGTTTGGCACTGTAACTCTTGCGATGGGAATTAAAAACCAGAGCAGGACCAAAAAAGCTGTTTTTTGTTTCTCGCTTCTTCCTTTTGAAAGGGTATATAAAACACCAAATAAAGTAAGAAAAAGTGTAACTAAAGGAGTTGTATAAATAATCCATTGTATGGCAAAAGTATTGAAACCAAAGAAAGTAAAAGAAGGATCAAAGTTGGGATTAATGCCAATTGTTTTATAATAATCAACAATCTTAAAAAAATTATTTATTGGCTCAGCCCATAGATATGGCCAGCTTCCCCAAAAAATAGCGATAGCGATTAGCGGGAAAAAAAATATAGATGGAATGAGCCAGTTAATCTCTTTAAATGATTTTGTTTTTTGCTTAAGATATACAATTAACCAGGGAAGGATAATAAATGGTGAAAAAAGGATATTAAACTTTGTTCCCCACGCGAAGCCGAAAAAAACTGCGGAAAGGATGAGGAAGAGATTTTTTTTACGAGTTATGCCTTCATACAGAAAAATTATCATTAGGCTATAAAATGAGGCCTGCGGAATATCTTTAAGATTAAAGCGTGATTCACCCAAAAAGAGCGGATAAAGAACCAGTGATAAAATTGTAACGAATGCAACAAATATTCCGTAATGTTTTCTCGTCCACCAGAAAAGAGCAGCCACAAGAAGGGAAGCAACAGCAATGATATAAACATGATACGAATCAATATCATTTATTAATCTCATCTCTTGAAACAGAACAAAGTTGAAAACAGAGGAAAAAATATCCGAAAGTGGGGGATGTCCTCCATCTTTTTCTAAAAAATAAGAGGCGCCGTACCCGTCGATTTGATACAGACTGCGTTTGGGAATTGATTCTTTGGGTTGACTTGGAGAAAATAAAAGAGTGTCTTCTTCTTGATAGTAATCTACATAGTCGGGCAGCTTCTCATATGTTTGTTCGCCTGTGAGTATGTACCTTAAATACGCCTGTCCCCGGGGCAGATGGTTAATTGTGTCCCAATCGGTTCCATAATGAGGAAGCAGTATTAATTCAAAGAGGAAAAAGGAGAGAAAGACTACAAGCATGGTGTTGATTATAGGATAATTTTGCTATAATTACAAAAAGAATATGAATATTTTGATAACAGGAGGCAATGGATTTATCGGAGCAAAAATTGTTGAAAGATTGGAATCTCTTGGGCATAGGCAATTTTTGTTACTCCGAAAAAACAGCAACAGGACTAGATTGTTGCCATTTGTTGATAAGATAAAGATTTTTGAAGCAGATTTAATACAAGCGGAGGTTGTTTCAGAGATTGTTAGAAAGGTAAATCCTGAAGTTATTATTCATCTGGCAGGTTATGGGGTTTATTCTTATCATGATATGACGGCTGAAAATATGAAGTTGATGGTTGATTCAAATATTTACGGAACCATAAATCTTTTGAATGCGGCTAAGAATTCGAATTGCAAAATATTCGTTAATACCGGAAGTTGCTTTGAATATGGCAGCAGCGATTTACCTTTTAAAGAAGAAGATATGCTTAATCCTTTAAATATTTATGGGGCAACAAAGGCATCCGCCACGTTATATTCTAAAGTGTTATCTAAAAAAAGCAGTTTTGCCCTAGTAACGCTTCGCCCATTTACCGTTTATGGTCCCGGAGAGGATAAAAGAAGATTTATATCAACTGTTATAAAGCAGTGCTTGGAGGGAAAAAATCCTACGCTTACAAGAGAGCGCATCGTGAGAGATTATATTTATATAGAAGATGTTGTGGATGCGTATCAAGTGGTAATTTCAAAGGCAGAATTGCTTTCGGGTCAAATTATTAATATATCTACAGGGAAAGGGACAGCTTTGGAAGATGTTGTGAAAATGATAATGCGGCTAACAAACGCAAAAGTGGTGCCAAGTATTGGTTCTTTTCCTACTCGGGAGGGCGAAGTGTTGACTTTGGTTGGTGATCCGAAAAAGGCGGAAAAGTTATTGAACTGGAAAGCTAGGTATTCATTGGAAAAAGGACTCGCTAAGACCGTGCTTTCGGCAAGGGAAAACGATTGAAAATTTTTACGTACTCCTTTGTACAGTATTGATAGGATAGATATTTTTTGGCAAGAGAAGCGCTAGCTTTTACCATAGATGAGATATTATCGCCAGCTCTAATAATTTTGATAATTCCTAGGGCAATATTCTGCGCGTCGCTATCATTTACCCTGTATCCGTTCTTTCCGTCTATCACATATTTTTTACTTACTGCAAGTTTTGTAGCAACAATAGGCAGTCCAGAAGCGATTGCTTCAAAAAGAGCTACAGTATGCGATTCCAGATTGCCGTATTTATCCTTTATCGAGGCGGATGCATAGATATCGGCAAGGGCATAATATTTTGGCAGATCAATATGATTAACTTTACCCAGGAAAAGAATTTTATCTTCTATTTTTAGGATTTTTGCCAGTTGCGTCAATGATTTTTTTTCTGTTCCGTCCCCAATTATGACAAGCTTTGCCGACTTTTCTTTTTTGCCTACAATAGACATAGCCTTAATTAGGTATGCAAAGCCTTTTTTTTCCACAAGTCTTCCAACAGTTAGAATAATCCGATCAGATGGAGAAAGATTCAGCTTATTCCTCATGCTGTTCCTCTGAGTCCTAATATTTGTAAAATTATTTACATTAACTCCATATGGTATTTCTGCAAATTTTTTACTGTTTACTCCCAACATCGATAGCTCATCAAGGTAGCGCAGGCTATTTGAGACAATTACTTTTGCCTGGGAGGCGGCAATTTTGGTCATCCATCGAAACAAAAAATTATTTTTTCCAAGATATACGTCCGATCCCGGAACAGTAACAACAAGAGGAATGTTTGTAATCTTTGAAACAAGGGCTGCTATAAATCCATTGGGAATAATCCAATGGGCAGAAATCACTTGAATCTTTTCTTTTCGCACTAGAAAAAGAAGAGAAAAGAAGGAAAATAGAAGCATAAATGGAGCTAGAAAGAAAACGCTTGGCTTAAAACGCTGGTCTCCTATTAGAGTTCTTGAGTATCCTAAAGTATGAAATCTTTTTGAAAAAATGTATTTATATAGTTTAACCTTAAGATTTCTAACAGTATTCTGTTTTAAAGAAAACAATTTATCATAGGGAGCAAGAACAAAAACATTTTGTCCCTGCTGCGCAAGACCTTTACAAAAATCCTGCATAAAGGGAGCTACAGGGTCTCCTGGAAACCTTGGATAGGTATGCGTAAAAACACAAATGTTCATTGGCGCTTTTTGTATTTTACATTATTCACGCATGGGATGCTATAATTAATAGATCTGCATGAGTAAGTCCAATTTCTTTTTTGGAGTTATTATTTTTCTGTTATTTTTGATTCAGGGCATTTTTTTGTTGCCGGATTATGGAATGAATTGGGATGAGCCCGCCCATTATCTGCGTGGACAGGCATATTTGCGATTCTTTTTAACCGGGGAGAAAGACTATAAAGAGTTTCCTCAGCTGAAATCACATCTACCAAAAAGCGAATTTGTCGATCCTCCCCAGTACAAATGGATCGTTGGGGACGACAGCGTTTTTCGAAGAAGCATATTTCAATACGACAGAGGAGAGGGAGAAAAATTTACTTATTTTTACTATCTTAAATACGACAAAGGTCATCCGCCTTTAAATGGAATTCTTGCTTCTTTATCAAACTATATTTTTTATCAAAGATTAGGGGTTTTTAAAGATATAGAAAGTTATCATTTATTCACTATTTTTCTAAGTGCAATATTGGCGGCATCCATTTTCATATTCACCTCTCGCTTTTATGGTAAATTCGCAGGTCTAGTTGCGGTTTTGTCTCTTTCTTTGTTTCCGCTTTTTTTTGCAGAATCGCATTTTAATATTAAAGATCCAGTTGAATCCAGCTTTTATTCACTAGCTCTTTTTGCTTTTTATATTGGCGTTGTCAAAGGTAAATGGAAATGGATTATTATCTCGGGAGTTTTTGCCGGTTTTGCTCTGGGGACAAAGTTTAATATTATATTTGCCTCCTTTTCTCTTGCTGTATGGCTTGCCATTTATCATTGGAGGTCTATAAAGAGAGTGTCCTGGCCATTTTCAAAATCGCAAACAGCAAGTTTTGTTCTGTATCCGTTTATAGCTTTATCTATCCTTTATATTTCATGGCCCTACCTGTGGCAAGATTCCAAAAATATCATGCATATCTTTTCATACTACAGAGAAATTGGGATTGTTCCTTATCAGCCTCCTGGTTATTATTTTTTTGGATTCAATACATATGCTGTTTGGTGGTTACTTTTTAGTACGCCTCTTGTTATATTGTTCTATTGTTTTTTTGGTATTTTCTATGTTTTAAAATACGGATTATCAGAAAAAAATAAGCTGGCAATATTTATTTTTTTATGGCTTCTTGTTCCTGTTGTTCGGGTAAGCTTTTCTACTACCGGAATCTACGGCGGTTTACGACAAATAATGGAATTTATTCCTGCTATGGCGATATTGTCAGGCATTGGCGCAAACTATCTAGTTCAAAGTTTAAAATTCAAAATTTTTAACTTTAAACCGCAGCTTTTAACTTTTATTTTTAAACTTTTAATTATTGCATCATTTATCCCCATAACTATAAAACTGATCTCCATCCACCCCAATCAAAACGTCTACTTTAATCCATTTATAGGAGGTCTTAAAGGGGCTTATGAAAGAAATTTTCCTGATTGGGGAGTGAGTTTGGGAAGTGTATATCAGCAGGGTACTGACTGGCTCAATCAAAATGCAGAACGTGGTGCAACCCTAGCACTTGTTCGGGGCTTACATTCAAATATTCCCCGCACCAAACTCCGACAAGATATAAACTTTGATAACAGATACTACTCGGGAGAGCAAAGAGGGGGAGAATATATAATGGAAGTTATTGATTATAACTGGGTTATTCATGTTCCGCGGGAGAAAAGAAAATATCTTGAAAACCTAGAGTCCGTATACAGCGTAAAAGTTGATGAAGTTTCGATTCTTAAGATTTGGAAGAATGATTAGAGCTTAGCCTTGTATTCTTCTATTGTCTGCCAGTTTCTTTTTGAAAAATCTGAGACTGTCAGAAAAGTTTTTGCCTGTTCTTTTGAAACTCTTTTGGCAAGGGAGGAGAGCACTTCTTGATGTTTTAGGGACGCGGTGTGAAGTTTTTTAGAGAAGTCATCAGTAAGGCTTATCTTTTCAACTTCTTTTGAGATAAGCGTATAATTATGCTCTGCTTTTAGGGCTGTCTCCATTGCGAGATCAACTTTTCCTTTGTCAACAAGCATCGCTGATGCCAAGATGCCCTTGTCTGTTTGAAGAAGATAAAAATCTATTTTTTTATTAGGGTCAGATATCAACGCTGCAGATATTTTGTCTCTAAACACCTTCAACTTATAGAGCGGGTGATCAGGAAGTATTCCTGGATAAGCTAGGTTATATTCAATAATCGCAGCAGATGTTGCTTGTTTTACTTCAAGCGTATCTTGATTTCCCGTTTCTTTAGCGTGTGAGACGCTAGATGAGAGAAAAATACTTAAAATAAAAACAAAGAACAATAAAACTCTTTTCATTTTGTCTGTTAACAACTAATATAGCAGTTTGTATAGAAAAAGTAAAGAAAGTTTGGTAAAATGGGGAAACATATGCAAAATATTAGTCTTGTAGCTGGAGGAGCTGGATTTATCGGATCTCATCTTTGCAAAAATCTGTTAAAAAATGGCCATACGATAATTTGCCTTGATGATTTATCAACAGGAAGCAAAAGAAATATAGATCCGTTTTTGGATAATAAGAATTTTATATTTATAAATGGTAGCGTAACAGATTCAAAAGTTATCCTTGAATTGGATAAGCTTTCAATAAATGAAATATTCCATTTAGCAAGTCCTGCTTCAGTAACATATATTATGGATCATCCTGTAGATGCAGCGCAGGCTAATAGCATCGGGACAAAAAATTTGCTTGAAGTCGCAAGGAAAAAAAACGCAAAGTTTTTGTTCGCTTCAAGCTCTGAGGTCTATGGTGACCCAAAAGAACATCCTCAAAAAGAGACTTATTGGGGAAATGTCAATCCGATTGGGGTTCGAAGCGGATACGATGAGGGAAAACGTTTTGGTGAAGCGCTAACGTTTGCCTATCACAGGCAGTACGACATTGATATTAGAATTGTTAGAATATTCAATACATATGGTCCCAACTCAAGTCCAAAAGACACAAGAATAATTCCAAATTTTGTAACGCAGGCAATTAGAAATGTTCCGCTCACTGTCCATGGAGATGGCACTCAGACTCGTTCTTTATGCTTCGTCTCTGATTTAGTTGAGGGCATGATGCTTTTGATGGAGTCGGATTACAAAGGACCAGTCAATTTGGGAAGTCCAGATGAATATCGTGTCATAGATATAGCAAAAAAAATTATAGATCGTTTTGATTCAACGTCAAAGATTACTTTTGTTCAAAGACCAAAAGACGACCCTAGCAGAAGAAAGCCAGATATTTCTCTTGCTCAACAGAAGCTTAATTGGCAGCCAAAAGTTTCATTTGAAGAGGGATTAGGAGAAACCGTGAAATATTTTAAAGAAATTATCTAAAATGACCTCGCTTCTTGAAAAAATAGAATCAAAAACCGCCAGGATAGGTGTTGTTGGGTTGGGTTATGTTGGTTTGCCGCTGGCTATTCTATTTGCGAAAAAGGGATTTTCGGTAACAGGGTTTGTTAGGAGCAAAGAAAAAAAAGATATGCTCTCAGGTGGAAAAAGCTATATACAGGACGATGATATAGAAAAAAGCTTGCCGGATTTAGTTAAAAAAAAGAAATTTGTTGCAAAAATCTCAAGTGCCAAAGAAGTTGAGAAGCAAGATGTTATCGTTATTTGTGTTCCTACTCCTGTTACCGAGGGCAAGAAACCAGATTTGACAGATCTTGAAAAAGTTGCAAAACAGTTATCGCAAGTCGATTTGACAGGCAAGTTGATAGTTAATGAATCAACTGTAGCCCCGTTTACAACAAGAGATGTCTTGGGAGGTTTTAAATCCAAGTATTTTCTTGTTTGCTCTCCAGAAAGAGTAGACCCGGGGAATAAAAAAAGAACAACTGAATTTATACCAAAAGTCATCGGAGGAAAGGACAAAGAGAGCCTGGAACTCGCACGAAGGCTCTATGAGCAAGTTCTCAAAGCTGAGGTTGTTCGGGTAAAAAGCATGGAGGCCGCAGAAATGGCAAAAATGCTTGAAAATTCATACAGGGCAGTCAATATCGCGCTGGTCAATGAGTTTTCAAAACTTGCGGAAAAATGCGGCATAGACATATTGGATGTGTTAAAAGCCGCAAGCACAAAGTGGACTTTTCAAGCTCACTATCCGAGTATTGGCGTAGGAGGGCACTGTATTCCTGTTGATCCCTACTATGTTTTGGAGTTGGCTCTCCAAAAAAAACTTTCAATGAGCGTTCTTGAGGAAAGTCTTTTAGAGAATGAAAGAATGCCCGAATATATATTGGAAAAACTGATGTCTGTATATAAAAAAGGGGATAAGATTTTGATTTATGGGCTAACTTACAAAAAAGACGTTGGTGACTTGCGAGAAAGTCCGGTTTTGGCTTTTTGCAGTTTACTTAGCAAAAATAAGATTCCTTTCTTTGTGTACGATCCTTTTGTTTTGGATAACGACATGAAGAAGCTAGAGCTGTCGAATAGCGTACTTGAGAAATCAGATATTTTTGTGGTTGGTACCGCGCACAGTACGTTGTCAAATGATTATAGAAAGGCTGTGGGACCAAATACTATTGTAATTGACGGGCAAAATTTCTTTGACAGAAAAGTTGGAAAAAAAGTTATTGGCATTGGGAGAGCTTTTTTGTGAAAAACCCTCTGGTCTCAGTAATTGTACCATCATATAACTCCGCAAATTTTATAGAATCATGTCTTGAAAGCTTGAGAAACCAGTCGTACAAAAATATTGAGGTTATCGTTGTTGATAGAAATTCTAAAGATGAAAGTCTCAAAATCGCAAAGAATTTTACAAATAAAATATACACCCATGGACCTGAAAGAGCCGCGCAGATAAATTTTGGGGCAAAAAAAGCAAAAGGAAAATATCTTTATAGAGTAGATTCTGATTTTGTCTTGGAAAAAGATGTTATTAAAGAATGTGTTGAAAAAGCGGAGAAAGAGGAGCTGGACGGAATAGCTGTGCACAACACGTCTGCAGAGGGCTTGGGTTTCTGGGCTGATGTTCGAAAGCTTGAACGTAACACTTACAGAGAAGATCAGCTTATTGTCGCAGTCCGATTTTTTACTAAAAGAGCATGGGAGAAAATCGGAGGATTTGACGAAACACTGTACGGTCCTGAAGACTATGATTTTCATAATAGATTTGTCAGTTCTGGTTTTAAATGGGGAAGAATAAAAGCGATTGAAAGGCATTTGGGGGAACCAAGAAGTCTTGCTGATATATGGAAAAAACACTATTTTTACGGTCAGCAAATGGTCAGATATTTTAGGAAATATCCAGCTATTGCCGCAATGCAGTTTATACCGGTGAGGAAAAGCTATCTGCAAAATATTGGCGTGTTTTTGTTCCATCCTCTTATATTTTTGGGTCTTATAGTTATGACAGTCGTGAAGTTTACCGCTGGAGGCTTGGGGTTTTTAAAAACGCTTGTCTTTCGCTAGGAATTATTTTTCTCTTGTGTAAAGGTAATAGAAATACGAAAAAGGGCTTCCTTGTTCAAACTCAATAACCTCACCTTTTTTTATCTTATCCAATACAAACGCTCTATAATTTTGCAAGCCTACAGTTCTTATTGCAAGAAACTTATTTATCCCAATATACGCATAGTAAATAGCAAAGACAATTATAAAAAGAGTTATAAATTTATTTTTAACTTCAAGTAATTTATAGATGATAAAAGACGCAATCATCACCCCAAGAAATCTATTTGTAGAAAAGTAATAGTTTGTAACTTCTCCGCTATACGTAGAGAGAACCAACCATGGGATTAGGAAATAAAGAAAAACCAAAGAGACCATAACAAAGCCCTTTTTTGTAGGAATATTTAAAAAATGAATTACAAAAAAAACAGGAAGAACAAACCAGCCTAAAATCCTCATAATCGGATTTATGGTAAATGCTTCTATTTGAATAAAAGCGCTGGTGAATAATTGTAGAACTCGAGTGAGATGTAATCCGTGAAACGATGATCCTATATAGCTTATCTGATTTAAGGCGTATTTGTTTGTATTGAGCAAGTTCACAATTATTATCGGAGATAAGCTTACAGCTAAAATTGGGATAGATAAGAGAATATGCAGAAATGTTTTTTTTGTTTTTGGAAAAAAGGGAAGCGTGAATAGAATGATAAGAGGCAGGAAAACAGCTACGGTCAAATGGATATGAAACGCGAGAGCAACGACTATAGCAAGGTATAAGATATGTTTTTCACTTCCCAAAAGAATTTTGTACAAAAAATAGAACGCAAGCAGCGAAATAAGAGGAATGAAATTTACCTCCCATTGAACTCTATCGAATTCAATAGCGGAGTAGGAAACTGTGTTTATAAAAACAGCAATCAATGCTATTGGCATTGTGAATAGTTTTTTTACAACAAAAAAAAGCGTAAAGAATCCGATTATACTGGTAAAACCGGCGAACAAACCTGCAGCTATTGGATCCAAATTTGTGAAGAAGTAAAAAATAGAGATTGCGTAGTAATACAGTGGTCCTACAAAAAATCCACTGCTGAGTTTATTTTCTGGTCCAATGAGGGGAAAATTATGATCAACGATTATTCTTTTTGCCGCCCACGCACTATCAACCTGGTCATAGAGAAAGCTGCTTTTTGTCTCAATTTCATAAAATCTCAAAAATATATGGAGAACTAAAAGGGCAAGGAGGATAATATATTTCTTATCCTTAAATAGAAATGGTGTCATTTTTAGTTTATTTTACATTCAAAAATAATATTTGGAAACGGCCTACTGGAAGTTTCCTCGCTTACTTTTACATTAAACCCCATTTTTTTAAAAAGATTCAACCATTCTTTTTCTTTTCTAAAATAAGCTCTTGTGTAAAATTTTTTTTCAAAAACCCAGGGGACAAGAAAATTATCAGCTATCCAAGCTGCCAAATATTTAATAGTAGGTTTTGCGTGTACCTCTACAATTACCAGCTTTCCGTTTTTGGATATAGATTTTTTGGCTTTTTCAAGCACTTTTTCTTGAGTAGCTCTTCCCGGAAGGTGATGTAAAACATGAAACAATACTATTGTTTCTGCTTTTGGATAGGGGATTTTTACGATATCTCCAACTTTGAAAGAAGTGTTTTTAATTCCTTTTTTGGCTCGTTCTAATCTTTCCGGGGCAATCTCTATTCCTGTGATTTTTCTTTTGTCAGACGCGATCGCTAAATAATTTGATAGCAGTCCTTCTCCGCATCCTAAATCCAAAACAGTTCCGTTTTTTGGAAGTATTTTTTCTACAACTTCATACGGCTCTTCCCAAAATTTAAAATTTGAAAGAAATTTTTCCCACCAATTACCCGCGTAAAGGTTGATCGTTTTCTCCCTAGCACTTTCCATCTGATTAGATTATAGCATCCTCTTTTAAATTTGTATCACACTATATATAATATTGCTGTGTTGAAATCGGTTAAACAGAAGACGAGCTTATCTATTGTTATTCCTGCTTACAATGAAGAAGAAAGCTTGGGTTACGTACTGCGGGATACGCTAAAAGATGTTCCTAAAGTTGTAAAAGACTACGAAGTTATAGTTGTGGATGATGGCTCAGAAGACAACACGCCACAAATAGCAGACTCATATGCTAAAAAAAATAGACACGTCCGGGTTATCCATCAGAGGCAGGGTGGATTCAACAAGGCAATGATAACAGGGCTTAGGAGGGCAAAAAAAGATTATGTTGCTTACATGCACGCCGGCGGTCAAGAATTGATAAGAGATATGATTAATTGTATAAGAATCATGCAAAATTATGATTTGGTACTAGGTATTAGAGGGAAAAGAATTGATTACAACCCGTATCGTTTGCTTCTATCCTATGGTGCTTTGGTAATTTATAGAGTGCTTTTTGGGATTACTTACGAAGACGTGCACTGGGTTTACATTTGGAAAACAAAAGAAGTGCAAAAACTAAAACTCGATCCAAAAGGAGGAATATTTTTACTTGTTGAGAGTTTGGTTAAATTCAAAAGAAAGGGTCTTAAGATTGGTGAAGCATTAGCACCGTATAGACCCAGGTATGGAGGAGACAATAAAAATACCAGCATAAAAGTGGTATGGCAAACTATTATTAGTATTTTTAAACTGCGGCGCAAAATTGTTATATGACCAAACATTTTAAGCTAGGCGAGTCGCTTTCTATAGTTATTCCTTCTTACAACGAAGAAGGTAATTTAGGAAATTTGGTTAAAGAGACTTTAGAAGACGCCAAAAAAATAGCTTCAGATTTTGAAATTATTATAGTAAATGACGGCTCGTCTGACAAAACAGGAAATGTAGCTAATTCGTTGGCAAAGGTATACAAACTTGTCCGAGTAATTCACCACAAAAAAAATCAAGGACTTGCTCTGGCTTGGAAAACGGGCATCCAGGCTTGTAAAAAAGATATTATTCTTTACATTGAAGGAGATGGACAGCAACCTTTCAAAGATCAATACGATCTTTTGAGAAAAATAAAAAATGCAGACCTTGTGTTGGGTACCCGTACTCACAGATTTGACTATACATTTTTTCGCAAAACCCTCTCATACGGATATCTTTTTTTAATTTGGTTATTTTTTAACCTCAAATATAAAGACGTTGGCTGGTCTCAGGCATATAGGCGCAAAATCTTTGATAAAATACAAATGAAGTCGGTTACCCCATTTTTCGACACAGAAGTTGTAATCAAAGCTTTAAGGAATGGATTTAAGGTTGTTGAGGCACGCTCATTTTACCGTCCTCGGAAGGCCGGCTCAACAAGTTTGGGCAATATTCAGACGGCTTATAAAATGTTTGACGAAATGGTAAAGATGAGATTAGGCTTTCTTGATTAGTATTTTTGACATCCTAAAATAAATAATATACTATTGACTCTAGAAATTATTAGACAAAAAAATGGCAAAATTGCTTGTAACTGGCGGCGCCGGATTTATCGGGTCAAACTTTATCCATTATTGGTTATCAAAACACCCAAAAGACTCAATTGTTAATTTGGACAAACTTACCTACGCAGGTCATTTAGAGAATCTCGCAGGACTTGAAGACAATCCCAGATATACTTTTGTCAAAGGAGATATTACAAATAGAGCAGATGTTGACTGGGCAATTAAAAACGTTGACGCCGTAGTGCATTTTGCAGCGGAAAGTCATGTGGATAGATCCATCGAGGAGCCGCTTGAGTTTATCAAAACAAATGTTCTAGGGACAGGGGTTCTTTTGGATGCTGCGTTGCGGCACGGACGAAAAAGATTTCACCATATTTCAACAGATGAAGTTTATGGAGAGCTGAGAGTCAAAGATCTGCCATTCAATGAAAAATCTCCTCTAAATCCGCGAAGCCCATACGCCTCATCAAAAGCAGCATCGGATTTATTGGTCAAAACTTACTACACTGCTTATGGGTTGCCGGTAACTATCACAAACTGCGCGAATAACTACGGTCCGTATCAGGACGTGGAAAAACTTATTCCCCGTTTTATCACAAGGCTTTTATCCAACAAAAAAGTAACCTTGATGAGTAGAGGGGAAAATATTAGAAGCTGGTTGGCAGTAATAGACCATTGCAGAGCAGTTGATATTGTTTTGAAGAAAGGAAAGATAGGGGAGATTTACTGCGTTGGAGGAGAAGAAAAAACAAATCTTCAGATAACGCAAAGCATATTAAAAATCTTGGGAAAAGATAAGTCCTGGATAAGTTTTATCTGGAATAGAGCTGTGAATGATTTTAGGTATGCGCTTGATGACTCGAAGATTAGAAAGTTGGGTTGGAAACCAAAACATAATTTTGAAAAAAGACTCAAAGAAGCAGTTGAATGGTATAAAAAAAATGAGTGGTGGTGGAAAAAACCAACTCTAAAGCAAACTTTAATTGATTTTAAAAATACTTTATGGCAATAAGAGTTAAGCATATAAAACCGGAGTTTGTAGATGAAAGGGGTGGAATAGCGCGTGTTGTAGATCAGGATAAATTTCCAATCAGAGCAATCCTTAGGATCACAAGCAAAAAAGGCACAACAAGAGCAAACCATTTCCACAAAACCGACTATCATTATATATATGTAGAGAGTGGTAAATGCGAATATTCTGAGATAGATTCAAAAAACAAAACTGGAAAAGCAGAAACTGTAATATTAGAATCTGGCGATGTAGTTTTATCGCGTCCTGGAATAATACACGGAGTAAAATTTTTGGAAGACACTGTTATTTATGCATTTACAACTGAGAGAAGAGAGCAGGACATGTATGAGAAGGATATTAAAAGAATAAAAATAGTTTAGATACCAATATGGCAAAAGTTAAAAAGATTAATTATTGCAGGTTGTGTAAGAGTAAAAATTTGGAAAAAGTTTTGGATTTTGGAAAAACTCCAACGGCAAATTCATTCCTTAAAAAAAGTCAACTTAGAGATAAAGAGGATTTTTTCCCACTTGCTGTTAATTTTTGTAAAAATTGCGGCCAGCTTCAGCTTAGCCACGTTGTGTCTCCTGAAATAATGTTTCGACATTATGTTTGGGTGTCTTCAACATCTCCTGTAACTGTAAAACACTTTGAAGAATACGCAAAATCTGTTTTTAACAATCTTTTGCTTAAGAAGGGGGATTTGGTAGTTGAGATGGGAAGTAACGACGGCGTTCTTTTGAAACCTTTTAAAAAACTTGGGATGAGGGTTTTGGGTGTTGATCCGGCAAGAAATGTCGCGAAAAGAGCTACAAAAGAAGGAATTCCAACTCTACCGCATTTTTTTAATACAAAGGTTGCAAAACAAATTGCCAAAAAATATGGGCGAGGAAAAGTTATCGCAGCCAACAATGTCTTCGCGCACATCAATGATTTAGACGAAATTGTAAAAGCAGTTGGTGAACTTTTGGATAAAGACGGCGCTTTTGTAATTGAGGCGCCGTACAATATAGATCTTGTGGAGAAAAATCTTTTTGACATTGTATATCACGAACACCTTTCATATTTGGCTATAAAACCGCTGGATAAATTTTTCGTTAACCATGGAATGCAAATTTTTGACGTTGTTAAAAAAGACGTACATGGAGGCTCGGTCAGAGTTTATGTTAAGTTTAAAGAAGCAAAATATAAGGTTAAAGGTTCTGTTAAGAAATTTATAGATCTGGAGAAAAAGAAAAAACTATTTAATATAGATACTTATCGAAGGTTTGCAAGAAAAATTGAAGAAAACAAAATTAAGCTATCTAAGCTTTTGCGAAAACTAAAAAAAGAAAAAAAGAGTATTGCGGGATACGGAGCGCCGGCAAAAAGCACGACTCTTCTTCACTATTTTAATCTTGGTACTGAGAATCTTGATTTTATAGCTGACGACAGCCCCTATAAACAAGGACTTTTTACTCCGGGAAAGCACATTCCGGTTATTTCGCCAAAAGAAATTTATACAAAAAATCCAGACTATCTTCTCATTTTGGCTTGGAATTTTGCAGATTCGGTTATGAAAATGCACGAGAAATACAAAAAGGCTGGGGGGAAATTTATTATTCCAGTTCCGAGCCCTACAATTTATGATTAAAAGCAGAGTCGTTCAAAACGATATTAGAAAAATAGCGTTGCGGATTAAAAAAGACGCAAAAATTTTAAGCGGAAAGACAGTTTTAATTACTGGCGGTTCTGGCTTTTTGGGTAAATATTTCCTGTATACAATTTGGTATTTAAATAAAAATTTATTCTCAAAACCAGCTAGAGTAGTTTCATTGGATAATTATATTACCGGAACAAAAGATAATCCTTTTGTGAATGATGAGAATTTTAAATTCATTAAACACGATGTAAGAGAACCTTTTTACTTGAAAGATCGTGTTGATTATATAATTCATGCGGCCGGCATTGCGTCGCCGGTTTTTTATATGAAGTATCCACTTGAGACACTTGAAGTTGCAACATTTGGTACCAAGTATATGCTGGAATTTGCAAAATCCAAAAAAGTAAAAAGTTTTTTGTTTTTTAGCTCCAGCGAAGTTTATGGAGATCCTGATCCTAATTTTGTTCCAACACCGGAGAATTATCCAGGAAACGTTTCTTGTACGGGGCCAAGAGCTTGTTATGATGAATCGAAAAGACTTGGCGAGACTTTGTGTACGATTTATCACAGCTTATACAAACTTCCTGCTAAAATCGTTCGTCCCTTCAATGTTTATGGTCCTGGCATGAAAACCAATGATTATAGAGTAGTCCCTCGATTTTTAACCAGTGCTTTGAAGAAAGAGCCATTGCCCGTTCATGCCGGGGGAAATCAAACAAGAACCTTTTGTTATATCTCAGATGCTATAACAGCATTTTTCAAAGTATTGCTTTCAGACAAGAATGGAGAAGTTTACAATGTCGGTAACGATGAAAATGAAATGAATATGATGACTCTTGCACAAACTGTTTCAGGTTTATTTAGGGGTAAACTCCAAGTAAAATCAGTTGATTATCCCTTGACTTATCCTCAAGGAGACCCGAGGAGACGAGCGCCAGATCTTACAAAGATAAGGACAGAACTTGGATATAAGCCAATGGTTAATCTGAAAACTGGATTAGAAAGAACACTGAGATGGTACAAAGAAAAGATTTAATTTTTATCTTACTTCTTTTGGTTTTGGCATATGTTGCATGGCAACAAATTCCACAGCTTGTGATTAGGGGCGACGGATTTGTTTATATGGTTTCCTCAACGCTAAATGAGTTTTTTGGCAGAGATTACTTTTACACAGGATTTGAGTTGTCAGCTGCCGTTCTGGGTTTAATACTTCCAGCATTATACAAAACCAATATCAGTTATTATTTTTACACCTCGCTTTTTGTCATGATGATTATCAATGTGTTTTTTTATATTCTTCTTCGATTCATTACAAAAAACAAGGTTGTATCCTTTTTTGGAGCTCTAATATTTGCCGTGAATTATTTTGGTAATTTTGATATGTATTCTCAGCATTGTTATTGCTTTTTTACGGAGCGCATAGTGCCTGTGATTTTTATACTTCCCGCTTTTTTATTCCTCCATTTATTTTTGGAAAAACAAAAGATCAAGTATTATTTTATTTCTATTCTCTTATATTTTCTAGGGATAGGCATGGGACATTTTGTAGTATTATTTACCGCGCCGTTTTTTTTGTACCCAATTTTTTGGTATCTTTTTAAAAACAAAAAAATTATTGAGCGAACAAAAGGGATACTGATTGGCGCACCCTATTTAATGACAAGTGGATTTTTTGTTTTAATTCAGAGGGTACATGAGGCAGGGCTTGAGAAAAAAGTAGGGCTTTTAGAATTTTTACTCAATCCCCAGGCTACACAATATCCTGAAAAAATAGTAAGGCAGTTAGTTTATTGGTCCGAGTACGAACCGATAATTTTAAACTTTGGCAGAGCATCGCTTCATAGCTATATTGATGTACAAAGCGCCGTATCAATCACTCCTTATGTTGTGGGAATTTATATACTTGCGGCTCTTATTTTGTTTATCAAGTTAACTCATATGAGAGCACTTCTTCTTACAACTATTTTTGGAACGCTTTCAATTTTTTATTTAAATGCCTGGTTTGGTCAGTATGATGTACTAAATCAACCGGGAGCAAACAGATATCTTTATCTTCCAACAATTCTTCTTGTTATTTTCTGGACGCTGTTTTTGTGGATGCTCTGGAAGAGCAAGTATAGGATTATAAAAATATTGGCAATTGTATTAGTTGCCATTTATTATCTTCTGAATTGGATAATAATTTCCGACATGTTTAGAGATGTGCTTTTTTGGGACAGATCAACAAAAGTAACCTATCAATATATGAATTCAATTAGAGAACGTTTACCCAAGGGCACCCTAGTCGTTGCTCCGTACCCCGAGGTCGGAGTATATGAGTCAATGTTTTTTACAGAACAAATAGGAAATGGAGAGGTTGAGTTTTTGGCAGAGGATCATCCCTATAGGGATTGGGTACAGGCTGCAAGTGCTTCAGCCCATGTTGTCAGGCTTAAATATGATAAGGAATGCGACTGCATTAAAGAGATAAAAATAAAATAAATTTATGTGGAGAAATAGGCAGGTGGCATTGATTCTTCCCACTTATAAAGAAAAGAAATCTATCGCTTCTGTGATTAGTAAATTTGATGCGATGGGATTTATTGATGATATAGTGGTTGTTGATAATAACGCGGAGAAAGGCACTAGAGAAGAAGTAGCTAAAACCCGCGCGAGAGTTGTTGCTGAGAGAAAACAAGGATACGGAAACGCAATACGCAAAGGAATAATGTCCACAAAAGCGCCACTAGTTATTATTGCCGAACCGGACGGATCATTCGATGGAAAAGATGTGGTCAAGCTTCTTGCCTATAGCGATGATTTTGATATGGTATTTGGATCGCGTACTCATTTGCCTCTGGTCCAGAAAGGTTCGGACATGAGGCTTTATAAAAGACTTGGGGATGTGTTCTTGGGAAGGATAATTACCTGGCTTTTCTTAGGTCCTCCTCTTACTGATGTTGGCTGCACGCTTCGGATCACCAGCATAAAAGCGTGGAAGAAAATAGAGTCGGAGTGTAAATCAGAAGATGGAATTTTCGCAACCGAGTGGCTGGCTGTTGCCGCCAAGAATCGTATTCGATTTATAGAAATTCCTATAAATTATAAGGCCAGGGTAGGAAAATCTCTTTTTGTCGAAAAGCCGTATACTAAAGGAACAGTATGGGGAATACGAAAATTCTATTGCATATTAAAGGTGTGGTTATATGGCATCTTAAACAAGAAGCTTTATGAGTAAGAAAGAATTTATACGGACATTGTGTATTTTTTGCAAAAGTAAACCAACCCTTTCGCTTTTAGGTTTAACTGACTATTGGCATTGTCCAGACTGTGGCATTGCTTGGGTAAAAAAAATTCCAAAAGTAGAGTATGGGGACATGTATTACAAAGGAAAATCAACTTTGGCATCTAGAGTTTTTGCTCCTATTGGCAAAACGTTTTACAGCCTGAGAAGCACATATGCAGGAAATGGGGGGAAGAAAGTTTGGATAGATGTCGGAGCTGGAGACGGTGGATTTTTGAGTACTGTTGCAGCAAAAAAGAAAATTGGAGTTGAGGTATCTTCCTCGGGCAGAAAAATAATGCAGCAAAATGGGCTTGATACTTTGACTGACAGGCAATTTTTGAAATCAAAAGGACTTAATGCAGATATCATAAGCTTTTGGCATGTTCTTGAGCATGTTGAAAAACCATGGGAATATTTGGAATCAGCGAAAAGAAATTTAAAGAAAAATGGCAAAATAATTATCGGTATTCCAAATATAGACAGTTTTGAATTCAAGTACGCAAAAAAATATTGGTTTCATTTACAACCGCAATTTCATTTGTGGCATTTTACTCCAAAGTCAGTCAAGAAGCTTTTGGATATAACAGGGTTTACAGTGAATAAAATAGATCATTGGTCAATCGAGCATCATCCGACTGGCGTACTTCAATCGTTTATAAATAAATCATCAGGATCTTCTGAAAATGTTTTGCACAAACTGATAAAAAGAGGAACAGGAAAATCACATCTTGCGCCAAAAGATATTTTTTGGGTCGGATTCTGGACGTCCATTGGCTCACCAATTATCTTTTCTTTTTGGCTCGGAGGCTCGATTTTCCGAAAAGCAGGAACTATTGTAGTTGTTGCTTCTAAAAGTGCTTATAAATTTTCATCTCCAAAGATAAAGTAAGATTTACGATAATAATCGTGATACAATTTGTTTTGTATTGTTATGGCTAATCAAGAGAAATTAAGATACGAAAATGTTGGAATTACAGGAGCGAATGGTCATATTGGGACAGTGCTTCGTGAAGGATTACAGGATCTTTATAAGATTAAATCTTTTACTTTAGAGGCAACATCATTTCCCTCTGTTGTCCTTGATCTATCGGATGAAGACAGAATAAAAGGTTCTTTTCTAGGACTTGATGCAGTCATTCATTTGGCTGCAGACGTAAATCCTAATTCTTCTTGGGAAAGTATTTCAAATAATAATATTGAAGCAACGTATCAAGTATTTGAAGAATGCAGGCGTTCAGGTGTTAAGAGAATAGTTTTTGCATCAACGAATCATGTAATGCATGGGAATACAATTCTTACGACCCCAGAAACATTAGATGCAACTAAAAAAAATCTGATGAAGCTAACTGATCCGTCAAATCCTGATTCTTTGTATGCGATATCAAAGTTATTTGGAGAAAATCTAGGAAAGTTATATAGTCAGCAGTACGGGCTTGAGTTTGTGGGACTTCGGATTGGATGGACAATTCCTGAGGATGATCCAAGTGTGAAACGTGGGATAAGCGCAGAAGATTATATAAGGGCAATGTTTCTTAGCAAACGAGATTGTGTTCAAGCCTTTAGATGCGCTCTTGAGGTTCCTACTCAATTCGTTCTTGGTTATGCTATAAGTAATAACGATAGAAAAGTTTTTGATCTTAATGAGACTAGGCAAAATTTAGGATATAATCCTCAAGATAATGCAGAAAATTATTTTAAATAACTACTTATAGAATGTTTTAATTTTTTTGCAGATATATTCGATTTCTGAGTCTTTTATTTCAGGGAACATGGGAAGAGAGAGAGTTTTTTTTGCCAATTTTTCTGCTATCGGAAAATCGCCTTTTTTATAACCTAAATTTTTATATACAGGCTGCAGGTGAATTGGGGTAGGGTAGTGGATTACAGTTGATATACCGTTTTTTTCCAAATACTTTTTCAGAGCGTCTCTTTTTTCCGCAAGGATTGCGTATATGTGATACGCATGATAAGCATAAGGCATTTCTACAGGCGTCTTGATTTGCTCAATACCTTTTAGCAATTTGTTATATTTTTGGGCTGCTTTTCTTCTTTTCTGGTTCCATTTCTCAAGGTGTTTTAATTTAGCAAGTAGAATACTTGCATGGAGCGTATCAAGCCGGGATTTATAGCCAAAAGTTTCATGGACATATTTTTCAACTGATCCGTCATTTCGAAGATATTTTAGTTTTTCTTTAATTTGTTTATTATCGGTAACGACTGCGCCTCCATCTCCAAACGCGCCCAAATTTTTTCCGGGATAAAAAGAAAATGCCCCTGTTTCTGTATAGGGGAGTATTTTATCTTTGTATTTTCCGCCATGGGCTTGGCAGCAATCTTCAATAATAATCAGGCGGTGTTTTTTTGCGATATCAACAATCGGATCCATGTCAGCTGACTGTCCATATAAATGTATCGGGATAATTGCTTTTGTTTTTCTTGTGATTCTTTTTTCAATTTCTTTTGGATCTATGTTGTAGCTTTTTGGATCTACATCTGCCAAAACAGGCGTGGCTGCGACATTGGATACTGTCATGGCGCTGGCTATATAGCTATTTGCGGCGGTAATAACTTCATCCCCTTTGCCTATTCCGTACGCAATAAGGGTAAGAAATAACGCATCGGTTCCAGAGTTTAGCCCTACAGCATACTTTTTGTCGCAAAAAGCGGCAAATTTTTTTTCAAATTCTTCAAGCGGTTTTCCAAGAGAAAAAGTAGCGTTAAAAACAGTATCTTCAATTGCTTTTGTTATTTCTTTTTTATAAATTCTGTTTTGTCTTTTTAAATCAACGAAGTCTATATTCACGAAATTAATATATCATAAACGTTAAGAACGAGCAATTGATTTTTGAATAGCGCTATGATAATGTTTAGATTGTGCTTAAAAGGCAATATGAGAACATTTTTAAAAATCAAGACAACCACTGGTGGTATAAAGGCATGAGGGCTATAAACGAAAGCTTGCTCAAAAAATATTTACCCGAAAATAAACCTCTAAAGATTCTCGACGCGGGATGCGGACCGGGAGCGGCACTTGTCTATCTTTCCAAATTTGGAGATGTAGTTGGCGTTGATATATCAGATGACGCATTAAAATTTGCAAAGAAACGCGGTAAAGTAGTGAAGGGTGACGTTTCAGATTTACCATTTAAAGATGAAACATTTGATGTAGTTGTGTGTCTTGATGTTTTGTATCACAAATGGGTGGATCTTAAAAAAGCGCTTTCGGAGCTAAAAAGAGTTCTAAAACCAGGCGGAGTTCTACTAATCCGCGAGCCTGCTTTTGACTGGTTTAAAAGTAGTGAGGATATCGCATCTGCCACAAAACATAGGTTTACAAAAAACGAAGTCAAGGGAGAATTTGATAACTCATTTGTTATAAAAAAAATAACTTATGTTAATTTTTTTCTTTTTCCGTTTGCCCTTATCAAACGAATTCCTGAGGTAGTGGGTTTTAAAAAGAAAAGAGGAGTTAGCGATGTGCAAGCAGCCTCTCCTTTTTTAAACAAAATTCTTTTATTTATTTTTCAAAAAGAACAAAGTCTTATAAATTATGTAAATTTTCCTTTTGGGACTTCTGTAATATGTGTTGCCCAGAAAAAATATGATAAAAAAAATTAGCGGTGTTATCAAGAAGAATCCAGTAATATCATCGATTATACTTCTTGCTCTATTTTTGCGACTTTACGGAATACACCCTGGCTATCCAGATATTCATCCGGATGAGAGCACCAGCTACCATACCGCAATTAATTTATTATACAATTTTTTAAACCCGATGAGATTTGATTATCCCGCAGGAATGCCTTTTATTAACGCGTTGATTTATGCCGCTTTTTTTATCCCAATATCGATAGTAAGAATTATTTTTACAAATTTTGATGCCTTACTTCAATTTGGATTTAATCCGATTCAGTTTTTTACCGATTACAAAGAAGCTATTTTTGGCAACCGGGACTTTTACGCAATGTATTGGAGCAGGGCAATTACTGCTGTTTTTGGCGCGGGAACAGTTTTGGTTTTATATCTTGCCGGCAAGAAATTATTTAATAAATCAGTTGGATTGTTTGCCGCTTTTTTTCTGGCTGTTAATTATCTTCATGTATTAAGGAGTCATTTTGGATTGCCAGATGTTTACAATGGTTTTTTTGCGGTGCTTACTCTTTTTGCATGCGGAATGCTTTTGGAAAAAGATTCACGAAGAAATTATCTTTTTGCCGCTATTTCAGCCGGCCTTATGTTTTCAATGAAATATCAAGTTTTTGCATTCTTGCCTTTTTTCCTCACCCATCTTTTTTTAACGTTTAGGAAAAGAAGCTTTTTTAATCTTTTCAATAAAGATTTTATTTTGAGTCTTTTTACAGCGGCTTTAGTATTCCTGGTTATTAATCCGTATTACATATTTAACATTGATGAAGCAATGAGGCAAAACAGACTTGACGTACTGCGTTATCGGATGGGAGATATTTTGCTTCGTCCATTTGGATATTTTTACCTTTATCATTGGGGAATTGGCAAGCTGCCAAGTATCATGGTAATTTTGGGAATTATTATGATGCTTTTAAAAAGCCCGTTGCGATTTGTTATTGTTGGTTCTTTTGCTTTCGCATTTCTATTCTTTATGACGGTTTACAGTCAGGGAGGAATTTTTACCCGTAATTTTGCAAATGTCATACCATACCTTATGCTTTTTGCAGGGTACGGAATGTATATTTTATTTACTCTTCTTATGAAAACCAGTCGTTCAGCCGCAAAAGTTATAATTTTTGTCTTTCTTCTTTTGGTTAATTTTACTTCATTTCAGAATTCATTTACTTTAGGCAAGTATTATTCAGAACCGTGGAACATAATTAAATTGGGTGAATGGTTTAGGGACGAACTTCCAAATGATGCGACAATAAGACATTATCAGTTATTTGTTCGTCAAGTTGGAGGCAAGGCGCTTGAGGAAAAACGGGCAGTTTTGAGAGACTGGGATTACTCCAAGGGTCCTAATTCTTTAGCCGAGTTTCAAGAGGAGGGAGACCAATTTGCTGTTTTGAATACGGAGCCGCTTCAAAACATTACCTATTGGTGGAGAGGATGGAGTGATCCAAAGCTTTTTCTTCGATATAAAACTGTACCGTTTGATTTTATCCAAAACGATTTTTACGGTTTGACAGTGAAAGAATTGCTTCAGTACACTGTTTTTGAAGCATACAAACCTTGGCAGGCACATAACGCTCATAACTATATTGTTTTCAAAATACCTCAGAAGCCAACAGTCTTAGGGAATAAAATCGCGGATTTTAGCTTTGACGCAAAACAAGACATGTGGCAAATTAAAGGAAATTATGAAGGTTACTCTCCTATTCGTGTTTCATGGTCTGACGGGGCACTTATTGCAACGGCAAGTGCTTCCAGATCTAGAATAACATCAGATCCAATTTCAGTTGAAGCAGGAAAACTTTACTCAGCGACTGGTTACGCGAAAGTAACATCAATTGAGGAGATAGAAAGAGATGGGTTCTTAAGAATTGACTTTTACGAGCGCAAAGACGATTTGGATATTTCTGGAATTTCCGTTGGCATTTCTCAAAGAGTTCCCGCAACAAATGAGGTGGAAAAAGTACAAGTAAGTGGAGTCGCGCCCAGAGGAGCAAAATTTATGACAGTTAGTTTTCAATTTAAAGAAGCGTATTCCATCGCTATTCTTGATAATGTAGAAGTTTTTGAAACAAGCGAAATTCCGGAAGAACAGTTGAAGGAGATTCCTTATATAAATCCTACAATTCCATTGGAGAGTTTGTATTATAATACATTTATATAAATTATATTATGAAATATTATAATGATAAAAAGATTGTTATAACTGGAGGAGGAGGATTTGTCGGAAGTCACATTGTTGATAGATTAAAAAGATATAATTGTAAATTTTTTGTTCCCAAAACAAAAGATGGAATTGATTTTAGAAAATACGATCATTGTTTTTCATATCTTAGCAAAACAAAACCTGATATTGTAATTAACTGCGCTGCCAATCAGGGCGGAATTGCGTATCATAGAGGCAAAGAAGCGGATCTTTTTTTGGACAATATGCTTATGGGAACATTTCTTCTGCAGGCTTCTCAAAAAGTTGGGGTTAAAAAATTTGTTAACATTGTCGCGGGGTGTTCTTATCCAGGATACGGAGAGAGCGAAAAGATGAATGAAGATGAGTACTGGAACGGGAGGCTTCATGAGAGCATATTTAGTTTTGGTTTTCCAAGAAAAGCTTCAACTGCCTATGGATTGGCGCTAAAAAGACAACATGGTTTTAACTCGATTCATCTTGTTATGGCTAACATGTTTGGTCCTGGTGAACACTTTAATCCAGAGCAAAGCAAGGCGTTGGCTGGGCTTATAAAAAAAATTTATGAGGCGAAAAAAAATAAATTGCCTACGGTTGAGGTGTGGGGTACAGGTAAGCCTACGAGGGATTGGCTATATGTGAAAGACGGCGCAGAGGCGATTTTAAGAGCGACTGCTTTTTACGATGATGTGGATCCGTTAAATATCGCGACCGGTGTTGGAATTTCTATTGCAAAGCTTGCGAGAACTATAAAAAAAGTTATAGCCTACAAAGGCAGACTCGTGTACAATACCAAAAAACCAGACGGCGCACTTCATAAAACATTTGGAGTAAAAAAAATGAAAAAGGTTTTAGGTTGGGTTCCGTCGACCCCTATAGAAAAAGGAATAAAAGAAACAGTTGACTGGTTTGACAAGAACTACAAATATGCTATAACTCATTGATAATTTGAAAAGTTTAGCAATTATTGGCGGAAGCGGTATGCTTGGTTCGGATTTAGTTCGATACCTTGGCAAAAAATTTGATGTTCTATCAATAGATAGAAATAATTATCATTCTCATGAAGGGAAATTTTTTGACGTTCTCATAAATGCTAATGGCAACAGCAGGCGCTTTTGGGCAAACCAAAATCCCGTTGATGACTTTTTGGCATCAACCTTATCAGTTTATAAAAGTATATTTGATTTTTCCTCAGATTTTTATGTTTACATCTCATCGCCAGATGTTTACGAAAAACACTCAAGTCCAAGATACACAATGGAAGAGAGAAAAATAAATTCTGGAAATCTAGAGCCTTATGGATTTAATAAGTATCTGAGCGAACTAATAGTAAAAAAATACAAAAAAAAATATCTTATCTTGAGGTGTTCTATGATTCTTGGAAAAAAAATAAAAAAAGGACCAATTTACGATATCATCAATAATAAACCATTATTTATAAACTTAGACTCAAAACTTCAACTTGTAACTAGCCAAGCCATTGCCGATATAATCGAAAAAGTTTTAGAGAAATCCATTGTGGGCGAAACAATCAACGTTGGCGGGAGAGGGAGCTTTAGTTTTAAAAAAATTAAAAAATATATAGATCGCGAAATTGAAATCTCACGAGATTCAAAAACCCAAATTTACGAAATGAACATTGAAAAGTTAAAAGGTTTTTATAAAAAACTAAAGACCTCGGAAGAATATTTAAAGGATTTTTTTTGAAAAATTACCTGCTTTGATATTGTGATATAATTCGTTTGCTTTCTTTATATGAAAAAAAAGGATTATGAAATTGACGACAATATAATTCGTACCTGGTCAACATACATCCCCAAAGAAGCGATTTCCGAGGTTATAAAAACATTAAGGTCAAAGTGGATTAATACCGGCAAAAAAGAAAAAGAACTGCGGGGGATTGCAGCGAAAAAGTGGAGTTTTCCTTATTGCGTTGCTGTTAACAATTGTACTGCTGCTCTTAGGTCAAGTTTGGCTATCCTTGGCGTTGGACCTGGGGATGAAGTCATATCAACTCCTTATACTTTTATTGCCACAAACACCGCTATTCTTGAACAAGGAGCAAAGCCTGTATTTGCAGATATTAAATACGATGATCTTAATATAGACCCAAAAAGCATAGAGAAGAATATAACCAAAAAAACAAAGGCAATTATGATAGTGCATTATGGCGGCAATCCTTGCGACCTGGATGAGTTAAGAAAGATCGGAGTGAAACATAATCTGCCAATTATAGAAGACGCCGCGCATGCTTTGGGAAGCATGTATAAAGGTAAATACATAGGTTCAACTGGAGAACTTGTATGTTTTTCTCTTCAGGTAGTTAAAATTATTAATTCTGGCGATGGAGGATTAATATCAACATCAAAAAAAAGATACTACCAAAAGCTCAAAAAAATAATTTGGTACGGTATTGATAGAGAGGAGAAAAAAACAAGCCTTTTGGACCCTTTGCCAGACAGCTTCAAGGGCGATGTTCTTGGATTTAAATATAATATGAATGATATTATAGCTTCGCTTGCTCTGGCAGGGGTTAATAATTATGATGCTCCAGCCAGAAAAAGAAGGATAATAGGAGAGAGTTATAGGAAGGAACTTGCCAAATGCAGGGGGCTGCGTCTGATGAAGTACTATGATGATAGAAAGCCAAACTATCAGATATTTCCTGCTCATGTAGAGGATAGACTTAAGTTTGCCAGGTACATGAAAGCCCACAATATTCAAGTAAACATAAACAACCGGCGTAATGATATTTACCCTATGTTTGGAGGGCTTCGAAAGGATTTACCTGTGCTTGCGAAAGCTGATAAAGACGTAGTTTTACTGCCGATGCATGCGGATCTTACAGAAGGGCAAGTTGATTACATTATTCAGAAAGTTCGGGATGCGTGTAAATGAGGCGGGCAAAAAGTATTATTTACGTCAATTATTCTCCCTATGAAAACTCAGGAAAGATACTGGATTTTTTACTTGAGAATTTTGAGCAAATATTTTTATTTTCCTTAGGATTTTATGGACTTGGAAACAAAAAGAAATATAATAGATTGCTGATTTTTATAAATGGAAAACTAATTGAGAAAAAACCATTGGGACAAATTCCTATTCCTCAAGGACTTTTTTTTCTGCTTTTGCCCCTCAGGTCTTTAATAATTTTAATTCAAATATTGGTATATTCATTGTGGTTGAAAAGAAAATATGGAAGGATAGATTATTATTTCACAGTTAACGCGTTTACTGCATGGATAGGTACGATTTTAAAAAAAATTGGCTTGGTAAATAAGACAATTTTTTGGGTTTGGGATTATTATCCTCCATATCATGACAATAAAATAATAGTTCTGATGAGACAGATATATTGGTATTTTGACAAGGTAAGCTCCCACTCGGATTATGTAGCATATGTCAATCAAAAATTAATAGATTTGCGAAAAGACACGGGAGTTCTCTCCAGAAACGCGAGCTTTCAGATAGTTCCTATAGGAACAGAAAAGTTTAACATAAAACCCCGAGTAAAAAAAGATGTGGTATTTGGGTTTATTGGAGTTTTAAAAAGAAGCCATGGGCTTGATATTATTTTTGACAATGAAAAACTTATTGGTAAATATCTTCCAAATGCGCGTCTGGAGGTAATCGGGTCGGGACCTGATGAGATGCATTTCAGGCAAAGGGCAAAAAAATCTCCTATTTTAACGAAATTCTACGGTTTTTTAGAAGACAAAAAAATTAATGAGGTATTGAAGAAATGTTCTATCGGTATTGCCGCATATGTTCCAGACAAAAGTAATGTGTCATACTACGGAGATCCTGGAAAAGTAAAAAGATACTTAAGCTTGGGTCTTCCTGTAATCGTCACAAAAGTAGTTGGTTTTTCTAAGGAAATTGATAATTCAAAAGCTGGGGTAGCAATAGAATATGACAACTCAGAAAATCTAATTGATGCGATCAAAAAAATAATGTCTGATTACCCAACTTATCAGAAAAATGCATTATCATTAAGCAGGAAATATTATTATAAGGTTATTTATAAAAAGATGTTTGCGTTGAAATAATATGAAGACTGTTTTCGTAGCGAATTTTCTCCCCGATACAAATTACACAAGAGACCTAAGCCAAGGTTTCATAGAAGCTATGGAGAAAAGGGATAAATTATTTTTATGCGGAAGAAAGGGCGAGCCTGTGATTGACGGAAAAAAACCAGACGTGGATTTGGTTTGGAAAAAAGGAGCATTTTTTTTTATTCCAATTTTTATGTATATCTTAAAAAGACGTCCAAACCTAATACATTTTCAACACGAATTCATAATGTATGGAGGGGTACTATCCGGATTTATTTTTCCATGGCTAATTCTGTTTTTGAGAATAATCAAATTTAAAATTGTAATAACCCTGCACGTAATTATCTCCACAAAACAGCTTAATAAAGATTTTTTCGAAAGCTTTGGTCTTAAATATAATTTTCTCAGTAGAATTTCCGCCAAACTTTTTCTAGCTTATAGCTACAAATTATTAGTTATTTTTTCTAATATCGTAATCGTTCACACGCCATTAATGAGACGTGTTCTAATCGAGCAATACAAATGTAACCCTGACAAGATTAAGGTAATTGAACTTGGAAATAGAATGCTATCAAAACACCCAATACCTATCCGTAATCCCTACATCGTAAAAAAATTCCCAATGTTAAAGAATAAGGACATTATCTTGGTTTTTGGCCGGCTATCTCCCAGAAAAGGACTTGAGTTTTTAATACATTCTTTTAGGGAAATGGTAGCTGAAAATAAGAAAAAAAACTGGATTTTGGTTTTCGCTGGAGAAGTTAGCAATGATTATTTGGGATATAAGCAAAAAATAGAAAACCTAATAGAAAAATTAAAAATATCGAGATTTATAGTTATAACAGGATTTGTAAATGAAAAAGAAGTTGAAGAATTGCATAGGATGGCAAAAGTTTCAGTCATTCCTGCGCTTTTTTCTGTAAGCGTAAGCGGTGCAATATCTACGGCTTTAGCATATAAAATACCATTGCTTGTTGCAAATGTTAGTCCGATAGCAGAAGAAGTTAAAGGAAATAATATAGGGCGGATATTTGATAATGCAAATATTAATTCGTTTGCACAGGAGCTTAAAAAATTAATATCAGATAGGTATAATCATAAGAAGATAATGAGTTCGATTGAAAAGGTTGCTGCCAGGCGATACTGGACTGTAGTTGCCCGTGAACACTATAAAACTTACAAAAACTCTTGTATTAGAAGGTAGTATAATGTAAAAGTGGATAAAAATAAAATAGAATTGCATTCTCCAACTAAAATATTAAGAAAGTACACTTTTTTATTTGCAAAAGTTCTTCGCGATTTGCGGATCTCTCCGGATGCATTAATAGCAGGAAGGTTGTTAATTTTTGGTTTGGGATCGGCTTATTTATTTTACATCGGGACCTATGTATCCAATATGCTGGCCGTTTTATTTTTATTTACAAATTTTTTCCTTGGTTTGATTGGTGAAGATTTAGCTAGAAACTTCAATCTAAAAACTAAGTTGAGCGAATTTTTGGATGCAAATTCACACTATTTTATTAACAGTATAATTATTATCTCGATAACTATCTATATGTTTCAAGTAGAGCATCCGCTTAGATTTATAGGCCTTTTTGCTTTTTTTGGCCACTCTTTTTCTGTAAAAATATTTACATTTTTAAAATCAACGTTTCTGATATCGGTTATTTCAGAAAATGCCAAAATGGAAAAGTTTTTTTTGCAAAACAAACCGGATTTAATAAGTATGTTGCTAAAGGAGCTTATGATTCCAAAAAATTTTGTTTTTTTTCTTTTCTCAAGCATACGCTATCATCTGATTCTTGGTGCTTTGTTGGGAATAATGCCAATTATGATTTTGTTGTATGCGATAATGATTAATTTTCAATGGTTAACTTTGGTTGTTGCGCTTATTTACTACTATAAATTTTATAACACTGAAAAAAGAATTATCTTTTTTAAAGCGTTAAAAGCACTTGAAGTAAAGGATAAGTAAAAGTAGTATGAAAAAAAACTCAAATCAAGAAAGACGTCTAGATTTTATAGCCAAAACATTGAAAAATCTTTCTGTGAATGTTGCTAGATTTCTAAATGGAATAGGTGTTACGCCCAATATGATTACATCATTAAGATTATTAATAGGTGCTGGATCTTCTTATTTATTTTTTCTTCAGGGATATGTAACGGATTTGCTTGCCATTTTCTTTTTAGGCTTATTTTTTTTTCTTGATTTGGTGGACGGAGACTTGGCGAGAAAATTCAAAAAAACTTCCAAGCTGGGAGAATTTATGGACAGTTTTATAGACGCTGTTATAATTAATTTGGTTTTGCTTGCAATTTATGGAAACCTAAATGCTGCAGCTAATCCTTTTAGTTATATTCCTGTAATAGCCATCATGGGACAAGGGCTGTCTGTTCTCATATCTCAAAACTATGAAGCTAAATTTGGCATATCGGGCTTGTCTTTAAATCCTAAGATACAATCTTATCGTAAGAACAATGACGTTGATGCTATTAGCAAATTTCTTTTTGAACTTTTGACACCGACAAATATCTTAACTTCACTTTTTTCCACATTAAAATATTATCTGATTGTTGGCGCGTTATTTAATATAATTCCTCTTGCGATAACAGCTTATGCCCTTATGATTAATTTAAGATGGATAATGCTTTCTTTTACATTAGCTTTATACTATAAGTACAACCAGCTTGTAAACAAAATCAATTTTTTTTATATTCTAAAAGCCTTAGAGCGCAATCGTCCACTTGTTATATAAGGGAGAGAGGATAAAACTCTAAGAAACTTAGTTTGGTCTTAGTATGTTTGAATCGAAAAAACTACCTGAAGCCTTTATAAGCAAAGCAGATACTTTACAAATATTGTCCGGTGTATTGAAAAAATCTTTAGTAGAAGATTTGTATGTTCTCTTGGAATCGGATTGGAAAAAAAATAAAACTGAGGTTGTAAGAAATATTAAGAATAGATTTAGGGGTAGAAACATAGTAGTTAGAAGTTCTGCATTAAATGAAGACACTAATCATTATTCAAATGCCGGGACCTTCAAAAGCATATTAAATGTAAATAGTTTGCATGAAGTTTCTATAGTTTCTGCTGTTGAAAGCGTCATAGGTTCTTATAAAAAAAAGGGTGCAGGAGATTCTAATAATCGCGTACTTGTTCAAACACAAACTATAGATGTATTATCTAGTGGGATAGTATTAACAAGAGACTATAATGATTCTCCATACTATGTAATAAATTATTCAGATGGAAAAGATACAACGACTGTTGCAAGGGGTCTCTACAGTAAGACTTTGAAAATCTTAAAATCAGACCATGTAAATATTCCACTACGCTATAAAACTATAGTTAACGCTGTACGAGAAATAGAGGAGCTTGTTCCTAATATTGCCCTCAATATTGAATACGCGCTTAAAAGCAATGGTCAAGTAGTTGTATTTCAAGTTAGACCATTGATTGTAGCTGGGGAAGAGCATTTAGTTAGTGACGTGGATGTTTTTGATAAAGTCGAGAGGTTAAAAACAAGGTTTAGGAAATTGTCTCAACCAACTCCTCATTTAGCCGGAAAAGTTACATATTTTGGTGATATGCCCGACTGGAATCCGGCAGAAATAATTGGAAGCTCGCCGCGCCGCTTGGCCTTTTCGTTGTATGCAGAGATTATTACTGATGATATTTGGCATAGAGCTAGAACAAGCCAAGGATATACTGATGTAAATCCGGCTAACCTTGTTGTAACATTTGGGAACAAACCTTATGTAGATATTAGAAATTCGTTTAACTCATTTATACCGGTTGGTTTAAGTCAACCCCTTAGGGAAAAACTAATAAATTTCTACCTAGAAAAATTAAAAAGAAATCCTCAGTTTCAAGATAAAGTAGAATTCGAGATCGTTTATACGTGTTACGATCTAGCTTTCAATAAACGCTCAAAAGAACTACTAAAGTTCAATTTTTCAAAAGAGGAGATAGACCAAATAAGAACAGCATTGTTGCATTTGACCAACAACCTTTTGAGTGCAGAGTCTATCCGTGCCGACCTAGGTCAAAATGAGGAGCTAGAAAAGTATAGAGAAGCTTTTCCTGCAGTAAAAAAACAAGCGTCTCCTCAGGAAAGAGTAGAGAGGGCATTGAATTTGTTAGCAATGTGCAAGAAAATGGGAACCCTTCAATTTTCAAGATTGGCAAGACTGGCATTTATTGGAAAAATACTGCTTAGAAGCTTGATAGACGAAGGCGCATTAGATTATATGAATTATTACAGATTTCTGGAATCAATTAACACAGTTACATCTAGTTTCTCAGCAGACATGGAAAAATTGAACAATGGAAATCTAAAAAAAACAGACTTTTTAAATAAATATGGCCATTTGCGGCCGGGAACGTATGACATAAGAGTTCCTCGGTATGATGCGCATGATTATTTTTCGTTAATAAAAGCTTCAAATAGCGAAGGTGAATTGGGCAAAAAAAAATTTATACTGGATACTGAAGGTTATAGGAAAATATCATTTCTATTAAAAAAGCACGGGTTTAGAATAGATGCTAATGAGCTATTTCAGCTTACAAGATTTGCTTTAGAAGCAAGAGAATATTCAAAGTTTTTATTTACAAAGCCGCTGAGCGATGCTATGGAGCACATTGCCATTGCAGCAGAGGACTTAGGGTTTTTGCGAGAAGATATATCACATTTAGATCTTGAGGCAATTAAGATGGCTAAAGATAAAGACGCGACATCTATTAAGGCGCAATGGGGTAAAAGGATCAATAAAAATAGAAAAGACTTTGTATCAAATAGCTGTATATCTTTGCCTCCTGTAATTTTTTCTGCAGAAGATTTCGATGTTATTTCTTATTATGATTCCCAGCCTAACTATGTGACAAATAAGAAAATTCAAGGCGATATAGTACTTTTGGACGGACAAGCAGACAAAAAAATTTCTGGGAAAGTAGTGCTTTTGGAAGCTGCAGATCCAGGTTATGATTGGATTTTTGCAAAGAAGCCGGCGGCTTTGATTACAAAATACGGAGGGACAGCATCTCATATGGTAGTGAGGTGCGCGGAGTTAGGGTTGCCGGCAGCAATTGGCCTGGGAGATCATTTATACGAATTGTTATTGAATGCAAATTCTATTATGATTGATTGCGAAAATCAAAAAATTGAATTGAAAGGTATGGTTAGTTAAGATGCTGGTTGCGATATCGCAAAGAAATTTATATTTAAAAAAATACGGATCAGTAGATATGCTGGAAACAGCATATGTAAGATTATTTAGTGGTTTTGGCATCGATCTAGTTCAGATGCCCAACATTGGTAAGGATATAAAAAGATATATACAACAAATTTCTGTTGAAGGAATAATATTAAGCGGTGGAGGTGACGTTGATCCTTCACTTTATGGAGGAGATTCTACTAATCCAGGTGATTACTCTTTAGACAGGGATGAGACTGAAAAGTCATTGCTTGAAACTGCGCTTGTAAAAGACATACCGGTTTTAGGTATTTGCAGAGGAATGCAAGTAATTAATGTTTATTTTAATGGCAAATTACTGCAGGATATGAAAGCAGAAATAAATAATAAAATAGATCATGTAGGCAAGAAACATAAAGTGACAGTATCAATGGAATCAATAGTGGATGCATTAGGGACAAATACTGTAGAAGTGAATTCTTACCATAATCAAGGTATTGCCAAAGCTCAGCTGTCTGAAGATTTGGTTTCTTTTGCAAATGCTCAGGATCAAACAATTGAGGCTGTATATCATCCAGGGCGTTCAATTGCCGCTGTTATGTGGCATCCTGAACGATCTAATCCTCCTACTTTTTTGGACAAGCTATTGATTAAATCATTTGTTGTCAGGGAGGCATTTTGGAGAAAGCGAAAGTGAGAGCTATCATTTTAGCAGCAGGGGAAGGTAAAAGATTAAGACCATACACAGAAGATCTTCCTAAAGGGATGTTGAAATTTGATGGCAAAGCATTAATTGAAAGACAAATAAGCCTTTTTCAAGATAATGGTATCTATGATATTTGTATAGTTACAGGTCATCTGGCGGACAGAATTAAATATTCTAACATACGCTACTTTCATAACCCCAATTATGAGCAAACAAATATGGTAGAATCCCTCTTTTGTGCAAGGACGGTGTTGTTTGGAGAAATAGTAATATCTTACGCGGATATTGTTTTTGAAAAGAGAGTTTTGCGTCGTGTATTAGAAAGCAAAGCAGACGTAGGAGTAACGGTTGATACGTCTTGGAAGGAGTATTGGCTAATGCGGCATGAGGATGCAAATATAGACATAGAAAGCTTAAAACTGCATAAAAAGGGAGGAATAATAGAGATAGGAAAACTTGAGAAATCAGCAGAAAACATAGATGGAAGATATGTAGGTTTATTAAAATTTTCACCACGAGGGATTAAAAAACTAGTATCGGTTTATGACAAAGCTAAATCTATTTTTTGGAATAAATCTTGGCAAACCTCCGGCAGCTTCCAGAAGGCGTACATGACAGATTTGCTGCAGGCTTTAATAGATGACGGTCAGGAAATTAATGCGATAAAAATTCAGCACGGCTGGTTAGAGGTTGATACGGCAAGAGATTATGAGCAGGTGATCAGGCTTAAGAGAGAAAATATGTTAAAGAAATTTTTCAATCCTGAGGCTTAAATTAGACAAGAATAAATTTTTATGGTTACTATAGTTTTTGAGTCACATGCAACAAGCTTTGATAATGAAAATCATGTTGTTTCAGGCTGGAATGATGTGGAATTATCTCCATTGGGCGTGCAGCAGGCAAAAGATTTAGGAAAGCGAAGGGAAAATGAAAAGTTTGTTGCAATCTTCTGTTCGGATCTTCAGCGATCTTATAAAACGGCCATAATAGCTTTTGGAAACAAATCTCCAATTATTCAAGATTTTAGATTGAGAGAGTGTGATTATGGTGATTTAACGCAACGACCCAGTAGTTTAATAGATAATGAAAAACTTAATCGGATAACAAACCCTTTTCCCAATGGAGAAAGCTATACGCAAGCATCTGAAAGAATAAAGGAGTTTTTAGAAGATTTGATAAAAAACCATGAAGGTAAGAAAGTGATGATTATCGGACACAAGGCAACGCAATATGGATTAGAGCATTGGATAAAAAAAGAGTCCCTGGAAAAGGTTATTGCAGCTCATTGGAAATGGCAGCCCGGGTGGACTTATGAGCTTAGAGCTTTTCGCTGATATGCAGCATGCATCGGTAGTAAAATTATTTAAAGAACAAATAGGTCATTATTCAAGCAGAGATCAGGCTGTTGATTCTAAAATTGTCTCACTTTTTAAAGGTTGGGTAAGAAAAGATAAAGTTAATAAACACTTAGAAATTTGTGAGTTTGGTGGTGGAGCAGGACAATTACTTAGTCAACTTAGGGAAAATTACCACAATGCAAGCTTCACTAATGCAGAAATAGTAGAAGATTATAAAAAAAAACTAGTATCGGATAAGATAAAATTTGTCAAAACTTCAATTATTAAATCTGTGTTTACAGATAAATCATTTGACGTTTTGATTGCTAGGGATGTATTCCATCACTTAATTGGAAAAAGTTATGATGAAACGGTCAAAAATCAAATAACTGCGCTTAATGAATTGAAACGCCTGCTTCGTCCTGGTGGAGTAATTTTCATTGAGGAGCTTACGATGATTGCAGAAATAACTTCGCGTGCTATTTATACTCTTTCAAGCTTTAACGCAAGATTGGGATTACGTTTACCGTTTATTAATATAAGCACAAATACAGTTGTTGCTTTTTTAACAAAAGATAAGCTGATAAGATTTTGTAAGCAGGTTTTTGTAAAAGAAAAAATTTACATAACGAAGATTAATATCAAGAATGATTTCAAGTCAAGGATTCTACGCCTGGGAAATAAGGCAGATAAAATAATAGTAACTATTCAATAGGCAATAGCTTCTTGTCATAGTATTTTTTAGTTGCTGCAGGAAGTTTTGTTAAAGTGAATGCTATCAGGCATACAGCCAAGACAATATTTGCAAATAGAGAAACATTTACTATGTCTGACAAATTACTGTGGAAATAAAATATGCCAACAACTTGCAAAATTGCAACAAGTAGCGATACATATCCGGGAGTAAATTCGTCCATTGCAATAAAGCCGCTTACGATAATATATGAGATTGTATAAAGTAGGATAGACATGCCGTAAGCAGGTATAAGAGGAATGATTTCCAGATAAGAACTAGAGAGCGCAATAACAACTATTTGTTTTGGAATTAGGAGATATATTACAAAAACCGATAAAACCAAAACGAATGCACCTGAGACAGCAATTTTGAATAGTTTTACACCCACAATATTGCTTTTGGCATTTATGACAAGAGGAAGAAAAACAGTATTTAAAGGAAAAGTAGTAAGTATCATTCCTTTACCTAAAATCGCTAATCCTGCATACAATCCGGCTTGTTGGGCAAGATAGTATTGGGTTAATATAAGATCTGCTGAGATTATAGATGTTAATCCTAAAAATCCGATCATTGTTGAAAAAGATTCTTTTGTAAAAGTTTTTGCGTTAAAGTTAATTTTTTCAGATAGATTAAAAAATAATCGGCCTCGAAGCTGCCATATTGAATAAGCAAGCGCTAGTATACTAGATATAATAAGAGACCAAATTACCCCATTTAGCATAAACCCCAAAATTAACAGAGGGATAGAGAGGATTAATTTAGTAGCTTGTTGAAAAACTGAATTAAGCGCAAACGCCATAAAAAGCAAATTAGCTTTCATGAATGACTTATGAATGGTTATAGACAATCCTAATATGCTTAACAGGATTATAATCGCTAAATTTTCAGAACTAACCGAACCAATCGCGATATGAATGCTATTGCTGATCAGGAGAAAGGATACAAGTATTGCTATGCCCACAATAATCACAAAAAAGTTACTTTTATTGACAAGAGCTGAAGCAGAGGAATATTTCTTTTTTGAGATATACCTTGCAAATTGTTTTATGAGTTGAATTGTGATTAAAATAGTCAAGACATTTATCATATTGAAGATATTGATCATTGTTTGTAGAATACCGTAATGTTCAATGCTTAGGTTGTGGGCAGCAGCAAGATTAAATAAGAAATTGAGAACATTAGATAATATTGAAGACGCAAAAATAATTATTGAACTGGAAAACAAGCCAAAATGGATGGGATGAGAGTTTTTAAATTTGGCTAGATGAGATATTATGAGGCGTTTCATTTTTGTTAAATAGATTTTAACATAATTTTACTGATATAATTATTCAATTCTATTATGCGAAAGTCTTTTCTTTCTATAATACTTTTTTTAATAATACTTTTAGCTTATTGGGATCTACCAAAAACTTTTTTTCAGCAAGATGAATGGCAAAGCTTAGCGGCCGCTATTTATTACCAAAGTATAAGTTTTTCCGGAATAGTGCAATCTTTTTTGCCTTCAGATGCTATTTCTCATTTTAACCCCTTGGCAAAAATATATGAATGGTTTACGTTCTTATTTTTTTATACTAATTTTGAGTTTTATGCCTGGTTGAGTATTGGTGTGCACGCAATAAATACATTTCTACTTTACTATTTCGTTTTATTGACATTTCAGAACAGAAAACTTGCATTTTTTGCCGCTATTTTATTTGGTGTAAACAGTATAGCAAGCCAGGCGGTAACCTGGGTCGCCGCTATAAACAGCTATGAAATCCCTACAGTTTTTATACTCCTATCGTTAATATTTTTCCATCGTTTTCTTAGACAAAAAGAACATCGGAATAGAAATGTGCTGTTTTCTTTTTCTTTGCTTTTTATTTCACTTTTGTTTCACGAAATTGGCATTTTTCTCCTCATTTTCTATCCCTTAATATTCTTTTTATACACCAAGTCCGAATGGAGAAAATTATTCCCTGCTCTTCTTTACAGCTTGCTGCTTTTCATTTTTGCCTTTTTTCTTATTAGAGTTCCTTTTTTCTTTGGATTTACAACTACTCTTCCGGTAGTAACAGATATTTCTCGTCCTTCTGTAACAGTTTATCCTTACCGGTTGGTTTCTATAGCAATGAAGTCCTTTGCAGGGAGTCTGATTCCCGAGAGAACTCTTATTGAAATTTCGCAAAGTGTTGTCTATCTTGGCTATCCTCAATATTTAACGGCAGATAATCTTCCAAATCCTTTTATTACTCAATCAATTGTCTTTGATTTAACCTCTTACATGTTTACCGTAATTATTGTCTGTATAATAATTTTTTGCATAAAACTGACTCGAGATAAGAAACTTAAAGACGCGCTTTTTTGGGCACTGCTTTTTGTCCCAGCCAGTTTAATTCCGTATGGTTTTGTCTTGGGAAAAGCAGGATACGCGTCTATACTTGAACCTAAATTTTTTTATGTCGGTAGTATTGGAATAAGCATACTTGTTGCAGCTGCTGCATATTCTTTGCTTATTAAATTTTCAAAACAAAAGATACTAAAAACTATTGTTTATCTTTTGCTGGGATTATATTTTGTACACCATCTTATGGCAGTAAAAACTAATTCAAATAATTTAGTGGAAATAGGAACACAGAGAAAAGAATTTCTTACAAATATTAAATCTTCTTATAAAAAACTTCCACAAAATGCTGTATTTTTTACCCAAAGCGATACTGCTTATTACGGTATGCCAGATGATGAAAGAATTCTGCCCGTGCAGATCGGTTTTGGCAAGATGCTTATGATATGGTATCAAAAAGACGAGCGATTTCCGGGATGTTTGTATGAAGGACAATTTTTATTGCCGTTATTGGAAGAAGGTTATCGAAGCTGTGGTGGTCGCGGCTTTGGGTATTTTAGAAATTATGATAAACTTATAGACACAATTAAAACGAACAATATTAAGGTAGAAAGTGTGATTGCTTATTCATGGAATGGAAAAAGTGAAAAACTTGAAGACATCACGAGTGAAATACGGACAAGAATAAAAATAGATCTTGAAAATAAATAACATGAAATTATCTCACAAAAAAATAGTTGTAACCGGTGGTGGTGGGTTTTTAGGAAAATATGTTGTTCAGAGATTAAAGAAAGAAGGCGCTTCTGACATTTTTTCTCCCCTATCGAAAGAATATGACCTCAGAAATAGGGAAGTTTGTAGGAAAATAGTGAAAAATGCGGATATAGTTATCCACTTAGCTGCGCAAATAGGCGGAATAGGTTTTATAGGAGAGCACATGGGTGAGGTATTTTATAACAATATAGTTATGGGGGTTGAGCTTATGGAAGCGTCACGACTTGCAGGCGTTGAGAAATTTGTGAGTGTTGGTACTGTTTGCGAATATCCTAAAAGTCCGCCAGTCCCTTTTCGAGAAGAAGATTTGTGGGAAGGATATCCTGAAGAAACTACTTCTTCCTACGGTTGGGCTAAAAAAGTGCTTATCGTTCAAGGGAAAGCGTATAAAAAACAATACAATTTTAATGCCATACATCTGCTTCCTGTTAATTTATATGGTCCACATGATAATTTTGATAGAACATCAAGTCACGTTATTCCAGCTCTTGTTAAGAGAGTTATTGAGGCAAAAGAAAAAAAGAAACCTTATGTTAAGATTTGGGGAACAGGAACTGCTACGCGAGAGTTTCTGTATGTCCAGGATGCAGCCGAGGGAATAGTCTTGGCAACAAAAAAGTATGATTCTACTGAGCCAGTTAATTTGGGAACAGGTGTTGAGACTTTTATCAAAGATCTTGTCAAAATTATTGCCGAACTTACAGGGTATCATGGAGAAATAAAATGGGACGCTACAAAGCCAGATGGCCAGCCGAGAAGGAGACTTGATGTATCAAAAGCAAAAAAAGAATTTGGTTTTTCAGCAAAAACCTCCCTCAAAAAGGGACTTAGAGCTACAATTGAATGGTATCAACGGTATAGAACTATATGATTTTTTTTCTAGTTGTTGCTTATGTAGCTCTCGGGTTTTTGGCATTTGGAAAGCTTCCGTTTACATTTTTCCAACAGGATGAGTGGGCTATTTTTGGAAATTATATCTATTGGGAAAAAGCCAGTCTCGGCTGGTGGGAAAGACTGTTTATTTACGAACAAGATACTCATATTATTCCGTTCTCGAATCTCTTTTCTTTTTTGCAATTTAAGGCTTTTGGATTGAATTTTTTTTATTACGGAATTTCAAGTATTCTTCTTCATATTATTAATGCAATTCTTGTATATGTACTTTCGACTATTATAACCAACAAAAAAAGCGTTGGATATATCGCGGGTGCTGTATTTTTGATTAGCTCAGTAACACATCAAGCAGTCACATGGGTTGCTACAAGTCCCGGAACGTTAGGCGCGACATTCTTTACAATTCTTTCCCTTATTTTTTTCTTTAAATTCATGCAGTCAAATACCAAAAAAGTCAGTGGTTTATTACTAGTACTTCTTCTTTTGATTGCTTCTTTGTTTTTCAAAGAAACTAGTGTTTTTTTATTTGGTTTGATACCGGTATTGTGGTTAATCCTGGGTGGAGCAAGGAAAGAGAAGCATCCTAAAGCCCTTTTTTTTGTATTTTGTTTCTTCGTGACTTTTTATATACTTTTTAGACTCTTTATTTTGTTTTTTGGATATGAGTCTACTTCAGACCCCCAATATATTTCGCAGCCGACTGATATAGCTGCTTATGCCTTTAGAATTCCGACAGTACCACTGAAGTTTATCGCACAAAGTATAATTCCCCAATCAACGTTAATATCAATAGGAAACACTCTAGTAGAGATTGCCTATCCTCAATTTGCGCAGCAAGGCGCACCAGATCCATATATCTCTCAAACCATTGCTGTTGATATAATCTCTTATTTATCTTCAATCATATTTTTGATGTTTTTCTTTGTAGTTTACAGGTTCCATAAACGACTTAAGAAAGAAAAACTGGCAAAAGCGATCTTGGTATCTTTTGTAGGAATAGTTTTGAGTTCTCTTCCATTTGTTCTTATTCCTGGCAAGGCGGGTTATTTTTCACTGATTGACGGAAGACATCTTTATCTTTCTAATGTGTTTTTATCTATCGCTCTTTCTACTGTTTTATATGGTTTGTATAGGTGGATTCCAAAGCGACAGATAACAATTCCAGTGTTTATTCTTATTCTTATGGCAATAGTAATATTTAATATTCGTTTAATAAGAAGAGATTTAAATGTGCAAGTCGGCAATGGAATAATTCGTACATCCATACTGCATACAATCTCCAATACATACCCCACGTTGTCCTCGCGTGTAGTTTTTTACACACAGGCAGACAAGTCCTATTATGGTTTACCAGAGGAAGAAAAAATTCTTCCATTCCAATCTGGGTTTGGTCAGACGCTTTTGGTTTGGTATAATAGCAAAGGAGAGAATTTCCCCTCATGTTTTTTTAAGGAAAAATATTTGTATGTATTACTTGAGGAGGGATATAGAGAGTGTGAGGGGAGGGGTTTTGGGTATTTTAGGAAAATGAATTCATTAAAAAAAGCAGTGATTGAATACGGAATACCGGTTGAAAGTATTGTTGCTTTTTCCTACGATTCGTCTTCAAATAAACTTACCGATATATCTGATCGCGTACGCAGTTTGATAACAAAATGAGAACATCATTGCCGCTTGCTTCAGTCAATATACGTACCTACAATTCAGAGAAGACGCTTGGAAAAACCCTCGATTCTGTAAGAAAACAAAGTTATCAAAACATTGAAATTGTTGTCTCAGACGGTTATAGCAAAGACAGAAGTGTTGAGATAGCAAAAAAATATAAGGCTCGTGTAAATTATGCCCAGAAACTTGGTGACGCAAGATATAAAAATTATGAGAAAAGTAAGGGGAAGTATATACTGTCTTTAGATTCAGATCAGGTTTTGGATTCGAGTGTAATTGAGAGTTGCGTGATGCTTTGTGAAGAAAAAAAATTTGACGCTGTTACAATTTCAGAAAAATCTCTTGTTGGCAGTGGGACATTGCTTGAGAAGTTAATAGCTTACGATAAATGGGTAATTGATCAAAGTAAAGATGCGGATGCTGATTTCGGAACTGCGTGTCCGCGTTTTTTTAGAAAAAAATTGTTTGACAGTCTAAAGTGGCCGGAAGGGCTTGCAGTTTTTGACGATACTATTTTGTATAAAGAGCTTCTAAAAAATGGAGCAAAAGTAGCTTATCTTTCTGAACATTCAGTACGTCACCACGAAGTTTCAAGCTGGATAGTTTTTTTTAAGAAATTTATTCGCTACGGGAAGGGTTATCCCAATGCTTTCAAATCCCAGCCCTCAACTATTGCAGCCCATTCGCTTCCCAGACGATCTTATTTTAGCAAAGCTGCATTATCCAAGCCTCATTACTTCCTAGGTTTGCTTTTACTGTACCTTGTAAAAGGTTTAGCTGCAGGAACAGGGGTAATCTCTTATTTTATTGAGAATCTATTGGTTTCTTTGCGCCGGTGGTTGGTGAATATAGGCGATGCGCCATATTATTGGGTGCTTGAAAAAGAACTAAGAGGTTCAAAATCGGTTTTGGATGTTGGGTGCGGAAGTAATTCTCCACTTCTGAAAATAAGAAAGAATTTTTACTCGGAAGGAGTTGACGTTTTTGGTCCGAGTATCAAAGAAAGCAAGAAGGCAAAGATTCATGATAAATATAAGGTAGGCGACATATTAAATATAAGTCGATTTTTTAAGCCCAAGAGTTTTGACTCGGTAATTGCCCTAGACGTAATCGAACATTTCGATAAAAAAGAGGGATTAAAACTTATGGATTATCTGGAAAACATTGCCAAGAAGAAAGTGATTATTTTTACTCCTTTTGGATTTACACAGCAGCATCCAAGCGATGGCAATCCTTTTCAAAAACACAAGTCAGGATGGTATATTGAAGACTTTAAGAAGCGGGGTTATACTGTATATGGCATGAGAGGATTTAGATTTATTAGAGGAGAGTACGCTACCATTAGATATAAACCCTGGTTTTTTTGGGGCACAGTTTCATCAATGTCTCAATTTCTTGTTTACAATTATCCAAAAGTTGCATACCAATTATTAGCGGTTAAAAATATTAATCTATGAGAATACTAGTAACAGGCGCTGCCGGATTTATGGGGAGTCATTTGGTTGACGCGTTGGTTGGTCTTAATCAACATGAAGTTTTTGCTGTTGATGACATGTCCGGTGGTTATAAATCAAACATCAATCCAAAATCCCAATTTGCAAAACTTGACCTTAGAGACAAAAAGAAAGTTTGGGAATATATAGCACATGTTAAACCGGAGATTTTGTATCACCTGGCGGCAGATGCTACAGAGGGCAGAAGTCAATTTACTCCAATTTCAGCATCCGAGCGCAATTTTCTGGCCTATATGTATACACTTGTGCCATGTATAAAAAACGGAATAAAACGAGTTGTTTTGACAAGTTCCATGAGCGTTTACGGTGCACAAAAGCCGCCCTTCTCGGAAAATATGAGACGAGATCCGGAGGATGTATACGGCATTACAAAAACTGCAATGGAAGAGGCGACAGAGGTTCTTGGCAAAGTTCACAATTTTGAGTTTGTAATAATACGGCCTCACAATGTCTACGGACCAAAGCAAAATCTTTCCGATCCTTACAGAAATGTAATTGGGATATTTATCAACTGTCTTCTTAACAATAAAAACTTTTACATTTATGGAAAAGGAGAACAAAAAAGATCTTTCACCTACATTGATGATTTTACTCCTTATATTTTAAAAGCAGGTTTTTTAAAAGAAGCAGACAAAGAAATAATAAATATAGGTCCATCAAAAGAGTATACTATTAATCAGCTCTCAGATGTGGTTTTGAGAATATTTTTTCGGAAAAGGAGCGTGCCGGAAAGACTAAAGCCAAAATATCTTCCTGATAGACCGCAGGAAGTTAAAGACGCATATTGCACAAACGAAAAAGCAGAAAAAATATTGGGTTACAAAACAACTGTTGAGCTTGAGGAAGGGGTGAGGAGGATGATAGATTGGGCAAAAAAAATGGGTCCGCAGAAATTTAATTATTTAAAGGATGGGCTTGAGCTTGAAACAAAAGATGTTCCCGAAACATGGAAAAAAAGGCTTATATAAATGAGAAGATTGGTGTCGGTGGTGGTGCTAAACTGGAATGGGAAGGATCATCTAAAAACATGTTTGTCCTCCTTGAGCAAAGTACCATATAGACCTCTTGAACTAATTGTAGTAGACAATAACTCTTCTGACGGGTCGGTAGAGATGGTTAAAGAAATTTTTCCAAACGTTAAAGTAATACAAAACAAGAAAAACCTAGGCTATGCGGGTGGAAATAATATTGGAATTAAAAAAAGTAAAGGTGAGTATATATTTGTTCTCAATAACGACACAGAGGTTGATAAAGATTTTTTGAATCCACTTGTTGATGACATGGACTCGGATAAAAATATTGTTTGTGTTCAGCCAAAGCTTGTCTATGCAACTGCTCAAGATATTCTAAATGCTGTTGGGTCTTTTTTCACTTCTTCAGGTTTTTTATACCACTACGGATATAGAAAATCTGCAAAGCTGCCGCAGTATCAAAAGAAACTTTTAATTTATACTGCCAAAGGCGCGGCAATGCTCTTTAGAAAAAGCGCGTTGGATAAAGTGGGTCTTTTTGATGAGGATTTTTTTATTTTTTTTGAAGAAACAGATCTTTGTCACAGACTATGGCTTTCTGGGTATAAAGTAATGTATGAGCCTAAATCAATTGTCTATCATTTTGAGGCGGTTGATACAGGAAGGCAAATGGGTGATTACACAAGAAATTATTTGTCGCTTAGAAATAGAATTTGCAGTTATCTAAAAAACTTAGAGATGCCAAATTTTCTTGGGGTGTTGGGCATGCTTTTTATAATTTACAGCGGATATTTTATTTATTACAGCTTACGTTTGCGGTTTGATCTTTCTATGACTGTTCCGTCAAGCATAATATGGAATATAATTCAGTTACCAAATACGCTCAAAAAAAGATATAATATCCAAAGCAAGATCAGAAAACTCAAAGACGCAGACTTATTCAAAACTATAAAAAAAGATCCGCCCCTGCGTTATTATTACTATCTGTTTTTCGATAACCTTAAAAATTTTCAAAATGAAAAAGTTATTTAGGTATCGTACTTTTTTAGAAATACTGTTTATATTCTTCCTAAGTCTGACTCCTCTTCTTTGGTTTGAGAGAGGAACAATTATTGTTGGCCACGACAACGTTTTTGCAATCGATCCTGTAACATTTTTGCAAGGCAGGTTATTTACTTGGGTAGATCATGGATTTGGACAAAGCCAGGATCTAATTATGGGTACAATACCAATCCATCTAATCGACGCTATTCCTTATGTTCTGGGACTTCCTTTTCAGGCGACAGAAATGGCGGTATATGTGTTTTGGTTTTTTCTAATCGGAATTTCTGCTTATATACTTGCGCGTCAATTTCGTGAACAATCTTGGGTGTTTCGACTGCTTGTGGTTATTCTCTATCAGTTTAATTTTTTCTTATTGCAAGGGTGGTGGATTGGCGAGAGAACTAAATTTTCTGCTTATATAGCACTGCCGCTTATATTTACGTTGTTTCTGAGAGTACACAGAGGAGAGACTAGTGTTTTTAAGTCGGCAGTTTTAGTAAGCCTTATTTTTTTCGTATTTAATGCGGGAGGACTCTATGGAATTCCTTTATATGGAGGACTTTTTATTTCACTTTTTGTATTTCTATTGCTTTTTGGTTTTCTGGATTTGGTAGGAAAAAATTTTGCATCTCTGAGGCGAACTTTACTTCTTACAGTCTTTTGTATAATTGGTTACGCAATTGTAAACAGTTATTTTACTTTTCCTGCGGTTTCGAGGCTAAATCAGGAATACAACCAAGGCGTTGTTAAAGCAGGCGGGGTCGAAGGACTTTTGGCATGGGCGGATGAAATTAGTGCTAATGCTAGCCTTATTAATTTATTGAGGCTTGAAGGAATCGCGGAATGGTATGACAATCCTGATCATCCATACGCCAAAGTTTTTCTAAACAACCCTTTCTTTATAGTGTTAAGTTTTATCTGGCCGTTGATAATTATTTTATCTTTCACCAGAGACTACGGAGGAAAGCGAAAAATTATTCTCCTTTTCTTCATAATATTTTTAGTTGGTATTTTTTTGTCTTCGGGAACACATCGTCCGTTTGGAGTAGTATATGAAGCTTTTATGAAATATATTCCCGGATTTGCCGCATTTCGAAGCCCTTATTTCAAATTTGCTTCCGCGATTTTTTTTGCAGCCAGTTTTCTGATCGCTTTTTATATTGACAGTTTTGGGGGAAAAAAGAAGTATGTTTTTTTTGCATTAGCGCTGGCTTTCGTATTTTTATACCATTTCCCCTATTTTACAGGCGATATTTTTTCCTGGAGAAAAGGATTTTCAACAAGACTTGCGATACCCTCATATGTAATAGAATTTGGCAAGTGGCTTGAGGAAGAAAAAAAAGATGACGGAAGAGTTCTTTTTCTTCCACCCAATAGCCCCAATTGGCGATACAGCATATATGACTGGGGATATCTCAGCTTTCAGGCTCTGCCGACTCTTTTGAGTAATAAATCTACAGTTATCAACAATGATAGGTTAAACGACAATGAGCGAAAGCTAGTAGACGCTCTATATGATTCATTCGCCAATGATGATTCTGAATCTATAAATAAACTGTCTTCATACTTAGGAGTGAAGTATTTTATTCTTCAGGATGACACAATTGCTCAAGACTCAAGCTCTCCTCTGTCCCTAAACGTGCGGGTATATAAAGATATGATAGAGGAAAAACTGCGGCTCAAGCCTATTAAGGATTTTGGGCGTTGGTCGCTTTACGAGCTGGATACACAAGCACTCCCAACGTTTTATACAGCGAGCGACTTGACAGTTATTTCAGGTCCTGTTAAAAACTTCAGTTATTATTATGATTTTTTGGAAGAAAAAAGAGTTCTTCTGAAAAACAATGATCTGACGGGTTTGAACCTTTCGCCGCAAAAGTTGCCTGATATTTACTCTCCCTCGTGTCTAAAATGTACAAAAAAAGATAGACCATTTATTGTTTTTCCGCAGAGGAGCGTACTTCCGAATTCTCCTTTTTATCCGCTTGTGCTTTTGAGTGAGAACAGGAATCTTCGCTCTCAAGATCCAAGGACTCTGGTATATGATTATCTTGGATTGTCCATGAAGAGATTGTCTGAGATTAATGAGATGATTGAGAAGGATATAAGTATCAGCGGGGATGTAATTAGCAGATATGAGGCTACTGTTAGACTTATTCACACAAATTTCAATAAACTGGTTCGACTGGAAGATAAATATAGCGCTGCAGAAGATTTAACTTATTATATTAGATCTCAACGCGACCTGGTATATGAAACATTGGCAGATGAGGTCAGCGGTTTACCGGCTGTTATTCTTGATCGAGCGCTTAAGTCTCTTCGTACTTTAGATCAAGGCATAAAGCCATATGTGTTCACACGCGATATTACTCAAAACAGGCTGTATAATATTTCGGTTGCTCAGCCGGATGTCTATAGTCTTTACATCAGAACTGCAGAATTTGGAAGCGTAGTCAGGCCAAATGCTGATCTGTCGGTGGAGATTGACAGTAAACAATCCAGAACGCTTACTATATCTGATGAATCGTTTCAGGGGGAATGGTTATCATTTGGAAATTTTACACTCAGTCAGGGTGATCACACTTTCCTTCTTTCTTTTTCAGAGCTTGAAAACAAAGTTTTACCCCCTCAACCCAGCACAACTGTTTTCAACGCCGATGGGAGACAACGGTGTTTTACTACAAAGGTTGAGAATTATGACAATAGAAAAAGATACAAGGCTATTGTTCGCTATAGAAATGATTTGTTCAACGATATAAACATATATATATGGGAAGACAAGGAAAAAGAACAAAGGCTTCGTTTCGCGTCCAGACTATTCAAGAGTCTTATAGAAGAAGAATTTACTCATGAAATTGATCCCCAAGGTGATATTAGAGGGATAATTTTAGGATTTTGTTCTACAAATCTCACACAAGAGTTTATACGCGAGCGATTTAGTATAAAAGTCAGCGAACTTATAGATCCAGTCGTTTTATTTTTATCTAAAAATGAGAAAGATGTTGACATAAGCAACGTATCATATCAAAGAATAAATCCTGCAAAGTACTCTGTATCTTTTTCGACTACCAATCCAAATACGGTGCTAGTTTTCAACAGCAGGTTTGATGAAGGTTGGGAATTACAAGGGGGTTTTAAAAAACATATCTTGGTAAATGGATTTGCGAATGGATGGTTGATCGAGCAGCCTGGTAATTATTCTCTTATCCTTGAATACAAACCGCAAGATTATTATCTTGTCGGCGGATTTCTGAGCTTATCGGCGGTTTTAGGAGGAGTATCATATATTTTGTGGAATAGTATTAAGCGAAGAAAAAAATATGATTGATCATAAAAAGCTTGTTTTGTTTTTCTCGATATCTGTAGTTCTTCTTTTTCTAAGAGATACGCCTTATCTTAATGTACTTATCATAGAAAAGTTGTGGTTGATATACTTACTTCTGCTTTTTTGGATTTTTTCCAACTTCATTCCAAAAAGAACTGGAATTTTTTTCTTTGCCGCGGTCGTTTTGTTTTTAATTGCGTTGATCTTTAGTCTTCTTAAGATCGAGATAGTAGCGGAGGCAATTGGAATTGTTATTTATGTTCTTTTATGGCTTATTGTGCTGCAAAAAATAGTTTATTTAGTTAGATCTGAGAAGCATAACAACAGATGATTTTTGGATTTATTGTTTTTATTACAATTCTTTTAGTCTACAGCCCATGGTTTTCGTTTTCTGGTACTCTTTCAAGCGGAGACTGGCCGTTTCTATATGTTGAGAATATAAAAGAGTTTTCTTTTTTGCCGCAGGCGCAGTTTTTGTGGCTTGCTCCCTATTATCAAATTCCAGCAAAAATATTTGTTCAGTATCTTAATCTTCCTTGGGAATTATTCGAGAGGATGTTTTGGTTTTGGCCGTTTATTGGTATTTCTATTGCATCCTCGTATTATCTGACTCGTTCGTGGATCGGTGTTCTAATTTATACAACAAACACTTACATCTTGATGATTGTAGCCGGGGGGCAGATGGGAATAGCGATGGCGTATGCCATTTCTCCTTTTGTTCTTAGGAAATTTATTGACTTTGTGGATTCTCTTCTCAATGTCATTCTGAGCGAGCAAGAGCGACCGAAGAATCTCATGAGATTCTTCGCATTCGCTCAGGATGACAATGTGAAACGGGCGATATTGATTGGCTTAGTATTATCGGTTCTAACAATGTTTGATCCGAGAGTGGCATATATTATTGTGATTGCCGTTGCAATTTACGGATTACTAAACATTAAATTCCTACATTCTGTATTCCATGTTCTATATTCAGTGTTCTTTATTCCGATACTTATAGCGGCTATTTTGAATAGTTATTGGATTGTTCCTCTTTTTAGAAAAGGGGCAGATTTGGTAATTGAGAATTTTGACAGCTCTTTGGGTTTTGAATATTTTAGTTTTGCTGATTTTTCTCACGCATTTTCTTTGCTTCATCCAAACTGGCCGGAAAATATTTTTGGCAAAACATACTTCTTGCAACCGGAGTTTTTAATATTGCCAGTGATAGCATATATAAGTTTATTATTTATCAAAAATTCGAAACAAATCCAAAATTCAAAATTACAAAATAAAAACAATTTAACAATGAGGCAATTGAGCAATGGAACAATTTTATTTTTTGCTCTTTTAGGAATTGTCGGAGCGTTTTTGGCAAAGGGGGCGAATCCGCCTTTTGGGGAAGTTAATCTTTGGCTGTTTGAAAACTTTCCGGGAATGAGTATGTTTAGAGACCCGACGAAATTTTACATATTGGTTGTTCTATCTTATTCAATTTTGGTGCCTTTTAGCATCGTAAGTCTTTCGAAGTGGGTTAATTCAAAATTCAAAATTCAAAATTATTTACCTAATTTATTTTTACTTTTTACTATCTTGTATTTAATATTTCTTATACGTCCAGCAATTTTTGGACAATTGAGTGGGACTTTTAAGTCCCATACTGTTCCACAAGAATATATTGAGTTGAAAAATTTTATAAAGGCTCAGAACGAAAGTTTTGGGATCCTTTGGATTCCTGAAAAACACAGGTACGGTTTTTATTCCGGCTATAACCCTTTTGTTTCGGCAAGGGAATTTATGGATATTCACGATCCAGTTAAACTAGCGATAGAGCTGAGAAATAGAAACGAAAACCAATGGAACACGCGTCTTCTAGATATGAATATAAGGTATATTATTGTTCCCTATGATTCCCAAGAGGAGCTTTTTATTGAGGACAGACTCACTTCGGAAAAAGCAAGAGAACAGGTCGAAAAAGAGCTTGATGGAATAGAATGGCTGTTTGGTAAAAAAACTTTTGGAAGAATAACGATGTACGAGCTAAAACATTAATTTGCCTAGTTGTGTTCATGGGTGATACAATTGGAATATTCTATAAATTATGATTAGCATTGTGGTTCCTTCTTACAACGAAGAAGCGAGTTTGCCAATTTTTCATAGAGAACTGACAAGAGTTTTGAGCACAATAGATAAAAACTACGAGATTATATATGTGGACGACGGATCCATAGATAACTCTTTGTCTATATTAAAAGAATTTCATAAAAAAAATGAAAAAGTTAGAGTTTTTTCTTTCCGAAAAAATCAGGGGAAAGCAGAAGCCCTAACGTTTGGCTTTCAAAAAGCAGAAGGAGAGTTCATTGTTACGCTTGATGCTGATTTGCAGGACAAACCTGATCAGATAGCGTTGCTTCAGACAAAGCTTGAGGGAGAATTCGATCTTGTTTGCGGATGGAGAAAGGATAGGAAAGATTCTTTGGGACACATTTTATTTTCAAAATTTTTTAATTCATTAGCACGCACATTATGGGGCATCAGGCTGCATGATTACAACTGTGGGCTGAAAATTTACAAAGCCCAATGCGCAAAAAGCTTACGTCTTTATGGAGGATTGCACAGATTTATACCGCTATTGGCATATGAGCAAGGATTTAGAGTCACAGAGGTTCCTGTTGTTCATCAAAAACGCCAATTTGGGAAGTCCAAATACGGTATCTCAAAAATCTGGAAAGATCTGCCAGATATGTTTACAATGTTTTTCCTGAGTAAGTATGGAAAAAGACCAATGCATTTTTTCGGAATAGTGGGAGGATTTTTAACTCTTGCTGGGTTTCTAATAATTGCTTATTTGTATTTGATTGTGCATAGTTTTGGTCAGGCAATTACATCAAGGCCTCTTTTTTTCTTTGGCGTAATATCCCTTTTGGGAGGCTTTCAAATATTTTTTACCGGCTTTTTGGCAGATCTTATTATAAACAGATCTTACCAGCAAAACCCGCCCGGTCTTAGATTCTCAACTAAATGAAAACCCCAAAATACAAACCAAAACCTATTGCAAACGACATCATCATCCATTAAAATAGCCTTTATATGCTTAAAAGCAGTAAGGAAGCGATAAAGAGGAGAGTTTTGTACGCATCAGCGGTCTATGGAAAAGAAGAGAAGCAAGCAGTAATGCGATCAATGAACAATAAGTGGTTAGCCTCAGGGCCGCTGGTTAAAAAATTCGAAGAAAAAGTAGCCAAAGTTTTTGGAAAAAAATACGCAATTGCGGTAAACTCCGGTTCTTCAGCGAATCTTATTGCAATTCAAAGCCTTCATCTTGGAGAAGGAAGTGAAGTTATTACGCCTGCCTGCACATTCTCAACAACTGTTTCTTCTATAGTTCTAAACAACCTGATTCCGGTTTTTGTAGACTGCGTGATTGGAAGATATACCGTAGATGAGGATTTGATAGAAAAAGCTATAACAAAGAAAACAAAAGCGATTATGGTTCCTCAACTTGTGGGGGGAGTTTGTGACATGGAGAGACTTAGAAAAATAGCAAATAAATATAAACTAATTTTGATAGATGATTCCTGTGATTGCATTGCTCCACGCATTAATTCCAAAACCGCAGCTTCTTATAGCGATTTAACGACTACGTCGTTTTACGGTTCGCATATAATTACAGCTTTGGGTTTTGGCGGAATGATTTTAACAGACGACAAAAAGCTAAGAGACAGGATTTTTACTATTCGTGATTGGGGTAGAGTAGGAAACGATAAAGAAGAGTTTGACAAAAGATTCAACTTTTCTATAGATAATATTCCATACGACGCGAAATTTCTATATTCAGAGTTTGGTCATAACGCGAAGATGAATGAGGCGGGAGCAGCTTTTGGACTCGTGCAGCTAAAGAGGTTTGATAGTTTTTTTAAAAAACGTGCTCATAATTTTAAAAAACTCAAGGAATATTTTAGCAAATATGAAAAATGGTTTTATCTTCCTTATCTTCTGGAAGGAGCAGAAACAAATTGGCTGGCATTCCCCTTAACGGTTAGAAAAAATGCGCCTTTTGTCAGGTATGCCTTCCTAAGGCATTTGGAGTCGCGGGGAATTCAAACAAGAGTGCTTTTTTCCGGCAACATAACAAGACATCCTGCTTATAAGAATGTGAAAGTTAGAATCAATGGTACGCTCAAGAATTCAGATGCAATTATGGCACACTCTCTTTTGTTGGGTTGTCATCAGGCTATGTCAGATAAAGATATTGATTATGTAAAGAAGGTATCAGAAAGTTTCTTCAAGCAATATAAATAATCTTTTATTTTTCTGCCAAGACTATTATCCAAGGAAATGGAAGTTTTATTTTGGTTATTTTTATTCCCCTTTTTTTTATAAAATCCTGAAAAGAAAAAAAAGTCCAGTGATTTATGTGACCCGGAGAATTTCCAAATTCATTTACATACTTTCCAGTTAATAAATTGGCGATTCTAAAAAAGGGTTCATTGGGTACCGATAAAATTATATGTTTTTTGGAGACTCTGAGAGCTTCAAGTAGGGCTTTTTGAGGATATTCCATATGCTCGAGTACTTCTGTACAAATTACAAGATCAAAAGAATTGTTTTTATACGGAAGTTCGTAGATGCTTCCTGATTTGATTTTTGCTTTTGGAAACAGCTTTTTTCCAAGGGTAATTGCTTCTTTCGTATATTCGACCCCTTCAATGCTTTTGCCAATATTGTTTGACATGAGTTTGTTCAAAGTAAATCCCTCTCCGCAACCGGCATCAAGGACTGTGTTTGGATTAATGGGTTTTGCTAAGGAGACAAGCGTTGAATAGAAATTGTTGATTAGTAATTTTTGCAAGGGGTTTTTGGTCGTGTGTTTTATAAAATTTGTGGGAAGTTGAGTTTTGTCCATCTATAGAGTAGGATAGAATAATTATTATAGACAAAACAGGATGAAGTTACAAGACATTGTATTTATCGTTGCATTTTTATTTCTAATATATAGGGGAAATCCTAAATTGGCGGTTTTTGCCGGAATTATCAGTCTTTTTTTATCTATTCCTTTATTTAGCTCTTGGATTTTCTTTACAGCCGAACGCCTCACTTGGTACGCAGCTGCATTTTTTCTCTTGGCGATTTGTTTGATAATTAAGCGTCAAAAATTGTAGAATATAACAGTGAAGATTGGGATTGATGTCAGCCAGATGGCGTATGAGGGGACGGGTGTGGCGAATTTGCTATCAAAATTAGTAGAGAATCTTTTAGAAATAGATAAAGAGAATGAATATATCTTGTTTTTCTCATCATTAAGAAAAAAAGTTAAAAGTTCAAAGGTAAAAGTTCAAGGTTACAATTCAAAATTAAAAATTAAAGAGTATAGGTTGCCGCCAGCCTTACTTGATATTTTTTGGAACAAGCTTCATATATTTCCTATTGAAAATTTTATCGGTGATGTTGATATATTTATAACATCCGATTGGACAGAGCCGCCGACCAAGAAAGCTAAAAAAGCAACAATCTTGTACGATTTAACTGTTTATAAATACCCGAGAGAAACTGACAGGACAATTGTAGAGACTCAAAAACGAAAGTTAAAGTGGGTTAAGAAAGAATCAGATATTGTTTTCTGTATTTCAGAAGCAACCAAAAGAGACGCAATGGAGATATTAGGAATCGAAGAAAAAAGATTAAAAGTCATTTATCCGGGGATTTAAATATGGTAATAGGAATTGATGGGAACGAGGCGAATGTTGATAAAAGGGTCGGGATTAGTGAGTATTCATTTGAATTGCTGAGACATTTCTATGAAAATCAAAAATCAATCCTTCGACAACGCTCAGGACAGGAAATCAAAAATCAAAATCACAATTTAAAATTCAAGATTTATTTAAAAAATAAGCCATATAGTGATTTTCCAAAGGAGGAGGTATGGTGGCAGTATTCAATTTTTGGCCCAACTAAGCTGTGGACTCAGTTTGCCCTGCCGCTAAACTTATATTTGGAAAGACCTCGACCGGATGTCTTTTTTAGCCCCACCCACTATGCTCCTCGTTTTTCTCCTGTGCCAACAGTTATTTCAATTATGGACTTATCCTATATCCATTTTCCGCAGCTTTTTAAAAAGTCTGATTTATATCAGTTGAAGAATTGGACATCTTATTCTCTTCATAATGCAAAAAAAGTGCTTACCATAAGCAAGGCAAGTAGAAATGATATAATCAAAGAATACAAAGTGGCGGAAGATAAGGTTGTGGTTACGTATCCTGGAATAAAATCCGAAATTCGAAATCCCCGCTTCGCAGCGAGGCGAGCGAAATTCGAAACAAATACAAAATACAAAAAACAAATGAAAAAAACACTCAAAGATAAATATGGAATTAACGGTGAGTATATTTTGTTTGTAGGGACTCTGCAGCCGAGGAAGAATATTGAAAGGTTGATTGAGGCATTTAGCCTCCTTTGTCATCCGAAACGAAGTGAAGGATCTCGAGATTCTTCGCCCGCCAACCGTCGGGCTCAGAATGACATCCAATTGGTAATAGTTGGTAAAAAAGGTTGGTTGTACGAAGATATTTTAAAAGCACCTAAAAAATTTGAAATAAAAGACAAAGTGAAGTTTTTGGATTTTGTATCCGATGAAGACCTTCCGGGTTTTTACGAAAATGCCATATGTTTTGTATTACCAAGCCTTTATGAGGGATTCGGTCTTCCGGTTTTAGAGGCAATGAAGTATGGTTGTCCTGTAATTACAAGCAGTGTTTCGTCGCTTCCCGAGGCAGGAGGAGATGCCGCCCTTTATATCAATCCTTTGGATGTTGAAGATATAGCAAAAAATTTAGAATTAATAATTAATAATTCAGAACTCCGAAAAAAACTTATAGAAAAAGGCTACGAACAAGTAAAAAAATTTAGTTGGGAAAAAACGGCAAGAGAGACTTTGGATGTTTTAACCCAGGTAGCAAACAATGGAAAGAATTATTAGAAGAATAAAAACGGTCTTATTGGAATTTGAGGTGTCTTTTCTTATATATTGGGTTGGGTATTTTCCTTCCCATCATATCCGTCGTTTTTTTTATAGATTGGCTGGACTAAAGATTGGAGAAGGTTCTACGATCCATATGCAGGCACGGTTTTATGTCCCCGGCAACATAGCAATAGGAAAAGATACAATAATTGGAGAGGGAGCGGTTTTGGATGGACGGGACAAGTTAATTATTGGCGATCACGTTGATATTGCATCAGAAGTCATGATTTATAATTCAGAACACGATGTCAATAGTGAGGATTTTCATGCGGTTACAGTACCGGTAGAGATTGGAGACTATGTTTTTATTGGACCTCGCGCGATTATTTTGCCTGGGGTAAAGATTGGCAGAGGCGCGGTTGTTGGTGCTGGAGCGGTGGTGACTAAAGATGTCCCTGAGTTTGCAATTGTCGGAGGGATTCCGGCAAAAACTATTGGAGAGAGAAAAGTCAAGAACCCATCTTATAAATTAGGAAGAGCTGCGTGGTTTAGATGAAAACTTCGATTGTTATCGTTACCTACAATTCCGAGAGGTTCGTTGATAAATTGATAAAGAGTATTTATGAGTTTAACAAAACATCGGATTATGAAATTATTATTGTGGATAATAATTCTGCTGACAGTACATTAAAAAAAGCCCAGCGTTATAGTAGAAAATTTAAAGTTTTAGAGAATAAAGCAAACCTGGGGTTCGCCAAGGGCTGTAACATCGGGGCAAAGGCTGCAGAAGGTAAATATATTTTGTTTTTAAATCCTGATGCCCAGTGGAGAAGAGGTTCGCTTGAAAATTTAATTTCAGTTTTTGATAAGGATGAGCAGGTTGGAGTAGTAGGGGGTAAGATTTTGACAAAAGAGGGAAAAGAAGAAAAATCTGTGGGTAAATTTCTTGGGACTTTTGAAATTTTTTTAATGTCTTTGGGATTGGATGAATTATTAGGTATAAGATATTCTCCTAATAAACTATCCGAAGTAGATTTTGTTAGTGGGGGTTTTATGATGGTAAAGAGAGAATTGTTTGAAAAGTTTTTGGGATTTGACGAGAATTTTTTTATGTACGTTGAAGACATGGATTTTTGTTTTAGGATAAAAAGAAACGGCTACAAGGTGTACTTCTGTCCCGATGTCGCTATAATTCATGAAGGTCAGGGAAGTTCGAATCGCTCATTTGCCATAAAAAATATTCACAAGGGTCTTATTTACTTTCACAAAAAACACGGAAATGTTTTTTCTTATCTCTTTACAGCAGCAATGCTTTGGTCTAAAAGTCTTGCACTTGTAATGCAGTCCAGAATAAGAAATAATAAAAAATACTTATTTATATGAAGAAAATACTGATTTGGGCACGGAATAATATTTTGTTTGTCGTAACACTAATTTTACTTGCATTTATTCCTTTATATCCAAAAATTCCTCTTGTTGACGTCAGAAATACTTGGGTTTACATAAGGGGGGAAGATGTCGCTGTTCTTCTGACGCTGATTTTATGGGTAATTCTTCTTGTCAAGAAAAAAATTACGCTCAAGACCCCACTGACTATTCCAATAATGATATTTTGGATAATTGGAGCAATAGCAACAATTCACGGCATAATTTTGATTTTCCCAGGAACTGCTAATGTTTTCCCCAACGTTGCATTTCTCGCTTACCTTCGCCATATAGAGTATTTGAGCTTGTTTTTTATCGCTTATTCTGGCATGCGGGACAAACGTTTTTTGGGAACAACAATAATTGTTCTTGTTATAACGCTGCTTGCGATTGTTGCATATGGATTCGGACAGAAATACTCAGGATTTCCGGCATATCTAACGATGAACGAAGAATTCGCAAAGGGTTTGCCCATACAGCTATCTCAGCTTTCGCGCGTTCCTTCAACTTTTGCCGGCCACTATGATCTGGCAGCATACCTTGTTTTGATAGTTCCAATACTTGCTAGTGTTTTTTTTGGAATAAAAAATTATTTTATAAAAGCAGCTCTTTTTGGAACTGTTTCCGCGGGCATTATTCTTCTTTTTATGACAGTTTCCAGGGTATCGTTTTTTGTTTTATTTTTGTCACTTCTTATAGTTTTGTTTTTTCATAACAAGCGGTTTGTATTCCTGTCAATTCCTCTGATAGTGATTGGAGCATTTGGGTTTTTGATGTTTCAACCCACACTTTTTGATCGGTTTAGCAGCACTATCCAGGAGGTCAACGTAGTGGTCGATTCAAAGACAGGAGAGGCAATAGGCCATGTAGAATATCTTGAGTCAGCGTATTTCAAAGACAAAGTTATAAAGCAAATGGCAATCTCCAACAAAGGAGAGCTAGATAGTGCTGTTGGGTCAAAAGGAGAGGATATTGAAGCTACTCCGTCTGCGTATGTGTTGCCCGAGTATCTTCCAGAAGAAGTGCCTGTTGTTAAAGGGGCAGATCTTTTGACCGGGGAGAATTTGCCTCAAGGAAGTGAATATATTAATCTTTCCCTTTCTCCTGTCACAAGAAGCCTGGGGAATTTTATTTATGAAATTGAAACAACTCCTTCCTCGACTAAATCTGCTCAAGCAATTGTCTTTCATGGAGACTTTTTGTTGAAAAGAGCGTCCGCATATGATCTTTCTTTTACAACAAGGTTTCAAGGAGAATGGCCCAAGGCGGTTGCTGCACTTGAGAGAAATGTTTTAGTTGGAAGCGGCTATGGGTCTGTAGGACTTGCAGTTGACAACAACTATCTAAGGATGCTTGCAGAAACAGGTGTTTTGGGGACTGTTTCTTTTTTTGCTATATTTCTGGTCGTTGGAATTTATATAAAAAAAATTTTTACAAATATTGATTCCCCAATTGTAAGAAGTTTTGTGATTGGTTTTGCGGCAGGAGTTATCGGCCTATTTCTCAATGCTCTTCTTATTGACGTTTTTGAGGCATCCAAAGTAGCTTTTTCACTGTGGCTTTTGACTGGGATAACTCTTGGGGCGATTGCTTTTTATAAAACAAAAGATATAGAGCTTTTAAAGGAAATCAACAAAGCCGCAACATCTACTTATGCAATAGCAATTTATCTATTTATTGGGGTAATTATTATATTTTCTCAAATGCTTAGTAATTATTTTGTTGGAGATGATTTCACCTGGTTTAGGTGGGCTGCAGATTCTCAAGGTTCTATAATTGGTACAATTTCGAGTTATTTTCTTGATTCAGACGGATTTTTCTATAGACCTGGTACAAAATTGTACTTTTTCCTGATGTATTCGGTATTTTGGCTAAATCAGGTAGTTTTTCATTTGGTTTCAATATCCCTTCATTTTATAGCTACGTTGCTTTTTTTCCTGATTGCCAGGAGGATACTCCGAAATAATTTCTGGTCTTTTTTGGTTGCGCTTCTTTTTCTAATTATGAGCGGATATTCTGAAAATGTTTTTTGGATATCAACCACTGGTCATCTTTTCAACAATGTTTTTCTGCTTTTAAGCCTTCTGATGTTTATTTCTTGGCTTGAAAAAAAGAGACTGTTTTATTATTACTTCTCAGTTATTGCCATGACGCTTGCGCTTCTTTTTCATGAAATGGGAGTAGTTATTCCATTTTTACTTATTGCTTATAAAACAATTTTTGACGGGTCGGTTGGAATCTTTAACATTCTTAAAAAGAAAGAATACTTAGGGTTGTTTGTTCCTGTTTTTTTCTATTTATTTGTTAGGTTTATTTCCAATTCTCATTGGCTAAGCGGTGATTACTCGTATGATTTGCTAAAGCTTCCTCTCAATATTGGCGGCAATATACTGGGCTATTTATCTATTGTATTTATGGGTTCGGCATCTCTGCCTTTTTATCAAGCACTTCGTAACTTTTCAAGAGAATATGTGGGAATAGGTTTGGTTTTAGTACCCATAATTTTATTTTTACTATTTCTTTTTTACAAACACATTAGGAAAAAAATTGCCGTGGAAAATTTTAGAACAATTATGTTTGGATTCATGTTTTTCCTAATCGTTTTGACGCCATTTTTGGGACTTGGAAATATAACCTCTCGCTACAGCTATGTTGCGTCTTTTGGAGTGCTTTTGATTCTCGTAGTTTTGCTTCGAAGTGTCTATAATTATTTGTTGGGCTTTGGAAAAGAGATAGCGATTATGAGCATGGTTGTCGCTCTTTCGGTATTTTCTCTTTTTCACATTATTCAAGTGCAACAGAGTCATGGTGACTGGCGGACAGCAGGAAATAAGGCAAAAAAGTTTTTCATATCTATAGACTCTTTGTACTCTAGCCATTGGTCAGAAGAAGCAGAACTTCATTTTGTTGACGTACCCATAAGACATGGAGACGCGTGGATATTTCCAGTAGGACTCGAGGATGCTGTTTGGCTTAGTTTTAGAAACGATAATCTTAAAGTATATAAACACCAAAGTGTTGAGCAGGCAACCGGTTCAGCAGGAACATCTTTTACAAATCATGTATTAAAGTTCAACGATGACGGAAGCCTTGTGGAAGTAGTTAGGCCAAAATCTTCTAAATAAGGAGTTTGCTAACCGCAAGCTCAATATATTAGAATAAGATAGTGAAAAAGATCGAGGTATTTATTTTTCTTCTTATTCTCCTGCTCGGGTTTTTGGTGAGGCTTTATAGATTTGATAATCCGGTTGCTGATTGGCATTCTTTCCGTCAGTCTGATACAAACGCGGTGTCTGCGATTTTTGTTCGGGATGGAATTGATCTTCTTTATCCCCGTTACTTTGATATTTCAAATGTGCAGTCGGGGTTGGATAATCCGCAAGGGTATAGATTTGTAGAATTTCCGATTTACAACGCATTGCAGGCAGGTTTATTTGGGGTTTTAGGGGAGTTGGGTTTAACATTGGAGCAATGGGGGAGGCTTATATCTATTTTTGCAACGCTTTCTGGAACAGTGTTTGTGTTTTTATTAACTAAAAAATACGCGGGAAGAATAGCAGGATTTATGGCAGCATTTTTTTATTTATTCCTGCCATTTTCTATTTTTTATGGAAGATCAATTTTGCCTGATCCTTCGATGACGGCATCTATAATGGGAGGTATATACTTTTTTGATAAATGGATAGAAAAAAAATCAAAAATCAATCCTTCGACAAAGCTCAGGACAGGAAATCAAAAATCAAAAATATGGTTCGACAAGCTCACCATCCTGAGCAACGTCGAAGGACATATTAAAAATCAAATATTCTTCGCTCTTTCAATCTTGTTTACTGCCTTTGCTTTTTTACTTAAACCGTTTGCTTTGTTTTTCACTTTACCAATAATTTATTTTGCATTGAGGGAGTTTGGGCTTGGATTGGTCAAGAAATGGCAGATTTGGTTGTTTGCTTTTTTAACACTTGCGCCTCTTCTTGTATGGCGGTGGTGGATAGGACAGTATCCCGAGGGCATTCCCGTATCGGGCTGGCTTTTTAATGGCAATGGAATTCGTTTTCGACCGGCATTTTTTAGGTGGATTTTTTTTGAAAGGATAACGAAGTTGATTCTAGGATATAGCGGGATTATTTTTGCCGCAGTTGGCACAGTTGAGGTTTTGAGAAGGATAAAGGAAAAAAGCTCGGGTCTTTTTTTGTCATTTGCATTATCATCTCTTATTTATCTTTTGGTTATAGCAACGGGAAATGTACAGCATGATTATTATCAAATTGCAATAATTCCGACTGTAAGCATGTTTGGGGGATTGGGGGCGGCTTGGCTGCTGGGTAGATTAGGGAGGTATGGGGCGGTTGCAGTAACGGTTATAATTTTTGCAATGTTTTGGTTTTCATGGACTCAGGCGAGAGATTACTTCAATATAAACGATCGCGGTATGGTTGAGGCGGCAGGGGCTGCCAACAAAATATTGCCAAAGGACGCTACAGTGATCGCGCCTTATGATGGAAGCACCACATTTCTTAATCTGATACAAAGAAGAGGATGGCCTGTTTTCCAAAAATCAATAGAAGAACTTATTGAATCAGGCGCAGAATATTTGGTAATTGCAAATCCTACGCAATCTGATTTTGATGGTTTTGGTAAAACTTATAAACATGTAACTTCTGGATCAAGTTATCTTATACTAAAGTTAAAATGAAAAAAATATTGTTTGTAACTTACGACTTTCCATATCCTACCAATACCGGCGGTAAAAATAGAGCATATAATATGATGAGACATTCAGGATCTAATTTTAAGAAATATCTTTTTTCATTTGTCAGAGACGATTTTACAGAATCTTATAAAAAAGAAATGGATAAGATTGGGGTAGTTGTGGTTGGGATTAAAAAACGGAGAAAGCTTACAGATCCAAGAAATATTTTGGGACTTCTCTGTCAAGAATCAATATTTAAAACTCTTTATTTTTCAAATTCTACTTTGAGGCAACTTATTTCTATCATTAAGAAAAAAGAAATAGATATAGTTCATTTTGAGTCTTTATATACGGCATTTTTCATAAACACTCAGTTTAGAGAGCTGGGTATTAAGCAGATTTTCGGAACAGAGAATATAGAGTTTAAAATTTACGAAGATTTTGTAAAAAATAATGTTCCAGCACCACTAAAACCTTTTTACAAATTTCAGACAAGATTGATAAAAAATGAGGAGACAGAATTACTTGGAATGTCAGATCTTTGTATAGCAGTGTCAGACACGGAGGCAAGGGAAATTAGAAAATATAATCCAAGATGTGAGGTTGTTCAAAACGGAGTGGATATCGATGAGTTTAAGTTTAATCTGCCCAAAAACAAGATCGGCAAAAGACTTCTTTTTATAGGGAATTTTAGTTATATTCCAAACATTGATGGAATCAATTATTTTTATAATTATGTTTTTAAAAAACTTGATAAAGGCATAACGCTTACTATTATTGGTAAAAAAGTTAAAAATCTGTCTTTTGTAGACGACCCAGGGGTAGAAGCTAAGGAATTTGTTGCTAATATTATAGGAGAATATGAAAAGGCAGATGTTGTGGTTTCTCCCATTAGGCTAGGAGGCGGAACGAATTTTAAGATTCTTGAAGCGATGGCAAAGGGAGTTCCAGTTGTAGCCTTGCCGGATAGACTTGAGGGTCTGGCGGTTAAAAACGGAGATAATATAATAGTTGCAAATAGCGATTATGAGTTTATTGACAAATTAAAAATGCTTCTTGATGATTTTGATCTAAGAAAAAAAATATCTAAAAACGCAAGAGAGCTTGTGGAGAAGGAATATTCTTGGGAAATAATCGGCAGGAAATTGGCAGATGTTTGGAATAGTATATGAAAAAGATTGATTTATCAATAATTATTGTTTCTTATAATACAAAAGATTTTCTGAAAAAGTGTATAGAATCAATACAAGATGGTATTGGAAGTAAACTTAAATACGAAATTATTGTCGTTGATAATGCGTCAAGCGATGGAACGGTTGAGGAAATCAAATCCTTCGACAAGCTCAGGACAAGATTCAAATTTATAGCAAACGATAAGAACTTAGGTTTTTCGAAAGCAAATAACATAGGCGTAAAACATGCAACGGGGGAGTATCTTTTGTTTCTAAATCCAGACACGATAATTAACCCTGAAACTTTAGAGACTATGATTGATTTTATGGATAAGAATAAAGATGCGGGAGCAGCGACATGCAAAGTTGTTTTGCCAAATGGGGAAATAGATGATTCTTCGCACCGCGGATTTCCAACTCCGTGGAACGCGTTTTGTTATTTTTCCGGAATTTATAAAATATTTCCAAAGTCCAGATTTTTCAGCGGATATACCCTGGGTTTTATGGATTTATCCAAAACTCACGAAATAGACTCGGGGGCAGGCTCGTTTTTACTGGTCAGACGTGAGGCAGGAGAAGATATAGGATGGTGGGATGAGGACTATTTTTTCTACGGAGAGGATTTGGACTTTTGCTACAAATTAAAACAGAAAAAATGGAAGGTCTATTACGTCCCGACAGTTTTCATTCTTCATCACAAAGGCGTTTCAGGCGGAATTAAAGAAATTTCAAAAGAAATAACAACTGCGGATGCAAAGACAAAAAAACTTGCCACAAAAGAACGTTTTTCCGCCATGAGAATATTTTACAAAAAACATTACCAAGAAAAATATCCAAAATTCATCACTTGGTTTATTTTTGGCGCAATAAACCTCAAAGAACGTCTTACTGGTATCTAAATTTATTATGAAAATAGGGATTGATTGCAGGCTCTGGAATGAATCGGGAGTGGGGCGATATATAAGAAACCTTACAGAACAGCTTTTAATTATCGATAGAAAGAATAGTTATGTTTTCTTTGTTTTATCTAAAGACAGAAAAGAGATTCTTCGTTCTGTTCAGAATGACAGGTTTAAGATAATTACTGCGGATATTCGCTGGCATACTATTGAGGAGCAGTGGCGTTTTCCTTCGATTCTAAACAAAGAAAATCTTGATCTTGTGCATTTTCCCTACTTTTCTGTTCCAATTTTTTACAATAAACCATTTATCGTTACCATTCATGATTTGATACTTCACCACTTCCCAACTGGAGAAGCATCAACATTAGCATTGCCCTTGTATCAATTAAAACTTTTGGGGTATAAATCTGTCATCTCAAATGGGGCAAAAAAAGCAAAAAAAATTATCACGGTTTCTAATGCGACGAAAGCCGAAATTGTCGATCATTTAAAAGTTGATCCGAGCAAAGTGGTTGTAACTTATGAAGGAGTTGGAATTAATTCAAGGTTAAAGGTTAAAACTTCAAAGTTAAAGGTTAAAAATTACTTTTTATACGTTGGCAATGCTTATCCTCATAAAAATTTGGAGAGACTTATAGAGGCGTTTAACTTAGTTTGTCATCCTGAGGCTTTAGCCGAAGGATCTAATGATATTAAGTTGGTTTTAGTCGGCAAAGAGGACTATTTTTATAAAAGACTAAAAGAAAAAGTAAAAAATATGGGTTTGGAAAAATCCGTATTGTTTTTGGGAGAAGTCAGTGATGAAGAGCTTATGATCCTGTATAAAAATGCCAGAGTATTAGTCATGCCCTCGCTTATGGAGGGTTTTGGATTGCCGGCAGTGGAAGCTATGGCGAATAAATGTTTGGTCTTGGCGTCGGATATTCCAACTTTTCGAGAAATTTGTGGGGGTGTTGGGGTTTATTTCGATCCTAAAAACAGCGAAGAAATTGCTAAGAATTTGATACCTGTTTTAGACTCTGGTGATAAATATAGAGACAAGATTGAAAAGGGTTTTGAGAGAGTAAAGATGTTCTCATGGGAAAAAATGGCAAAAGAAACCCTAAGGGTTTATGAAGATAATATTGCTTATTGATTTTTAAATAAGCTTTTTCTATGCTTAAGTTATGCCTACCCTCCTCACACATGCCCCTAAGATGACATCTGGTGGTTTGGGCGTTTTTTCTGATGGTAAAAACGTATTTCTTTTTTCCAGACCTTTTAATATCAGCATAAGCGAGGATGGATTAAATTTTAGACATTATCCGAAAAAATCTTCAATATCGGACGCTAAAGGGAAAAGACAAAGCGCGCTAAATTTGCGAGATTTTAGGATCTCCAATTTTGAATATGGACATTTTTTAACATACAAGGTCAGACTTAAGCCTACTGAGTATTTAGCCTCTGCAATTTCCAATGATTTAATTACTTGGAATAAGATAGGTAAAATTTCTCCTTTAGAAGAGACGGCGATGATGGTGCCAGATTATAAATACAAAGATCAGTATGTTTTGTACTTTGGTGAAAAGGATATAAAAATTGCAACTTCTTACGATCTTGAGTTTTGGCATGTAAAAAAAGACCCGGTTCTTAAAGCGCGAAGTGGTTATTTTGATAACCTTCCTATTAAAATGGGAAGTTTGATCCAGAGTCCGAAAGGAATTATTCTCATTTATTACTTAAGGGTTGAAAAAAGAGAAGGTACACAGTATTTGGTTGGCTGCTCTCTTTTTGACAAAAACGATCCGAGTCAAATTTTGTTTAGAAGAAATATTCCTGTGTTGGATACGGTGAAGGATTGGATCGGAAAATCTGTTTATCCTTTAGGATCCGTAATTTTTAAGGGCAAACTCCTTCTTTATTTTGATATAGACGGAGAAGTTTTTGTCGTTTCTTATCCAAGCTTTGACAAAGTAGTTTACGAAGAATCAAGCGGCCTTCTTATGCTTGATAAACACGAAGCAAACCCAGTAATAAAACCTATAAGGGAACATCCTTGGGAATCTCAGGCAACCTTTAATGCCGCTGCTGTTTACGATGACGGCAAAGTACATCTTCTTTATAGGGCAATAGGGGAGAGCAATACGTCTGTTCTTGGCTATGCATCAAGCAAAGACGGGATAAACATTGATGAGAGGCTTAACTATCCGATCTATGCTCCTACCCAAGATTTTGAATCACCAGGCGGGTTGCCTATTATAAATTATATGTCGGGTGGAGGATATGGTGGATGTGAAGACCCAAGGATTACGAAAATCGACGATAGGTTTTATCTAACGTATGTAGCATTTAACGGAAATGAGCATCCAAAAATTGCAATAACCTCAATAAGAACAGATGATTTTCGTTGCAAAAGATGGGCTTGGGAAAAACCGAAGCTTATTTCAGCGCCAAATGTGATCAATAAGAATCCTTGTCTGCTTCCAAAGAAGATCAACGGAAAATATGTAATTTTTCATCGCGTTTTTCCTAATATCTTGATAGACTTTTTGGATGATTTAAATTTTGAAAAAACCAGGTACTTAAAAGGAGAATTTAGTATAACTCCCCGCAGAAATTTTTGGGATAGCCGCAAAATTGGAGCCGGTGCGCCTCCCATAAAAACAAAAGACGGGTGGCTTCTTATTTATCATGCGGTTTCTGATCATGATCCATCAAAGTATAAAGTTGGAGCTATGCTGCTGGATATAGAAAATCCAACCATTGTTTTGCATCGCTCCAATAATCCGATCCTGGTACCAGACAGGCATTATGAAAATGAGGGATATAAGGCAGGAGTTGCTTATCCATGCGGAGCAGTGGTGTTGGGGAAAAAGTTAATTGTTTATTATGGAGGAGCAGATACGTTTGTGTGCGCTGCAAGTAAAAATTTGGATAGTTTTCTCTTCGGATTAAAGTCTTCGAATCGTCTGACGCTTGATCCGGAATATTCTACAAGAAAAGTTACAAGTTACAATGATTAAACTAAAACGGTTTTTAGAAAATCCCATACTTTTGCCAAGCATAAAGAATGATTGGGAAAAAAAAGCCGCGTTTAATGGTTGTGTGGCTGGGGAAAATGGCAAATTTCACTTAGTTTATAGAGCGTTATCTAGCCCACGACACCACAGCGGATTTAACATGGAGGTTTCTTCTATTGGTTACGCAGAAAGCGTTGACGGTATAAATTTTATAAATAATAAACAACTTATAAAACCGGAGCTTGAGTGGGAAATTTATGGCTGCGAAGACCCAAGAATAACCAGGCTGGGAAATAAATATTTTATTTTTTATACTGCTCTTTCTTCCTACCCATTTTCTGCAGATGGGATTAAAGTAGGACTGGCAATAACGAGTGACTTTAAAACACTTGAAGAAAAACATCTTGTTACCCCTTTTAACGCAAAAGCAATGTCTATTTTTCCGGAAAAAATCAATGGGAAGATAGCCGCAGTTCTAACAGCCAACACGGATATCCCTCCGTCAAAAGCATGTATAGCATACTTTGATAAAGAATCGGATATTTGGTCCAGAGAATATTGGGATAAATGGTATTCAAGTCTTTCCGAACATTCTGTTCATTTGCAAAAAGAGGGAAACGATCAGGTTGAAGTAGGAGCTCCTCCTATCAAAACAGAGCACGGATGGCTTTTGATTTATTCATATATTCAAAATTATTTGTCAGGCGCAGCGGTCTTTGGTATAGAAGCCGCTTTGCTTGACTTAAACAACCCGCAAAAAATTTTGGCAAGGACGCAGGAGCCTTTGCTTACTCCTGAAAAAGATTATGAAGTTTATGGAAATGTAGCAAATATAGTTTTTCCAACAGGCGTTGTAGTTCACAACGGGAAGCTTTTTGTTTATTACGGTGCCGCAGATACCAGCGTGTGTCTTGCTGCTTGCAATTATAAAGACTTACTGGATGATCTTCTTTTGCAAAAAAACATTAGGCTTCAAAGATTTGCAAAAAATCCCATAATTAGTCCGATAGAAGATCATCCGTGGGAGTCAAAGGCGACTTTTAACCCGGCGGCGGTTTATGAGAAAGGGAAGGTTCATGTTGTATATAGGGCAATGTCGCAAGATGAGACATCTTCATTCGGCTATGCAGTATCATCTGACGGATTTAGTATAGATGAAAGGTTGAGCTCGCCGATATATATCCCTACTGAAGATTTTGAAAAAAAGAAAAAGCCTGGAAATTCCGGCTGCGAGGATCCCCGAATTACAAAAATTGATGACAGATTTTATATGTGCTATACGGCGTTTGATGGCGTAGGAGTTCCTAGGGTAGCCTTCACTTCTATAAAAGTACAAGATTTTCTCAATCGGCAGTGGAATTCTTGGGAAAAGCCCAAAATTATTTCTCCTCCCAATGTTGACGATAAAGACGCGTGCATTCTTCCAAAAAAGATTAAAGGAGGTTATATGATATTTCATCGGATAGAGCCGGGAATTTATGTAGATTTTGTGAGCGATCTCAATTTTAGCAATGGAAAATTTCTAAGAGGCGATATGCTGATCAGACCAAGAAAGAATAAATGGGATGCTCTTAAAATTGGAATCTGTCCGCCTCCAATAGAAACAAAAAAAGGCTGGCTATTGCTTTACCATGGAATTAGCAAGGATTTTTATTATAGAGTAGGAGCTGCCTTGCTGGATTTAAATAATCCGCTTAAAGTAATTACAAGATCAGAATATCCTATTTTAAAGCCGGAAGAGGTTTATGAAAAAGAAGGTCAGGTTCCAAACGTTGTTTTTCCTTGCGGAGCTGTTGTAGTTGACGGTGAGTTATTTGTTTACTATGGAGCCGCGGATAGTGTGGTTTGCGTCGCGACAATAAAAATAGACAAGCTTTTGGATGGTTTGACAAGATAATAATCGTCCTTCGAGGTGAACTTTAGATTGGAAATCCTATCATAGTCTGGTAATCGTATTTGGATTTGGTGTTTAGGGGTCCATGCTTGTAGGCTTCAAAAACAAATCCTTTAAGGTCTATTTTATTGTCTTCAAAATAAGAGTATAGTTTTTGATAAACAAGAATCAGATATTCATATGGTCCGGTATATTCATAAGCCATAATTTTTGTTTTGGGATAGAATTTGTAGTAGAAACGATTGTTTGTCATCGCGAGGTCGCCTTTGGCGACCGTGGCGATCTCTTGAGATTGCTTCGCAGGCTCTCGCAATGACAGTGAATTATTATTCTTAAGTATGAGAGCAATTTCCATGGGTGTGTTTTTAGGGTTGTAAACATCTTTGAGATAAAAAGTGATTTCTGAATTTTCGCAGTTTAATTTTCTTCTTATTGCCTCTTTCCACAGAAATTTTACATAATCAGTAATTTTTGCGTACTCTCCATGCTCTACTTTCATACAAAATATCTTGAACGGACCGAATGTTTTTTCTTTAAATACATTTCTAAGGTTTTTTTCTTGAAACAAAAGATATTTAATCTTCTCCAAAAATTTATATTCTCTTTCTTTTTCCTTTATTTCTTCAGTTATTCTTTTGAGCTCTTCTTGTAAGTACTTCTCGGCGGTGCTTCTTTTGATTTTCTTTTTAATTTGACCCAAAGGAATGTGAAAGTTTTGAAGAAGCCTGATCTTTAAGAAATCTCTCGCCTGTCGCGGGTGATAGAGGCGGTATTTATTTTCAGGATCAACTTTAAACGGTTTGAACAGTCCTTTTTGCTCATAGAAACGAAGCGTGCGTGGTGTCGTACGACAAATTTGAGCGAACTCCTTAATAGCTAGGCGTTTAGACTCTTCGACTTGGCTCAGGGTCAATCCTGAGCTTGTCGAAGGATTGACTTGACTTTGACCTTGCGTCATAGTTTATAGTATACCATACTATAAGACAAAACTAAAGTCTTGTAGAGATATTATGAATGAATTTTACTCAAGAAGAGAGCAAGTGGAGCAGGATATTTCTGATGAAGAAATAGCTGAAAATGCTCGCAGGTTTTTGCAGGAAGGAAGAGAGATCCTTTTGTCTTGGCCTGAATTTAAGAGCGAAGCTTCAAGACAAATTATCCTTAGAGAGAGTTTTAGTCTTAGTGATCCTAGGGTGAAGTTCCAAAGAGGAGGAACGTGGTTTGTGATTCTTGCTAACGAAAATAGACTAGATATTACGTGGGCAGATTCCGAGAACGCAATAGAAGAGGAGGTATATCCTAGAGATGGAGCAATAGAAAGGATTGATTCTCGAGAGATTGGGATTTCCTATAATGAAAAACCTTTGGGATCAGAGAAGCCCTATGGGAGACTATCATACGTAGGGACGGAATTGAAAATTCCAACAAAGGGTTCTCTGATGCCAGAGAATACAAAAGCTGTTGTTGAGCAGATTAAAAAGAGTCTTGTGGAGCTAAAAAATCTCTAAATAGAATATGGAAAGTCAAAAACCAATTCACGAATCAGAATACGCTGTTTTATCTCCTGTGGAGAGAAACGCGAGGTTAGTTGAATTGATAGATCAGTTTCCTAAATCATCTCCACATGCTCAGTGGAATAATCTTATAAATGAAGAGAACAAAGTAATGAAGGTTCATACAAATATGTTTAAAGTAGGAGAGGAGAGCGAAGAAGGGTTTATGGATGCTTTTAAAAGCCTCTCATCTTTTGAAGAAAGGGAAGAGCTTGAAGACGTTGGGGACATAGCGGAATTAAAGCGCAAATATTCCACAGAAAAGAGACATGTTTTTGGGAAAATATCTGAGTTGCTAGAATTTGCGCCAACTACTGATGAATTCAAGCAGGTTCTTATTAGGTTGTTGGACAATGGATATGATGGTGGATCTGATCATATAAACGATAATCCTATTATTGAAGAAATTATGCTTGGGAGAAGAGATACTGGAGGTTTTTTTAACGAAGACAATGCGTTTGACACTGAAGTAATTGCATATAGATACGAAAAGGAAAGCATGAATTATTTCAAAGACATAGGCAGGCAACTTGATTATTGTATGAGAATGGGACTAATTGAGTCTGATGGTTTTGATTTTGAGGCCAGAGATAGAGAGGATGAAATGTTTCTTGATAGATGGGAAAGAGCAATAAGAGAAAAATACGAGACTGATCCGCAGGTATGAAGCTAAGCCACCCCAAGGGTGTACGCGGAGTAACCATGTGTAAAGTCCGTAGTAAATTCTTAGGTGTAATCGCAAGACACCCGTTCGACTGAGCAGTTCGACGCCCTGAGCTCACTGCCGAAGGGCTCACGGCAGAAGCCCAAGGGTGTAAACGGAGGAATAGATATGAGTTTAGAAAGCGAACCCAGGGGTCAGGAAATAGATCCAGAAAATAGAAGTCTTGCTAGGCAAGAAAGAAGCTTCTCGGAAGTAGAAGCAGTTGCCCGTAATCGAGATTTAGAAGCTGTGGGTTTCTCGCCATTATTTCCAAGTCGTTTAAAGGAATTAAATGATACGCTGGTAATTTTAACTCCACCGAGATCATCTGGATTTAATATAAAACTTACACCTGGCGCAGTAAATCCGGTTATTGATTTTGAGCGAAAAGTAGATATGCCGTTCGATATAGAAATAGCTGGGTATGAAACTGGTAACGCAGCGATAAGAATATACGTAAAAGAACTATTATTGGGAAATTATGTGGAGCTGACTGACATTCAGGATTTTGCCCGACAAGCTTTTCCAGACAGGGAACTTAAATTTCATGCAGAACCAAGAGTTGAGTTTAGTGACGTCCATATTAGGAGACGTATTGGTGAAAAAATTCCACGTGATCTCTATGAGGAAACCAAAGACGAAAGATGGATTGAAGATACAGACGAGGCGACCCGTAAAGGTACAGAAAGATTTCTTCAAGGATTATTACCTACGATTGATGAAGACTTATATGGTGTGACTCAAGAGGAGCTTAATAGGTTGACCTATCCGCATGAGGGAGCCAGCGTCGATATAACTTTTTATAGAAAATTCGATACAAATCAGCGCAAGAGAAGGGTTTCGCGAAAAGAGAGCATGCTGGCAAGTGTTGGCCGACAACTTTATGATACATTTACTATAAACATAAGAAATGTTGATAGAGGCACTTATCGTAAGATACTGACATTTTATGCTGATAATACTTTTGGTTCAGCATACTGTATTTTCAGGCAATTGGATTTTATGGGTAAAGCAGAAGATGTAGAGAGAGTAATTGAGGAATTTAGCAAACTTATGCAGAAAACACCTTATTACAGGCGTGGCTTAAGAGAACAGCAAAATCCCTAGGTGCGAAGCTAAAACACCTCGGGGGTGTACCTCTGGGGTGTGAATGGGGAAAAATTATGACGCAAGAAAATGAGCAATCGATACAAAAAAGGCCGGAACTTGTAGCTGATAAATTAATACAGGGAGGGTTGATTGTGGGTGTTGAGTCGGGAATTCAGGGATCTTTGATGAGTGTTACAGGAGCGGCGATTGAGAGGATTACTCGAGAAAGAACAGAAGTGCCACCGCAATTCAAATTGCCAGAGAGAGCAGTTTATTTCTTGGATCCCAACAGTCGCCGCCTAATAATGATTAGCAACAGAGAAAATCGCGGAGAAGACAAAACTCCGGACAAATATGGCTTGTTTGCAGAAATCGTAGAACTTGATGAAGAAGGAAAACCTCATTATAGTCTTTCTACATCAGAAATTATTTTGCCAAATGATAATTATCAATTAGTCGCGGTTGGCCCAAATAATTATGGACTTCCACCTTCGCACATTGAGGTTGTTGAGGAAGAGGAAGAAGGAAAGAAAAAATTTGTGCCATGGAATTTGTGGTTGGGGACCCTTCAAAACTGGATGAATGAAGTGAATATTGATCCAAATGAGGATTTTGGAGAATTTGTAAAAAGATTTGAGAATTTGCGCAGGCAAAGTCAAATTCAATCACAAAACAAAATTAAAGAGATTTTCAGAGAGAGTAATCAAGGAATAGATGACAAAACTATCCCATCAAATATGATAATTACAGATCAAGGAGAGGATAGCTTTTTATATAAGGCATCTTTGGACGCTGGTTTTTATCCCATTATGCTGGAACCAAAACAAATGGTTGAACGCTACGAAGCTATGCAGGATTATTTTTTTGATACAAATGTGGAACATAAATTATCATTTCTAGAAAGACGATCAATGGCATTTAACATTCATCAGTATGCTTCTGTTAAATTAGACGCTCCTTATACTTATAACGTAGCGGTTATTACGATAGATGAAGATAGTATGTCTAGGACACAGGTAAATGAAGAGAGAAGATACGAGAGCTTACGTTTTGTTGTAGATACACTTCAAAAAGAAAATCCAATATTTTCTGTTGTATCAGTCAGAAAAGACGAGCCTTTTGAAGATCCTGATATGGAAGAATCATATAGAAGGTTTGGCTTGACAGATTCTGAGCCCAAGAAAAATGTCAGTGGATGGTATAGGAGTCCTAGTGACGAAGAACAATATCGTGGGCTTTTGAATAAGTTAAAAGCGGATTTGCTTTTGACAATGTTTTTGCGTGGTGGCGCGCCGATTATTAAATAGATCTACGGTTCAATAGTTCAGACTATTGAACTATACAAGCAGTAATTAGTGTTATACTAATAAAAGCATGGATACTATGAGAGAGACTTTACAATTTAATCCCGAGCAATATTCACTAAAAGAAATTCTCAAGCCCGAGCATTCGGCGCTTCTTGTTGTTGATATGCAGAATGATTTTTGTGACCCAAAAGGAAAATTTGCAAAGTGGGGAAGAGATGTTAGTCAGATGCAATCTATCGTTCCAGCGGTTCAAGAATTAATAGATACTGCTCATAATGCTCACGTGCCGGTAATTTTTACTCAAGGTTCTGAAGATGTGAGATTTCGAAAAGGTCCTGATTTGAGAAGAGCTGTTAAGTGGGAGGAGAAAGATGGAGATGGAAGCGTTGACTCAGAAAGAGGCACTTTTGGCTGGGAATTTTATAAGGTTGAGCCTGAAGAAGGTAAAGATATTGTTATAGAAAAGCACAAATGGTCTGCATTTGATGGAAAAGATAAGAAAGGCAGGACTCTTAACCAAATACTGGAAGAGCATGGTGTGAGAAGTTTGGTAATAACAGGAGTAGTAGCGGAAACTTGCGTTGAGACTACAGTCAGGGATGCTTATGGTAAAGATTATTTTGTGGTAATTCCAAGAAACAGCATTGGTTCTAACGACCCCGAGCAACTGAAGGCCAGAATGAAATATTGGGAAAAAGGTTTTGTAGGGGATGTGGTTGATGAAGAAGAAATTAAACAATACTGGCCTCAAAAAGTGTTAGCTTCTGAGTAAAGTTTTTGTTTCAAAGTAATCCTCAGCCGTGGTACAATAGTTCCATATAATTACGATGAAAGTGGCTCTTGTTTATGATAGGGTAAATAAGTGGGGAGGGGCGGAGAGAGTTCTTCTGGCGCTTCATAAATTATTCCCCGATGCTCCGCTTTATACCTCTGTTTATAATCCCAAAACTGCGCCCTGGGCTAAGCCCTTCGATATTAGAACTTCATTTTTACAAAAACTTCCCTTTGCCTCTTCTGCTCACGAATTATATGCGGCACTAATGCCCGTTGCTTTTGAGAGTTTTACTTTTGATGAGTATGATTTGGTAATTTCAGTCACAAGCGAGGCGGCAAAAGGGATTATCACAAAACCTAAGACCTTACATATTTGTTATTGTTTAACCCCAACGCGTTATCTTTGGAGCGGATATAATAATTATTTCAGGAATCCTGTTTTAAATTTTGTTTCAAAACCTATCGTTTCTTATTTAAGGTTTTGGGACAAAGTAGCAGCCCAGAGACCAGATGCTTATATTGCAATTTCAAAAGAAGTACAGAAAAGAATAAAAAAATATTATGGAAGAGAATCTGTAGTAGTTTATCCTTCCTCGACTTTAGACGCTCGGGGTCCTGCCGCTAACTATCAAGATGGATACTTTTTGATCGTTTCCCGTTTAGTACCATACAAAAAAATAGACCTCGCGATTCGGGCGTTTAACAAACTCGGATTTCCGTTAAAAATCATTGGTACTGGTTCAGAGGAGAGAAGATTGAGGACGATTGCAAATACAAACATAGAATTCTTGGGTTACTTGACGCAGAATGAATTAGTAGGGTATTATAGTGGTTGTCGTGCGCTTGTATTCCCAGGAATTGAGGATTTTGGGTTGACAATTCTTGAGGCACAGAGTGTTGGTAAGCCTGTTGTTGCCTTTAAGGGCGGAGGGGCGCTTGAAACGGTAAAAGAGGGGAAAACCGGTTTATTTTTTAATGAACAAAACGTTGAAAGTTTAGGTAAGGCAATTGAACAATTTAGTAAATTAGCATTTAATTCAAAAGATTGTATAGAAAATGCTGAAAGATTTTCTTTTGATAAGTTTAAAAAAGAGTTTATGAAAGAGATTCTTCACTTTGCGCCTGTCAAGCAGGCGAGCTCGCCGTTAGGCTCCGCTCGCTCAGAATGACAATAAAAAAAGTATGAAAATAGTTATTTTTGCAGGTGGTGTTGGGACTAGGCTTTGGCCGCTGTCGCGCAAGAATACCCCAAAGCAATTCGAAAAGATAATCGGTGATAAATCTACCCTTCAGCTTGCGGTAGATAGGCTTCGTCCTGATTTTGCATATTCTGATATTTATATTGCTACGGGCAAACGATACGGGGATACAGTTAGAAAACAGCTTCCAGAGATTCCAGCCGGCAATTTTATTTTTGAACCAGCGCTTAGGGATGTTGGACCGGCTGTTGGGATGGCACTGTCTATAATTGGCAAAAAGAATCCCGATTCTCCCATCGCGATTATTTGGAGCGATCATTTTGTAAAAAAAGAGAGAAGATTTCGCGAGGTTTTACACTTTGCTGAAAAGTTGGTCAAAAAAAATAGTAACTCGCTAATTCTTATAGGGCAGAGAGCAAGATTTGCTAATCAGAATTTGGGATGGATTGAGTTTGGAAATGAAACTCAGGAAGTAAACGGTACAAAGGTTTTTAGGTTTAAAAGGCTAATTTACAGACCGACTCTTAAGGAGGCTGAGGAATTTTTAAACAATCAGGGTTTTTCCTGGAACCCGGGATATTTTGTGACAACGCCAAATTTCCTGCTCTCTCAATTTAAAAAATTTTCACCAAACTTGTGGAAAGGGTTAGTCAAAATTCAAGATGCAATGGGTACAGAAGATTTCGAGAACGTCGTGGGGGATGTATATCCAAAACTTGAAAAGATAAGTTTTGACAACGCGATTTTAGAAAAAATAGACCCAAAACACGTGTCTGTTATTGCGGCGGATCTTGGTTGGAGCGATGTCGGCGCATGGGAGGCGTTAAAGGAGGCATTGGAAGTGTCTTCGGTAGAAAACGTTACGAAGGGCAAGGTTTTGCTTAAAGACACAAAAGATTCTCTCGTTTTTAATTTCACGGATCAACTATGCTCGGTTATAGATTTGGATGGTATGCTTGTGATAAATACGGATGATGTATTGCTGGTTTGCCAGAAAAAATCAGTCCCAAAGATAAAGAAATTGGTTGAAAGTCTAAGCGGAACCGCGCATGAACATCTCACATAAAAAAAGTAAGTCCTACGAGATAGCAGTAAGATTGATGGATATTTTATTTTCTGTTATTTTACTTACAATTTTTCTTCCGATTATAATTTTTATCGCTGTGGCAATAAAGCTTGATTCTAGAGGACCGATTCTGGCAGACACTCCGCAAAGAGTTGGAAAACAGGGGAAATTTTTTAAGATGCATAAATTTAGATCAATGGTTGAGAACGCTCACGAACTTTTGCGTGATAATCCACAGTACGCAAAACTTTACGATGATTATAAAAAAGGAAGCTATAAGTTAAAGGATGATCCTAGGGTGACCCGAGTCGGAAGATTTATTAGAAAGCATTCTATAGATGAGATTCCCCAGCTTGTTAATATTCTAAAGGGCGAGATGAGCTTGGTTGGACCAAGAGCTTATTATCCAGACGAGTTGAAGGAACAGCAGCGTAAATACCCTCAGACTGTAGATGACGTAAAGATAGTATTGTCTGTAAGGCCAGGGTTGACTGGCTATTGGCAGGTGTCGGGCAGAAGCGAAATAAATTTTGATAAGCGTATTAAAATGGATGCTTCATATGTGAAAAAAAGATCTTTGATTAATGATCTTTGGATTATTGCCAAAACTCCATGGGCGATGGTTAGCGGAAAAGGCGCTCTTTGAGTTGACATTGATTGATATTTTTAGTTATTATTAAGGATATGGCTGGATTTGACAAAATAGAACTGGATTCTAGTAAAGACAATAAAATTAAAAAAATACTTAAGTTTGGCAATAAGAAAAAATTGATAAAGATTGCTCTTCCAATATTGATTGTTTTGGTAGTTTTGTTTGTAATTTCCTACTTCACAATTTTCCTGCCAGCGCAGAGAACCTACAATCATGGATTGAGAACTTTTGATCAGGCAAAGAAAGCATGGGATGCGGTTAAGGATCAAGACATCGAAGTCGCATCGGTAGAGATTGAAAAGACAAAGAAAGAACTGGAAGAAACCCAAAAGAGTCTTGCCTCCCTGTCATTTGTCGGATTTATACCTTTTGCCAATCTTTATTATAACGACGTGGATCATTTACTCAAAGCAGGATCGCATGGACTTGATGCAGCCACCATTTTAGTTGATTCTCTGGAGCCCTATGCGGATGTATTGGGTCTTAAAGGAGATAGCGGGAGTTTTGTCATGGGAACGGCTGAGGAAAGGATACAGACAGCGGTTATGACCATGGGAAAGATTACTCCCAACATTGACCAAATTGCAGGCTCTCTGAGCTCTGCCCGTAAAGAAATCGATCAAGTTGACCCGGATCACTATCATGCCTTTTTGGGTTTATCATCGGTGAAAACTCAACTTGCTCAAGCCCAGAAATTGGCAGATGAGGGTATTATTCTTGTAGAACAGGCAAGGCCCTTTATCAAGACTCTGCCTTCGCTTTTGGGCGATCCTGAGCAGAAAAGATACTTGGTTATTTTCCAAAATGATAAAGAACTGCGTCCCACAGGCGGGTTTATTACCGCTTATTCAGTTTTTAGGATAGACAAAGGTATTGTTCATGTCGACAGATCCGGGGATATTTATGATTTGGATAATCTTATAAGCGGAAAACCTAAAGCGCCTGAACCGATCCTAAAATATCTTCCGAAGGTTAATCAATTTAATTTGAGGGATTCCAATATATCTGCCGATTTTGTGGAATCCATGAGAACGTTTAATACAATGTATGAAAAAGTGCCGGGTAGAATAAATGTTGATGGGATTATAGCTCTTGATACTCATGTGCTTGTCTCAACAATAAAAATACTGGACGATGAGGTATTTGCCGAGGGCATACGCTTTACAACAGAAATCGATGACAGATGCGATTGTCCGCAGGTTATCTATGAGTTGGAGGATAGAATCAGCAGGCCTGTAGGATTTGAAAGGGTTGAAAGAAAACAGCTATTGGGGTCTTTGCTTTACGCAATCATGGAAAAAGCTCTGAAATCTTCACCCGGACAGTATTGGGGTCCGCTGTTCCAGGATTTGTTTAGCAAAATCTCAGAAAAACATGTGCTTTTTTACTTTTACAACAAAGATGCTCAAGAAGGCATAGAGAGCCTAAATGCGGCTGGGAGAATTAAACCGTTTGATGGAGACTATTTGCATATTAATCAGGCCAACTTTGGCGGAGCAAAATCCAATTTGTTTGTTAAAGAATCAGTAACTCAGGATTTTGAAGTGGGTAGCGACGGAGCCATTACCAAAAAACTAACTATAAATTATGTCAATTCTCACGCTCCCTCGGACTGTAATCTGGAAAGAGGCGGACTTTGTCTGAATGCGACCCTCAGAGATTGGATTAGGATTTACGTGCCCAAAGGAAGCGAATTGTTGGACTCCAAAGGCTCAGAGGTTAAAATGACTTCGTATGAAGAGTTTGACAAGACTGTATTTGAAGGATTTTTGACAGTCAGGCCAAAAGGAAGCGCTACTTTTACTATTTCCTACCGTTTGCCATTTAAAGTAACCAGCGATTCCCCCCTGCCTCTTCTTATTCAAAAACAGCCTGGAACTGGGGGGAACGAATATACAGTCAATGTTAATGGGAAAAAAGAAATAGAAAAGTTTCCGCTGTTGACAGACAAAGAGATAAAGATAGATTTATGAGATCGTATAAAACAGAGGGAATTGTTATAAAAAGAAGGAATTTTGGAGAGTCAGATAGGATTTTGACACTTTTGACTAATTCTTATGGAAAAATTCAGGCAAAAGCCCCGGGTGTCCGAAAAATTACCAGCCGCCGATCCTCTCATACAGAGCTTTTAAACTTGACTTTTCTCACTCTTTATAAAAGTCCTCGTTCATCGCTTCCTATTGTTATCGAGGCAAAAGCATCGGAGGAGTTTTTGTCTATAAAAAACAGCCTAAAAAAGATTGGTTATGCCTATTATATTTGCGAACTTATTGATATTCTTTGCGCGCAGAGTCAGGAAAACAGAAGGGTATTTTTTCTTGCAAGGGATACTTTGTTTCAATTATCAAACAATATTGGTAATACTTCCGCGATTGAATATTTTGAAGACGAACTTCTGGTGACCTTAGGATTCTTGCCTCGGACGCATAAATTAATAGACAAGAGAAATTTTATAGAAAGCATTGTGGAGAAAAAACTAAGAACTCGCCGTCTCCTCCCCCTTTTTTTGGACAACCGCTAATTGGCAAAAGAATAGACATAATTTGATCCAGTTGACAAAGAATATTTTAAATGGAAAAATGTAAACATGTTAGACAAAAAAGATTTTTCTACAATAGAATCGCTTATTCAAAAAAATATAAAAAGCGCATTAACAGAGTTTTTTGAAACACTTATTTTGCCTTATTTTGAGAGGAATGAGAAAGATCATGAAGAATTCAGAAAGATTTTGAGAAAGCATGATGAACGTTTTGATTCTCAAGATAGAGAGCTTGATTCAATCCAGCGAAAATTAGAGAAAAATGAGGACGACCATGATGAAATGTTTCAAAGATTAGATCGTATTGAGAAACATGTTACAAACCATGAAAAAAGAATTAGAAGAGTTGAAGCGGTTGCACAATCCTAAGTATATTATTTAGCAGCGCATCTACCCCACATAAACTGAAACCACTGTCTGTAACTATCCGCTAAATTTTGACTCATCATCAGAAATATAGTAACGCTTTCTTCAATTGTTTCATGCAGAGAGGCTCCAGTATATATAGCAACTCGATTACCATAAATATCAATTACTGCAGAGCTTGAATATTTTTTCGGTAAGAATCTGTATTCAATATTAGTTTGCTTAATGGTTTTTAAATTTTTTATAGCATCTTCTTTAATATTTAAATCAAATAGGGTACAAAACTTGATATTCTTTCTTTGTGTTTCTTTTACAAAACTTTCTGAGAGAGACAAAGATAATGGATTTGACCATATACCTTTCCCTCCAATTGTATAGACGGTTTGACCCATACGAAGGATGTCTCTTAATATATTTTTCATTCCCTCAAGACCCTTGTAAATATATATTCCTTCTTCGGCCTTGTGGTTTATAAAGAGAGATTGCATACTAGGTAATATTTTTTGCAATTTTTCTTTTTTTTCCTCTAGAGTTTCAAGGAATTTATTTGGTTCTACGGGCATGTATTTATTTTCTTTCGCTCCAATAACAGGAGTAGCAAAACCCTTGTCTACGAGTCGACCAATAGCATCGTATACGTTTCTTCTATGAATGTTCGTTTTTTTTGAGATACTTGAAACAGACGCTTCACCAAATTCAATAAGAGTCTCGTAGATACGAGCTTCGTTTGGGGATAATCCTAATTCTTGTAATGTTAATTCGAACATAAAACAGTTATTGTGGTGGCAATAGTTACCATATGACGGTCTTTGCCACTCGGAAAGTATATGATATAAACAACGCAAAGTCAAGATATGAGGAAAAAATTAGGATTTATTTTTATCGTACTGGTTGTTGTTGGGGTAGTCTTGGGAGCTAAATTTGTTAGCAAAGAAGAAAAGACTGCTTCTTCTTTAACAAAGATTTCATTAGTTCTTGATTGGCAGCCCTCTGCATATCATGCTCCCCTATTCCTTGCTAAAGAAAAAGGATATTTTAAAGATAATGGTCTTGATATAGAATTTCGCATTCCAAGCGATCCTGTTACCGTGCTTCAGACTGTCGCAAGCGGGAAAGACGACTTTGGCTTGAATTATCCTGCCGACGTACTTACAGCAAGAGATAAAGGCGTGCCTGTAGTATCTATTATGGCATTAATTCAGCATCCTCTTATTTCATTTGCTACGCTTAAGGATTCGGGCATTGCAGAACCTAACGATTTGGTAGGAAAAAAGATCGGTTTACCAGCGGTTATTCCTACCACAGAAAATATATTAAGTAGCATGTTGAAAGCCCAAGAAAAATCTTTGGAAGATGTACAAATAATCGATGTGGGTTATGATGTTGTACCGTCTTTAATTGGGGAAAAAGTTGACGCTGTCCTTGTTTACTGGGGAACAGAAACAGTACTGCTTGAAAGTCAAGGTTTTTCGATAAATACTATGCGTGCTCAAGATTATGGCGTCCCCGATTATTATGAATTGTTGTTTATAACAAATGAGGAGAAAATTTCTAAAAATCCAACTTTGGTTCATAAATTTATAGGAGCAGTAAGTAGAGGATATGAATATGCATTGAAAAACCCCAAGGAAGCACTGGATGCAATGAAAAAAGAGAAACCAGAAGTCGACTACGATTTTCAAGCTCGCAGTATGGATGTATACCTTCCATTAATGAAGCCTCCTAATGGTTTATTTGGCTGGCAGGAGGAGCAAAAATGGGTGGATTTTGCTGATTGGATGAAAGAAAATGATCTGATTTCTAAAGATCTGGATGTAAAGGCCGCTTTTGATAATAGCTTCGTTGAGAATGCTGCTAAAAAATGATTCCGAAAACTTCACCTCCGAGGAGTCGAGGTCGTTGCCTCGCCACCTCGCAGGTGTCCACGAGTCCTACCTCGAAGGTGGCCGAAGGACTCCTTCGAGGTGAATACCCAACATGAAAAACAAAAACTCCAATACCAAAATCCAACTGAAGTCTATTTCTAAATATTTCAAAGTTGAGGGAAGGAATAAATTGGTTTTGGATAGAGTTAGTTTTGATGTGAAAGAGGGAGAATTAGTAGGTATTGTTGGACCAAGCGGTTGCGGAAAAAGTACGCTTCTGAACATAATTGCCGGTTTGATAGAGCAAGATAAAGGTGCTGTTAAGATTAGTGCTATTCCTTGGGAAAAACGTCTCGGAAGGATAAGCTATATGCAGCAAAAAGATTTGTTATTTCCGTGGCGCAGTGTTCTAGATAACGCTATTTTAGGATTGGAAATCAATGGAATGTTTCGTGATGACGCACGCCAAAAAGCAATAGGTATTATTGATACCTTTGGTTTAAGAGGATTTGAAAATCAGTACCCATTTACTTTATCTGGTGGAATGAGACAAAGACTTGCTTTTCTGCGTACTGTGTTATTAGATCAGGATATTTTGCTTCTGGATGAGCCTTTTGGAGCTTTGGATAATTTTACTCGGGTTAAGATGAGGGAATGGTTGCAAAGCTTATGGGAGAGTTTTAATAAAACTATTATTTTAGTTACTCACGATATTGATGAAGCGTTATTTCTTTCGGATCGTGTGTATGTTTTCTCAAAGCGTCCCGGACGAATTGCTCTGGAACAAGTCGTTAATCTAAAACGTCCTCGGGATCGCAAGATTGTAATTTCTCAAAGATTTATGAAGATGAAAAAGCGCCTGCTTGAAAGGTTGTTTTATGAATAAATGGCTGTTGCCTTTATTAATATTAATTTGCTTATTATCGGTATGGGAGTTTGGCGTGAAGTTGCTTGGTATTCCTGTATGGCAATTACCTTCTCCATCTCTCATAGGGAAAGAGCTGGCAAATAGCTCGGGCTTACTCTGGACGCATACAGCGGTTACTTTACAGGAAGTAATACTTGGTTTTATAGCTGCGCTTTTTGCTGGGATATTTTTGGCTTTGGCTATTGTTTATTCAAAAATTTTAGAGCGGTCTATTTATCCAATCATTATTGCATCCCAGACCGTGCCGATAATTGCTATCGCGCCTTTGCTGCTTATTTGGGTTGGTTATGGAGTTGCGCCGAAAGTCATCGTGGTTGCGCTTATTTCATTTTTTCCTATAACAGTTAATACTGTAGATGGCTTGAAGTCGATTGACGAAGATAAAGTTAACATGTTGCGGACTCTGGGAGCCTCGCGTTGGCAGATATTTACAAAACTTCAAATACCAAGTTCATTGCCTTATCTTTTTTCAGGAGTAAAGATAGGAATTTCTATTAGTGTAATTGGAGCAGTGGTTGGCGAATGGGTTGGAGCAAGCGCCGGTCTTGGGTATCTGATGACCTATTCTCAGCCGTTATTCCTCACAGCCAGAGTTTTTGCTGCAATTTTTATTTTGTCAGTTATGGGAATAGGTTTGTTTTTGCTTGCTGTTTTAGTTGAACGGTTAATTTTGCGCTGGCACTTCGATGAAAAACGATCAAAAACATTAGCTTGAGAAGCTTACTTCGTTTTAGTTGGAGAGGTTTTTTGGGCAACGGTGAATGTTAGAAGATTTACGATAAACAATCCAAAAGCAAGCATAGAGTATACAAGGGCGGTTTGAATATTTGTGGCCTGGAAATTACCGTCAAGAGTAAGGGGAAGAACAAAGAATAAGGCCGTAGACCACATTAGGAGTATTCCAAAAAACGAAGATATTCTACATATTGAGCGCCATTTTTGTTCATTTAGTCTTGAAAGAGCAACTATATTTAGGAGTACCAAGATAAAAAAGGAGACGAGGAAGAAGTGATATACCCGAAGAGATGTGGGCCATGTCATCCCAAGCTCCGGTCCAACCTCCCGTAAATTCTGAGGAATTCTAAATACGGCAAGAGCAGACGAGGGCGTCGCATGCATGGCAACAATGAGCCCTGTCCCTATTATGAAAATAGAAATATATATTGCCAGGAGGCCCTTAATGAATTTTTTCCTTCCCATTTGGGTATACATCGACAATAGCATAGGTAGTAAAAAAAGTAAAGGGATTATTTACTCAACAATTTTATCTAGTATTACTGCGCATTCAGGAGGGGAAGTGTGTTTTTTCCCAAAAGGAAAGACCGAAGATACAATATACTTGATTTTGTCGTTGGCTGGTATAGTTTGTGCTTGAGCTGGATTAATAATCAAATGCGTGTTGAATTCTTGGAATTCTTGCGTAGCTAGATTTGACCTAGAGCACTCACCAAATGTACTTAGTTTAGTTCTTTGGGGAATTGTTGCAGAATTTTCAACTATGAAAATTGTAGTAGCTTTGTTTGCTTCTGGGTCATAATCATAAGTTATTTCATCAGGAGTAACAAAGAGGCTTTCTTGAATGCATAAGTATCTAATATTGCCAGTAGCAAGCGGTATTCTGCCACTTGCGTAAATATAGTAAGAATTCCTTTCAAAACAACCGGGTTCTGCACCAGCTTTTGGTGTTATTTCAAAATCAATGCACGATGTGCCAAAATCAATTTCAAAACCGTGTCCTTCAAAGACAATTTTTTCTGTAGGAATGTCTGCTGGGTTTTCTCTTCTTTTTTTTGCTGCTTCTCTTTCTTCTTCTAATTTTTTTTCGGTTTTAGGTACTACTACTCTTATGTTTAGGTGTTGTTTTTTACCCTCAATAAATTCTGGGTCTATTTTTTTTATAATCTCATCTCTTTGATTGAATAATAAACTTGTTGATACATTTATTGTGCTATCTAAAGTGTTGTCATAGCAGCCGGTAATTTTATATGTGTGACCTGGCTTCCTTTGTATGGGCTCTGGTCTTATAGGAGTATACACGCGCGGTTCAGCTCTAACCGTTGGTATTGGAGTTGGTTCGGGGGTGGGTGTAGGCGTGGGAGTAGGCTCGGGAGTTGGAGTCGGGGTTAAAGTTGGTTCGGGGGTTTTTGTAGGAATTGGGGTTTCAGTAGGCGGTACTCTGGTAGGTGTGGTAGTAGGGACTCTTGTGAGCGTGGGTTCGGGAGTTGGGATTGGAATCAATGTTGGCGTGAGGGTTGGTTCTGGAGTTGGGATTGGGGCGGAGGTAGGAGTTTTAAAAACAATCGGATTTTGAAATTCAATATCTGAGCATCCAGCAGATCCGACTACAGCGGCAGTCAAAAATACGCCGCCTGCCATATCGACTGTTTTTTTGCGAGCTGATTTAAATATAGGCTTCCAAATTTCTTTCATACAGCGATATTATCCTATAATAATCATAAGAAGTCAATTAAACGAGGCTATAGCGCCATTGAGTTTTTTTTGTTATTATACTGATATGGTTGACAATTTGATGGTCGAGTCAAACGCGATGGAGAAAATTGTTTCTCTATGCAAGAGGCGAGGATTTATATATCCCGGTAGTGAGATTTATGGGGGAGTTGCAAATACTTATGATTACGGTCCCCTTGGTTCAGAGCTTCTTAGAAATATTCGAAATGAATGGTGGGATAATTTTGTTCACAAAAGAACAGATATAGTCGGTATTGAAGCAAGTCTTATTTCTCATCAGGAAATTTGGAAAGCATCGGGTCATACAACTGGGTTCGCAGACGCCATGATTGATTGTAAAAATTGTAAACTCCGCATGCGAGCAGACCATCTGATAGAAGATTATTTAGATGATCCACAAAATTTGCCAAATATAGAATTGTGGACAAAAAATTTAACGATAGGTGGAAGTGGTATGAAATTGACAAAGGATATTGTTGACAAGGTTGTTAAAACCAAAAGGGTGGAAGGTTTATCTTTAGAGCAATTGTCAGAGATTATTTTCCTTTTAGGAGTTAAAATTGTCTGTCCGAACTGCGGTAAACACGAGTGGACACCTGTAAGAAAGTTTAATCTGCTATTTCCTGTTAACCTGGGTATAGTCGAGGGTGATCAATCTCTTGCTTATTTGAGAGGAGAGACGGCGCAAGGGATGTTTGTAAATTTCAGAAATGTGGTTGATTCGACAAGAGTAAGACTTCCATTCGGAATCGCACAAAATGGGAAAAGCTTTAGAAATGAGATAACACCCGGAAATTCAGTTTTTCGTACACTTGAATTCGAGCAAGGAGAGATAGAGTACTTTTTCGATCCAGATTCGTCTGATTGGGAAAAGCTTTTTGAAGATTGGAAGAATGAGATGTGGAATTTTGTGACAGAAAAATTAGGCATAAAATCAGATCACCTTCGCTGGAGAACGCATAGTGACGAGGAAAGGTCTTTCTATAGCAGAAGGACAGAAGATTTGGAGTATAAATTTCCTTTCGGATTTAAAGAGCTTTGGGGTTTGGCATATAGAAGCGATTATGATCTGAAGCAGCACATGAAATATTCAAATGTTGACCTGTCGATAAATGATTCCGAAACAGGAAAAAAGATTATTCCCCATGTTATTGAGCCTGCTGTTGGAATCAACAGAATGTTACTTATGATTTTGGTTGATTCTTATCATGAAGATGATAAAAGGGTGGTTTTGAAACTTCATCCAAAGCTTGCTCCTGTTAAGGTTGCGGTTTTTCCTCTTCTTGCCAACAAATTGCCTCTTGTCAAAATAGCAAAAGATATTTATCATGGTCTTAAGAAGCAGATTAACGGCATGATAGCATTTGACGATAGAGGAAATATTGGGAAGAGATATTATTCTCAGGATGAAATCGGCACGCCATTTTGCGTGACCGTAGACTTTCAAAGTCTGGAAGACAAAACAGTTACAATCCGCTACAGAGACACAGCTAAACAAGAGAGAGTAAAAATAGATGATTTAACTCCGTTTATAACCAAAAAGATCGTTTAACATGACAAAAGAGAATAGTCAGGGTTCGAGACGATTAGTGGAGAGGATAAATGGTTTTACCGTGCCAACTCCCAGGGGAAAGGCGGCAAAGGAATTGGTGCGAAGTTTTGTTTCGCTTCAAAGAGATGGCGATGAAACAATTAACTATTCAGCTGGTGAGGGATTAAGTGAACATGCTGCGGTAGTAGAGAGTATTTGTCAGCAGTTTGGTTGGCCAATGGATGATAAATTGGGAAAAAGAATACAAGGACTTAAGGGTAGGTTGATACAACTTGGTCATCCACATTGGAAAATAAAGGAAAGCATTGTGATATATGAAAAATAAGAATTTAATTGTAATTGGGGTAATTGTAATACTCGTAATAGTTGGCGGGGGATATTTTTTCTTATCATCTAAAGATGAATCAGAGCCTATAGATGCTCAGCCTGAACTGGTTGATGAGATTATTGAAACTATTTCGGCAGAAGAACTGGGACTTACTATTAAAGCTGGGACAGGCAATAGGACTGTTATTATGGAAGTCGCTAACTTAGATGGCATTTCTGCGCTTGATTACGAACTTTCTTATACCGCCAAAGGCGACCTTCCAAGGGGAGTTGTAGGTAATATAGAAGTAACTTCAAAGGACAAGACGATTAGAAAAGAAATAACGCTTGGTACTTGTTCGGATGTTTGCCATTACGATGAAGATGTTTCAGATATAAAACTTATTCTTAAAGTTACTAAAGAAGACGGAAAAGTTTACCACGCAGAAGAAACCCTCGAAATATAACCTCTTTTCCTACATATTGAGTTTCGGTTGTCAACAAGACACTATCTTGTCTATTTGGCTATTGACATTGTTATAACAACACATCAAAATGGGTATAAGTGGGAAAAAGTGGGACGCTTAACATAAAATATGAAAGATCAGGCAGGATCCATGCTCATCGGTCAGTACGATGGAAAGCTGGAAGCAAAAAATAGAATCGCTTTCCCAAAAAAACTAAGAGCAATCTTAGGGAGCAAACTTATAATTACACTAGGATATGAAAACTCGCTCATCATCGTATCGGAAAACAGCTGGAAAGCTCTTCTTGAAGGAACAGAAGGGAAGCCGTTTATTGAGAGGGCGACAAGGGAAACTCAGCGATTCTTACTTGGAGGAGCAAGTTTTGTGGAGCTCGACGATAAGGGAAGGTTTGTTATCCCTTCTTATCTTAGAGAATTTGCAAAAATTCAAAACGAGGTCATATTCCTAGGTCTCTCCCGTTATGTTGAAATGTGGGACAAGAATGTTTGGAAAGAATACAGCAAGAACCTTGAAAAAAATATCGACAAGATTTCGCAAAAACTAATCAAGGGCGACAATGAATAATTTTCATACGCCAGTTCTTTTAAAAGAAATAATTGAAAATTTAAGAGTTGAAAAGGGCAAAAAATATATTGATGCAACTGTTGGAGGCGGAGGACACACATTTGAAATACTAAGGTTGGGTGGAGAAGTTTTGGGGATTGATGTAGATAAAGAAGCAATTGAATATACAAGCGGAAGATGGAGAATAGAAAGTAGAAAAAGGAAAATTGAAGAAAGAAATTTGACGTTGGTAAGGGGGAATTTTAGAGAGATTGATAAAATTGCGCAAGAGAAAGGTTTTGAAAAAGTGAATGGAATTATTTTTGACTTGGGAGTTTCGAGTCATCAGATAGGAAGCGCAGAGCGGGGGTTTAGTTTTCAAAAAGAAGGACCTTTAGATATGCGGATGGATCAGGACCTGGCTGTTCGAGCCTCAGATCTTGTAAAAATACTTACGAAAGGAGAATTATATGAACTTTTTACTAAATTTGGTGAGGAAAGTCGTGCTGGGGAGCTTTCTCGCCGTATTGTTAGCGCCCGTAGAGTAAAACCAATAGAAACGACAAGGGATCTTGTGGGTATTGTAGGATATAACTTTGCAGCAAAAATATTTCAGGCGTTAAGAATCGCGGTAAATGACGAATTAGATTCATTAAGGGAAGCTTTGCCGAAATCCTTGACGGTTGTTGAAAAAGGAGGACACATTCTGGTAATTTCGTTTCATTCTTTGGAAGACAGAATTGTCAAAAGAACATTTTTAGAATTTGAGAAATCGGGAAAAGGTTCAGTTATTACCAAGAAGCCAATAGTACCTAATCCAGAAGAACTTGTAAAAAATAGAAGAGCAAGAAGCGCGAAGCTAAGAGTATTTGAAACCCGTCGGGGCTTCGACTGAGCTCAGCCGAAGTCCAAGCTCAGGGTAAAGGAGTATTAAAACATGAAAAAAAAGGTTTTTATTATCGCATTTATTTTATTTACCATTATTTCTCTGTCAGTTGGCCAGGTGGTTGTCTCAAATAGATTGTCAACAGAAGGCATAGACCTTCAAAAAATTGAAGAAGAAATACATTTTTACAAAGCTCAAAATAGCACACTTTCAGAAAAGCTTTTTACAGCTTCATCTCTAAGTAATATCGCCTCGCGAGCAGCTCTTTTGGGATTTGTTGAGAATAAGTCACAGCTTGTCGTGAAGACATCTTTGCCAATTGCACTTAAGAGTCCATGATATGGCGTTTCCGATTCGTCTTTTTTATTTTGGCTTTTGTATACGCAGTTATAATTGCCCGTCTTTTTTATTGGCAAATAGTTAAAGCAGAAGACTTATCAGATATTGCCTCATCCCAATATAGTCAAGAAATAAAACTTCTGCCCAAAAGAGGGGAGATTAAGACATCTGATGGTTTCCCGTTTGTGTCAAATAACGTTTCGTATCTTTTGTATGCTAATCCAAAGGTTATTGAAAACAAGGACAAAGTTATAGATAATTTGTCTATTTACCTAGGTTCGGATACAGCATCCTTGAGCGCTCTTTTGTCTCTGGACCGTTTTTGGGTTTCTTTAGAATCAGACATAGATCTTGGGACAAAAAAAGAGATTGAAAAACTCGAATTGGGGGGCATAGGTTTTGAGGAACAATTTAGTCGTATTTATCCCGAGGCTTCTATGGCTGCGCATCTTCTCGGTTTTGTCGGCAAAGATACTTTGGGCCAAGACAAGGGCTATTTTGGACTTGAGGGGTATTATGACAGACTCCTAAGAGGAGAAGAAAAATCTATTATAGAAATTCAGGATGCATTGGGCAGGCCAATTCTTTCAAGGATGACAGAGATTTTAAAAGGTACTGATGGAAATAATTTGGTGTTAAGTATTGACAGGACAATTCAGTATATTGTTGAAAAAAAACTTAAATACAGCATTGAGCGATACGGTGCTACATCTGGAATGGTCGGCATTATGGATCCAAAGACCGGGGGGATGATTGCCCTTGCGTCTTTTCCGTCATTTTCCCCAAGCCAATATCAGGACTTTGAAGAAGATGTTTTTAAAAATCCTTTCATCTCAAACGCCTATGAGCCAGGTTCTACATTCAAGCCTCTTATAATGGCAGCGGCTTTGGACGCGTCTCTTGTTACCCCTCAGACAAAGTGTGATATTTGTGGTGGACCGTTAAGCGTGGGAGGATTTACACTTCGTACATGGAACAATGAGTATTTTGAAAATATAGATATGATTGATGTGATAAGGCGATCTGACAATACGGGAATGGTTTTTGTTGCTCAAAAATTAGGGCTTGAGAGGATGCTTTCATATATTAAGAAATTTGGCATAGGAGAACCAACAGGCATAGATCTTCAGGGAGAAGTCGCCCCGACTCTTAAATCAAAACAGGAGTGGTATGCGGCTGATTTGGCAACAGCCGGATTTGGACAGGGAATATCCTTAACTCCAATAGAACTTTTAGACGCGTTTTCTTCAATCGCAAACAAGGGCAGAAGAATGAAGCCATACGTGGTTGCAGGAGTTGAGAAAGAAAACGGCAAGACAGTTAAGATAGCACCAGAAGAATTAGGCAGGCCAATTTCTGAAAAAACGGCACTTGTTATGACGGAAATTTTGGTAAATGCTGTTGAGAAAGGGGAAGCTCAGTGGGCAAGGCTTAAGGGTTATAGAATTGCAGGGAAGACTGGAACTTCTTCTATTCCAGTTGCCGGTCATTATGATCCGGATCAAACAATAGCCTCGTTTATCGGCTTTGCTCCGGCAGATGATCCAAAATTTTCCATGCTGGTAATATTAGACAAACCAACAACTTCTCCCTATGGCTCAGAAACCGCAGCACCATTATTCTTCGACATCGCCCGCGACATCCTCAACTACTACAGCATCCCGCCGAGTGAGTAGTAATCCTGAATAGACCTATAGGAATTGTTACTTCCTCGTAATTTTGCTATAATATTTCCGCTTTATGAAAGAAACTCAGGTTAAATTTTTGGATGAGTCCAATAGACTGTATATCGTTCACGGATTATATAATGAAGAAGAGGGAAAAACAAGAATTACCCCTGATGATGCAAATAGAGAGCTGGAGAGGTTTTTAAGAGAGTAGATATAGTTTTCTTCTTTGGTAATGTGTTAAACTGGTTTTTATATGACCGGGAGGACTCATGATTTGGCTGCGTTTACTGCTTTGACTTATACAGTTGCCACCCAACCATTGCAGGAGATGAGCCTGGCAACAGCAATTGTTGCTTTCTCTGCCAATATGATTGGAGGATTGGCTCCAGACATTGACCAGCCGACAGGTGCTTTGTGGAATAGAGTCAGGGGAGGGAAGATTGCAAGCCGTTTCATAACTCCGTTTCTTGGAGGACATAGATTTATCTCGCATTCGATTCTTGGAATTTTCCTTTTTGGTTTTGTGGTTGGAAAATTCCTTGAGGTCTCGAGCTCTGTTTTGATAGTTGAGATGGATGTAGTATGGTGGGCTTTTATGATAGGATTTGTATCGCATCTTGTGATGGATACATTTAACAAAGAAGGCGTACCGTGGTTGTTTCCAATCCCGATCAGAATCGGAATACCGCCTTTGAAGTTTTTTAGACTCAAAACCGGCGGGCTTTTGGAAAAGTCTTTTGTTTTTCCCGCTTTACTTATGGCAAACATCTACATGTATTTCATTCATTACTCCAAGATTCTGGACTTTTTAAGGAATTATATCAAGTAAGATGGTATAATATAGCTCGTGTGGCAAAGTCTCAAAAATATATACCATCTAATAAATGCTTTTCTTGCTAACCTTTGGTTTGGCTTTCCGTCAAGACGTCTTACAGTAATTGGAGTGACCGGAACCGATGGAAAAACAACTACTGTGAGCCTTATTTATCATATTCTAAACTCTGCCGGATACAATGTTTCTATGATCTCGTCTGTCGGAGCGATTATTGGTGGGAAAAATTATGATATCGGATTTCACGTCACAACTCCATCCCCATGGGCTCTTCAGAGATTTATAAAAAGAGCAAAAGAACATGTTTTGAATGCGGGTCCTGCCGCTCGCTTTTTAATACTGGAAACTACCTCACACGCACTTGATCAATACAGAGTTTGGGGCATAAAGTTTGATATTGGTGTTTTGACGAATGTCACGCACGAGCATTTGGATTATCATAAGACTTATGACAACTATGTTGGAACAAAAACGAAGTTATTGAAAATGGCTAAGGTTGCGGTAGTTAATAGAGATGATAAATCATACAAATTAGTTAAATCGAAAGTACAAGGTAAAAATAAGAAGTCAATTAAATATGGACTTGGAACAAACGCGGATGTAAATCCGAAGCTTTTTCCTTTTGAATCAAATTTGATCGGGGAGTTTAATAAATACAACGCTTTGGCTGCCATAGCTGTGTGTCGAGAATCAGGAGTAGATGATAAAGTTATTAGAAAGGCTTTAATTAGTTATAAGCCACCTGTTGGACGAGAAGAAATTGTGCATAAAGTGGATTTTACTGTTATGGTTGACTTCGCACATACACCTAACGCATTTGATCAACTTTTGAGTTCAATAAAACCGAGTATAAAAGGTCGCCTGATTCACGTTTTTGGGTCTGCGGGATTGAGAGACAATACAAAAAGACCTTTGATGGGAAAAGTTTCTTCTAGGTACGCGGACTTTATTGTTTTGACAGCAGAAGACCCCAGATCAGAGAGCGTGGAGAAGATTATGAATGGGATTGAATCAGGAATCATGAATCATGAATTTAGGATAAAAAAAGGGACACTTTTAAAAATTTCAGACAGAAAGGAAGCGATTAATGCTGCTATAAAAATGGCAAGAAAAGGGGATTTTGTCTTGATTAGTGGAAAAGCGCATGAGAAATCAATGAATTATGGCAAAGGTGAAGTTCCGTGGGACGAGTTTGTGGTTGTAAAAGAAGCTCTCAGAAGACGAGGGGGGAAACAATATGTTTAAAAAATCAAAAAAAGGATACTATTTCTGGGAAGAACTTAATGATTTTGAAGGATTAATACATGGTTTTTCCACGCGCAAATTCGGAGATGTGAATTGGAAAAAGAAAAATTCTACTAAAAATTTAAAAAATTTTTGTAAAGAGCTGAAAATTAGCTCTGGCCAAATAGTTAAAATGGAACAAGTACACGGAGATAGTGTGGTTTGGATAACGTCAAAAAACAAAAAAAATTTAATAGGGTCCAAAGATGGATTGTTGACTTCTGGGAATGGAATATTTCTTGTAGTAACAGCAGCTGATTGCGTACCGGTTATGTTTATTGATAATGACAAAAAAATTATTGGCATAGCACATGCGGGATGGAAGGGAGTATATAGCGAAATAGTTAAAAGAATGGTTGACCAGATGGTGGAAAAAGGATCAAAAAAATCCCAAATAATTGCTGCAATTGGTCCGTCTATCAAGATCTGTTGTTACAATGTTTACAAAGAAAGAGCAAGTCTTTTTAAAGATAAATTTTTTAAAATGAAGGAAATTACAAAGGTAAAAGATGATAAAATTTTTCTTGATCTTCCCGGGATTGTAATAAATCAGCTAAGAAATGAGGGAATTCTGCAAAAAAATATTTTGGACTGCGGAATGTGCACGAAAGATAATCATTCTGATTTCTTTTCTTTCAGAAAAGAGGGTGGAACAAAATCTTTTGGTTTATTTTCAGGAGTGATAGGTTATGAAAAAAATTAAATCTATACATTTTGTCGGGATAAAAGGAGCAGGAATGACTCCTTTGGCAGTCATGGCCAAACATGCGGGACTTGAAGTCACGGGAAGCGATCTTTCAGACGTTTTTATAACGGATGAGATACTAAAAAAAATGAATATTTCAGTTTTTGAAGGTTTTGACAAAATTCATATAGGAGATGTCGATTTGGTTGTCGCAACGGGTGCCCATGGAGGACTTTCTAATGTAGAAGTTAAAGAGGCAATAAAAAAAGGAATAAAAGTTGTAATGCAGGGACAGGCTGTGGGTTTGTTTATGGAAGGAGATATTTTTGGAAGAAAATTTACCGGTATTTCTATTTGTGGGACGAACGGGAAAACAACTACGACTGCCATGATCGCAACTCTTTTGAAAAGCTCTGGGTTAGAACCATCCTATATTATAGGTACCAGTTTTGTTGCCTCACTTGGAGAATCTGGTCACCTGGGAAGCGGAAAGTATTTTGTTGCTGAGGCAGATGAGTACGCGACCGATCCTTTAACTGACAAAACTGCAAAATTTTTATGGCAGAGTCCAAAAATTATTGTTCTTACCAATATTGATTTTGACCATCCTGATATTTATCCAAGCATAAAAGAGATTAAGGATGTTTTTAGGAAATTTATTTTAAGGCTTCCTAAAGATGGTTTGTTGGTTGCCTGCGGAGACGATCAGAATGTTAGGAATATTATTAAAGATTATAAAGGCAGGAAAAAAACCTACGGAAAGAATCCGGATAATGATTATGTCATTTCTGATATAAAGACAGAAAACGCGAAAACTCAGTTTGAGCTCAGCGGATTAGATTCAACCTTTCGACTTAGTATTTTTGGAGAACAAAATGTTTTGAATGCGACTGCGGCAATAATTGTTGGTAGGCATTTGGGTTTGAGCTTAGAGCAACTTAGAAAAGGCATATTATTCTATAAAGGAAGTAAAAGGCGTTCGGAGTTTGTTGGAAAACTGCGGAGCGGAGCAATGCTTTTTGATGATTACGCACACAATCCTACCAAAGTTTCAGCTACTTTAAATGCATTTAGAAATGCGTATCCAGACAAAAAAATTGTCTGTATTTTTCAGCCGCATACTTATTCTAGAACAAAATCTTTATTCGAACAATTCACGCACTCATTCAAAGATGCGGATATTGTAATAATAACCAATATATACGCTTCTCTTAGAGAAGAAAAAGATCCAAGCGTTTCAGCAGAGATGTTAGCAAGTAAGATAAAAAGCAAAGATGTAATGTTTTTACCCGAGATTCACGATGTGGTAGAATATATCGATTCCAAAAATTATGGAGCAGATACAGTAGTTGTTACGATGGGAGCGGGGGATATTTATAAAATATGGAGAAGCTTGTTATAAACGGCGGTAAAAGGCTGAAGGGAACTATTTCTGTTTCCGGCGCAAAGAATGTTGCGCTGAAGACTTTGGTCGCGGCTTGTCTGACAGATGAGGAAGTAATTATAGAAAATGTACCTCTAATATCGGATTTTATGGTAATGGTTAGTATTATACGCTCTCTTGGCGGAGCTGTAAAAATTAACGACCATACTGCTTATATTCAGGTAAAAAAGTTAAAACTCAAAAAGATTTCTCTTGAGGAGTCAGCAAAGATAAGGACATCCGCTATGCTTGTGGCACCGATGCTCGGCAGGCTAGGCGAAGCTATTATTCCAAACCCCGGGGGCTGTAGAATTGGAGCCCGTCCGATCGATAGAACTATTGAAGGACTAAAGGCAATGGGGGCAGAGACAAGCTATAACAGCGACGATGGATATTTTTATATCAGGTCAAATGGATTGGAGAAAAAGAGAACGATTAGCTATCGCTTTTCAAAAAGTACGCATACAGGAACAGAGACGCTTATAATGGCAGCTGTGTTGTTGCCCAAAAAAACCGTTCTTGAAAATGCCGCAGAGGAGCCTGAAATTGATGAACTTATTGCGATTTTGAATAAAATGGGGGCAAAAATTGAAAGAGTAAAAAAAAGAACTATTGTAATAAACGGAGTAGAAAAGCTTAGGGGCGCAAGGTTTAAAATAGGATCGGATCGAAACGAGATTGTTACTTTTGCCGCCGCGGCGATTGTTACCAGAGGTGATGTTTTTATTCGAAATGCCAACAATATTGATCTAAAATCCTTCCTGGAAAAATTGAAAAAAGCTAGAGCAGGCTATGAAATTAAAAAGAACGGAATTAGATTCTACTACAGGGATCCTTTAAAGAGTACAGACATTCAGACAGGAATTTATCCTGGATTTATGACAGATTGGCAGGGTCCATGGTCAATATTGATGACTCAGGCAGACGGCGTATCAACAGTTCATGAAACTGTTTATGAAAATAGGTTTGGGTATGTTAAAGAGCTTAAGAAGATGGGCGCGGATGTATCGCTTTTTAATCCAAAGATTGAAAATCCCTCAAAAACATACAATTTTAACCTTAGAGACGATAGCAAAGAATATTACCACGCTTTGAAAGTCTATGGTCCCACCAAATTGCATAACGCGGTTGTTGAGATATCGGATTTGAGAGCTGGGGCAACACTTGTGCTGGCAGCTTTGCTTGCGCCGCTTAAGAGCACAATTTTTGGCGTAGAACATTTGGACAGAGGATACGAAAAATTTGAAGAAAGACTGAATTCCTTGGGGGCGAGCATAAAAAGGGTTAAGCATTAAAACGAATTTAATTATGAAAAAAATTGCGGCAATTATTTTGGCGGCAGGAGAGGGGAAGCGAATGAATTCAAATGTTGTTAATAAAGTTATTCTTAAACTAGGCAGTAAGCCCATGATCCTCCATGCAATAGAATTGTTGGAATCGCTAAAAATCAGTCCAATTATTGTGGTTGTTGGGTTTGCTAAGAAATCAGTGATTGATATTTTGAAGAAAAGGGTTGTTTATGCCCATCAGAAAAAGAGATTGGGCACTGCAGATGCGGTAAAATCCGCATTAAAATATTTGCCAGAAAATATTAATGATGTTCTGGTTCTTAACGGAGACGACTCGGCTTTCTACAAAAAAGAAACCATCGAAGAACTTATTAACACTCATTGGAAGAGGAAACCTTCCGTAACGTTTTTAACCATAGAAGCAGATAATCCCTCCGGACTTGGAAGGGTAGTTAGAAATGATAATGGAGAACTTTTCGGTATTGTTGAAGATAAAGATGCAATTTTAGAGTATAAAAGCATAAAAGAAATAAACCCGGGCTGTTATATATTTGATTTGACATTCTTAAAAAGATATATTGGAAAGATAGAGAAAAGCAGCGTTAGCGGTGAATATTATTTGACAAGATTAATTGATATCGCAATAAAAAATAACAAAAAAGCTGAAGCAGTAAAAGCAGGCAGTCTTGTTTGGCGGGGAATAAATACTCTAAATGAGCTAAAAGAGGCGGAGAAGATATGGAAATTTATATAGAACAGCTTAAAAATTACTCACCAGAGGATTTAACTTCAATCAATAAGCTAACAAAACAGCTGGGTGATCACGCCGATCGTATTTCTACGGCTGATATGAAAGAAATAATTAAATCAAAAGCAGTCCGTCTGTTTGTTGCAAGACGATTAAACAGCAAAGAAATAGTTGGTATGCTAACGATGATTGTCTTTCGTATTTCATTTGCCAAAAAAGGTTTTTTGGAAGATTTTGTTGTTGATAAAAAGTATCGCGGCATTGGTATCGGAGCAAAACTTATCAAAAGCGCGACAGACAAAGCAAAAAAACTTGGGGTTTCATATCTTGATTTTACATCGCGCCCCACCAGACTGGCGGCAAACAATCTCTACAATCGTCTTGGTTTTAGGAAAAGGGACACAAATGTATATAGAATAGAGCTATAATATGATTGATAAGAAAAAAGTTGTTCTTTTTGACATAGATTACACCTTGTTTGATACAGAGGATTTTCGCAAAAATCTGTATAAAAATATCTCTCAAGCTGTTGGGGAAGACATAAATAAGATAGAGCCAATTGGTAAAAGTATATATGCGAAGCTACGAAAGAAATATGGATATTTTAATCCTGCGGAATTTATTAAAAAATTTAAAGGCTACATGAAAAACGATGTTGATTTTTCTGCAGTTGAGGAGTCGATTTGGAACGAAGAGGCTTTTCGTAGGTGCATTTATAAAGAGGTTGACGACATTCTGAGCGAAATTAAAAAAATTGCTCAAGTTGGGATATTTTCCAAAGGTCACGACCGTTTTCAGCGAGCAAAACTTAAGACAATCGAGCATTTTTTAGAAATTAAACATATTCATATTGTTGTAGATAAATATGCAAATTTGCCGCAGATTATTAACAAATACGCAAAACATAAGTTATATTTGGTTGATGATGAACTTGAAGCTTTGCATTTTGCATCAAAGCTAAGAAGTGATGTTTTTACGATCTGGGTAAAGCGAGGAAGGTATGCGGCAGAGCAAAAACCAATACCGGGATTTACCCCAAATCTAGTAGTGACTAATTTAAGAAAAATTGTTAAAATTATAGGACGTTAATTCTTGGTTATAAGTTGTAAGTTTATGTGTGGAATATTTGGATACGTTGGAAAAAAGAATGCTTCGCAGGTTATTTTAGAGGGCTTAAAAAGGTTGGAATACAGAGGTTATGATTCTTGGGGTATTGCAGTTGCTGCTGAGGAGATTCTCGTTAATAAGAAGGTTGGAGCAATTGGCGACCTGAATAGGCTCAGTGGCCTGCCTGAAGCGCGAGTGGGTATTGGGCATACCAGATGGGCCACTCATGGAGGGATTACTCAAAATAATGCTCATCCGCATTTTTCTTCTGACGAAGGTTTTATTCTGGCCCAAAACGGTATCGTAGAAAACTATCAGTCGTTGAAGGAGATGCTCGAGAAAAAGGGCTATAACTTTACAACTCAAACAGACACTGAAGTAATCGTTAGACTGATTGAAAGCAAACTCAAATTACTCAAAAATTTAAAAGAGTCTATACGGACAGCATTCCTCGAACTTAAAGGTCGAAACACTATAATAGTATTAACTAAAGACAGTCAAATAATTGCTGTTAGAAATGGCTCGCCTCTGGTTGTAGGGATTAGCCCCGATTCTCAAGAATATTTTTTCTCATCAGATACTCTGTCATTTGCTCCGTTTGCCAGAAAGATTGTCGTTATTGATAATGGTCAGATGATCTTTTATCAAAGTGGGAGACTTGACCTTTATGATGTTAGTAAAAACAGTAAGCTTCCATATCGTTTTGAAAACATAAGCATTAAAAATAGTAAGGTAGATAAAGAAGGATACGATCACTTCATGATTAAGGAGATTCATGACACCCCTTATGTAATTAATCAATTAATAAGCCAAAGAATAGATGATTACTCAAAGTTTGCAAAAGATTTAAAACAAGCAAATAATGTTTACACAATCGGTTCTGGGACAGCGGGTATAGCCGCTGCCCAAATAGCATTTTATCTAAGAGTTTTTGCGAAAATTAGTGCTACCAATTTAATAGGAGCAGATGCGCATGAGTACTACGATTTGATTACAAAAGACGATTTGATCATAGCCCCTTCACAAAGCGGAGAAACTGCTGACGTCTTGGAGGTACTGGAGATTCTTAGAAATAAAGGAGTCAAAATAGCTTCGTACGTGAATATGTTGGGTTCTACAATGACTAGATTGTCGGATTATTCTTTTCTTACGCAAGCGGGACCGGAAATCTGCGTTATGTCGACCAAAGTCTTCACATCCCAAATTTCATGGGGGTACCTGGTATCAAAAATCGCATCAGGAAAAGGGGAGGAAGCGTTAGAGGATTTAACTATTCTTGCCCAGACTATAGAAAAATTCTTAAATACAGAAAGCAATCATCAAAATATAAAAGAAATAGCAAAAAAATTATCTCGAAAAAAAGATATTTTTCTGCTTGGCAAGTATCAAAACTTCAATATTGTCAAAGAAGGTATGGTAAAAATTATAGAAGGTTCTTATATTCACGCACACGGAATTCCATCAGGCGATCTTAAACACTACGCTATAACACTAATGGATAAAGGGGTGCCTGTTATAGTAGCTGTTTCAAATGACCAAGCTAAATTTGATGTAATGAATGCAGTTAGCCAAGTTAGGACCAGAGGAGCAGAGGTTGTAGGAATTTCTGCTGCTGAAAATGATAATTTTGATTTTTTCATTAAAGTTCCTGACACGGGAGAAACGAGCGCGATTATGAATATAATCCCCCTTCAGCTCCTGGCCTATTATATGGCAGTTGAGCTTGGTCATAATGTTGATAAGCCAAGAAATATAGCCAAAAGCGTAACTGTCAAATAATAATCCACTTTGTTTCCCCATCTCTTCTTATTATAATATATATCTGTGTATAACTTACTTATACTAAATATATATAAAAGATTGACAAAATAGGTCATTTCGTGTTAAAATATCGCTTCTTAATTAAATTATGACTTATAGTATTGGAAGCGAGCTTTTAACAGTCAAAGAAGTTTCGGCTTTTCTGAAGCTGAGCGTTCTAACGGTTTATAAATATATCAAAGAGAAAAAACTTGAAGCAATAGAGTTTGGGGGCCATTACCGCGTTGAAAAATCCGCACTTTCCTCTTTCGTCAAAAAACACAAGACAATAAATAGAGAAGTTGATGTTTATGAAAAAGATTAGCGTAATAGTGCCTGTTTATAACGAGTTGAAAAACATAGAGGAACTTATGTTTCGTTTGACTTCTTCTTTGCATAAGTCAGATATTCCTTATGAAATAATTTTTGTTGACGATCACTCTACAGATGGAACTTATGAGTATCTGAAGCAATTCACCGATAGTTCTCAAATAATTCTTCACAGAAAGATAGGAAATAGAGGAAAAGCGTATTCTCTTATAGAGGGCTTTGAAAGAGCAAGTGGGACAATTTTGGCAATGATTGATGCCGATTTGCAGTATCCACCCGAAGAAATTCCCAATATGGTGAGGGTTCTTGAAAAAAAAGATGTGGTAGTGGCAAAAAGACGAAATTACAAAGGATCAGTATTTAGAAAAATTGTCAGTAATGGATTCAGATTGTTTTTTGGAAAAATTTTGTTTGGACTTGGTCAGGATATCCAGTCAGGCTTAAAAGTTTTTAGGCGCGAAACTTTTGAATCAGTTAGATTCAATCCATCGGGGGGATGGTCTTTTGATTTGGAATTTTTACATCGCGCTAAAGAAGCCGGATTTAAAATAGCGGAGCACGAGATCAATTTTGACTATCGGAAAGAAGGCGCTTCAAAGATAGGCGTATTTAAAACTTCTTTTGAAATAGGCAAAAATGCCTTGTTTCTTCGATTCAAAAAAATTCATCCCGTCTTAATTCCTCCAATAGATGAAGCTTCGATGATTGGCGCGGGGGTGGGGCATGGGAAGAAAAAATACATTACTCATACAACGCTGTCTCATAAAGTTTCAGCTCTTCAAACTCTTAGTTTTTCTCAGAAAATAATTTTGACTCTGCTTTTAGTAGACATTGCGTTAGGTCTTATCTTTTTTACTTTGGAGGCTATCTTAGTCGCAGTTGCGATATTGAGCTTTATATATTTTATGGATGTAATATTCAATCTTTATCTGGTTTTAAGAAGTCTGCATCTGTCTTATGAAATTAACCTGGAAGAAAAAGAACTTGAAAGTCAGGTTTCCTCACATCTTCCCGTATATTCAATACTTTGTCCATTGTATAGAGAGGCAGACGTTGTGTCTCAATTTTTAGAAGCCGTTGCAAAACTTGATTGGCCCAAAGAAAAACTGGATGTGATGCTGCTTTTGGAGGAAGATGACAAAGAAACTATTGAAGTTGTTTCAAAGATGAAGCTTCCTTTTTACGTTAGATCAATTGTTGTTCCCAATTCTCATCCAAAAACCAAACCCAAGGCATGTAATTATGGTTTGGGAAAAGCCAGGGGAGAATATTTGGTTGTTTACGACGCGGAAGATATTCCTGATCCGCTTCAGCTCAAAAAAGCGTATTTTGGATTTGGAAAAGCGGGAAAAGACGTCATTTGTCTTCAGGCAAAGCTGAATTACTACAATCCGGACCATAACTTCATCACCCGTTTTTTTACTGCGGAATATTCTTTGTGGTTTGACATTACTCTTACCGGGCTTCAGTCAATTAATACAACGATTCCATTGGGCGGTACAAGTAATCACTTTAGGACTTCCGACCTTAAGAAATTGCAGGGTTGGGATCCGTTCAATGTTACTGAGGACGCGGATTTGGGTGTGAGGCTGTTTAAAAGAGGGTACAAAACAGCAATTATTAACTCAACAACTCTTGAGGAAGCAAACAGCCGTTTTGGAAATTGGCTCAGGCAGCGTTCCCGCTGGCTTAAAGGCTACATGCAGACCTATTTCGTCCATACGCGGGAGCTTTTCAAATCCGCAAAAGATTTAGGAATTCATGCGCTTATTTTCCATTTGGTAATTGGAGGAAAAATAGCTTTTATTCTCATCAATCCGATTTTGTGGGTAGCGACAATTTCGTACTTTGCGCTTTATGCTTATGTTGGCGAGGCGATCGAAGCACTATACCCGACACCTGTTTTTTACATGGCTGTAACTTCTCTTGTTTTTGGTAATTTTTTATTTTTGTATTACTACATGGTTGGTTGCGCTAAGAGGAATCAATGGCATCTTGTCAAATACGTTCTTTTAGTTCCTTTTTATTGGTTGATGATTAGTATAGCAGGAGCTATAGCATTGTATCAGCTGATATTCAGGCCTCATTATTGGGAAAAAACTGTTCATGGTTTTCATCTACAGAAGGCCAAGACCAGCCTGGCTGAAATTACCGTTGCCACACTTGAGAGGGAACAGCAAATACTGCCTATCCCAGTCTATAGAAGGTTTGCTAATCTTATTCTTTCAAAGAAAGCTTATATAGGCGGAGCGTCTTTGATAGTTGCTTCCGTTGTTGCGAATTTTTTGAATTTTGCTTTCAACGCCTACCTGGGGCGCGTTCTTGATCTTGCCAATTTTGGACTGGTGAGTCTTGTTTCGTCATTTCTTTACTTTACACAAATTCCGTATTCGGCTATTGGATCAACAGTCAACTACAGGAGCGGATTTCTAGAAGGCCGTTTTGGAACCCAAGATGCTCAAGCATTTTGGGCGTGGGTTAGAAAAAGATCTTTGTATATTTCGATTGTATTTTTGGGAGCCTGGATTGCTGCCGCGCCGTTTTTGATGAATTATTTTCTTGCTAACAGCATGCTTCCATTCCTTATGTTTGCTCCTGTTTGGGTTTTTGGGATGATTGCCGCTGTTGACAGAGGATATATTGCGGGAAAACTTTTATTTGGATATTTGGCGGTTGTGTCTCTTGTTGAGCCGATAACAAAGCTTTTGGTAGTCTATATTTTTGAGGAAACACAACTTTTGGTATTTGCTTATACCGCGATTCCGATTGCTATTTTTATTTCTTTTCTTTCAAGCGCAATTCTTGCCAATGTCGGAAAGAGCCGATTAAAGAAGGAGATAATGGAGGCTCACGTATTGTTTCCCAAAAAATTTTTTGTCGCCTCTTTGCTTTCAGGGCTTTCAACCATTACATTCTTAAGCCTTGATATTATTTTGGCAAAGCACTATTTATCTCCCGAGGATGCCGGGCGTTATGCGCTTGTCTCTTTGGTTGGAAAGATGGTCTATTTCTTAGGCAGCCTTGCATCGCAGTTTGTCATGCCACTTGTTTCTTTCAACGAAGGGGCGATGAAAAACTCGGGAAAAACTTTCTTTAAGATTTTAGGTTCAACCTATTTCCTGACATTTATTGGATTTGTTGCCTTTGGAGTGCTCGGTTTTGTGACAGTTCCAATACTTTTTGGAGAAAAGGCAAATTCTATTGTTTCTTATCTTCCTTTATTTACCTTTGCTTTCGTGCTCTTTTCACTCTCCAGAGTATTTGTCAGCTACTATCAGGCTAAAAAAGTCTATACTTTTTCAGTTATCACCTTTTTACTGGCAATCGTTCAGATATCGTTAATATCTTTGGATCATCGAAACATTCAATCGTTGGTTAACGCAATGGCAATAACGGGAATGCTAAACTTGTCGTTTGTTATACTCCTTCACGTTTTTGTAGCCCAGGTTAGAGTATTTGAAAATTTTGCCAACGATTTGCTAAGTCTTGTTTTTGAGAAAGCAGAAAGGCAGAGGATCGGGGAAAACAGATTAAGAATTCTTATATTTAACTGGAGAGATACCCGTCATATCTGGGCCGGAGGAGCTGAGGGCTATATTCATGAACTCTCGAAAAGATGGGTAAAAGAGGGCAATCGTGTGACTATTTTTTGCGGCAACGATGCCCACAGTCCCAGAAATCAAGTCATAGACGGTATACAGATTGTGCGGCGGGGAGGACAATATATGGTTTACTTCTGGGCGTTTTTGTACTATATGCTTAGATTCAGAGGAAAATATGATGTAATTATAGATTCGGAGAACGGAATACCCTTCTTCACCCCTCTTTACGCAAAAATTCCGGTCTTCTTGCTTATTCACCACGTGCATCAGGAAGTTTTTAGGAAACATTTAGTTTTTCCATTGTCGTTTATAGCCAGATTTATGGAAGCGCGACTTATGCCTTTGGTCTATAAAAACAACACCATAATTACGGTATCAGAATCCTCAAAAAAAGAAATAGAAAATTTGGGACTTGCAAAATCCGGGAATATTGAAGTGTTGCATCCTGGAATAGAAGATTCTAAGTTCTATAAATCTCAAAAAACTAATTATCCATCTTTTCTTTATTTGGGCAGACTCAAGCCGTATAAAAATATTGACATTGCAATTCGGGCGTTTGCAGAAGTTGTGAGAAATCAGCCCTCCGCTGAGCTTTCTATCGTTGGAGAGGGAGAAATGATGGACAGGTTGGCTGGGCTGGCCGCAAGACTAAAAGTGGCTGACAAAGTTATATTTTATGGAAAAATTTCAGACTCTGACAAGGCGCTGCTTCTATCACAGGCTTGGGTTGTTCTTCAGCCGTCTCTTCTTGAGGGATGGGGAATTACGGTTATTGAGGCGAATGCTTCAGGAACGCCGGTTATAGCCTCCAATGTCTCGGGGCTTCGCGATTCTATAGTCAACAATCAGACAGGAGTGTTAGTTCCACCAAGAAACATCGAGGCGTTTGCTGGCGCGATGAGGGATTTTATAATGTCCAAAAAATATAGAGAAGAAATGTCAAAAGGGGCTTATTTATGGTCCAAAAATTTCAGCTGGGATAAAAGCGCCGGGAATTTTTACCACATCTTGGAAAATGGATTGAGAAAGAGTTATCTTTATAATGCAATCGGCAAAATTGCGTTTGTTAAAAAATCAACAAAATAAATATGAAAAAATTAATTAAAGCCGTAAGGTACTCAAAACACTTATTCTTTTCGAGATTTCATCATATGGGATCCATGGTTTCTTTTGAAAGGAATATAAAAGTTGAAAATTCCAAATTGATTCATTTGGGCGATAAAGTCAATATAGACGAAGATTGTTCTCTTGCTGTATTTGAGCGCTACCGGAACGATTCATTTTCTCATGACAAGCCTGTAATTCAAATTGGAGACAACGTGGGATTGGGCAAAGGTACAATAGTTTATGCTATCAAAGGAGTTAATATAAAAAAAGACGTAATGATAGGACCGTATTGCTTTATCGGAGATTACGATCATCAGTATTTGGAAGTTAACAAGCCGATTGTAAATCAGCCTCTGACAAATGCGGATCCGATTATAATAGATGAGGGTTCGTGGGTTGGCGCGCATGTAACAATATCATCAGGAGTTAGGATTGGGAAAAACTCAGTAATCGGTGCCAACAGCGTGGTTACAAAAGATATTCCGGATTACTCCGTGGCAGTCGGAGTACCTGCAAGAGTGATTAAAAAATACGACCACAGATCTAGAACATGGAAAAGAACTAGGAATTAATTATATGAAAACAATAAAAAAAGTTTTATTTATTTATACAAAAAGATTTATTCTTAGTACTATATATTCACTGTCAAGAATAATTGGAATAGATAATAACGCGGTAAGTGTTATTTGCTACCATGGTATTGAGGAGGCTGGAAATTTTTATTCGGTAACCACTAATGATTTTGAGAAGCAGATCCAGAAACTGTTAAAAACTTCTAGATTCATTAGCGCTGATCAGGCGCTTATGGCTTTTGAAGGAAAAAAGACTGAAGGATCTTCGATTGTTTTGACAATCGATGACGGTTACGCAAGCGTTATGGATATTTTGCCGTTGACAAGAAAACACAGTATTCCGGTACTTTTGTTTGTTCTTTCGAATCCAAAAAATGCAAACAGAAAAGAATTAGACCATAGAGGCAAGCTTTTGAGTTGGGATCAAATAAAATATCTTCATTCGCAGGGGGTTTCTATCGGGTGTCATAGCGCGACCCACGCAAATTTCAATAAATTAAGTAGAATTGAATTAGAACAAGAAATTGTAGACTCGAAAAAAATTTTGGAAAAGCGTCTTGGTTTTCCAATCAAGTTTTTTGCTTATCCAAAAGGAATTTACAACAAGTCCGCAATTGAACTGGTGAAGAAAGCCGGTTATGAAGCTGCTTTTTCAGTTGACTTGGGATCTTTGAGTAAAGAATTTGGACGATTTTCGATTCCCCGTACTGTAATAAACAAAACTCATTCATTATCTGAGTTTCCATCTCTTTATTCATCAACTACCCATTTTTTACGAAAAATTTTAAATAACTTTGACATTTGGAAAGTATTTATTTCAGAAAAAGTTTAGATATATGAAAAAATATAAAAATACATTAACAATTGGTATCCCGGCATACAACGAGGTAAAAAATATCGGCTCACTTCTTAGGAGCGTCGAGTCTCAAACAATTTCCTCTGCGAAAATCGAAAGGGTGATTGTTTATTCAGACGCAAGTACCGACGGTACATTGGAAGTTGTGAATAAAACAAAAATAGCTAATCTTGAAATAATTTCGGGAAAAAAACGCATGGGGAAATCATATGCCATGAACGAAATTATAGGGAAGACAAAATCGGATATTTTAGTACTTCTTGATGCGGACATTTTAATTAGAGATCAACATATGATTGAGAAATTAATAGAACCAATCTTAAAACAAGACGCGGACCTAGCTTCCGCGAGAGTAAAAGAGTATTGGGCCAAAAGTAAATTTGAAGAAATTCTTAAAATAAGCATGAATTTGAAGAAAGAAATTTTTGAGTCAATCAATAGCGGCAACAATATTTATACATGTCATGGAAGAGCAAGAGCAATGTCAAAAAGATTATATAAATCTATTAGGTTTAAAAAGAACGTGGTCGCCGAGGATGCGTATGCGTATCTTTATACTGTTTATAACCATTTCAAATATGTGTTTTCTCGGAAAGCAAATGTTCATTACCGTTTGCCGGGAACTTTTAAAGATCATCAAAAACAAAGCGTTAGGTTTATTCAGTCTTATAAACAGCTTGTCGGTGAATTTGGAAAAAGTTTTATTTCAAAAGAAACAAATCTTCCAAAACACATAGCTATCCCTTATGTTTTCAAATACTTTTTAAGATACCCATTTACATTGACATTGTACCTTGGAGTTCTAATATTTATGAAAATTAGATCTGTTTTTGTCAACGAAATGAGGGGCACATGGGTTATCGCGGAAAGCACAAAGGAAGGATTTAGAAAATAATATGAAGATTTGTTATTTTGGAACTTACGACAAGACTTATACATCCAACAAAATGATTCTCCAGGGGTTGGCGGAGAATAATATTCCTATTGTTGAAATTAATGCCCATATAAAAGTAACCAAGCTTACAACCAAAGATGAGATGTCTTGGTTTCAAATTGCGAGTAGAATTTTAAGAAAATACAAAATTTTTACAGAAATTATAAAAAACTTTTCTATATTTAAAAAAACAGATGTAATATACGTTGGCTACCCAGGACATGTAGATGTATTTTTAGCTTACATATTGGCAAAGATATTCGGAAAAAAGCTCGTGTTTAACCCTCTGCTTATAGTTTATATTGGTTTTACCTTCGAACAAGGGATACTTAAAAAAGGTTCAATGCTAGGAAAAACAATCAAATTGGCAGAGTCTATTGTCTATAAAATGTGCGATTTGGTTTTTGCCGACACACCATATCAGAAAGAATTTTTGATGAAAGATTTTGGAATACCAGAGAAAAAACTTCGGGTGCTTCCAATTGGCGCGGATAACAAGGGATATGCCTATTCGCCTTATAAAAATATGGATAAAAAAATTAACGTTGTTTATTACGGACTATACAGCCCTATTCATGGGGTTGAATATATTATTGAAGCGGCAAGAATACTAAGGGAGGATAAAGATATTAATTTTACTTTTATTGGAAACGGTAATACCTTTGAGGCAAATTACAAGAGAGCAAAGGATTTAAAACTTCCAAATGTAGTTTTTTACCATAATACTCCGGAAAACGAGCATTTGAAAATTATGCAGACCGCGGATATATTCTTAGGTTTTTTACAAAAACACCCGACAGTTGACAGAGTGATTCCAAACAAAGTTTATCAAGGTTTGGCTCTTGGCAGGGTTGTTTTGACAGCTGATTCTCCAGTGGCAAGAAGCATATTTACACACAAAAAAAACATGTATTTGGTAAAACCTGCAGATCCGAAAGAATTGGTAAAATCAATAATTGAGCTAAAAGATAGTCCGAAGCTCAGAAGTGAAATAGCGATGAATGGATACAAATTGTACCAGGAAAAATTTAATCCAAAAGCAGTCGGAAAACAATTAGTATCTTATATAAAGGAGATTTTATAAATATGAAAAATAAAAAACTCACCGTTTCCGTTGGAACATCGGCCTATAACGAAGAGCAGAATATTGCAAACATGCTTAGATCAGTTATTTCACAGAAAGAGAAAACAATCAAAATCGCGGAAATTATCGTTATTTCCGACGGAAGCAAGGATAATACGGTCGCTCTTGCAAAAAGCGTGAAAGACAATCGGATAAAAATTATCGATGACGGGAGGCGAATGGGCAAAGCGGCAAGAGTTGGAGAGCTTCTAAAAAGGTTCAGCGGAGATGTTTTGGTTGTTCTCGATTCCGACATGATTATGAAAGGCAAAAAAACAATTGAAAACATGGTAAAAAAGTTTATTGAAGACAGGAAAACTGCCTTGGTCTGCGGAAACGCACAGCCAATTCCTGCCCGAAGTTTTCTGGAGTCTGCCATAAATAACTATATTTACGCGAGAAATTATTTTTATAAACAATTCAATTTTGGAAATACTGCATACAGCGCCCACGGTTTTCTTGCCTATTCAAAAGCGTTTGCCCAGACTCTAACTATTCCTAGTGGAGTTCTCAATGATGATGCTTATAGTTATTTTATGTGCATGTCTAAAGGATACAAACACTATTTTGCAAAAAATGCAGTTGTTATGTATAGGTCTCCAAGTTCTATAAAAGATCATATTCATCAGTCTATTCGCCACCTTGCCGGTGGAGATCAACTCTGTGAATATTTTGGAAAAGAAGTAGTAGATATGGGATTTTATGTCCCTAAAGAAATAAACTTAAGACTCCTTATTTATCAGTCGGTAAAAAATCCGCTTGGATACGCGTTTGTAAAACTGCTTAATTTTTACTGCAAATTGAGAAGCAAAGCTCTATATAGAAAACTCGATATTAGATGGGCGACGATAAAATCGTCAAAAATGTCGATATTATGAGCACATTAAAAAAACCAACAATTTTAAACATTTCTATAGGTATGATAATTTATATTTTCAAAAGTCAAGTTTGGAAGTGGAAGATTGATGTTCCAGAGAAGATAGGAAAATACAAATTGGCAAGAGAGGTAAAAAAGGAAAATCCGTATATGTATTATGGGATTGGAGTATATAAGTATAATAAAAAAGATTTTTTTATAAAAACCTGGACAGGAAGATTAAAGGATTACAGGTATTATGATTTGGTTAATGAATATATTTTAAATAAATTACTGCATAGAATGCTTGTTGATCGAAAAATATATATACCAGAAATTATTGCCTGTAAAAAAACAAATAGCTCTCTATCAATAGTGTACGAATTTGTCAAAGGTAAGTCTTTAACTAATTATCCTGTTGGTAATCAAGCTGAGATAATCTCTAAAATATTGAATGCATATATAGATATATCAAGCTCATTGACAAAAAAGGAGGCAACAAAATTTCCCAAAAGAGATATGTTTTATTACATATTCTTTTTTCCATTTATCGTCATTCTTACTATAGCATCAAACATAAAAAGTGCTCGAATAATTTTAAAAAGCTATACCGATTTTTTAATATCTATAAAAAAAGTAAGTTTTAAAAAATTACATATCGCGCATCGAGACATGTGTCTGGACAACATTATAGTAAAAGGATCAAAGATATATCTGCTTGATTATGGAAGAACGGTTTTAACTCTTCCCGGTTATGACATTACTTTTATAAATATCAGGTTAAAAAAAAGTTTATCAAAATTGATTACAAATGAGTTTAAAAACATGTCAGATAAATTCTTAACAAATTATATTCTGATTCATCTTAGTATGTCATTCGGAAGACCAAAGGGACATAGAAATATTTATTTACAAACCCTTTATGAAAAATATACATAATAATAAAAAGATAAGTGTTTCTGTTGGTATTGCTGCCTATAATTCTGAAAGAAACATTGCTCATATATTAACATCATTGCTTAAGCAAAAAACAGATAACTATGATTTTGAAAAAATAGTTATTCACTCAGATGCAAGCACTGATAGGACTGTAGATATTGTCAAAAAATTTGACAGTCAAAAAATAAAGATTATTAATAACAAAAACAGGAAAGGTTTCGCAGGATCCGTCAAGAAATTATTAGAAACAATTCAATCTGACATCATAGTTTTACTGAATGATGATATTGAAATCCGGGATGTGAGGTTAATTAGTAAATTAATAAACCCTTTTTTATATGAAAAAAATCTAGGTTTGGTTTGCGGAAACCCCCAACCGCTACCCCCGACAAATTTTATCGAACGTGCTGCGGTAGCAAGTTCTTATACTCATGACAGGATGAGAAAATACATAAAGAATGGAAATAGTAAATACTCCTCTGACGGCAAGATTATGGTCTTGAGTAGAGAATTGGTGAAGAAAATAAACTTTCCCACGGAGCTTAACGAGATGGGAAATGCAGACACATTTATATATTTGTCATGTATTGATAGTGGATTTAAATTCAGGTTTTTAGAAAATGCAGTTGTATTCTGTCGGATGCCCCAAAATATAAAGGATTTATCTAGGTGGCAAATTAGAAATAACTCAAACAGATTTATATTAAGAAAACGATTTAAAACATTAGTAGACAAGGAATATGCTAAGCCACCTTTGCTATTTTGGACTTGTATGATACCCGAAGTTTTCAAAAATCCAGCTGGATGCATATTTATTTTCTTCTTTAGTTTGTATGTAATCTATCAAGGAAAAAGATATGCGAAAAATTTTAATCCTACTTGGGATTTAATTGAAACGTCAAAAAGAATAAGCAAATATGACTAAATTAAAAGCAAATTATAAGAAGCAGGTGGATCCAGCTCACTACAATTTCAAAAGTTACGTGAATCTAGAGAGATGGATATCTTATCATGTTCAAGTTTGGGAAACTATTAGAATTTCTAAATTGTTAAAAAAGAAATCCATGAAGATTTTCTTGATAGGTTTAGGGGATGGGATAGTTAGTGATGTGTTAAAAAAAATTGGGACGAAGGTGATAACTATGGATATTGATTCTAATCTAAAACCAGATTATATTTGTGCTTTGCCTAAAATTGATATTCCACGCAAAGAGAAATTTGATTGTGTTATTTGTTGTGAGGTTCTAGAACATGTTAAGTATACCGATATGGAAAAAAGCCTAAAGAATATATCGAAAGTTTCAAAATATGCTATCATTTCTGTGCCTCATGTAAGCCTATCTTTGTCTTTATCGTTAAAATTTGTTTACTTTAAGGCACTTAAATACCTCTTTTCAGTAGATTTGGGTTTTCGTGAACACAAATTTAAAGGACAGCATTTTTGGGAGATAGGATACAAGGGTTATAGTTATGATCGGTTTAAAAAATCACTTCGTAAATCAAGACTCGAGTTGCTTGAAGATTTTAGGGTAAAAGATCACCCTTGGCACCATTTTTTTATTTTAAAAAGTAAAGGAAAATATGAATAAAAAAATAGACGTAACAGTAGCGGTATCTGCTTATAACGAAGAGAAGAATATAAAGGCATTTCTTCGTTCTGTTTTGATGCAAAAAGAAGAAGGGTTTAAATTGAATAAGATCCTTGTGGTCTCTGATGGATCAACAGACGACACTGTAAAAAAGGCCAGATCAATTAAATCTTCAAAACTTAGAGTTATTGATTTTAAAAAAAGAATTGGAAAATCATCCCGATTAAATCAAATATACAAATCTTTGGAAACTGATATTTTAGTCCAATCGGACGCAGATGTAGTATTTGCTCATGAATTTGTAATTCGCGACTTGATTAATCCTCTGATTAAAAACAAAAAGATCGGAATGTGCGGAGGTAATCCAACTCCAATAAAAGGTAAAACTTTTATCGAGAAGGCAGTAAATTGCACCACTGATGCATATCTTGAGTTTAGAGAAAAAATTAGAGGAGGAAATAACGTATTTTCTGCGGACGGAAGGATTTTGTCCTATAAAAAAGAACTGGTAAAGAAAATTACTATTCCCTCAGATATGATAGCAAATGATATGTTTACCTATTTTTCTTGTTTGGATTTAGGGTATCAATATGTGTTTGTTAAAACTGCTATAGTTAATTATAGATCTCCTAAGACATTAAAGGATCATATAAGGCAAAATACAAGATTTAGAGCTTCACCGATCAGAATGAAAAAGTATTTTCCAGGAAATCTTGTTGAAAAAGAAGTTTTTGTTCCAATGAGTTTGTTTTTATCATCGATGTTAAAACAGTTTATCAGGCATCCTATTTTGACTTTGTCAATTTTTATTATAAATAAATATTGTGCTTGGAGGGCAGCGATTGTTGAAAAGAGGCTTACAGCCAAATGGGATATGGCAAATACTACTAAATCATTTGACTAAAATTATGAAAAAGAATATATTTACATTAATTATTTTTATCATCTCAATAATTCTCTTGGGGTTTGTGGTGAAAGGAGATATTGGGACTCCGATTTATTACCAGAATGAAAAAGACAGTAGAGTAGGGGGGCCTTTTGAGTCTACCAATACCAATTCACGGTATTCATTGGTTGAGGCGATTGTTGAAAATAAATCGTTCTTTTTTACCGACGAGCAGGCAAAATTTTCCGCGCCCGATATAGTTCTTCACAACAGCAATTACTTTTCAATTTTTACACCCGGAGTCTCTTTTGTCGCCATACCGTTTTATATGCTTGGAAAAATATTTGATTTGCCCCAACTTTTTACGTTCTTCTCAACTCTTATTTTCGCGATTTTAAATATATATTTAGTTTTTAAGATAGGACAAAAACTTGGCGCCGGCAGGTACACGGCTATTATCGGAGGGCTTGTATTTATATTTGCGACAAATGCCCTTTCGTATTCTCTGACTCTTACCCAGCATCATGCAAGCACCACTCTAATTCTATTATCGGTTCTAAATGCGCTTTCTCAAAGAACATGGCTTAACAATCTGATGCTTGGGATTATATTTTCCGCAGCAATTCTTATGGATATTCCAAACGCGTTTATGATGCTGCCTGTTTTGATATACGTTGTCTTTAGGCATTTTAAGCTTGAGGATTTGGGTAAAAAGATAAAAATTGCGTTTGACGTGAGCAGTATGTTTATCTTGATTGGCATAATTCCTCTGATATTTTTGTTCGGCTGGTATAACTATTCATTGACCGGATCATACACCACTCTTGGTCAGATGATCGGTAGAACTGATTATGTAGAGGGAGGAAGATTTCAGCCACAGGAGAAAGTTGAGGAACCAGAAAGCCCGTATGATCGAAAGCATGTCTTTGACCCTAGAAGCCAGATGAACGGACTATATATACTTATCATAAGCAACGAGAGGGGAATTCTTTTTTATAGCCCTATTGTTGCTGTCGGATTGTTGGGTCTTTGGATTGCATCAAAAAAAAGAGAAACTTTATATGCCGTAATTCTTACATCCTCAGTTGCCATGATGTGTGTTGTTGTTTATTCAATGTTTGGAGATCCATGGGGAGGTTGGTCATACGGACCTAGGTATCTGATCCCTGCGGCAGCGCTGTTTTGCGGGGCAATTGGAGTAGCAATTGAAAAGTTAAACAAAAACCCCGTCTTTGTTTTTGTATTTGCTTCGCTTTTAATCTATAGCGTTTGGGTAAGTTCATTGGGGGCAATGACTACAAACTCTATTCCACCCAGAGTTGAAGCAATTAATCTTTCTAGTCCTATTCCTTATACATACCAGTACAATTTGAATTTTCTAGAAGATCAAAAATCAAGCTCGCTTATTTTTAATATTTTTTTCTATAAATATATCTCCCTTGGAGGATTTCTTATCGCATATATTTCTGCAATATCTATTTTGATTTCAGTGATATATGTTATGACATTGAGGAGCGAAAGAGATTAAAAATTATGAAATTCTCAAATTATATTTCTATAAGTTTAAATAAAATTACAGTTGAGAAAGCAAGCTACTTTTTGAACAAAAATGTCTTATATATAATTTTTGGCCTGCTTGTCTTTGTATCCGCATTTTATTTTTTGTTTTACTACTTCAACGGATTGGGCTTGGCGTACAATGACGCGAGGTCGCATTTGGATATTGGAAGGCGCGTTGTAGAGGGTTTGAAGCCCGGACTGGCACAGTTAGGATCCGTCTGGCTGCCTCTTCCCCATATTCTTATGGTCCCCAGCATTTGGAATGATTTTATGTGGCACAGTGGGCTTGCCGGAGCGCTTCAATCCATGATCGCTTTTGTAGCGACAGGGTTAATCATATATCTATTTTTGAGTAAAATCGGTGTTGGTTACTTAGGGAGGATTATTGGGGTATTGGTTTTTACCCTTAATCTGAACATATTATATCTTCAGTCAACCGCGATGACTGAGCTTTTGCTTCTTGCCACAATGCTTGCCGGAGCATATGAATTAATGCTCTGGTTTAGGGATGATAAGATGCTAAGCCTTATCAAATCTGCTTTTTGGATAATGCTCTCAACTCTTATTCGATACGACGGATGGTTCTTGCTTTTTGTAGCAGGGCTTCTAATTTTTCTAAAGACTCTTAAAAGCAGAGGTTATAAGACAGCTGAGGGAACGTTTGTATTTTTCGCGACTCTTGGGGGATTCGGGATAGTACTTTGGGTTTTATGGAACCAGCTTATTTTTAAAGATGCTTTGTATTTTATTTTTGGTCCTTATTCTGCCCGCGCGCAGCAGATTCAGCTGGAGGAAGCTGGAGTTTTGGCAACCAAAGGAGACATACTTTTGTCTCTAAAAATTTATTTTTACGCTCTGATGTATAATTCATACGCGTTCAATGTGGTTTTGGGCGTTATCGGAGCTGTAATATTTTGGTTTGACAGGAATATTAAAAACGGAATAAAAATAGCCTCGCTCGCGCTTTTTGCTCCATTTGTATTTAACATCTTGGCTCTCTATCTTGGGCACTCAGTATTATTTATCCAGGGTTTGTCAGGCAATACATGGTTTAACGCCCGCTATGGAATAATGATGATGCCCGCGCTTGCTATTTTTACAGGATATCTGGTGCATAAGCTTGTTGCATTCCGTTTGCCATTGATTGGAATATTTTTGTTTGGCATATTTTTTGCTTTCGCAAACACCGACGCTGTTACAATTGATGATGCACGGGTTGGATCATCTCAGAAAAATGTTACCGAGGTAAGCGGATGGCTTAATCAAAACGCGAAAGATGAAAAAGGATTTATTTTGATTTCAGCCGCATCCCATGACGCGATCATTTTCTCATCTGGACTTGCGATGAAAAGATTTATTCATGAGGGGACGGGGGCTTACTGGGAGTCGGCAACAGTATTTCCGGATCGTTGGGCGAGGTGGATCGTAATGCGCACACATGATATGAATGACTTGACTTTCAGGCTGGTGTCGCAGACAGAGGCTTATAAAAGCGGTTATTACGTTCTGGTTGACAGTTATCCGTTCGCTGATATTTACCAGCTCAAGGATGAGCATTTGGGAGATTTAAACACCGAACCAATATTGCTAAATTCAAAACTATAGGGTATAATAAACATATATAATTATGTACGATACAATCTTGAAACAGCTTGAAAGAAGACAGAAGCCTCTTGATGTAATTTTGGTGGGTATGGGGTTTATGGGGTTTGGTTTTCTTTCTTATACCAAATCTATTCGGGGTATTCGTGTGCCGTTGGTAATCTCACGAAGAGTGAATGATACATCAAAACTTCTTCAAAAGCAGGGGTTTAACGTGGCGATTGAAAACAACTTAGGAAAAATCAAAAATTATGCCGACAAAGGCTGTGTTTGTGTATCAGACGACTTGAGTCTTATTAGAAAGTTTGAGAATGCTATTGTGTTTGAGGCCACAGGATCTGTTTCGTATGGCGCAGAAGTAGCGGTCGAGACTATAAAAGCCGGCAAGCATCTGGTGACGATGAATCCCGAACTTCAAGCAACAATAGGAACCAAACTCAAGGAATTGGCTGATGCAAAAAACGTGATTATAACGGATGTTGTAGGGGATCAGCCCGGCAGCATAGCCAATCTTATTGCCAAAGCAAGGCTTATGGGGTTTAAGGTAAGAATGGCCGGAAACATGAAAAGATATCTTGATGTCCACGCGACCCAGGAAAAAATGGCTCCATGGGCCAAGGACAAGGGTCTTGCTGTAAGACAGACGACTTCTTTTACAGATGGAACAAAGCAATCAATAGAAATGAATCTTGTGGGAAACTATTTCGGCATGGGTGTTCTTAGGCGAGGAATGGTGGGTCCAGAGGTGTCAGACGTCAAAGAAGTGCTTGAGAAATTCGACTGGAATAAAATACCTCAGAATGGAGTTGTTGATTATGTAATTGGGAAAAAGCTTTTTCCCGGGGTATTTTTGGTTGCAGAGCACAAAGATCCGAATCAAAAGAAATACCTAAGATATTTGGGTTTGGGTGATGGTCCCAGATACGTTCTGTTCGAACCTTACCATCTCTGTCATTTGGAAGTGATTCAGACTATAGCTAAAGTAGCGTTATTTGGAGAAGAAACAATCAACAACAGCATTAGTCCTATTGCCAAAACTATTGCTATTGCCAAGAAGAATCTCTTGAAAGGTCAAAAGCTTGATGGAATCGGCGGAGATTGTGTTTATGGAATGATAGATAATATCGAAGACGCGAAAGATCTTCTTCCTGTTGGATTATCGCATGATGTTATTGTCAAGAGTGATCTAAAGAAAGATGCTCCGATTAAAATTTCCGATGTAATTCTTCCTCTGAATGGCGCTACACTTTTGTCTGGTCTTGCTAAATCCCATAAAAGGTCTTCTTTTCTTGGATTTTTATTTAGAGGTGCATGAAACTTCCATTTTTCTTTCTAGCCGACACCTGGTGGTTTGGGGCAACTTCAAGAATGCCTTTTTCTGTTTTTAAACTGCTTGTGAAGAAAAGGGTAAAACAGGGATTCTCAGCTGTTCAGATAGTCATTGGTATTCCGCCGGAGACAGAAGTTCGCGGTTTTGCTTTTAGAAAGGATTGGAGTTTGGATAAAAAATACTTCGAAGAAGCTGACAAAAAAATAAAATATCTGGTAGACAATGGTCTCGCGCCTGTGATATATGGGGGCTGGGGACATCATATAGATGTTTTGGGTGTTGAGAAAATAAAAAGTTTGTGGCGTGAAATTGTTGCGAGATACTCATCCTATCCGGTTATTTGGTGTTTGGCAGGGGAGATAGATATGCCTAATTCTCATCCTGTCATCCTGAGTACATTCGGCAAGCTCAGTACAGGCGCAGTGAAGGATCTCATGAGATTCTTCTCCTTCGGCAGGGCTCAGGATCAGAATGACAATTTAAGAAGTCGAATCAAAAAATGGAAAGAAGTTGGAGATTATATCCACAAGATCGATCCCTACAAAAGGCAAATTACGGCACATGTTCATAGAAGAACGACCGCGCTGGATCTTTTGGGAGGCAGGAAGTGGCTGTCTATCAATTCTATTCAGTCCGGGCACTCCAAAGATTCTGTAGCTTTTATGGTCAATTCAATTATTAATAACGACAATTCAAAAATGCCGATTATTAATATGGAGCCCTGGTACGAGGGGATTTTGGGAAATTTTGGCGAATACGAGCAGAGGTATGCTTTTTGGGTTTGTTTGTTGTCGGGGGCTAAAGGACACAGTTATGGAGCACACGGCATCTGGCAGATGTCAAAAAAAGGAGAAAATTTTATGGGGCATTGGGGAGATTCTTATTGGAAGAAATCTCTGAAGTTTAGAGGAGCAGAACAGCTGGGGCAATCCAAGAAGTTTTTGGAAAAATACGAATGGCGGAAGCTCACGGCTTGTTTTGAAAACATAAATCCTCACTGGACAGAAGGTAACTTTTATTATCCATTCGCAGCCAAAATAGAAGATAAGCATATTTTTATTTATGTACCAAAAGTTGGGGGTATTGGGGAGATTGGGGTGAAGGATCTTAAAAATACTACTTATAATGTTTCATTAATTTCTCCAGAATCACTAAAGACTATAAAAAGCTTTAAAATCAAGGGCAAAAACTGTATAATACCATTAGCAAAAACTCGAAACCTTGACCTGCTGCTTTTAGTTTCCAAACAATGAGCAAATATTTTTTTATACTAGGACTTTTAATTTTGTTTGTTACTTTTTTTGTTTTTCCTCCCAAACAGGCGGAAATTATAAGCCAGAAAGAAAAAAAGCACTCTTGGGAGGTGACTTCTATTGACACGATGAAGTATTCAAGAGACGTGGCCCGGGAGAAGTTGGGGGATCTGTCTTTTGACAGAGTAATTGAGGAGCAGATAAAGAATATTGCTGGTACCGGAGCGACTCACGTGGCAATCGGTACGCCGTATGACGCGGAATTTCTTCCATTTCTAAAACGTTGGGTAAGTTTTGCCAGAAAATATGAGCTGAAAGTATGGTTTCGCGGTAACTGGTCCGGCTGGGAAAGATGGTTTGGTTATGAGCGTATGGACAGAAAAGCGCATATAGAGCTGACTGAGAAATTTATTCTTGAAAACGCAGATTTATTTGTGGATGGTGATATTTTTTCATCCTGCAGTGAATGCGAAAACGGTGGGCCTGGCGATCCAAGGCACAACGGGGACGCGAAAGGACATAGGGAGTTTTTGATTGAAGAGTACAATGCGACAAAGAACGCTTTTGAAAAAATAGGTAAAAAAGTTGTTTCAAATTACTACTCGATGAACGGCGATGTCGCCAGTCTTATAATGGACAAAGAGACAACAAAAGCCTTGGGCGGAATAGTTGCGATAGATCATTATGTAGGAACTCCTGAGAAGTTAATCAGCGACATTAAATCATTCTCAGACAAAAGCGGGGGAAAAGTAGTCCTTGGTGAATTTGGCGCGCCTATTCCTGATATTCACGGAGATATGAGTGAAGAAGAACAAAGAGACTGGATAGAAAACCTGCTTAAGAATTTGTTTGAAATGGAAGAAGTGGTTGGACTAAATTATTGGACAAACACAGGATCATCAACAGAGCTTTGGGATAGCAGAGGAAACAAAAGAGCGGTTGCGGAAGTTTTAGAAAAATACTACAAAGAAAACCTACAACGACAATAATCCTGTAATACTAAAAAGCTTGACTTTTTCCCTCCAATATGATATCCTATAGCCTATTACTTAAGGTCTTATTTATATGTTAAGAAAAAGCGCTAAATTTGTTACAATTTTTTCTCTTCTTATCCTTTTGATCGCAAAGGTTAATATGTCTGATGTGTATGCTTTGAGTGTCCCCGAATTTCCTTCGTGTACAAATCCCACTGGTACTAATCTTAGAGTTCAGTACGATGACGGCGTTCATGGTTTGGTAGGAAGCACTGCCGAGTATAGAGGGAAAGACAGCGTTTATAATATAAATGGTAACTCCGACCAAATTTTGCAGTGTCTTTGTACCGACAAAGGTGAAGGAATTCAGACAAATTGGTGGAAAGTATCAAGCTTGAATAATTCTGAAATTCAAACCCTTAGAGATCAAGGATGGCACTATATCGCAAGCGGCGCTCTTTGGGGTCTTGATAGCGCTCCTTATATGGCATACAACAGCAGATATACCTGTAATGGCGAAGTGCAAGGAGTCGGCGGGCCGGAGGTACTGGGTTTGGCCGCGACAGGAGATAAAATTCAGCTTTACAGTATGATTGGAATTATAACAGGCGTTTCATTTTTACTCCTTGGTTTTCTGATGCTGCGGGCAAAAAAATAAACTAAAAGTCCTTGACTGAAATTGTCTTTTGTGATAAGCCTAAAGTAGAGGCTTTTTTGATGCTCGAGTTACTGCCCGCAAAATACCAGCATTTTTCTCCGCTATTTTTAAGAATAGGTCTTGCTTTTGTATTTTTATTTTTCGGGATTCAAAAACTGACCAATCCGGGACAAGCTACTTCGGAAACTCAGCTGATAACAGGTTTTGAATTGGCAGATGCTGCGGCCGTCAACTTTTATTTGGGTTTGACAGAGATTGTTATCGCCGCATCTTTTGTGCTTGGGTTCAAGGTAAGGCTTTTTGCTTTTCTGTCTTTTTTTCTGGTTGTAACTTTCTTCATCTCGTTTCTTTCAAAATATGGGGTTTCTCTCAATCCTGACTTGTATCGAGATATAGGACTGATTGGTGCATCCGGCGCGCTTTTCTTACTGGGGTCTGGTCCAATAAGCATTGAGAAATTTTTCGCCAAACAAGAAACATCCATGAATAAATACCTGGGTTTGGTTTTGTTTGGAGTTGTCCTTTTGACAACAGGATTTGTATATCAGCAGTATTACAGACCGCAAAACATCGGAGGCTTTGAATCCACAGGAGAAGTAGTCGAGATACATATGAAGATATTGCAGGATCAATGGAAATGGGAGCCTGATACGATTCGAGTTAACCCGGGAGACAGGGTAGTACTGCATATCTTCAACGAGGACGCATATGACCATGGCTTTGCGATTGATGTTTTTGGAGTCAACAAAAGGCTTTTTCCAAAAAGCACAACTACAGTAGAATTTACACCTTCAATTCCTGGAAAATTTAATTTTTACTGTTCTGTTCCCTGCGGCCAAGGACATTACGATCAAATTGGCACGCTTATCGTAGGGGATGAAAGCGCGGGAGCGCCAAGTATTATTGCAAACAAAAATTTTGCGTGCGATGTGGCTAATAAATCAGTCAATTAGGTAAATTATGGATACAAAAATTCAACAAACACAAAAATTATACAGAGTTCAGGGAATGCACTGTGCTTCTTGTGCGGTTTTGATAAATACAGTTCTTGGTAAGCAAAAAGGAGTAGCGTCTGTCAATGCCAGTTTTGGTGCCGAGAAACTCTCGATCGCGTTTGATCCCGGCATAATTCCTGAGGACAAAATTAAAAGCTTGGGCAAATCTCTGGGATACTCATTCTTTGAAGAAGAATCAAAAACAGAGGATGAATTCAAAAGGGAGCGAGAATCGCATGTTAGAGATTTGAGAAATCGTACCATCATAAGTTTTATTCTTTCAAGCCCTATTATTATTTATTACATGGCGGTGCACATGCTCAATCTCAAGCATGTGCATGCGATTATGGTGGGGACAATGTTTGTCGATCTTAACTGGATATATCTTGTCATGACTATTCCCGTTCAGTTTTGGGTAGGATGGATATTCTACAGAAGCGCGTGGACTGCTTTTAAAGTAGGCTCAACGTCTATGGATACGCTTGTGGTTTTGGGTACAAGCGCAGCGTTTTTCTATAGCCTAATTGGTTTTCTTTTCTCAACAACGTATGGAAATCTTCAGACAATTTGGATCGGGCTTGACCATCCGTTTTGGGAGTCATCCGCGGCTCTTATGTCTTTTCTTATCATGGGTCGGTATTTGGAAGCCTTATCCCGTGGAAAAGTTTCAGAGGCTGTAAGCAAGCTTCTCCAGCTTGCTCCGCAAAAGGCAATACTGCTTGATAAAAATGGCCAGGAGCGGGAAATTTTGGCAAGCGATCTTAAAAAAGATGATGTTTTTGTGGTAAAGCCAGGGACAAAGATTCCATCAGACGGAGTTATTGTAAGCGGAGAGTCGGCGATTGATGAGAAGATTGTTACGGGAGAATCAATGCCTGTGAACAAAAAAGTAAATGACGAGGTGATAGGAGGTACTGTAAATTCTTACGGATTACTTCATTGCAGGGCAACAAAAGTGGGAAACGAAACTCTTCTTCATCAGATTGTTCGGATGGTCAGAGAAGCTCAGGCAACAAGAGCTCCTCTTCAGCGTGTGGCTGATTGGATTTCTGAGCGTTTTGTCCCAACTGTAATAATCCTAGCGCTTATTTCTTTTAATTACTGGCTTTTTATAAAAGGCAATGATTTTACTTCGTCTCTTCTATTTATGGTGGCGACCCTTATTATTTCCTGTCCTTGCGCTTTGGGCTTGGCTACTCCGATTGCCACAATGGTTGGGACAGCCAAGGCGGCTGAGGGCGGGATTTTGATAAAAGGCGGAGAAGCTCTTGAAAAAGCTCACAAAATTACAGCGGTTGCTTTTGATAAAACAGGGACATTGACAAAAGGCGAACCGGCAGTTACAGATATTGTTACGTTTGGAGGATTTGATAAGAAAGAACTTCTCAAACTTGCGGCTTCGGCAGAGAGGGGATCCGAGCATCCGTTGGCACAAGCTGTTGTCAAAAAGGCAAAAGCGGAAAATCTGGAGGTTATCGAGCCAAAAAATTTCAAAACTATATCAGGGATGGGGGTTTCGTCAGAATATAAAGGAAAAGTAGTTATGATCGGAAACCAATTGTTTATGGAAAAAGAAGGTATTAAGGTTGACGAGGCGGCAAGTGAAGTAGGGAGGCTGAGGAATGAAGCAAAGACTGTTGTTTACGTCGCTTATGATAAAAAAGTTGTTGGGTGCATCGCTCTTGCGGATACGCTTAAAGAATATTCTGTAGCAGCTATCCAGGCTCTAAAAAAAAGAGGAAAAGAAATAATTATGATTACAGGCGATAACGAGCAGACTGCTTTGGCAATCGGGAAGCAGCTGGGTATAGACAAGGTTTATGCCAATGTATTGCCGGAGAAAAAAGAGGAGTTGATAGAGTCTATCAAGAAGGAAGGAAAAGTTGTGGCGTTTGTCGGAGACGGCATAAATGATTCTCCTGCTTTGGCAAAATCTGATCTTGGTATCGCTGTTGGCTCCGGAACAGATGTTGCGATAGAGACAGGAGAAATTATTCTTGTTAGGGATGATCTTCGGGACGTTGTCACGGCAATTGATCTTTCTAAAAAAACGATTTATAAGATTTGGCAAAACTTTTTCTGGGCATTTGTCTACAATACAGTCGCAATTCCGGTAGCGGCAGGTCTGCATCTTGTGTTTACCAGACACGGAGGTGTTCCGGCTGACTGGGTTGTTTCTTTGGCAGGTATTTTTGAATTTATTCCGGCTGTAGGGCATGGGGTTTCTTCTGTTTGGATAAATTTGTCCCAATCTGCTCTGCGGCCTGAGATTGCCGGCTTTGCCATGGCATTTTCGTCTGTATCTGTTGTTTTGAATTCATTGCTTTTACGGTTATATAAAAAGCCCAAATTTCAATAATGAAAAAGTTTTGATATAATCACCGTGTATGGAACAGGTAAGCGAGATTCAAGAACCACAAATAATGCCCCGCGAGGTGTTTGATCACTTCGTTAAAGCTAGGGTTAATACGTTTGCTTCGGGAAAAAAACCAATTTCCGGATTAAACGTTATGGGATTTGAAGGATATAGATACCCAGATAAAAATAATGAAGGAGCAACTTTTTTGTATGAGGATAATTTTCAAGTCAGTGAGGATAGAAAATCAGCTCATTTCGCTGGTTATGAGGTAAATAAGGATATTGCCAGCGGCAGGGCTAATACTCTTTATTTGTATGGAGGGGGACCGACTAAGGAAGGCATTGATGTTGGAGATAAAATTGTTAACAATGCTCTTATTCTATTTTTAGCAGAGCATGCCAACGAAGTTCGTTTCGGAAAGAATGTAAGATTTGAACACAAAGATCCAAGCGGTAATATATGGGTTTATGAAGGAAAGGGAGAGAGAAAAGATCATGGCTGGGGAGATGAGGAGAAGCTTACCCGCAATGGAGTGCCAATGCATACATTTGAAGGAAAAGGCCACGTTTTTAGCAAAGGGTTCTAGTAAAGCTGCCAAGAAGTAATTTTATGACTAATGAAAAAATCTTGTTTCGAGTTGCAGTATATCTTTTACTAATAAAAAATGACAAAATATTACTTTTAAGAAGATTTAATACTGGTTGGAAAGACGGGAAATATACTTTGGTTTCAGGGCATCTTGAAGGCAACGAAGCTATTAAGCAAGCTATGATGCGGGAGGCAAAAGAGGAGTCGGGGATAAGTTTGAATGCAAAAGATTTGAATGTGATTCATATAATGCATAGAAAATCAAATGACAATTTTGAGTATATTGATTTTTTCCTGACCTCCAATAAATGGAAAGGTCAACCAAGGATTACAGAATCTGATAAATGCGATGATATGAACTGGTTTCCTCTTAAAAACCTTCCTAAAAACACTTTGCCGCATATAAAACAAGGAATAGAAGACTATTTCAAAGAGGTTTGGTTCTCGGAGTTTGGAAGTCCCGATGTGTGAATCTATATCACAGCCGATGTGAACAGATAGATACCAACGACATGAAAACTATTAACAAGCGTAAAACAATAACCATTTGCTCCAGTGTGGCTTTTTATAAAGATATTGTTGAGATAAGCAAAAGGCTTAGAAAATTAGGTTTTAAAGTTTTGGTACCAAGCACTGTTTTCAAAATGGAAAAAGAAGGCAATTTTGATGTTGAAAAGCACAAAACATGGTTTAGGAACAAAAATGATTACAAGAAGAAAACCAGACTCATCAATGAGCATTTTAAGAAAGTAATTAAGGCAGACGCAATTCTTGTTATAAACAAAGAGAAAAAAGGAATACAAGGATATATTGGCGGCAATACTTTGATGGAAATGAGTCTGGCATATTATTTTAAAAAGAAAATTTTTATATGGAATGATGTAGGAAGCGATTTAACAATAGAGGAAGAAATAAGAGGTCTTAATCCAATCTTTATAAATCAAAATTTATCGAGATTAAAACCTTAGCAGGGCAGTTCATTTTTGAGGCTTGACAAGGGGAATAAAAGAGTCCTACTATAATTGTATATGCCTACAGTAAAAAAAGTTCCGCTTGCCATTGAGGGGATGCATTGCAACTCTTGTGCGTCAGGGATACAGATGGTTTTGCAAAGCACAGAAGGCGTAGTGAATGCATCTGCTGATTATGGTTCCAAGAAAGGTGAAGTTGAGTTCGATGAGGAGAAGACGAATTTGGACAATGTTATTAAGGCAATCGAACAGTTGGGATACAAAGCGACACCAAGCGGATCTTGATATATGAAAAATGTTTTTTATGTTGGTACTGTTTATGCACACGAGTCAGATATTCCTCATGAAGAATCGGTTCCCACAATAAGTCCGATGTTTTTAATTTGGGTGGTTTTGGGACTTGGAATTGCAGGTTTTCTTCTTTGGAAATTTGTTCTCCATGGTCATAAATCCTCCCCGCCTACCCAATCTACATCAGAAAAATCACCGCCTGTACAAGAGAAGAATGTCTCCGAAACCAGCAAGAGTGAAGCTCCTTCTCAAAGTAAATAAGCCGAACTATTAGAATATGGATGAAAAAACTGCTCAAGTTTCAGAACAGCTACCTGTAGAGACTCCAAAAAGACGGCCGCCATTATTGTTTTTACTTTTACTTTTTTGTTTAATCGGGATATTTATTTACGGGCTTCGGTTTGTATTTTCTTTGGGAAGCGGTGAAGTAGGGTCAGTTCCGTTTCTTCTTTTTGACTATACTGTGGGACTGACTATGATTTTTCTTCCTTGCACTTTTCCTCTTGCGTTTGTAATAGTTCCCCTTGTGATGGGGAAGTCCTATGGAAAGGGAATTGGCATGGCTTTGGCTTTTGGGCTAGGTGTTACTATTACTCTTAGTTTTTATGGAGTATTGATCGGATTGTTTGGGCAGGCTCTTGGAATCAGTCAGGTCGAGACCGCAAAAAATATACTCTATGCGGTGGCAGGACTCTTGGCGATTTTGTTTGCATTGGGAGAGCTAAAGCTTATACGTTTCACTGCGCCTGTATATGGCGGGGCTGTTCCCGGTTTTATTACAAAGCAAAAGGATTTATCAAAGGCATTACTTCTTGGGCTTTTTTTGGGTAATGTTGGAGTTGGATGTCCAAATCCTCTTTTTAATGCCGTAATTATTCCGCAAATTATTGTTGAGGGCAGTGCGTTTCAGGGATGGCTTATTATGTTTGTTCAGGCGCTGGGACGTATTACACCGCTATTTATTCTGGCATTTCTCGCAATTTTGGGAATAAACGCGACAAAGTTCTTGGTGTCACACAAAGACACGGTTGCCCGATTTACAGCCTGGACTACTATTTATGTCGGTGGATTTCTGCTGACCCTTGGTCTTTTTGGTCATGATTGGTGGGTTATCTCGGGAATGCACACGCTTATTGAGTTTGTAACTCAGGAAAACTTTATCACAAATCTTCTCGGCAGCAAGATACAAGAGCTTGGACATACTCACGGGATTCCCACGGGAACAGGCTTGTTTGGCATTCCGATTGCGTGGGGTACTCCGTTTATTCTTTTTGTCTGGATTTTTCCGATGGTTTGGTACTGGCTGTACAAAAAAAAGATGCTTCTTACTCTGCCTGCCGAACAACAATCTTTTGAGAAAAGATATACGCGTCTTGTCGGGTGGTTTTTTGTAGTCGTGTCGCTTTGGCTAATCACTGTTTTTGGTTTTTATCTTCCGCATATGTTTGCCGATCATTGGTCGAAAATGGGACATGATGAGGAAACGCCAATGGAAAATAACATGACGGAAATGCAAGGAGAAGAAGAGCAAGACTTTCATGTTACTCTTTCAAGCACTCCTTCTGCAGTCCAAGCCGGAGAGCCATTTACGCTTGAAATTGCACTGCACGATAAAAATGGAAATCCAATTACAGACTTGCAAGTATCACACGAGAAGATTTTACATCTAATTCTAGTTAGCGAGGATCTTGAAGAATTTATGCATGTTCATCCGGAAGATTTTGAGGGTAATGTAATGACGCCAAAAGGTGAGTTTATTACTCCTTTTATTATTGAAAAAGCTGGCCGTTATAGAGTTTTGGTTGATGGATCAAGAAAAGGATTAGGAGAGGTATCAGATCTTGGGTGGTTAGAGGTTGGAATTGTGGAAGATAGTGTTGGAGAACCAGTTCTTGTTAAAATAGATCGTCGTTTGAATAGGGTATTTGAAGATTATGAAGTTTCATTAAACCTAAACCCAGAGAATCCTCCGAAGTCAGGAGAAAAAGCGCAGTTAAGCTACGTTATTAGAGATGTAACAACCGGCAATCCAGTTTTGGATTTAGAGCAATATCTTGGTGCAGACATGCACCTTGCTATTATGCCTCTTGATCTATCAACAATTCTTCATACACACGGAACATTATGGGTACCAAAGGCGCCACCAAATGCAGGCATAGCGTTTCCAGAAATTCAAGCGGATTACATCTTCCCTTATCCAGGGATCTGGAAAATATATGGACAGTTTCAGCACCAGGGACAGGTAATTAATACAGATTTCATGGTTGAGGTGGCGCCTGGTATAATGAATGTAATTGAACAGATGCCGCACGTGGATGACCATGGACATTAGAAATTTTGAAGATAGAAAATGGACATTCTTGACCTTGAATTCTCGACATCTTGAAAATTTTGATTTCAAGAATTCTAAGGATCAAAAGATCAAGTTCATGAACATCAAAATTTTCCAACTTCAAGAATATCAAATAAGATTATGGGAAATAACATAACAGTTCAACTAGTCTCAACTCCCGGATGCACGCACTGCGAAGAGGTGCGCAAGGTTTTGCATGAAGTAAAACCGCAATACCCTGGAATGGAGATAAAAGAATTGGATGCGACAAATCCGGATGGACTAGAACTTGTTACCAAGCATGGAATCTTGGCAAGCCCGGGAGTCATCATCAACAATGAGCTTTTCGCAACAGGAGGAATTAACAAAGGAGACCTAATAAAAAAATTGGATTCGCTCAAGGATTAAATGTATTCGTTTTGCTTGTTTTTACTTCCTCTGTTATAATATTTTCATGGCGCAGATTTTGGGATTGGCTATTCTCTCCTTTTTTATCACTGGAATTCTTCTTATTCCTTTTATCGACTTTTTATATAAAATCAAACTGCGTCGTCAGATTCAAGAGACAAGAGACATGTTTAACAAAAGGACGCCGGTTTTTGATAAGTTCAACAACTGGAAAGTCGGTACTCCATTTGGCGGGGGTATACTTATTATATTGGTCGTTAGCATTATTGCTTTGTGGGCATATGGTCTTTTAAATATAGAAGTCAAGCCATGGGAGGCATTTGCTATTTTCTTTACTTTCATAAGTTTTGGATTATTGGGTCTTTACGATGACGCCAAAAAAATTATTCGGGACAAAAGCAAAGCAGTATTTTTTGGGTTGAGGTTTAGACACAAGTTTATAATTCAGTGGATATTAGCCCTTATCATAGCCTCGGTTCTTTATTTTCAGTTGGGATATGATTTTATTTTTATCAAAGGTTTTGGATTGGCATTCTTAGGTTTTCTTTATATACCCTTTGCCGCATTTGTTATCGTTTCATTTGTAAATGCATTCAATATAGCCGATGGTTTGGATGGGCTTGCGTCCGGGCTTTTACTCATATGTCTGGTTGCTTTTTTGGCAATTACTTCTAATCAGTTGAATACAACACTTGGAATTTTCATTGCCGTTCTTATGGGAAGCATAACCGCGTTTTTATACTTTAATGTCTATAAAGCAAGAATTTGGTTGGGAGACGTAGGGGCACTGTCGCTTGGGGCAGCATTGGCAATAATAGGGTTGATGACCGGTAAGATAATTGCTCTTGCATTAATCGGCGGAGTTTTTATTTTGGAAATTGCTTCTTCTTTGATTCAGATTCTTGGCAAGAAATTTTTGGGAAAAAAAATTCTTCCTGTTGCGCCACTGCATTTATGGCTTTTGCGGCTTGGCTGGGATGAACCAAAGATTGTAATGAGGGCATGGCTTGCCGGATTTTTCTTTGCTGTTTTGGGTCTTTATTTTGCTTTCGTTGGATAAAACTGCCTTTGATGAAACGCGTAGACATTTCCCTTTTAGTTACTGTTGTACTGCTCACAATTTTTGGGCTTTTTATGATATATGATGTCTCCTCTTATGCCGCGTTTAGAGACTTTGGAGACAAGTATCATTATGCTCGCGACCAATTTTTTTGGGCGATCTTGGGTTTCTTAGGGCTATTTTTCTTTGCGAATTTTAATTATCACAAGCTTTACAATCTTTCCATCCCTATTCTCTTGGCAGCGATCCTACTTTTGGTTTTGGTTTTAATTCCTGGAATAGGAATAAAACTCCTTGGAGCAAGACGCTGGATAGATACCGGAATATTTGTCCTTCAGCCGGCTGAGTTTGTAAAACTTGCTATGGCGATTTATCTTTCCTCATGGTTTTCAACAAAAGAAAAAGGCAGATTTTTGGCATTCATTTTGCTTTTAGGGTTTGTATTTTTACTTGTGATGCTTCAGCCTGACATGGGGACCGCCGCGGTGATACTTTCTGAAGCTTTGGTAATATATTTTTTATCGGGAGGAAATATTTTTTATTTTGGTTTTTTAATTCCAGTATTGGCAGCTTTGGGATACGTACTTGTTAAAGTCGCTCCTTATAGATTGCAAAGATTACAAACATTTTTTAATGCGAGCGGAGATGTTGAAGCAACTTCGTATCACGTGAGGCAAATTCTCATTGCTTTTGGTTCAGGCGGGTTGTTTGGCGTGGGTCTTGGAAACAGTTTGCAAAAATACGCCTATCTGCCGGAAAGCACGACTGACTCAATATTTGCGATAATAGCAGAGGAGCTTGGTTTTGTAGGCGCGTCGTTTCTAATACTTTTTTTTGCCGTTGTAGCATGGAGGGGGTTTTACATAGCAATTAGTGCCCGAGATAATTTGGGAAAACTTATGGCAGGGGGAATTACCACTTTTTTGGCTGTTCAGACGATTATTAACTTATCGGCCCAAACGGTTCTTGTTCCGTTTACCGGTATTCCGCTTCCTTTTATATCATATGGAGGGTCTGCTCTAATTGTCGATTTGTGTGCTGTTGGAATTTTGTTAAATATTTCAAAACAGAGTTAAGCTTATGAAAATTGTAATAGTTGGAGGACATTTGTCACCTGCGCTTGCGGTTATTGATGCTTTGCCAAAAGACGCAGAAATATTAGTCATTGGCAGAAAATATACTTTTGAAGGAGATAGAGTAGAATCTTTAGAGTACAAAACAATTAAAGCTCTCAATATTACATATAAAGATATTACCAGCGGGAGACTGCAGAGAAGGTGGACCCGTCACACAATTCCTTCACTTTTTAAAATCCCGTATGGGTTTATCCAGTCAATATTTATCGTTAAGAATTTCAAACCAGATGTAGTTTTGAGTTTTGGCGGATACTTATCTCTTCCTATAGATTTATCAGCGATTATTTTAGGAATACCAGTGGTTATTCACGAGCAGACGCTTGAGGCCGGCCTTGCTAATAAAATTGTCTCGCATTTTGCCAGCAAAGTTTGTATTTCTTGGGATAGCTCGCGTAAGTTTTTTCCAAGACGCAAAACGGTTATTACAGGTAATCCAATACGAAAATTCAGAATTCCCTCCAATTCGGCGTTCAGAAAGATTTCTGAATTCAGAGTTGAGAATAAGGATAATTTGCCAATCATCTACATTACCGGTGGCAGTTCGGGGTCGCATTACATTAATACTCTGGTTGAGGGATGTATTAAAGAGCTGTTGGAAAAATTTATTGTTATCCATCAAACAGGCGACGCGCAAGAGTATAAAGACCATGAACGACTGAACAATCTTAGAGGATCTATATCTTTTGAATTACAGGAAAGATACTTCCTTATGAAGTTTGTTCTGCCCCAAGAGGTTGGTCCAATTTTAGAAAAGGCTGATTTGGTTATCGGACGATCGGGCATGAATACAGTAACAGAACTTATTTATTTTGGAAAACCAAGTCTTCTGATTCCCCTTCCTTATTCCCAAAATAATGAGCAGCTAAAGAATGCAAAGTTTTTGAAAGATAGAGGACTTGCCGAGATTTTACTCCAAGACGGCAGCGACAGAAAAGAGTTTCTGCGAACGGTTAATAATATGTTTGACAACATAGATAAATATAGAGCAAAATATAAATTGTCCGGGCAAAACCAAATTACAGAAGAGGCGGCAAAAAAAATAGCTGAAGTAGTCTACAATGAGGCGAACGTCGAAAAGAAACAGAAACGGTAAAAAAAAAGGATTTGTTATAATCCTTGTTCTTATTGTGTTTTTGTTATCCTCAGCGCTTCTGCTTTATTCAAGATTCTGGAAAGAGACCAGTGCGTTTATAAGTCCGCTTGCTTCAAGCAACCAAAACGCGGCAAAAACACTCGAGAAATTGCTCTTGGATTCTGAGATTGAATTCTCCTCTGTTGTCCTTCGTAATCCCTCTTCCTATATGGTAAAGCTTAAAGAAGATGGTGAGGCAATCCTGTCTATAAATAAAGATCTTAAAAATCAAATAGACTCTTTACAAGCAGTGTTAAAACAACTTACAATAGAAGGTAAACGGGTTGTTAGAATCGATTTTAGGTTTGAAAGGCCCACAATAGAGCTACGCGACTAAAGTGGAAGTTTTTTATGACTGGAAAAGTAGTTGTTGGTGTTGATATAGGCTCCGCAAAGATTGCGACCGTCGTGGCAAAGATTGACGATGAGATAAATGTTCTTGGTGTGTCTGAGGTAGTATCTGAGGGTATTAGAAAAGGTCAGATAGTCGATATCAAAAAGGCTGTCGATTCTATTACGACCTCTCTTGATTCTGCAGAGCGCATGGCTGGTTACTCAATTTCTAGAGTTGTTGCCTCAATTGGCGGAGGTCATATCGAATCGCAAAACTCACGCGGAGTCGTAGCTGTGGCTGCTCCTCATGGTGAGGTTAATCCTTCTGATCTGTCAAGGGTCATTGACGCCGCACGAGCAGTTTCTCTTCCTTCAACACGGGAGATAATTCATGTGCTTCCCCGAAACTATATAGTAGATGGGCAGGAAGGGATAAAAGATCCGATAGGGATGACCGGAGTAAGACTTGAGGTTGATACGCATATAATCTCTGCCAACGCAGTATCTTTGCGAAATCTTGAAAAAGCGCTTTCTCAAATAGGAGTGGACGTTGACGCGGTTGTTTTTAGCGGATACGCGAGCAGCCTTGCTGTTGTTACCGAGACAGAAAAAGAGCTGGGTGTGATAGTTGCAGACATAGGAGCAGGAACAACCGATATTTCTTTGTATTATGAGGGGTCGGTTGCCTACTCTTCTGTTTTGCCAATAGGAGCGAGGCATATCACAAACGATATAGCCATAGGGCTTAGGATTTCATTGGAGTCTGCGGAGAAAATAAAGTTGTTCTTGTCAAAACCAATCCAGGGGCGCGTAAAAATTGGCGTTTCAGAAGTTGAAAAGCATGCTAAAGACATGGATGAAATAGATCTTGGATATCTTGGGATTACAGAAGATATCAATAAAGTTTCAAGAAAAACACTTGTTGAGGGAATAATTAGGCCAAGACTAAATGAGATTTTTACTATGATTGGACTTGAGATAAAAAGAAGCGGGTTTGGAGGGCAAACTCCTTCAGGAATTGTTCTTACAGGAGGGGGGGCTCGAACTGTTGCTGCGGTTGAGTGTGCCAAAAGAACTCTTGGTATGCCTGTAAGAGTTGGCGTGCCTGTCAACATTAAAGGATTAATAGATGAGATTCAAAATCCATCTTTCGCGGCGGTTATCGGACTTATCGTTTATGGATCGACAATTGAAACTTCCTCAGCTTTGCCCTTTGGCATATCTATGCCCCAAATGCAGTTTTTGAGCTTCGGCAAAGTATTGCCAAGATTCCTCAAATTCCTCAAATCCTTTTTGCCCTAAAATTTCTTTCACCTTATTTGCAATTTTTAAGTCGGGTGTTATAAGATAAAGGAGATATGGAGCAGCCTATGCAGCAGGAAAGAGATAATCAGCAAAAAGCTCAATCTAGTGGCGAAGGAGAGTCTTCTTTACCAGAACTAAAACTTACCGAGAGGCTCAAGTCTTCTGCGCCTCTTGTTCGGCTTCCTCAGAACATTGAATTTTCACCTGAAAAGGCTATTATTCAGCCTTATGGTGAATACACAGTTGTACTAGGCCAAGGCGGGAACCAAATAGGCGTTATCGACAGCCAGGGAAGAAAAATTGATGAGCTGACAAATACAGAAGTTTTGATTGCTGACTGGCGAGATTTGAGAAGGAATAGTAGCGGCGGTTATTATGGTGATCTAACAACTGGTCAAGGCGATTATTATAGCAAAAACGTCAGTGGTCTTCCAGCGCGATTACGTCCGTATGCGGAGGAAATGATTAGACAAAACGGGGGCAAAAATATATTGATTCCACAGCAGACATGGAGGCTAGACACTCAAGATATAGGTTCGATAAAAACAATAACGATCGGCGATAAGTATGTGCTGTTTGTTGATAAAGAAGGCTTGATAGCTTTTCAGGCAAAAAATGAGCAGGGGGTTAATCTTCCTCCAAGAAATTGGAAAAGGTTAGATTCATTGGATAGCTGGATAAATAAGGTACCGCCGGAAATTAGAATAGCTGTAAATAATTCTAGAATAGAAGGTCTAAAATCTTTTATTCCTGATTCAGAGCGTGGTTTTGGAGTAAATGTACACGAAAATGATGTAAAAATAGTAAAATTCGGGAATCAGCCTGATAGCGAGTTATTTACGGATAGAATTAGAGGGGTAGATACTAATCTTTGCAGGGACCCAATTAATAAAAAAGTCTATTATTATTGTCAGAGCAATAATGCAGATACTTTAATAAAATTGGATACTACCCTGGATGATTCTAGCACGTGGCAGACGGAATCAGCAGAATTTCCTCAGAAATACGAAAATATTTCAAATCTTCAATTAGATCCAAGTGGAAATTTCTTTATGTTTCAATCAGGCGATTCTTATGTTTTTCTTGACAAAAATACGCTTCAAGAGGCAAAAAAGCTGCCAAAATTTTATAACGTTAAAGTTGACAGCGAGGGAAGACTCCGGGGAATTGATGCAAGGGGGCATCTGGTAATTTATGATGCGAATTTTCAGGAGGTAGCTCAAGCTGCCGAAAAAGCAAGAGTTGCGAGATTTGCACAGGGTTTGGCTGCTGGTTTATTCAAGAAAGAGGGAGAGGCTGCTCCAGCTAAGATTGACGTGGATCAATTCCAGCATTTAGTTCCTGCAAAAACAGATTTTGAAACGCAATTTAATAATCAGCTTCAAACTATAAATAACCTGGATAATATTTCAGATATAAATCAAGCGCTAAACAGACTAAAATCTCGACTTTCCGGAGAGGGGTTAAAGCCTGATCAAATAGACTTTATTACCGGTGGAATTGCGGATTCGATTAGAGATAAGGAAGTAACGCTTGCCGCTCCTGTGATAGAGAATGACATCACAAGCCTTGATACGAAATTATCTTCTGGAAATCTTACCTTAGCAAGTATAGCTGAAGCAAGAGCTGATCTTGCAGAGCTAAAATCTCTTGAGGGACTGGCAGATGAAAATACGCGTTCGAAGATAACTGCTTTAGAATCAAGACTTGGTGAACAATCTGCAGAGCTTTTTAGAACTCAAGGCGCTGTCGTTGTGGAGCAGGCAAATGGTCTTGTCTCAGGCGTTCGAAATGAATTGGAACAAATGACAAGTATGCCGGCTTTTGCCGATTTTCAGGAATACAGACTTCCGCAACTCCTTTCAAGACTTGGGAGTCTGGCAAATGAGTGTCCTCTGGAGGCATCTGATATTCAAAGCGCAATCCTTTCTGCAAGAAGACAAATACAAGATCTATCAAGACAATACGAAAATACATTCAAAGAACATTATGCTCAAGTTCGGGAAAGAGCTTCGGAGGTCATGGGAGAAAGAGTAGAGCTATTAAGAACAGACGTTGATTCGTTTTTGGCTAGGTTGCGCGGCCGTGGATTTAAAGACAGAACGCAGGCGGAAACTTACATGAGATCAAGCGAGTCTCTAGGGCTTCTGAGAACAGAAATAGAAGAGATGACAAGGCAAAATCCAGATATCTCACACGAGCTGGATAGGTATTTGAAAGTCCAGATTGCAAACATAATGTCTGAGGTTGAAAGGGGAGGATTATCTACGGTTGCAGAGACAGGACAGCAAATGGAGCTTTTTGGAAAAACACTTTTCCTCAAATGGGAAGGACATGTGAAAGAGAAAACGCAGAAAAAAGTTGATCTTATTTTCATGGCAGAGGAAAGGACCAAGGGGCCAGGTATTCCGCCGGATCAGATCTACGGTGATGTAGGACTTTCAGTTATTAATTCAAGAGGCGAAATGGAAAAAATAAGACTTTATGAAGGATGGGAGAAGGAAGATGCTGTCAGGTATGGAATCGAACCGTCAGTTCCTCCTTCGTATGTAAACTATGCCGAGTTTGGAAAAATAAGAAAAGACTATAATGACTGGAAACTTGGAGAAAATTCTGAAATCAGGAAAGGTCTTGATGATAAAGGTAATGAAGTTCGGGAAATTCGAAGAAAACTGCGTGAAGCAAAAGGTAATAGCCAGGAAGAAGAGACGCTCAGGGGTGAGTATAAAAAAGCGCTTGATGATTATTTAGGTTTTTATGGAGAGAGACATTTATCTATTCTTCATCGTGTGGATCGTATAAAAAATGCTCCAGAATCTGAATATGAGAACGGAAAGGGATTTGTTCCTGAATGGGAGAGTCACTGGGTTGTTGACAACCAGACCGAAAAATATCTAGAAAATATGGCGGGTTCATTAAAGATGCAGATTGATCTTCAAGCAGATATTTTAAATTTGAAGGGGCACACAGGCACCGGTAAGGATCTATTGGTAAAAATGTTTGCCAACAGAACAAACAGGCCATATTTTGCTATGGATTGTACCAAGTGGACAACTGAATTTGAGCTGTCAGAAGATGTTACGCTTGAATCAAAGGACGGTGCGTCGCAGACTGTAAAGGTGCCATCAGTAGTACTAAATGCCATAACAACACCGGGTGCCATAATGTATTTTAATGAAATGAATGCGATGACTGAGCAGGCGCAAATATTTCTGCATGGTCTTATGGATGAGAAAAGGACTTTGACTTTAAAGACAAGTTCTGGAAAGTCAGTAAAAGCGGATAAGGATGTTTTGCTGATAGGTTCAATGAATCCTGATTATCCAGGTACCTTTGCGCCTCAATTTGCAACAAGAGGAAGAATGGTTGAATTGGATATTGAATACCCCCCGCTTTATGGAGAAAGAGATCAGGGTGATACAAATCCGAATCGGCCTTTTAACTCTGCTGAGCCTTTGAGAATCGCAAGATCGGTAGACTCTTTATCTGATTTTACATATGAATCAAATCCTGAGTACAACGATTTTGTAAAGATTTGGGATAAAGAGGTGAATGGAGTCCAAAATGACGCGCCGGATCTGAATCCAACACAAAAATTTGATCTTGAAGTTATTCTCGCGCTTACTCAATTCGGAGACAAACTTCGAGAAGGATTTATGTTGAAATTTGATAAAGCGCGTGTTTCTGCGACTAGAGGGAATCTTTTGGTTAGTCAGCCGATATCAGGTAGGGAAATGAGGAGGTGCGCTTATATCCTTAGTAAAATGCCGGATGATCAAAAAGCAACAGCAGATCCTGAAGGAGTCGCAAGAGAATTGCTTGAGAAATATTTCTTGACACATATTGACAATAGAGAGGAAAGAGGGCAGGTAAGAACTGCAATGGCTACTTGGACATCATCAAAAAGACCGGCTGCTTAATATTAGTTAAGAGGTTTAGATATGGATATGGATAAAGAAAGAGAGCCACAAAAACCTCCGCAAATAGATAAGTTTGCCCGCGAAAAAGTTTTTCTGGCAGGTCAGGCCTCAGAAGGAGGATTAAAAGTTTTGCCCGGCAAATCATGGTCTTTCCACTACCCAAATGGAGGAGAAGCAAAAAATGCGGCAATTTCCGGTTTGTTGTCCGGAGAAAAGAAACCTATCGATGTTACGGAGGATTTGAAGCCGGATGTGCTGATTTATGATGTTTCTACTCTTGAACAAGAAGGATTGCAATCGGTTGCCGGAAAAGTAAGAGATGTTTCTTCGTACGTTGCCCAATACGATTATCCAAGATTTGCTCAATTCGTATCACAGATGCACGGTACTGAGGTTACTCCTGATACTGTTCAGGCTATTTATGATGGGATTGCTCAAAGTAGAATTCGTAAAAAAATGATTGACGCGTATGGTTTTACAGGTAGAAAACAGATAGAAGATGTGTTAAGGAGTGAGGCGGCAAGAACAGTTCAGCATATTGGGAGTCTTCCCAGAGTCCAAAAAGTATTGGAAGCTCTAAAAATGAATTGGCTGGCTGAAGATTTACAACTTGCAAGAACAGAGCAGCGAGATCAAGTGATAGTTGAGCTTTCAGATGAAGAAAAAGAGCTTTATGGTCGGCTTAAAGAGCATTATCTAAATTACGTCAGAAGAGGAGATGAATCCGCTTATGAGGGTTTGGCAGGAGGAATTAAAGAAAATATTCCAAAGATTCAAAAAGAAGAAGAGCGAGCTGCTGATGAAAGTATGGAGAAGCTTGAACAGGAATTAGAAGAGTATAAGGATGAGGCTGTTCCTCCTGTGACACCGGGTGATCCTGCAATTCCACCTGATGATTCTGATGAATATCACACGCCTCAAGTATCTCCATGGGAATCTAAGGAACAAGCAGCAGCGAGACCATATTTTGAAATAACGCCAAGCGGGTCAAGCACTAAACCGCTGATAGGATATTATGCTTCGGGGCGAAAAAGTTACTATGATATTGAATCAAAAACATGGAGCAAGAAGAAACAGGTCTCATCATACAGCAAAGATATATCTAGCTCTGAAAGACAAACGATTTCCGGCACTACTGGTGGAGGATTAAAGTCTATTCCAATTCCTAACGGTTATGGACTGGCTGTGTCGTCTATTAAATTTAACGGATCAAAACCAGAAATTTCGCGAGATCAAAATGGATGTTTTTACATTAATACGAGTGGTAACTGCAATTTTGAAGTAGATTTTTTGAAAGAAGATCCGATTTTCGTTGGTTCTCCTGTAGAGAAAGATTCAGAAGAAATTTATAGAGGTGAATTGTCAACAGAGACAGAAGATGTGATCAGAAATGCGTCAGGAGGGTCGTTGGAAAAAGCAGAAACACTTCGTAATTACTTACTTTCCAAGCATTACTATCCGGGTGACGGGGATCTTAAAATGGCTCAGGCTCTGCAGTTGAAGCTTAGGAGAGATTCGACAGGAGATAATTACATCCAAAATCTTGATAAAAGTGAATATCTAGAGTGTTATTCGGCAAACACACTTTATATAGCCATGCTTAGGAAAGCTGGGATTTCATCGAGATTGGTCCTTGGCCATAGAGTCGAAAAAGCAATCGAAGGTAAAGCAACAATTGATTCAACGACCGGTCATGCGTGGTCAGAGGTTTGGGACGGATCAGCTTGGAGAAGGATGGATGCGACGCCCAAGCCAAAGCAACAAAAGCAAGATCAGGATCTGGATCAAACTACGCCTTCAGAGGAGGCAGAAGATAATGGAATAAATAGATCCTTCGACGAAGCTCAGGATAAACAAGATCGGGGGGGTCAAGATGAACAAGGTGAGTCACATTTTGATCAGGGTAATAGATCTACGGACCCTTTGCAAATGGAAGAGGCCTCAGATCAGGATGTCTCACAAGGTGAGTCCGATCTGTCAAACGCTCAAGAATTTTCCGATAAGGTAAATAAAGAAAAACATTCTCTTGATCAACAGGTTCAGGATTCCCTTTCTTTCAAAGACTTGCAAAAGTTAGAACAAGATACTCAGGAATCTGATTTGTTTGATGATATGAAGGAGGATCTTCAGAAAAAGCTGGAATCAAAAGAGGAGCAAATGAAAGAGGAGATGAAAAAAAATCTTGATGAGATGGTTGAGGATGGATTTTTGGATGAGGAGAGAAGGCAAGAACTTGAAGACCAGATCAACGAAAAGCTCCTAGAAGAATTAGATAGTCTTAAGCAGCAAATAGAGAAAGAAAACGTCATGTTTAGCGAGTACCAAGATATTAAAGAAGAAGTAATGCCGTTGGTTGATAATTGGTTTGAATATTTCGTTGAGAGACTTCCAAGACAAGAGGAGGTTGAATTGGATGAAGATTCTCTAACTCGCCAAGGCGCTTTTAATAGACATTCCGTCATGAAGCCAAGAAACTTACTTTTTGGAACTGTTAAAAACCCTCGTATCATCAAACCATCTATTAAGCCGAAATTTTTAGCTGAAGCAGTTGTTGATGTAAGCGGATCAATGGCTGGAGAAAAACTTAATAGAGCAAGAAAGCTACTTGTCTTTTACAATGAACTTTTCTCAAGAATTGGCGATGAGTTTGGTTATATCAGATACGCAAATACTGTTTTTTCCGACACTGTAAAAGAGATAAAAACATATGATCAGGAATATGATAGTCCAATAAGATATGATTGGGGTGACGGAGCCAAGTCGACTGTTAAGGTTCGATTGATGGAGTCGCTTATTGCAGGAGGAGGGACAGATATGCTTCCTGCTATCAAGAAAGCAGCCGGAGAATTAAATAAAGAGACTTTTGAATATCCTGATTATGCATCAGCGCTATATTTTATTGGTGACGGAGGAGATACATCAGGAAATGCTCAGAGAATTAAAGAGTTTTTAAGGATAAACGAAGCAGAACATGGATTTGGAGAGCACATGCTGTCGGCAATAATGTTAGGGGATGAATCGCAAAGACAGGAGTTGGCAGCTATTTTTGGCGATGAGCATACTACCGTTGCGCCAGATTTCGATACACTAATCGAACAGAGTATGTATAAATTCGATGAAGATATAGAAGACTATCTGAAAGATAAAACTATATAGGATTCCCATATTGCAAAACGGTTTTTTGTGTGCTAGGATGGGTGTAATTAACGCTTATGCTTATAAAACCTCAGACTACAAATTTTGCCAAGCTTCGAGTAATGGGTGTTGGAGGAGGAGGAAATAATGCTCTCAACTCCATGATCTCCCAGTCCTCAATTCAGGGTGTTGAATTCGTGTCAGTCAATACTGACGCACAAGCTTTACTTCTTTGCCTGGCTTCTACAAAGCTTCAAATAGGAGAGAACTTAACAAAAGGTTTGGGATCTGGTGGAAATCCTGAGATAGGAAAACAAGCGGCTGAGGAATCATACGAGAAAATAAAAAAACTTATTGACGGGACAGACATGGTTTTTGTGACTGCCGGGATGGGAGGAGGAACAGGCACAGGCGCGACTCCTATAATCGCCAAGGCTGCCAAAGAGGTGGGAGCTTTGACTGTCGCTGTTGTTACCAAACCGTTTTCTTTTGAGGGGACACGCAGAATGGTTACGGCTGAAGATGGAATTGAAGGACTCAAAGACAAAGTGGATACGCTTATTGTTATACCGAATCAGAGAATTTTGGATGTTGTCGACAAAAAACTGTCGCTTATGGATGCATTCAAAGTCGCAGATTCTGTTTTGTCTCAAGGCGTGCAGGGAATATCAGATATTATCACTGTTCCAGGGCTTATAAATGTAGATTTTGCTGATGTAAAAACTATCATGTCAAACGCGGGATCGGCTCTGATGGGAATTGGTACGGGAGTTGGGGAGAATAGAGCTCAGACAGCGGCAAGGACTGCTATTGCATCTCCGCTTCTTGAGATATCCATGGATGGGGCAAGGGGAGTGTTGTTTAATGTATCAGGAGGAGGAGATTTGACGATGAGTGAAGTTGATGAGGCAGCGCAAATTATAGCCTCCGCTGCTGATCCTGACGCAAATATAATTTTTGGCGCGACCCTTGATGAATCAATGCATGACCAGATAAAAATTACGGTTATAGCCACAGGATTTGACCACTCAAGACAGACTTTTAGAGAATTTGTCGCTCCGCCAGCGCCTCAGAAAGAGGCGGCAAAAGAAGAACCGCAGCAGCCTCCTGTGCAGGAAAAGAAAGACGAAGGCGCAGATGTCTGGGACATCCCAGCATTTTTGAGGCAGAAGAATTAGGATTTTTCTTTATCAATTTTGTTTTTTAATTTTATAAACCTGAATAACCCCAAGATTAGAAGAAAAAATCCAATAGCTATTGGGATAATTGAAAAAACATATGCTATTTGTGTTTGTTCGAAGCGAATGATCAATGCCCCTGTTAGAAGAAAACCAAGACCTGTTCTGATATATGCCAAAAATGTTCTTTCATTTGCCAGATGAGTTCTGTCTCTTGCCAGAGATTCCCGCAATGTTGAGTCTTCGGCCATAAATTTATTATATTCAACTCTTATCCATAAGACAAGTAGGCTTTGTTATCGAAAATACTATTAATTTTTTAAGTTTAAAGTTATAAATTATAAATTGAACATCGTAAATATATGCTTGAAGGAGAAAAAGCAACTGACCCGCAAGAAGCAGCAAGATTAGAAAATCAAATTTTGCAAACCAAAAAGATGATGGAATTGGTTAGGATTCGGATCATTCAGTCTCCTTACTTTTCGTATACTGAGCTCTTTCAGGACCCAAATGGTGGTTTTGAGGAAAGGATAATTGACGTGAAAGATTTAGACGTACTAGTTCATACTTATTTAAAATTAATAGATAATCAAAATGAAGCAAATAGAAATAGAAACGCAATTGGAACAGAAAAAGTTTTGTTTACAAAAAATTCTTAGCGTAGCTTAGAGTTCTTCCAATGCCTGCTGGATTTTTTCGGTTGCCTCTTTATAGCTGATAGTTTTGGAAAAGGTTAGGGGCTTGCCTATTTTTACCCAAACTTTTTGTCTTTTTTTGGGTATATTTTCCCAAAACCCGCCTATTGGAGGGAAAATTTCTCGGTAGGCTGGGTCAATTTTGATTGGAATTACTGGGACTTGCATTTCAACGGTCATAAACCCAATCCCTTCTTTAAATTTTAGTAGATTTCCGTCTTTGCTGAAAGTTCCCTCAGGAGCAAGGAGGATTGAATACCCTTTGTCTAGAAATTCTCCGGTTAGTTCAAGTGACGCTTTTATTCTTTTTTTCTTATCAAAAGGAAAACCGCCTCCCAAAAGCTGCACAAAGTTTTCGCGGTAATCGAGCCAAATGTCTGAGTTGACAGCAATGACTAGTTTTTCTCTAATTTTGCTAGGAAGGCTGCGTAATACACAAGCTCCATCCATGACTCCTATGTGATTGAAGTAAAAAATTGCCGGAAGATTTATGTTTTTTAAATTTTCCTTTCCTTCAATACTCATAGGCACAAAAAGCGAATGGATAGGGAATGTGAAGCAGTTTTGTAAAAAAGTTCTTAATTTCGCGGCTTTTGGGCTATATATCCATTCTGAAATTGGGATCTCCTCTGCAGATGATGGAGCAACTTTAATGAGTTTTCTTAAATCACCGACGGTCGTTTGTGGGTTTATTTTAGTTTCTGAAATTGCTACTATATACTCTTGTTCTATCAAAGATAAAATTTCAACTCTTTGCAAAGAATCGAGTTTTAGATCTGTAGCCAAGGTGGAAGTCTCTTTGATTTTTGTAGTAGGTAGCTTGGCTACTTGAGATATAAGGTTTATTAGCTTATCTTGAGGTTGTATTCCTTTTGTCAGGGGATCCTTCGACTTCCCTTGGACAAACTCGGGGTTGCTCAGGGTGACTTGCGTCACTTTTTTTCTATCTATTTTAAGTATCGGCGTCCTGGGAAAGTCCTCGCCTTGCCACAGACTGTATTCAAGTATTTGCTCATGAGAAGCGAGTTTTTGATTTGTGTCCTTTATGATTTTGGAAAGTTTGTTGGGGAATTTGGTAATAATTACCGCATGAACTGTCTCTCCTTCTTCATTTTTAACTCCAACTATGCATGATTCAATGACGAGAGGGTGAGCGTTTAATTTTTTTTCTATGTCTTCAGGATAAACTTTTTGCCCATTAGGAAGAACAATTCTGAATGCGACTCTCCCCGTTATGTATACGAAACCATCATTATCTATTTTTCCTACATCTCCTGTATGATACCACCCGTCAACAAAAGCGGAATTTGTTTTTTCTTTGTCTTGAAAATACCCGGAAGAAATATTGGGTCCTTTCGCTAAAATTTCTTGTGATTTATCGTCTATTTTTATAGATACTCCTGGCAGGGGTTTTCCAACCGATCCTAATTTTTTTTGAAAAGGAGTATTGATCGTCAAGACCGCGGTAGTTTCTGTCGCGCCGTATCCTTCAAATATACTAACTCCCAAATTTTCCCATTTTTTCACTAACTTCAAATTAAGCGGTGCTGATCCGCAGCCAAAAAACAAAAGGCTGGGACCAATTTTGTCAAGGACTGGTTTAAAAATAATTCTTCTAGCCCAAAATGGAAGATTTTCAGATATACTGTTTAACATTTTCCAGGTCTTTTGTTTGTTTTCTTTCTCAACTTCGGCTTCAATTCCTCTCATTAATAGCTGCAGCGCTTGAGGTACGAGAGCAACGGAAGTGATTTTATTTTTTCTCAACGCTTTTGCTAGAGTGATTCTGTTAATTCTTTCCAAATAAGTTACCTTGATGCCTGTTTTGAATGGTACAAGAAAATCAACAAGCTGCTCAAAAACGTGGGAAAGCGGAAGTAGAGATAGTGCTTTGTATTGACTCTTGAAAGGGAAAGCTTCGGTTAGTGCATCAATGTTTGATAGAAAATTCGCGTGTGTCAAAACCACGCCTTTTGGAGTACCAGTTGTTCCCGAAGTGAAGGCAATTTCAGCAAGGTGATTTGTGTTTATATTGGAGGGAGCGGATAGGAGGGGGAAATTTTTTACCAACTCAGTTAAATCCTCCAAATAAAAACTCTGTTTTAATAGCTTGCCAAAAGTTCCAGGAATAAATTTGCCTTTGAATCCTACTTTGCAGGATGCTTTTGTCAAAAAAATTTTCAAAGTTTCATCTGTCGTTCGAATATCAATGGGGACAGCTATCGCTCCAATATTCCAGCAGGCAAAGAAAAATATGGCGTATTCAGGCATGTTTGACGACCATATCGCGACTTTATCATCTTTTTTAACTCCATTGTGAGCAAGAAAAGCAGACGTTTTTAAGACAAGATCATGAACTTCCTCGAAAGTAAATCGTTGCGTCCTAAATCCTCGTTTTATTTCATAGGCGATTCTATTTTTGTGAATCCCCGAGTATTCTTTCAGAAACTGTCCTAGGTTTTGCATAAATTTGCTATATGTTTTTGTTAAGAAACTTGAGAACCTTTTCTTGATATTCTTGTCTGAGCTTTTCTGGCAATCCTCCATGAACGCCTTCCTCCTGGAAAAGGAACTCTGCTCTTGGGTTATTTTTTAAAGAATCTTTGATTCTAGTTGCGTTTTCAAATGGGATTACCTGGTCTTTTTTTGAATGAATAATAAGTATTGGAATTTGCAGGTTTTTTGCCGAAGCTTGCGGAGAAATTTCGCTTGGATAAACGCCGACAAAGATTTTAGCCCAAATTTTTGTCAGTGAAGATAAAGGATATTTAAATACAAACAGATTTTGATAGTATTCATTTATCACAAGATCAAGATTGGCATAAGCGCTGTCCGAAACTACCGCATTTATTCTTGTATCCTTGGCCGCAGTCATGATCGCAACCGCGCCCCCTAAAGAAAATCCCATTATTCCTATTCTATCAAATCCCTGCCCGCCGGCAGGCAGGCTCCTTTTTTCCAGATAATCAAGCGCACTTGCAAGGTCTTTTTGTTCGTGGTATCCGACTGTGGTCATAGAACCTTCCGAATCTCCAAAATAGCGAAAGTCAAAAAATAAAAGATTAAAATCGTCGTGCAAAAATGATGCCCATCCTAAAATGTTTGCCTTGTCGAAAGGATAACCGTGAAGAAGTATTATTGTCTTGTCCGAATTTTTTTCTGCCGGAACGAACCAGGCGGAAAGCCTGATATTATCGATCGTGGTTAAATTTATGGCTTGAAAGCTCCATTCGAAGTCCTGAGGAGTTAAATTAGTTTTGTATTTTGGAGGATGGGTCGCCGACCAAAATCCATAAAGACTAAAAACTATTATAAATAATGTAAAAAATAAAACAAACGGCAAAATCATTTTATATATTTTAGAGTTTTTAATCTTAAATTTCATCTGCTAACTTATACAATTTCACAAAAACTAAATATCCCAAAAAGGTAGCAATTCCCGCAATCGGACCAATTAGACGGATTCCCAGTGAATTTTCGTTCGTTGCCCCAAAAAAAGAAAGAGTTACACCAAAAATCACACTGGCAATGGCAAAAGAAAACTTCTGAAGCGTATTTTGCATGCCGTAATAAATCGCCTCGCGTCTTTGGTTCGTTTTTTTAGTATCATAGTCAATGATATCAGCTAGTATTGCGTTGGGAAAGATGAATTGTCCTGAGAGACTAATTCCAATAAAAACAGTAATCGCGGCTGCTTGAAAAAATGAAGTTGAGATTGGGAAAAAACCTACCAAAAAAAGAAGCGGAAAGACAAGGCTTAACGCAAGCATAGAATTTGAATATATTTTCTTTTTGCCAAACCTTTTAGATAAATGGGTTTGAATCGGCAGGGCCAACAGCATGCTTATCAAAACAATTGCTGAAAAAACCGCAACCATTCCTTCCGGCTGACCGAGTATAAATTTTACAAAAAAGGGAATGAGGGCGTTTAAGAGATTAAATCCCATCGAGAAAAGCACAAAAGCAATTGAGAAAATTAGAAAATGCCTGTTTTTTATTGTTGTTAGAAGTGAGCGATAAATTGTCAGATTTGATGGCTGGATGTTTATTTTACCGGGTTTAAGCAGTTTGCCGGCAATTCCAAATATCGAAACCCAAAATGTGGTGAGGGTTAATACTGCCAAAATTGCTCCCATCGCGGCAAAACCGAAATTTTGTATTAAAACACTTGAGCCTACAAGTCCGATCGCCGCACCAACTATCCCAAACAAAACTCTCCATGCCGATGTTGAAACTCTTTCTTCTGAAGATTTTGCGATTTCGGGCAATATACCCTCATATGGAGCAGACACAAGGGTGTATGTGAGAAAGAAAAACTGAAGGGTTATAAAAAAATAAATTGAGTTTATGAAAATTGATCCTTGAATCGGAGTCCACAGAAGAAAAAAACTCAATGCCAAAAAAGGAGCTCCTATAAAAATAAAGGGAAACCTTCTTCCCCAACGAGATTTTGTTCTGTCCGAGATATGACCGATTAGAGGATCGTCAAAAGCCTCAATAAATCTTCCAATTCCCATAAGTATACCAAGAATACCAATAGGAATAAGGGCTTTATTTGGATCTCCGCCTCCTGACCAGAAGAAAAACAGCCATGCTGAGACTGCCTGAAAAGAAATGTTTTCTCCGGTTCCCCCGACAGCGAAAAAAATTTTGTGCCTTGCGGATAGACTCATTATTCTAGAATAGCAACAAATTGAGCAATAGTATAGGCGCCCTGATGGGTGATACTAAGGGCAGAATTTTGAGCTTTGAATTTTGCCTGCCCGCCGAATTGGAGGGAATTTTGAATTTGGACTTCAGGTGACCCATTTGATTTATAAGTTATAAGAATTTCGAGCCATGAATCTGTGGATAGTGACAGAGCTTTTATAACTGCCTCTTTGGCTGCAAAAATTCCTGCCAATCGAGTAGGATCGTTATTTATCAACTCTTCTTCAAAGTAAACACGGCGAAGGAAATTCTCTCCGCCATTTTTTAGCGATTTTTTAAAAAGTGGCAAATAAACCAAGTCAATTCCTGATCTAATTATCATAAGCGCATAAATACTTTGTGTAGAAATACAAAAAGTCCTGAAAATTCATTAATCATCTCAACTGAAATTCCTTCTTTGGGCTGAACATGCTTGAATAAATTGGCAAGGTGATAGTCATAAGACTTTCCTTTTTCCTCCAAGGCTTGTTTTAATTTGATAGATTCTGTGTAAGGCACGAATGTATCGCTTTTTTCATGGAGAATGAAGATTTTTGCATTAACGCTATCGATGTTTTGGTCGGGAGAAAAACGGGATAATCTTCCCGCAAGCTCCGGATCTAAAAGATTTTTTTTATCAAACATATTAAGTAATAATCCTTCTTTTTCAAGGGTTCTTTGGGCGTGATCAACTGCGCTTTTAGCAGCTTGCCATCGTGTTGTTTGTTTATCCAAAACAATCGTGTTTGTGGATAAGGAAGACAGATAATCCAAGATGCTGTAATAACCTCCGAAAAACACAACGCTTCGGACGTACTCGTTTATTTTTTCATCCTCTGCCGCAACAAGGGCTAGCGAAGAACCGACAGAGAAACCAACATATGATATTCTATTTTTGTCAACATCATCCCGCTCTTTTAGAAAATTAAATGAATCAATAAATGTTTGCGGTTCTTCGAGTTTTATAACATCATTTTCCAGATCCACACTTCTTGGCCATAAAACTACGTAACCAAGTCTTGCCAGGGTCTCACAGAAGCCCAAAAGAATTGGTCTGTCTTTATCGGATGTTTTTAATCCCATTGCAACAATAATTGCGGGTTTGATGTTAGCATTTTTAGGAATAAAAAGATCTCCTACTGCTTTTGCGCCATCGGGTGATGGGCTAAATTGTACTTTTTCAACAATGGGGTCTTGTGTAATATTATGAAGTGGTCTGAAAGGGATTTGGGGGAATTCCTGTGCGATCAAAAGCACCACCTTTGCGGCCGCGGCAAGAGGATTAATAGATATAAGAAAGATAACAAGGACTGTTAGTAAAAGAAGCAGTAATTTCATTTTATTTCTTCTCTTCCACAATTTCTCCTTCTACGATTTTGCTTCTATCAATATTCAAGTGAAACTGTTTTTTGTCCGTTTTCTTCCGTCCTATTTTTCGCAAAAAATAGAAGACCAAAAGGGGTGCGAGAAACAAAAGTATTTTTTTAAATATAACTATAGGAATCATATTTATACCGTAAAGTATATCAAAAATTGGAGAAAAATAGACAGAATTGTCAGCGAAGGTTATTGAGAATTTCACCTAAGCGTGTGATTTCCTCTCCATACCTTGCCCAATTTCCTTCCCGTTGAAATCTTAGCGCGGCTTCGTAAGATTCGACAGCTTGTCTTATGAGCGTATCGAAGTTTGTATCAGTTGGGGTTTGAGCAGCGGATATCTCACTAACCGTTTGATCTTCTCCTACGGAGGCGCCAAAGATTCTAGCCAGTCCCTGCTCTAGTGTTTCCTCCATTGCAATTTTATTTTCGTAAGCAATGATCACTCTTTTGAGCTCCGGAATTTTTCCAGCTTCGGCTTTAAGATAAAGAGGCCGTACATAGACAAGAGACTCCTCAATGGGTATAACTAAAAGCGGTCCCTGAATTACTTGCGAACCGCCTTGGTCCCATAATGAAATTTGCCTTGCTATTTCCGCATTTTGATTGATTCTGCCAATCATTTGTTTGGGTCCGAATATAAGCTTGTCTTTAGGGAAACGGTAGACAAGCAGCTTTCCATACTCAGCGCCGTCGTTCCTTGCTACCATCCAAGCAGAAAGATTATCTTTGGCCCGAGGAGTGAAAGGGAGCATTAGGATATACTCTTCCGTTTCTTCACCCGGAAGCTTCATGATCATATGCCTCGGTGCCATCGCGGAAGCCATAGAATCTCCTTGTTGGCCTGCGGTTGAGATAGCAGGAATTTCCCATTGATCCTCTTTGTTGTAGAAGATTTGAGGATTATCCATATGGTAGACGGTGTAGATGGTGGTTTGAATAGCAAATAAATCTCTTGGATACCGAATGTGAGATATCAGCTCGTCCGGCATGTCGGAAAGCTTGCGGAAGGAGTTGGGAAAGATTTTGGAATAAGTTTTTATAATCGGATCATCAGGTTCTGTTATGTAAAAAGTAACTTTTCCGTCATAGGCATCGACGATTGCCTTAACGGAGTTTCTAATATAATTTGTTTGGCCCGCGTTTGAAGACACCGGTTGGGAGTAAGGGTAGCGGTGGGTTTCTGTGTATGCATCGATGACCCAATACAGTTTTCCCTGCGCTATTACCATGTATGGATCCTGGTCAAAGTCAAGAAACGGTGCGATTTTCTCTACCCTTTCTTTTACATTTCTATAGTAGAGGACTCGGCTTTTATCCGTAACCTCATTTGATAAAAAGAGCTTAAGGTCGCCAAAGCGAAATGAGTAAAAAACCCTGCGGAGCAACGAGTTAATTTCCACCCCTCCCTGACCCTCGTATGAGGCATAGACATTTTCTTCTCCCTTGGGATAATCAAATTCTTTTGTTTTGGTATTGACGAAAATATAATCATTGAGTATCTCGCCATAGTAAATCTCGGGCTTTTCAACAGAAAGCTCTTTAATTTCAGAAACAGGCGGTAAATTTTTGACGAAAAGTACAGGAAGTCCTTCGGGCGTTACTTGATTTACGGGCGACGCGGCGACTCCATGTCCGTGGGTAAAAGTAAGCCTCTCATTGACCCATGTTCTATTGGGAAGACTTTCGGATGAAAGCTCTCTTGGGGCTAGCATTATTTGGCGAAGTTCACCGTCGATCGTATAGCGGTCGTCATGAACGGAAGCGAACTCATAATAAGTTCTAATTTCCTGAATTTGTGAGAAAGTGGAAAGCAGAGGATCGCGATCCCAAAGTCTGACGTTTTTGATGGTAAGCTGGTTGGCTTCTATATCCCGCGAGGTTATAGGTTGGTCTCCAGTTATTTCCCGTTCCTCTATCTTGTCCAGACCATACGCTTTGCGAGTAAACATAATGTTGTGTTTGATAAATTGCGTTTCCTTGGCAGGTTCATTAGGGGCAACTATTAGTTTTTGAAAGATTGAGGGGATGATTAAAGACGCAAGATTAACAAGAAAGATTAAAAAAACTGCCGTCAAAAGAGACGTAAACTTCCCTGTCGTGGCGTAAAAAATGGCCAATAGCGCTCCTATGCCATAGACAAAAACAGATATGTAAATGATCGGTACCGTGACATTGGCATCTGTAAAAGCAGCTCCAAATACAGGGCCGTTTTGAGTAAGGAGAAGATTATAGAGAGAAAGATATGTCGTGGCGGCAAAGGAAAGAAAGAGCAGAAACAACAAAATTCCAAGATGAAGCTGAGGTCCTCTATCGAAGCGTACTAACTTTGGGCTGAATTTCTTTAGAAATCTTTCAAAAACACTCGGATTTCGCAGGATGTATATAACTGTAGAGCCTATTATTGAAATTAATATTAAGGTTTTCGAAAGTGTCATTATTTGCGTATATATTGGTAGAGAAAATACATAAAAACCCACATCTTTGTTAAACAAGGGATCTTTTTGACCGAAAGGCACAGCTTCTATAAATTTAAGAACGTCCTGCCAGCTGTTTTGCGCTATAAACCCAATAAAAATTGCAGTAGCAAAACTTACGATTACGCTGATTTTCTTGACGAGGCGGGAATCCAACATAATAGGTTGACCAAAAAATGATTCGGGAATTGTCGTCATCCATGGAATTTTGGAATAAGAGGCAATAGAAAAATTAGTAACAAGAAACGCTAACGAAAATATTCCTACTGCAAATCCAATAAGCATTCGGCTGAGCAGTGATTTAGTAAATATTTCAGGAAACCCAACTTCTTGGAAAAACCACCAGTCTGCAACAAGATACACAAAATTAAAGAAAAAAATAAAAACCAAAGCTATTAAAACTACGAAGACTGAAGAAAATATCTTGGCTATTTTCATAATTAAGGCGTATTCAAACGCGACTGGGATGATCGACGGCACGTTTGCTCAAGGAATTATATATAATCAAAATAAGAGAAACAAATGGGATGGCAAGAAGTGCCCCCAAAATTCCCAATAGTTCGCCTCCAACTATAACACTTATTATTATCGCAACCGGATGGAGTCCAACAGCTTTTTGCATTACACGGGGAACCAAAAGATTGTTTTCAGCCGCTTGAAGGGCTGTATAGAATAAAATTACGATTAGGGCAGAATTAAAAGACATGTTTAGAGCAACAATAACTGCAGGAACCGCTGCGATAATCGGTCCAATAGTTGGAAGTATTTCTAAAATCCCGGCGATAAGAGCAAGAGGAAGGGCAAATTCAATCCCCAAAAGACTTAGTCCAATCCAGGTAATACTTCCTATAAACAGAGACAAGACTATTTGGCCACGGAACCATCCTCCAATCTTATCCTCTATCCGAGATATAGTCAAAGCGATGCGTTCCTGCCGGTCGGATCTGAATAAATTAACCGTGGATTTCTTGAGTCTATCATGATCCAAGAGGAGGTAAAAACTTATAACAAAAATCATAAGAGTTGAAAATATTCCACCAAATACTCTGCTGGTTACTTCAAATGCGTTTTTTCCTATTTCTCCAATCTCTGCCTCTACAAAAGATTGCAATTGTTCAGGTTTCAAGTCTATTCCAAAAATCACCGCTGCTTGATTTATATATTCCGGGAGGGTAACGAATAATGACTGAATCTGAGATGAAAAAAATGGAATCAGGGGAAATATGAGTGTTGTTAAGAAAATAATTACGACTACATATGGGATGAGAACAGATATGATTTTTGGAACCCCTTTTTTTCTAAGGAATTCAACATAAGGAAGAAAAGCGGACATAATAATAAAAGAGATAAAGATGGCTATGATAATGCTTTTTAGCTTTAATATCAAAAGCCCGACGCTTAGAAGAAGAATGGCAGTCAAAAAATTGTTTTTTAGAATATTGCTTACTAAAGGATTGTTCACTTCTTGGATTATACAATATTTTTATATGTTCTTGAAGTATTTCTATATTTAAGCTAAAATTGAATTCATGTTTAAGCCTGTTTCGCCAAAGGTAGATTTTCCAAAGCTCGAAGAAGAAATCATAAAATATTGGAAAAAAAACAAAATTTTTGAAAAAACACTAACAAAAGATGCTCCAAAAGGCGAATGGACATTTTTAGACGGTCCTCCATTTATAACTGGACTTCCGCATTATGGCAGCTTACTTTCAAGCATCCCTAAAGACCTCTTTCCAAGATTTAAGACAATGAAAGGATACAGGGTGAGACGAGTATGGGGGTGGGATTGCCACGGTCTTCCTGCTGAGAACAAAGTAGAAGAAAGGCTCGGGATCAGGAGAAAAAAAGATATTGAGGAAAAATTTGGGATAAAGAAATTTATAGATGAGTGCAAAAGATATGTAGGCGAGGTGTCATCAGAATGGGAATGGTATGTAGATCATGTTGGGAGGTGGGTAGATTTTAAAAATGCATATAAAACAATGGATTTGTCGTATATGGAGAGCGTGATGTGGGTATTTAAACAAATGTACGAAAAGGAGCTAATCTATAAAGGTTTAAGAGTGCTTCTCTACTGTCCACATTGTGCGACGCCAATCTCTAACTTCGAGGTTGCGATGGACGCAGACAATTATAAAATACTTCAAGATTTCTCAACTATCTATAAATATGAACTAACTGATGAGAAAAAAACTTATTTGTTGGCTTGGTCTACGACTCCTTGGAACAAAATAGTTACCCCGGCGCTTGCAGTAAATCCCGATCTGACTTACATCAAGATAGAGCAGGGAGGAGAAAAATATATTCTGGCAAAATCAACTATAAAAATCCTTAATGAAAAGCCAACTTACAAATTGTTGGAAGAGTTTAAGGGGGAAAAACTTATTGGAAAAAAATTCACTCCTCACTTTGATTATTATTCTATTAAAAAAGGAAAAGACGCGTTTGTTGTGGTCGGCGCTGATTTTGTGGCAGCGGAAGAGGGAACAGGAATAGTTACTCTTGCGGCATATGGCGAGGAGGATTTGCCAGTCCTGCAAGCCAACAACATCCATGTCGAGCTGCATTTGGATGAAGAGGGAAACATAAAAAACAATGTGCCTAAATTTGGCGGGATGTATTATCTTAAGGCAAATAAATATGTAAACGAAGATCTTCTAAAAAGAGATTTAATATACAGTGACAAACAATATTCGCATTCGGTGCCAACGTGTTGGAGGTGCAATACCAGACTTTATCAAGCTCCACAAGACGCATGGTATGTTAACGTCCAAAAACTAAAAGAACAGATGAAGAAAACAAACAAAGATATTAATTGGTTTCCAGCGCATTTTAAAGAGGGGAGGTTTTTAAAAAGTTTGGAAGCTGCTCCTGACTGGAATATATCAAGAAACCGGTATTGGGGATCTCCTGTGCCTGTTTGGGAGTGCGAATGCGGTGAGCGTTTTGTGCCGGGTTCAATAAAAGAATTAGAGTTAAAGTCTGGCAGAAGGATTTTAGAATTACATAAACCGGAAATAGATGAGGTGGTCATTAAGTGCGATAAATGCGGAAAGAAAGTTAATAGAGTTGCGGAAGTTTTAGACAGTTGGATAGAAGCAGGTAGTGCATCATTTGGAGAGAGGCATTACCCCTTTGAGAAAAATTTAAAACTCCAAGAATTTTTTCCACCGGATTTTGTTGTTGAATATACTGGTCAGATTAGGGCCTGGTTTTACGTACTTCATGTTGTCGCGAATGCTCTTTTTGATTCGATGGGATTTAAGAATGTGCTTGTTACAGGTGTAATTTTGGGTACAGATGGAAGAAAGATGAGCAAAAACTACGGGAATTATCCTGATCCAAAAGAGATGTTGAAAAAGTACGGTGGAGACGCCCTTCGTCTTTATCTTCTGGCAACACCAGTTATGAATGGAGAAGACATTTTAATTTCTGAGGAACAGTATAGAAATCAGGTCAAAGGAATGCTTTTGATTCTATGGAATGTTTACAATTTTTTTGTAACTTATGCAAATCTTGCGAAATGGAATTGTGATTTAGAAAGTTCCGATTTGACCGTGCTTGACAGATGGATTCTTGCAAGACTTACGGAGCTTGTTTTAGAAACTAACAAGAATTTAGAGAACTATAATACTATAGCTTCGATAAAATCTATCGAAAGCTTTATCATTAACGATTTTTCGACTTGGTATATCAGAAGGTCGAGAGACCGTGTGAATATAAACTCTTCGGAAAAAGACAGAAATAATGCTTTTTCAGTAATGTACGGAGTTTTGGTTACGTTGTCAAAGCTAATAGCGCCAATTACGCCGTTTATTTCCGAAGAAATTTATCGAAATCTTACTGGTGGTGAATCTGTTCATCTAGAAAATTATCCGAAAGGAGATGAGAGCTTGAAAGATGAAAAACTGATACTGAATATGCAAAAAGTAAGAAAGATAGTCGAAATGGGCCACGCCAAAAGAAAAGAATTGGGAATAAAGGTAAGGCAACCTCTTGCAGAATTCAGAATTCAGAATTCAGAATTCAGAATTGACGAAGAATTAACTACCTTAATTAAAGATGAATTAAATGTTAAGAAGATTGAGTTTAATGAAGGGAGAGGAGAGTTATCTGTTCAATTTGATACAAATATAACTGCGGAATTGAAAGACGAGGGGTTGGCGAGAGATATTGTTAGGCAAATTCAAGAAGAAAGAAAGAAGATTGGGACATCGTTAAACGAGAAAGTTGATGTAGTTTTGAGTAATTGGCCAAAGAATTTTGAAAGATATATTAAAAGCAAAGCATTTGTGGCAAGGCTGGAGAAGGGAGAAGATTTTAAAGTAAAAAGGTCATGAAGAAAAGTTTTTTTTTTGGGATTGACTGGGGAATGATCTTGCCTGCTATTGTTTTGGTGAGTCTTGGACTAACAGCAATTTTTTCTATAAATCCCGATCTATTTAGAAGTCAATTACTTTTTTTTATCCTAGCTATCATTTTTTTCTTAATTTTCTCTCAAGTTAATTATAAAATTTTAGAAAATAATAGTAGAGCTATATACGTTATTTCGATTATTTTATTGATATTAATTTTAATTGTGGGCGTTGAAAGTAGAGGAGCGGTAAGGTGGTTTGAGTTTTTTGGACTTAGGATTCAATTTTCAGAGATAGTAAAACCTTTTTTCGCGGTTGCGCTTTCTTCGTTTCTTCTGAGGAAAGAGAATAGTTCTTTAACTCACTTTATTCTTTCGATTATTTTTGTAGTTCCTCTTGCGATTTTAATTTTTTTACAACCTGATTTAGGAAACGCGATAATCTACGTTGTGGTAACATTTTTTACAATGATATTTTTTGGTTTTCCTATTCGTTACTTCCTGGGAAGTTTTTTATTGTTTGTCGCCTCACTGCCTTTTTTTTGGAATTTTTTACATCAATATCAAAAACAAAGAGTTTTTAGCTTTATTAATCCAACAGATACGCTTGGTATTTCATATAATGCTATCCAGTCCAGTATCGCAGTTGGGTCAGGAATGCTTTTTGGAAGAGGATTTGGAGAAGGAACACAATCAGTATTAAAATTTTTACCGGAAAGACATACTGACTTCATCTACGCTGCTCTTGCTGAAAGCTTAGGTTTTGTTGGGGCAGGGGTTGTTGTTTTGTGTTTTGGGATCTTACTTTATAGAATTTATATCGTGTCTATTAGAGTTGATGACCAGTTTTGTAGGGTGTTTTGCGCCGCATCATTTTTTCTTATTCTTTCTCAGTTTTTTATAAACACGGCAATGAATATGGGATTTCTGCCAATCGTTGGGATAGCATTGCCTTTTGTTTCATATGGAGGTAGTTCTCTTTTATCAAATTTTGTGCTATTGGGACTGCTTTCGTCTATCAGTAGGTCAGGGATTTCACCAAGAGTCTTGGAAATAAAGTAAAAAGTTGGTATAATACATTTTTATGGAGTACGCAGTTATAAAAATTGGCGGTAAACAATATAGAGTTTCAAAAGGGGATATCGTGGAAGTAGATAAACAAAAGCCTAAGACAGATGGGACAGCGCAGCTGGATCAGGTATTGCTTTTGGTATCTGGCAGTAAGGTTAAAATAGGCAAGCCAAAAATTGACAATGTAAAAGTTAAGGCAAAAATACTTGGAGAGAAAAAAGGAAGAAAAATAAGGGTGGCAAAATTTAAATCAAAGGTAAGATATAGAAAAGTAATTGGTTTTAGACCTGTTTTCACCCGTTTGCAGATCATGGAGATAGAATTCAAAACAAGATCATCAGACTCACATGGATGATCTATTTTGATCCTCTTGACATCTGTGAAAAATTAACGTAAGATAATAAAAATTTTCACGGAGGTAAAAATATGGCACATACAAAAGCGCAGGGCTCTGTTAAAGGTAATAGAGATTCTATATCCAAAAGACTTGGAGTAAAACTTTATGGTGGACAAAGAGCTAAAGTTGGAAATATTATAGCCAGGCAGAAGGGCACTAATTTTTTTCCTGGAAGTGGCGTTTCTATGGGAAGAGACTTTACGCTTTTTGCAATACAGGATGGAACTGTAAAGTTTAAAAATTTGAAAGGAAAAAAGATCGTAGAAATAGAGAATCTATAACATGGATAACCAAGAAAAGATTTTTGAGCTCGAAGTTGCTTTGCTTCAATCAAACCCCTTGCAGCCAAGAGGCGTAATAAGTGCAGAATCTCTAAATGATCTTGTCGGGTCGATAAGGGAGCAGGGAATTTTGGAGCCTTTGGTAATAGCGAAAACCCCCGCTGGCTATCAGATAATTGCAGGAGAAAGACGCTGGCGAGCAGCTAAAATATTGGGCTTTGCTAAAGTTCCGGTAGTTGTTAAAGAAACAACCCCCCAGGGTATGCTTGAAATGTCTATTGTCGAAAATGTTCAGCGCGAGGATTTAAATCCAATAGAAAAAGCGCTTGCATACAAAAGGCTAATTGAGGAATTTGGTCTTGGTACTAACGATGTTGCAAGGAGGGTTGGAAAAAGCTCTCCGACTATTTCAAATACCATAAGATTATTATCTTTGCCCGATGCTATTAAAGATGCTTTGGTGGCAGGCGTGATTACCGAAGGACACGTCAGACCGCTTATTTCCTTGGGTGATCCAAGATTAATGCTTGATTTATTTAAAAAAATCCTGCGCGAAAACAGTACTGTTCGACAAACTGAGGAATTGGCTCGACAGATAAAAAGCGAGGTTGAGAAAAGAGAACCAAGAACTCCAAGCGACAGAATTTGGTCTTCAGAGCAAAAAGATATGGAGTCTAAAGTCAAAGAAAAATATGACTTGGACAAAGTTGATTATTATCAGTCAGGGAAGGTCGGAAGAGTGACACTTGTTATGAAGGGTGACGAGGTAAAGACTAGCAAGTTCTTTAGAAGTATATCTGATATACTCCTCTCTCATACAAAAGATCAGTTGAAAAAAGCCGCTTAGCGTTTAATTGTAAGGATTCCTTACTAAGCCCATTGATCCTGGCGGCCAGTAAATAAAAAACGATTTACCAATAATTAGTCTTCTATCAACAAAACCCCATTCTCTAGAATCTGAACTATTTAATCTATTGTCTCCCAGTACAAAAAATTCGTCTTTATTTGTTTTTACTTCTTGATTTTCTTTAATAAATGTTCCAGGTTTTGTCTGAATAGACGCGTTAAGGTATGAACTTTCATCAAGCAGTTTGCCATTAATATAAACATTTCCACTTTTTATTAATATAGTATCTCCAGGGATCCCGATTACCCTTTTTATGAAATCCCTGTCTGGATTTGCCGGTGATTTAAATACTATTACGTCTCCAAGTTTAACATCTTCGAAGTGAAGCCCGATTATATTTGTAATTACATACTCTTTGTCGTGAAAATTTGGATACATGGAATTGCCGTTGACCTGGAAGGGACGAAATAAAAAAACATAAATTACCAAGAATACAGCCGCGGCTAAAAGAAGAGTTTGGATAATATCAAGAAAGAATGAATAGATTTTGCGAAGTATGTCAAGAACCATGAATTGTATTCTCTTAAATTCTACAAGTTTTGTCAATGAGCTAGATTTATGCTAAGATATTTGAAATCGGACTCGTGGTTCAGTGGTAGACCCGCCTGCACTGGCCGATTGGCTCAGTTGGTTAGAGCGCTTCATTCACATTGAAGAGGCCGGAGGTTCGAATCCTCCATCGGCCACAGTTATGGCGGGCAGGACGTCTCGTTCGTATCGAGAAGGTCGAAGGTTCGATCCCTTCCGAGTCCACCGCGATGACAATTCTTTTTTTCTCCCGTCTATTTCTTCCTCATATTGGTGGAGTTGAAAAACATGTATTTGAATTGAGTAAAGAATTAATAAAAAAAAATTACAAAATTATAGTCGTGACAGAAAAAAATCAGTTGAATAACTCGAGTGCTAAAATCACGGGTGAAATAGACGGCATAAAAATTTACAGAATCGATGCGGGCGGTGAAAATGTTTTTAAAAAGTTTAGGGTTTGGTGGTGGTTATGGCAGAATAGACACTTAATTGAAAATGCAGACATTGTTCATTGTCATGACGTGTTTTTTTGGTATATCCCTTTTCGATTTTTATATCCCAACAAGCCAATCTACACAACTTTTCATGGATACGAAACAAAATTTCCTCCGTCAAAAAAAGCTATTTTTATACGTAAGGTCAGTGAGAGACTGTCTTGGGGAAATATTTGCGTTGGAGATTATATCAAAAAATGGTATGGAACAAGGCCTAACTTAGTAACTTACGGCGGAGTTGATATCGGAAAAATCCGAAATTTGAATATCGAAATTCGAAACAAAATCAAAATTTTATTTATCGGAAGATTAGAAAAAGATACGGGAGTTTTAAATTATTTAAAGGTTTTGGAACTAATGAGAAAGAGAAAAATTAAATTTGATCTTGAAGCGTGTGGAGATGGTAGTTTGAAAAAAATGGTTGAGGACTATGGGAAAGTGAATGGATTCGTAGATGATTTAAACACCTACATAGAGAAAGCAGATATTGTTTTTGCGAGTTCATACTTGTCAATTCTTGAGGCAATGGCTGCCAAAAAACTGGTTTTTTGTGCATATGATAACAAGCTTAAAGAGGATTATCTCAAAATGTCGCCTTTTGCAAAATGGATTGTGATCGAAGATTCTTCGACTAAACTTTCCGATAAAGTTTGGTATTTTATACAGCATAAAAAAGAGAAAGATAAAGTTGTCCATGATGCTTATGAATGGGTAAAAAAGCAGACATGGAAGAAAGTGGCAGATCGTTATATTAATCTTTGGGGGCTGCAAATCTTATGAAGATATCTTTTGTCGCGACAGTTTTTAATGAAGAAAAAACGATAGGGTATTTTTTAGATTCTTTGTTTAAGCAGACAAAAATTCCGGATGAAATAATTATAATTGATGGAGGAAGCGCAGATAAGACAGTCAATAAAATTAAAAGTTACCCGCTTCGCAGAAGCTTGGGTGAGGCGAATAGCTCAAAAATAAAAATATTGGTTAGTCCAAATTCTACTATAGCGCAGGGAAGAAATATTGGAATCGAAAAGGCATCGGGAGAAATTATAGCCATGTCTGATGCTGGATGTATCTTGCATAAAGATTGGCTTGAAAAAATTACAAAACCTTTCATTAAGGACAATGTAGATATTGTTGCAGGATTTTATAGAATGACTGGTTCAAAGTCTATTCAAAAAGCTCTTGCATTATATCTGGGTATACCTCCAAAAAGATTTGATCAAAATAAATTCTTACCCTCTGCCCGTTCTATTGCTTTTAGTAAATCAATATGGAAAAAAGTAGGAGGATTTGACGAAAAATTAGAAAGAGCCGGAGAAGATACGATATTTAATTATCTGGCAATTAAGATTGGCGCAAAATTTTATAGGGTAAAAGACGCTTTGGTAGACTGGGAAGTGCCAAAGAATCTTTGGGATGGCTTTAAAAAATTTTATATTTACGTAAAGGGAGATATAGAGGGAGGCATCTGGTGGCATCCAAAGCAACAGTTTTCAACGCACAATATAAAAATTTTAAGCGTCTTTGCACGTTATATTACTGGGGGAATCTTATTGGTTTTCGCATTTCAGCACGAATTCATACGTTACATTCTTATTGGATTTATTTTGGCGTATTTAGCCTGGCCTATTTGGAAAACCAGAGATATAGTAACAGATTTTAGAGTAAAACTATGGCTACCAGTTGTCCAAATATCATCTGATATAGCGATTATACTTGGAGCGATTTTTGGTATAATCAAAACATGATTCCGGTATTTAAGCCAGCGCTTGACAGCGAGGAGACGGATGGAGTAATTTCTGTTCTTAAGAGCAGGTGGATAGGAAACGGCCCGGTAACAAAAGAATTTGAAAAAAAATTTCTATCTTATATTGGTGGAAAATACTGCGTTGCTGTAAATAGCGCGAGCGCGGCAATTCACCTGAGTGTTATTTCTTCAAACGTAAAACAAGGAGATGAGGTAATTACTCCATCCCTCACATTTGTCGCGACCAATCATCCAATTTTGATGCAGAGGGCAACTCCTGTCTTTTGTGACGTTGACTACGATACGCTCTGCAGTGACCCGAGTGATATCGAGAAAAAAATTACAAAAAAAACAAAAGCTATTGTTGTTGTCCATTACGGAGGTCATCCTGTGGACATTGATCCCATTTTGAAATTATGTGAAGATCGAAATATTATGCTTATAGAAGACTGTGCCCACGCTTCTGGTTCTTACTACAAAGACAGACATGTAGGTATATTTGGAGACTTTTCCGCCTTTTCATTTGCTGCTATAAAAAATTTGACCACTGGAGATGGCGGCATGATTGTTGGTCGTACAAGAAAAAGTATTGAAAGCGCCCGTACTCTCGCATGGTCTGGAATTTCTGAGAGCACATGGGAAAGAGTAAAGGGAAAGAAGCTAAAGTGGCAATACAATGTCGTATCTACAGGATGGAAATATCAAATGAATGATATCGCAGCTGCGATTGGTTTAGCTCAGCTTAAGAAACTTGAATCTAATAACCTCAAAAGAAAAAAAATAACCCAAAAATATAACAGTGCATTAAAGGATATTCCCTGGATTGAAACCCCAACTGTTAGAGATTTTGCGAAAAGTTCTTATCACAACTATGTCATCAAACTTCCTCAGCATTTGAGAGACAGGCTTAGTGAGTATCTTGCTAAGCGTGGAGTAACAACCACTGTTCATTATATGCCAAGTCATTACTATTCGTTGTACAAAAAGTTTAGCGCAGATGTTCCTGTCACAAATAGGGTTTGGAAAAAAATTTTGCTTTTGCCTATTTATCCTGATTTAATGCAAAAAGAACAAGATTATATAATTGACGCGTTAATTTCTTTTAATCCATAGTCAATGAATAATTTCCAAATAGTATTTAAGAATACATCATTTCTGTTTTTTTCCGAGGTTGTTATAAAGATCTTGGGTTTATTTTATTTTGTATTCTTGGCAAGGAATTTATCTGTTGATATTTTTGGACGTTATAATCTTGTGACTTCTTTCGTAACAATTTTTTCGTTTCTACCTGATATTGGAATAGGACTTGTAGTTGTGAGAGAAATCGCTCAGAAAAAGTATGATTTGTCTCTCCTTCTTGGCAATACATTTATTATATCAGCAGTGATGAGTTTGGTTGCAATGTTAGTAATTATTACGGCTGGAATATTTTTAGGTTTCACCGGTGAAGTAATTTTACTATTATTTATTTCATCTCTCACTCTACTTTTTTCACAAATTCGCTCGATTCCTCTTTTTTATTTTGATGGCATAGAGCGCATGGAGTATTCAGCTGTTCTTAAAGCTGTTAATTCCTTGCTTCTAATTGGTTTTGGGTTGACTGGATACATACTTGGATTCGGACTTATTGGAATTATTGGAGGGTTTTTGGTAGGCAGCGTTTTAAGTTTTTTAATAACATGGATTGTGTTTTTACTAAAGAAAATTAAAATAAATTTAAGATTTGATAAAACCATTACAAAGAGACTTTTTTATGATGGGTTTCCTCTTGGAATTGCGGCTTTTTCAAGTCTTGTGTATGGCACGATTGATGGGATAATGCTAGAGCGCATGATTTCAGAGAGCGCGCTTGGGATATATTCTAGCGCTGTGAAATTTGGACCAACAATTTTACAGCTTCTTAATGTGCCTTTTATTGTTGCTGTTTATCCTGCGCTTTCTCGTCTTTCGGCAGACACTATTCGCTTTAAAAAAGCAATTCTTAAGTCAGTGGGTGCTGTTCTCCTATGGTCTTTACCTGTTAGTTTTGGGGTTGCTTTTTTTGCGGATATTATCCCAGTAATTTTTGGGCAGAAGTATAACATGGGAGTCCCGATTCTAAGAGTACTTATTTTTTTTGTGCCGTTTGCCGCCGTTTCTGCTGTGCTTTACAAAGTTTTGATTGTAATTAGAAAACAGAATCTCTATCTTGCCATAAGTATTTTTGGAGTCGTAGTCAATGTAGTCCTAAATTTCGTTCTCATAGAAAAATTTCAAATTATGGGAGCGGCTTTTGCTGCTGTTGTAACACAGGCCGGATTGTTCTTGGCTTACGCAGTGGCCGTTTATTATTTTGTTGTTAGATATGCTAAAGTACGGAAAAAATAATTTTTTTGATCTTGAAAAGCTTGACGCTTTGAATATTGATAGGCAATCAATAAAACTTATTCCAGATAATTCAAGAGTACTTGAGCTCGGCTGTGCTACAGGATTTTTGGGTGAGCACCTTATAAAAAAGAAAAGTTGTTATGTTGTAGGAGTTGAATTTGGGAAAGACGAAGCAAGAATTGCAAGAAAAAAACTCAACAAACTTATTGAAGGTGACATTGAAGAAAAGAAAACTCTAGGCGCGATAGACGGTAAATTTGATGTTGTATTCGCATCGGCAGTTATTGAACACCTGAAAAATCCTTGGGACGCCCTTAGTAAATGGAAAGTTTTTTTAAACAATGGTGGTTTTTTATTAATTACGACCTCCAATATTGCCCATTGGTCTGCACGGCTAAAAATGTTGAAAGGAGAATTTAATTATCAGGATTACGGAATCCTGGACAATACGCATCTTCGTTTTTTTACAACCAAAACATTTAAAACTCTTGTTTCGGACTGCGGCTATAATATCGATACCTTTTCAATAGATCCTGTAGGCGGCGGTCTACCAAAAATAAGCAAGCTGCTATCAAGATCTTTTCCTAATTTATTTGCTTATCAAATGTTGATTAAGGCCAGACCGAAATAAGATTTATGGATGTCTCGATATCTGTTGTTTCTTATAACACAAAAGATCTACTTAAGCGGTGTTTGAAATCAATTTATAAAAATACTAAAGGATTAAGGTTTGAAGTTATTGTTGTTGATAATGGATCTAAAGATAATTCTTTCGAGATGGTAAAAAAAAATTTTCCAGACGTTAGGATAATTGCAAACAAAAGCAATATATTTTTTACCAAAGCAAATAATCAGGCATTTGAAATTGCGCGAGGCAAGTATTTTCTAATACTCAATTCGGATACATATTTTGTAGATAATTCAATTAAAAAAATGACTGATTATTTGGAAAAAAACAAAGAAGTAGGAGCTATTGAAGGACTTGAAATTTATGAAGATGGAAATTTGGTTCAAACGGGATCAAGATTTTCAACTCCCCTTATTGATTTTTATGAGCTTAGTTTTTTAGGTAAAAGGTTAAAAAATAGAAATCTGGTCGATAGATATAGACTTGTATCAAAAGATAGACGCAGTAATTTTGAAATTGACGTTGGATGCGATGCTTTTTTGATGGTCAGAGGAGAGATTGTGAGCAGGATCGGGGGATATGATGAAAATTTACTCTTGTACTATACAGAAAACGATCTTTGTTTGCGTATAAAAAAATTAGGATACAAGATAATGCACGTTGGTAATTCAAAGGTCATGCATAGAGTTTCTGCTAGTGTGTCAAAGATTGGATGGAAAAAGGTGGATTATTATTACAAGGATTTATTTGCTTACTACAAAAAACACGGTTTTATGTTTATGGGAGCGGGATTATTTTTGCTTTTAAAGACAGAAGAACAAATATTAAAACTTCTTAAAAGAAATGATTAAGCTGACAATTGTTTTTTTGATTCTTCTTTCTTCTTTCTTGCGATTCTATAGACTTGATGAGTTGATGCCTTTTATTGGCGATCAGGGCTTGTTTTATCTTCCTGCGCGAGATATCTTGATAGAAGGAGTGATTCCTCTGGTTGGACCAGAGACCAGTCATATCTGGATTCATCACGGCGCGCACTGGACTTATGTACTTGCCGTAATCTTGTGGTTTTTTAACTTTAATCCAGTTCCGCCTGCGTATTTTATTGCAGGCTTAGGAGTAGCGACTGTATGGTTGCTGTATAAAACTGTTGCTGAAATATTTTCCAAAAGAATCGCTTTGATTACGGCTTTTTTTTATGCCACTTCTCCTCTTGTTGTTCTAAACGCAAGAATGCCTTATCACACGAGTCCTATCCCTTTTTTGACAATCCTTCTAATCCTGGCTATATGTAGATGGTTAAATGGCAATGTATACTACTTTCCATTGATCACTTTTTTGGTTGGGGTTCTTTATAATCATGAGATTACGACATTTGTCTTATTTATTCCTATAATTGTTATCCTTTTTTATGGTTTTATTAAAAAAAAGCCGTGGACGAAAAAACTTATTGATAAAAAAATAATTTTTTACTCCCTTGTCTCCCTTCTGGTTCCAATGACACCTTTCATATTATATGACCTAAACAATGGTTATAAGCAGACGTTTGGATTTATTGTTTGGGTTTTATATAGGATCTTTAAATTTCCAATAAATGTTTTTAACGGTTCTGATGTATCTATGGAGTTTTTTGTACACGTTACCCAACTTATTTTTGCACCAAGCCTTTTGACTTCTCTTGCGATCTTGTTCTTCTCTTTTATTTATTTTATTTACATTGTGTACAAAAAATTAAAGAAAAGAAATTTGGATAAGGGACACGTTTTGCTTTTCCTTTATATTGTTATCCCTACAGCTGGTTTGTTCGCGCACAGAAGTCCAATAGAAGCAGACACTTTGCTTATTTCTCCTTTTGTAATAATGGTAATCGCAGTTTTTTTTGACAAACTTTTATTTTTTAGAATTATTAAAATTCCAGTATTTGCTGCAATAATACTTATTGGTACTATCAATTCATATTATCTTCTTTCAACAGAATATTTAACAAATATTGGCAGTTCTTCTCGTATTACTTTTGAAGAGAGAATAAAAGCAGTAGAAAACATAAAAAAACTTGTTGGAGGAAAACAATATAGTCTTGTGGGCAAAGGCGAGCTTAGCAATTTTTCTATGTTTACCATGAATTATGAATATATATTGTGGTGGAAAGGCTACCCAACATCAAAAGAAAAAGTTGATCTAAAGATTGTTGTTTTGGAAAAAAATGGTGATATTTTTGTGTCCAAGGAATGAAAAAAAGTGATATTTTGATCATCTTGATGCTTGCAGCGGCATTATTTTTAAGATTTTATAGACTTGACGAGTTGATGCCTTTTATTGGCGATCATGCCTGGTTTTATCTTTCGGCGCGGGATATGATTTTGAGTGGACAAATTCCTTTGGTTGGAATCGAATCAAGCCATACGTGGGTGCATCAAGGCTCTTTGTGGACATACGTTTTAGCATTGCCACTTTTGGTGTCTAATTTTAACCCTTTAAGCGGTGCTTATTTGACAGCAGTGGTAGGGGTTGTCACTGTTTTTTTGGTTTACAAAATAGGAACAGAAATGTTTTCAAGAAGAGTTGGGATTATATCTGCTGTATTGTTTTCTTTTTCACCGCTTGTTGTTATCCATTCGCGAATTCCTTACCACACAAGCCTTATTCCTCTTTTTTCACTACTGTTTTTTTTCTTTTTATACAAATGGATAAAAGGAGATGTTCGTTTTTTTCCTCTTGTGTTTCTCATTCTACCGATTTTATACAATTTAGAACTGGCAACTATGGTTTTTTGGATTTTGTTGATAATTATATTTATTTACGGCTTAATTAAAAGGAAAACTTGGACAAGGGCTGTACTTAGGACAAAAATAATATTCCTAAGTATTCTCTTTTTTTTGCTTCCATTGTTGCCTATGATAGTTTATGATTTAAAAGAAAACTCAGGTTTTTATCAATCAACCGCTTTTTTCAGGCTCATTAAAATATACTTGTTTTCAAAAAACTTTACATTTTCTTTTGACGCAGTGCAGAGTGTTTTTTCTTCTCTTTTTCTTTTCAATCAACGATTGGTATTTTTGGCAGGTGGATTTACTGCATTTTTGATTACTATATCAAGCTTTTTCAATCTATTGTTTACTGCCCGCAAAAAGAAAGCTTTTTCTTTGTATCTACTTTCGCTTTGGGTTATAATTCCTCTTTTCGGAATATTTGTAAGCCATACTGCTTCAGAAGCTTATATGCCAATGATTTTGCCTGCGATTATTTTCTCGATCGCAATTTTCATTAATTTTTTCTTAAGATTTTATAAATTTGCCACGATTGTAATTGTTTTATTCATTTTATCTACAAACATTTTTTTGACAATCAAGAAAAACTATTTCATGAATACCTCCCCAGGCTACGGTTTAAGTTTCTCAAAAAGAGTCCTTATCGCTAAAAATCTAGTCGAAAAATCAAAAGGAAATGCCTATAATTTAATAGGGAATGGTCCCGGAAATGAACATAAGAACTTTTTGCTTAACTATGAATATTTGACGTGGCGACTGGGACACCCGCCATCAAAAAAAAGTGAGATACTTAAGTTTGTTATAGAAGAAAAATAAATGATTTGATAGAATCTTTCGTTTGATATAATTTTGATAAATAATATGAATAACGTGAGAAAAAGAATAACCTTGGATACAAATTTAAGAGAAGTTAAATTCTCTGCTGTTATTTTAACAAAAAACGAAGAAGATAATATCGTTGACTGTCTAGATTCTGTTTTGTGGTGCGATGAGATTATTATTGTAGACGATATGTCTAAAGATAGAACTATCGAAATAGTAAAAAACTTAAAAAATAAAAAAATAAAAATTTTTAACAGGTCTATTGATAATGATTTTTCTGCTCAAAGAAACTACGCGCTTGAAAAAGCAAATGGAGAGTGGGTATTGTTTGTGGACGCGGACGAGAGGATTTCCGAGGGTCTCAGATTTGAGATAGAACAAATTATCGCACCTCAGAACCTGTTTGACTTGAAAATTAAAGGTTTTAAGATCAGGAGAACGGACTTTTTATGGGGGAAGCAATTGACACATGGAGAAGCTGGAAACATAAAATTTGTGAGACTCGCCAAAAAAAACGCAGGGAGCTGGATGGGAAAGGTACATGAGGAATGGAAGATTAATGGAAAAGTCGCAGATCTTAAAAATCTTCTTTATCACTATCCTCATCAGTCAATTTCGCTGTTTTTAAAAGAGATTAACTATTATACTGATATACGCGCAAAAGAACTTTATGACAAGAAAATAAATCCACCACCTTTTTTTGCGATAATCTTCCCTTTGGGAAAGTTTATATTTAGTTTCATATTTAAAAGGGGATTTATGGACGGAATTGAGGGTTTTATTTTTGCCGTTCTAATGAGTTTTCACTCGTTTTTAGTAAGAGGCAAGTTATGGATACTATGGCAAAAAAAATAAAAATTGTTGGTTTTGCTTTTTGGTCGCTGTTTATTCTGGTTTATTATATAACTTATCTACTTTGTACTAGAGGAGGGGTATGTTTGCGCTTGCCATTTTAATTGGGATTTATTCGTATCTTGTAATGGCTTTAGGGTTTGCTGGATTCCTCTATAAACCAGTACTTGTATCTATAAGCTTAATTTATTTGTTTGCAATTATTTTCTTCCATAAACTATGGCTAAAGACAAGTTTTTTCAGATGTTTGGAGATATTAAAAAAAATTCAAAAGCAAAAAATATTTTTTTTCTTATTTATATTGTTGTTTTTGCAAGCATTGATTAATTTTATAGGAGTTTTGGGACCTGAGCTTGGATTTGACGCGCTGTGGTACCACTTGACTCTTCCAAAGATTTATCTTGAAAACCATTCTGTTTTTTATATCCCCGGAGGTCTACTATATTACTCCGTAATGCCAAAGCTCACGGAGATGATTTATATTTCGGCGCTCGCCTTTAATGGTGAGATTCTTGCAAAACTTATTCATTTTTCTTTTGGGATACTCACATGTGTTGCTTTGTATAAAGTTTCTCGGGAGTTTTTTTCTTCAAAAGCTTCATTAATCGGAGTTGTTATTTTTTATTCAAATCTTGTGGTAGGGTGGCAGTCAATAACAGCGTATGTTGACCTCGCAAGAACTTTTTTTGAGTTGTTGGCTCTGTGGGGATTTATTAAACTTTATAAAAGCGGAGAAAAAAAATGGTTGGTTGAATCAGCTGTAATGTTGGGCTTGGCAATCTCTACAAAACTTTTAGCTTTAGGATCTCTTCTAATCTTCTCTTTATTAATAATATTCTATTTTCTCCATGTTAAAAAAAATCTTAACAATTTGTTTATTGGTCTATTTGTTTATTGGTCTATTTGTTTATTGGTCCCACTTCCGTGGTTTGTATTTTCATATATCAATACGGGAAGTCCTATCTTTCCATTTTTTACGGATTTGTATAGATTTAACCTTGATATAAGCTTGATTAATCCAATAAAGTTTATTGTAGATACATGGGATGTATTTACAAAATCAAGCGACCCGGTCTCACCTATATACATTATCTTTTTGCCTTTAATTTTATTCTTCTTCAAAAAAAGTAAATTTGATTTGAAAGTTATCTACATTTACTCAATTATTGCTATTGTTATTTGGTATCTTACTCCAAGAACTGGCGGGGGAAGGTTTATATTGCCGTACTTACCTGCGCTTTCAATCTTGTGCGTGAGTGTTTTGGAAAAAACAAAAGGCAAAATTTTAGGCATTACTTTAATCGGTCTTGTTATAATAGTTTCCATTGTTTCTATCGTTTATCGAGGGATCGCAAACTTTAAGTATTTGCCAGTTGTTATCGGCAAACAGACAAGAGCTGATTTTTTGTCTTTGAATCTTAATTTTAGCTTCGGGGATTTTTACGATACAGACGGGTATTTTAAAAATACTATAAAAACAACAGACAAAGTGCTTTTGTATGGCTTTCACAATTTATATTATGTAAATTTTCCATTCGTTGACTCATCATGGGTTAAAAAGGGAGATACTTTTAACTATATTGCGGTCCAGGAAGCGGATTTGCCGGAAAGATTTTGGGATTGGGATCTAATTTATCATAATCAAAAAACAAAAGTGAAGCTTTATTCAAAAGGAGGCATAATGTGGCATTACTAAAGATACTGACTGCGGTTCTAATTTTGCTGTTTCCGCTTGGAGAATTGGGTCGTTTTAATATCTATAATGAAATTTTCACAACACTAAATGATATTTTGGTTGGAGTAGTTGTGATTTATTGGTTGATTTTAATAGTTTGGAAAAATAAATTGACAGAACTCTCAAAAAAAAAATTATCAAAACCTATTTTAATCTTCATTTTTATTGCTTTTTTATCGTTAATGCTAAATTATCTTAATCTCAAGACGGAAGAATTAATCGGCTCATTTTTGTATATTTTACGTTTTGCTGCTTATGTGTCTTTGTATTTTGTAGTAAGCTCATTTGGTCATGATTTTAGAAAAAAAATTATCTATTTGATGATAGTTTCTGGTGCTTTAGTTATATTGGGAGGTTTTGTTCAGTATTTTTTATACTCTAATCTTGGTAACTTGTACTACTTAGGTTGGGACGAGCATCTCTATCGGTTATTTTCAAGCTTTCTGGATCCAAATTTTGCTGCATCTATTATTTCATTGTTTTTGACTCTTGTTCTATCAATATTATTTTTCAAATTAGAAAAAAGCAAAAAAATCCGATTAGCACTAGTTTTATTATCTGTCTTGGCCTTCACTGCTTTGCTTCTGACCTACTCAAGAAGCGGTTATCTGATGGCTATCACAAGCGTACTGGTGCTGCTGTTTTTGCTTGGTAAGAAAAAACATATTGTTATTTTGTTTGCTATTTTTATTTTGGGAATAGTATTTATCCCAAAAGACTTTGGTGGAGAGGGTGTCAGGCTGTTAAGAACTGCGTCATTAGTTTCAAGATTTGAGTATTTAGACAACGCCGTAACAATATTTAAAGATAATCCAATTTTTGGCGTTGGATTTAACGCATACAGATATGCTCAGTATAGATATGGATTTCTCGACGGTGACAGTTTGCGAACTAGCCATTCTGGTGCGGGGACTGATAATAGCCTCTTATTTGTTTTGGCAACAACTGGGATTATTGGGTTTGCTTCCTATTTGTATATCTGGTTTAGGGTTATAAAAAATCATTCCAGTGTGCAGAATAATAGATACCAAAGGATGATATCTGTGGCTGTTGTTGCCTCAATTGTAGGACTTTTTGTCAATGCTCTTTTCATTAATAGTCTTTTTTATCCTTTTGTTATGGAGTGGATGTGGATTCTGATAGGAATTAGGGAGAGTAAGTAACTGAAAGTTTTTTTTCTGTTTTGTTTCCAGCTCGGTCAGCAGCCTCTATTTTTATTTCGTTCAATCCTTCTTTTAACATCAAATTGTATGAAAAGTTGTTTTCCTCATCTATTACCGCCCAAAAACCGTTTATTGTTACTCTTACCTGAGGATCTGTTTTTCCCTTAACTTCAGCTATGTTTTGGTCTTTTGAATAGGAGTCATTGTTTGATGGACTGGATACCTCAAGGGTTGGAGGAGTACTTTTGAAAACAATTATTAAATTTTGGGAAAATTCACTTTCTTTACCTTCGGGATTAACTGCTTTGGCTTTAACAATATTCTCATCTCTTGAAAGGGCAATTTCTGAGGAGAAATTTCCATCCTCACCTGCTGAAATCTTATCGGCAATATTCCCGTTTACGTAAACAACAACTGTATTTTTAGCCAGAGTTGATCCTTTTATCGTGGTGGTGGCGCTATTTGTTGCCATATCTTGGGTGGTAAATATAGGAGCAGGGATAAATGTAGTTTGATTCGTGTTTTTTGACTCCTGGTTTGCTCTGGAACCCGATATAAAAAGGCTGAAGTTAACCAGAAGGGGGATTCCAAATTTAACCAAAAGAAAAATCACTGCGATTATCCCTAAGATACTCCAGAACAAATTTACTAGCGACTTTTTCGCCTGTCTTTTAGTAAGCCTTGATCTATTCATATGCATCGGAGCCAACGGTGAGAATCGAACTCACGGCCTAGTGTTTACGAAACACTTGCTCTTCCACTGAGCTACGTTGGCAAGAAGCCGCTGCTTTTCCACGCTTGTCTCGCTACGCTCGCAAGTGAGCTCGCTGCGGCTCAGCGGGACTCCACTCCACTAAGCTATATCGGCGGTTACTGTGATTATACATTATTTTACTTATTCGTCCATACGTGGGGATTGTGAAACCAGAGGTCAATGCTTTTTTTCTCTTTTTCGGTTATTATTCCCTGTCTTAAGGCTTCGTCTGCAATATATTTGCCTGTAGTGAGGGAATATACAGTTATTCCATTTTCTTCAAGCAATTTTTTTGTTTCTTTCGAATTATAGATGGTAGTTGTAATACAGTATTTTACTCTGCCGCCTGAAGCTCGAATAGTTTGAGCGTTGTTCGCAACGCTTGTAGCTGTTGAAATATGATCTTCTATGATGACTACGTCTGATCCTGGTTTTAAGTATCCTTCGAGCTTATTGCCTTTTCCATACGATTTAGTGGAAGGTCTTACATATACCATTGGGAGGTTTAATTTGTCCGATACAAACGCGGCTTGAGGAATGGCAGCTGTCGCGGTGCCAGAGATATAGTCGACATTAGCAAGCCCTATATGGTTTTTGATAATCGAAACGTAGAACCCGATAATTTTTCCTCTTTCTTTTGGATATGACATTGTGATTCTGTTGTCAAGGTATATCGGGCTTTTTAGACCGCTCGTGAATACAAATGGAGGATCAAACCTGAACGTTACAGCATTTATTTCAAGCAATGTTTTTGCAGTCTCTTTTTTGTATAAATCTTTGTTCATGACTGATTTCTGTATTTATTAATCAATTCATTAAGCTCCTGAGCTTTTTCTCTTGGATTTGATGAAAAAAGAACGCTCCTGCTAGCATTGTACATTATTCCTTCCCCATTTTCATCAATGCCAGCCATAACAGCCCTTTTAATATCTCCTTTTTGGGCTCCAAGTCCTGCTGATAAAAAGATTTTGTCAGGAAAAATTTTTCTAATTTTTTTCAGCTCGCTAGGGTACGTAGCGCCAACAAAAATACCAATATTGTCATATTTCCATTTTTTTATAATTTCTGACATTTTTAAATAATAGGGAACACCATTTGCATATAAATCTTGAAACATTTTAGAATCAGGGTTTGAAGTTTTGACAAGAAGTATTGTAAGCTTATCTTTATACTCCAAAAAGGGTTTAACAGAATCCAAGCCCAGATTTGGATAAACTGTTACCGCGTCAGCCCCCCAGTATTCAAAAGCCGATTTTGCGTACATTTTTGCGGTATTGCCAATATCACCTCTTTTAGCATCTAGGATTATCGGAATATCTTTGTAGTTGGATTTTAGATAGTCAATAGTCTTTTTTAGCGATTTAAGACCATCTATGCCACGCGCTTCGTAAAAGGCGATATTTGGTTTGTATGCGCAGACTTGGTCGTTGGTGGCATCGATGATGCTTTTATTGAAGGGAAAAATCGGACTGGGATTTTTTTCGAGATCAGGATCAAGACCAATGCACAGAAGGGAATTGTTTTTTTTTGTTATTTTTTCGAGTTTTTGTCTAAAGGTCATTTTTTCTCCTACTCAATTCCTTAATAACTTCATCGATTAATTTTTTTGGTGAGTTACTCAGTATTATTTTTGCCTTACTCTTTTTGGATACTTTTTTGGAAAGAGCAGGCAGTTCGTCTGCAATTCCTCCAGTACCTGTTAGAACTCCAATTACTTTTCCCATGTCATAGAGATTCGTAAATTCATTTAGTGTTCCCCATCTTCCAGATATAATAATCCCAGCATCGCAATTCGCTGTCGATATGACATTTCTATACTTTTTAGAAATATCTAAATTTGAAGCAAAAGGAAAGCTTGTTGGGATAAAAAATAGTTTTTTGTAAATTGAGGTATCACCATTAGGTGTAGACTTGGGTGGATATCCCCAAACTTCAATGCCTCTTTTTGCCGCTTTTTTTGCTACAAGATAGGGAATTCCGGAAGATCCACCTGTTATTATGATAATATTGTATATAGAAAGTTCTTTAGCCAACTGTTCGGCCATGTCAATAGCTTTAGATTCTAATTCTTCTGCACTAGAAGCGAATATTCCGATTTTATATTTCATTTTAATTTTCCAGGACTTTTGAAACGGAAGTAGGCTTTAAACCTTTATTTTTTAACAATCTCACACCCTCCGGAAGCACATCTAATATCCGGTTTTTTCCTTGCTGATTGTTTTGTCCGTCGTGAAGTATTATTATGTTTCCTGCTCCTGCTTGGCTAAGTGTTTTTACCTGTGAACGAATTTGTCCGTCTGGCCTTACAACTTTAAGGAGGTTTCCCAATACAGTTGTCATTCCAAGTTGATTTGCGTGAATTATTCCGGATCCTAATTGAAGATAATGGGGTCTATAGAGATTTACGTCTGTTTTTGTTAAGGTTTCTAATTTTTTCTTTGCCTCTCCTAATTCCTGTTTTGTAAAATGTCCGAAAAATCTTGAATAAATTGTAGGTTTAAGGTCATTTGGCGCATGAAGACCTACTTCATATCCATTATTTTTAATTTCTGAAAGTATTTTTTTAAAAATAATTGGATGGGAATATGATAAGTTTATGGCATTTTCGACAATCCAAAAAAATGTCGCGCGTATTCTATTTTCTTTTAGAATTTCAATGACCCTTGGAGTATTGTCAGGATGAGGACCGTCATCAAAAGACAGTGCAACAAGTTTGTCTTCTCTTGCCCCTTCGGTACCGGCGAACTTTGAATATCTAATCCACTCTCTAAGGTAAATTCTTCTTTTACTTTTTATCATACGTTTTCTTTTTTCCATATTTCACTTGCGAGATAGGGATTCCACATTGCTCCTGTTGCAGATTGGACAGCCTCAGCCCCCGCTTTTCTGTATTCAAAATAGTCATTGACGTTTGTTACTCCGCCTATTCCTACGATCTCAAACTTGTAGCCGTTTTTACTTCTTATTTTACTAAGTTTTGAAACCATTTCAAGCCCCGCCCATTTTATTGCATAACCTCCGACGCCGCTTTTGAGTCTATTTGAACCGGGTAGAGCCTGTTTGCCTTCTTCATCCACTATTGAAAATTGCATTGTATTGATTGCCGCTATTGCGCTGGCATATTCGTTTGTAATTTTTGCAACAACCTCTATGTCTTTGTCCCTATTGAAATATCCAACTTTAACAATAAGAGGAGCGTTGCCAATCGCTTTTCTTATAGATTTACATATCTTTTCTGTCGTTTTTAGATCATAACAGACAAGTCCTTCTTTCTCCAGATTCGGACAGGAAAGGTTTACCTCGATTGCCTTTACTCCAGTTTGCTTTGCAAGGTCGGCAGTTCGTGCAAAGTCGTTAATAAACTGCTGTTGAGTCTGTCCTTTTTTTATTGTTCCCATAAATCCTAAAATTAACAATTTTCCTTCTGTTTCGTATTTTAGAGCCTGTTTTAGATCTTTTTGCCAAATCTCGGGGTCTTTTGATGGAACGCCAAACGAGTTGGTGATAGAGATTCGCTTTGGATCTTTTGGTTTGTTTTTAAGTTTTAAACTCTTGATTTTTAAAGGGTCAAGTTTTTCAGGTGCGTCAACATAAACGACATTTGGGAATGGATGGCAGGGAAAATGATCGGATCTTACAGTTTTGTATGTACACAGCGAAAACCCAAAGTCAAATGCTGCTTTTATAAATTTTGAATTAAGAAGCGGTCCTGCAGGGATACCAAAGGGAACGTTTATTTCAAAATTCAAGAATTTAAATTTTGGTCGTATTTTTTTAAAAATAGGTCTTTTTAACTTTGAAATACCAACAGGACCTTTTTCGAAATTTTTTTCGTATGTCCATTTAGTGTTATAGAACAGGGAATCCATAAGTTAAATATTGGTACCCGGGGGTAGGTTGACTTTGCGTCTTTTGCTTGCGACTTTGAGCTCCAGGATGGATCGGCGAAACTCGCTCTCGGCAAGCGCGAAGTCTTTTTTGCTAACTTTCTCCTGGGAGTCTTTCAAAACTTTCTCGGCTCTTTTTTGTGCCTCAATGGCTTTTGATACCTCAATTTCCTCGCTTCGAACAGCATAGTCCGCAAGAAGAATAACGTTATTTTTAGACACCTCCAAAAATCCTCCGGCTACGGCCAAGTACTGTGCTTTACCGTTGTTGATCATGCTTATTTCACCCTGTTCTACTTGTGTAAATAGTGACGTGTGGTTTGGCAGTATAGTTATTTGGCCGTTAACTGTTGGGATGATTACCTCATCTACGTCGTCTTTAAGAACTGTTTTTTCAGGAGTTATTATTTCAAAATGAAATTTCATTATTTGTTAATTTTCTTGTCTTTTTCTACAGCCTCATTGATAGACCCAACCATGTAAAATGACTGCTCGGAGAGTTTGTCGTGTTTTCCTTCCAGTATCTCTCTAAATCCCGCTACAGATTCCTCCCTTTTTACATATTTTCCCGGCTGTCCAGTAAATACTTCTGCCACAAACATCGGCTGGCTTAGAAACCTTTGAATTTTTCTAGCTCGCGCAACGATTTGCTTGTCTTCATCAGACAATTCATCAATTCCTAGAATTGCTATTATATCCTGGAGGTCTTTGTATCTTTGAAGGACTTTTTGGACTCCTCTTGCAACATCGTAATGCTCTTGTCCAACTACTCTTGGGTCTAAAATTCTAGATGAAGAAGAAAGGGGATCAACCGCAGGGTAAATTCCTTGTTCTGCAATTGATCGCTCAAGTGTTATTGTTGCATCAAGGTGTGCAAAAATAGTAGCTGGAGCAGGATCTGTATAATCATCAGCCGGGACATAAACTGCCTGGACAGATGTAATTGAACCCTTTTTTGTAGAGGTAATCCTCTCCTGGAGTCCGCCCATTTCTGTAGCAAGAGTAGGCTGATATCCAACCGCAGAAGGCATACGTCCAAGTAAAGCCGATACTTCAGATCCGGCTTGAGCGAATCTAAAGACATTGTCGATGAATAAAAGAACATCTTCGTTTTTTTGATCTCTAAAATATTCAGCCATAGTTAGAGCGGTAAGAGCTACTCTTAGTCTGTTGCCGGGCGGCTCATTCATTTGTCCGTAAACCATAACTGTTTTGTCCATTACCTTTGCTTCAAGCATCTCGAGCCAAAGATCAGTTCCCTCTCTAGTTCTCTCTCCAACTCCAGCAAATACAGAATGACCTTTGTGTTCCATAGCAATATTACGAATTAGCTCTTTGACAATTACCGTTTTTCCCACCCCAGCTCCACCAAATACCGCAATTTTCCCTCCTTTTGTAAATGGAGCAATTAAGTCTATGACTTTTATGCCCGTTTCGAGTAGCTGTGGTTTTGTCTCCTGTTCGGTTAGGGGGGGTGGGGAAGCGTGAATCGGATGAAGTAGGGCGTTTTTATCTTCAAACTTCTTGCCATCTATTGGTTGACCTAAAACATTAAATATTCTACCCAGAGTATTCTTTCCTACAGGTACCTTAATTGGTGAGTAAGTTCTTTTTACTTTTAGACCCCTTGAGAGACCGTCGGTTGACCCAAATGCTAGAGCTTTTACCTCATTGTTTCCTATACCAAACTGCACTTCCAATATAATTTTTTTGTTTTCGTATTCAACTTCTAGAGCTTCATGAATTGATGGAAGCTCGTCTTCAAAGTAAACATCGACAACAGGTCCTTGAATCCGAACAATAATCCCTGACTTGTCTTCTTTATTCATTAATTGTCTTCCTCCTTTTGTATATTTGAGATATCAAGTATCTCGTTTGTAATTTTGGCCTGCCTGGATTTATTGTAATCTAATCGCAGTTCTTCAATAACTTCTTTGGCATTTGTTGTGGCATTTTGCATTGCGATCATACGGCTTGCCTGTTCTGATGCGAAGCTCTCAAGAAGAATTCTATAAATTGACATTTCAAGGTAGTGTTTAAGAAGAGAGGGGAGTAGGGTAGTGATATTTGGCTCAAACAAATAATCTTCAGGGGTAGAATTTTCATTTGCTTCAAAACTAATCGGCAGTAAAGTTTCTGTTTTTGGGACTTGGGAAAAAATATTTGAAAAACTACTATAAAGAACCTTAACTAACGACACTTGTTTTTTGATAAAATACTCGTCTATAATCTTTAGGATAGGAAAAACCGTTTCAAAAGAAGGGATAGTTGTACCAAAGTCAAAAGTCGCTATTACTTGATTGTTTGAAAAATGTACGATTTTGGACTCAATTTTCTTTCCAATTACAATATATTCATATTCTTTTTTCTGAATATCAAGAAATTCTTTAACAAGATTTGTTATCAGACCGCCACACAATCCCTTATCTGGAGAAATTATTATTAACATTGTTTTTTCGTTTTTCATTTCAGACGTGATATATGGATGTATGTTTTTTTGAGCAATTTTTTTTGTTACATTTTTAGAAATAGTGCTAAGTTTTTCCGAATAGGTCTTTGCTGAAAGAGCTGCAATTTGAGCACGCTTAAGCTTTGAAGCAGCAATCATCTGCATAGCCCTTGTGGTCTTAGAAACATTTTGAGCAGCCATAATTCGTCTTTTTAGTTGCAGTAAACTTGCCATAGTTTTTTTAAACTTTAAAGATTTTTTTAAACTGAGCAGTTGTTTTTTTCAAATCGGAAACAACCGTATCGGATAGTTTTTCGCCACTTGATAGTTTTGTTATGGAATTCGGATCTCGTTTTTTGACAAAATCGTGGTATTCTTTTTCGAATTGTAAAACTTTCTCAACTGGAATATCGTCAAGATAGCCATTAACTACTGCCCAGATACTAAGGATCTGAAAAGCCTCCGACAAAGGATTGTACTGGGACTGCTTTAAGATTTCAGAAAGCCTTTTTCCTCTTTCAAGTTGGCTAAGGGTGGTTGGGTCAAGCTCGCTGCCGAATTGGGCAAAGGCCGCCAGTTCTCTGTACTGCGCAAGCTCAAGTCTAAGTTTTACGGCAACAGATTTCATCGCGGCTGTCTGTGCGGCCCCACCTACTCTTGAAACGGAGTTTCCCGCGTTTATCGCCGGTCTTACTCCTATGTTGAAAAGTTCTGGCTGGAGATAAATCTGACCGTCAGTTATGGAAATTACATTTGTAGGTATATAAGCCGAAATATCATTTGCTTGAGTTTCTATAATCGGAAGAGCGGTAATTGAACCACCTCCAAATTCTTTATTCATTTTTGCTGATCTCTCAAGAAGCCTGCTGTGAAGATAAAATATGTCGCCAGGATATGCTTCGCGCCCCGCTGGTCTCCCAAGTACTAAAGAGATCTGTCTGTAAGCCCAGGCGTGTTTTGTGAGGTCGTCGTATATAATAAGAACGTCTTTTCCTTTTTGCATAAAATATTCAGCTATAGCGGTACCGGCATACGGAGCAAGATACTGCAAAGATGCAGGATCATGGGCATTTGCCGCCACTATAACTGTGTAACTTATTGAATCATGTTCTTTCAAAGTCGCTATAATTTGAGCAACACTGCTCTGTTTTTGGCCAATCGCCACATATATACATATGACAGGGTTTTGGTCTTTGGTTTTTGGCCTCTGGTTTATTATAGCGTCAATCGCAATAGCCGTCTTTCCCAGACCCCTGTCTCCTATAATAAGTTCTCGTTGGCCTCTTCCGATGGGAATCATAGAATCGATAGCTTTAACTCCTGTTTTAAGAGGAGTGTTTACGGGTTCACGTTCAACTACTCCTGGTGCTATACGTTCAAGCGGCATCAGTGTGCCATTTTTTATTTTTGACAGTCCGTCGAGTGGGTTTCCCAGCGGGTTTACTACTCTTCCCAGCAGATCCTCTGACGCATTTATCCCAAGCAACTTACCGCTTCTTTTAACAACATCTCCTTCTTTTATACTTTCTCCTGACTCGAGTAAAATAATAGAGACATATTCGTCACCTAATCCAAGCACCACACCCGATCCGCCTTTTTCAAAATTTACCTGTTCGCCCATAACTGCTTTTGAAAGTCCAGAAACAATCACTACGCCATCGCTATTTTTTTCAACTATTCCAATGTTTTGGGTCTTTGCATCCAGCGAATAAGTTCTTAGCTTTTTTTCCAGCTCACTAATAATATTTCTGTCTTTAATCATAATTTTCTTTGACTTTTGATATTATACTATCCAAGGATTTCATCAGGCTTATCTCCAGTATATCGTCTCCTTCTGCAACTCGCATTCCAAGGAGTAGCATTGGGTCAACATTCCATACTATTTTCTTGTTTGGAAATATTTTTTTTAATTCATTTTCATACTCACCAAAATCATTACTCGGGGTATCTATAAATATACTTAGAGACTTTTCCCTTTTTTTGAGAGCATTAAGATATTTTTTCAAATACGAACGGTTACTATTGAGTATTTTTGCAATTTGATTGACTTTTCCAAAATCCAAATCGTTTCTCCTATAGCTGTATTCAACGAGTTGATGTAAAAGTTTTTTGTCCATAATTAATTTTTTTGTCCTAATTTTTTAATTGCTTTTTTCATTACAAGCTCCTGATCTTCTTTGTTAAACAGATCCTCTGTGGTTTTTTTAAGAAAGTCAACAGCAAGCTGACTTACATAAAGAGTAAGTTTCTTCTCAACATCTTTTGACTCCATTGAAATTTGCATGCGCGCGTCGCTTAGCATTTTATCAACCTTTGCTTTTGTTGAGTCCTCAGCGTCCTTGAGAATCCCGACGCTTTCTTTTTTTGCTTCATCAAGCATTTGCTGAGCCTGCTTTTGAGCAGTTGATAGAACTCGTCTCTCTTTTTCTTCTATCTTCTCAAGACGAATTGTTGCCTCTTGCGCCTTGTCCAGCCCATCTTTTATAAGATTTTTTCTCTTTTCGAGAGTTTTCAGTATGGGTTTATAAAGAAACTTTCGTAGTATAAATAGAACTACTAAAAAATTTACAATCTGCGCGACAAGAAGAATTGGGTCCAATCCGAAATTACTGATAAATTCCATAAATCTCCTTTATTATTCCTACCCCGCGAACGCAAGGATCAATGAATAAATGGCGATTGCTTCAGCAAAAGCCATAGCTAAAAGCATTGCTGGAAGGATTTTACCCGAAGCTTCAGGATTTCTGCCTATAGCTTCCATTGCTTTGGCTCCAATAAGACCAATTGCCAAGGCTGGTAGTACTCCTCCTAACGCGATAATAAGTCCTCCTGATATACTAAATTCCATATGTCACCTCCTTTTTCCCGCCAGAAAATAATCCCTTTTTTTAGGGCAAATAGTAAATGTTAGAATTTAGGCGGATTTTGCCTCTTTTACCTCGTGATGCGGTGTTGTCAATACCGCCATAAATGTCATCGTCAACATTCCAAAAACGAGAGCTTGCACAAGTCCTACAATTATCTCGAGAAGTAAAAACGGTATTGGAAAAAGAAAGGCAAATATTCCCGCTGTAGTCAACAGAACTATTTCTCCAGCAAAAATGTTTCCAAAAAGACGAAAAGAAAGAGATATGACTTTAGTCGCCTCTGAAATAAGCTCCAAGACTCCAATAAAAAGATTAATCGGATTGAACGAAAAATACCTACTCAAGTATTCTTTAATTCCCGTTGCTTTTATGGCAAGCATGTGAGTGGCGAATGCAGAAATTAATGCAAGGGCAAGAGTAGTATTTAGATCACTTGTTGCTCCTCTTAGGATAGGGACAAAATGTTCGTGCTCATAAAAACCAATACTTCCAAAACCTGGGATCAGGCTACTCCAGTTCGCGACAAGAATAAACAAAAAAAAACTCATAAAATACGGGAAGATTACAGCGGCTCTTTTTGAAGCAATGCTTTCTGTAAGCGAGTAAAACGTCTCAATTACTGTCTCAACCATGTTTTGGAAAAAACCGGGGATCATTTTAATATTTTTGAACAATATCAAAACAGCAAAGACAAGTATTAAATCTGTGAGAAGGGTTGCTAAAAATGTATTAGTCAATACAAAAGGTCCTAAATTTGCTAAAACATCAGCACCAAATGAATGCATATCTTAATTTTAGCTATATCTTAGTCACAAGTCAATATGTAGAAAAGCTAGTTTCTTTTGCCATTGGTTGTTAAAATCTTTTCAGCAATAATTGTTATTTTATCATTCTTGGTATCCACAGACCCTTTGATAATTACAACAGAGTCTTTTATTAGCAAATTTTTGAACTGCTCAAATATTCTGGGAAAAATAATGCATTCAATTGAAAGTCCCTTCTCATCACCAATAGTCAAAAAAGCCATTTCGTTTCCATTTTTTTTGGTGAAAATTCTTTTTAAAGACTCAATAATTCCTCCAATTTCAACCCTTGAGCCTTCTTTTTCATCTGATAGAAGTTCGATTTCATGCGTAATAACTGATTTTACTTGAAGTAAATTTTCCATTTGAGGATGAGAGGTTAAATAAAATCCCAAAAATTCTTTTTCAAAAAAAAGCTTTTCGGAAGCAGTGAAGTCTTCGATATTATTTGGGGTATTGCTTGAACTGGATTTTACTTCTGTGATTTCAAAGAGGCTCGTTTGTCCTTCTTCCCGCTGTTTTCTTTTTGTGTTTAAATCCTGAATAATTTTTGGATAAATTATTAAAAGTTGAGCTCTGTTTCCAAAAGTATCAAACGCGCCTGCCTTAATCAAACTTTCAATAGTCTTCTTGTTTACAGGTCCCAGGTCTACTCTATTGAGGAAATCTTCAAAATCTTTAAAAGGCTTATCTCCTCTTCCTTGCAGCATACTTCTAATAGCCGCCTCACCGATATTTTTTATCGCCGACAGCCCGAATCTTATATGTTTTTCTTCCTCTATAGCAAAATCTTTATTTGATCTATTTATGTCAGGAGCTAGGACCTTAATTTTTAATCTTCTGCACTCGGCAACGGCAAGGGCAATTTTTTCATTTTTAGTGGGACCGGTTGTTCCCCGTGACTCAGCTGTTAGAAGTGCGGTCATAAACTCGACTGGATAATTGGCTTTAAGGTAGGCAGTCTGAAACGCAATTGAGGCGTAGCCGGCGGCGTGAGCTTTGTTAAATCCATAGCCGGCAAATGGTTCGAACAATATCCATAGCGACTCTGCCTCTTTTTTCTCCAATCCATTTTTTGTACACCCCTCGATGAATTTATCGTGTTGCTTTTTCATTTCTGATGGAATTTTTTTACCTATCGCTTTTCTGAGTTTGTCGGCATCCGCCCAAGAATATCCGGCTACTTTTATTGCCGTTAGAAGCACGTCGTCTTGAAACGTGATTACGCCATAAGACTCTTTAAGCACATCAGAAAGCGCAGGGGAGGGGTATTTGATAAGACGTGGATTGTGTTTTCGTCTTATAAATTCGGGAATATTTGCCATTGGACCCGGTCTGTATAAAGCTACCATAGCTTGAAGATCAAATATAGTAGAGGGTTTTAGTTCTTTTATATACCTTCTCATTCCGGCAGATTCAAGTTGGAAAATTCCGGTTGTTTCGCCTGATGACAATAATTTATACGCTTTTTCGTCGTCATACTCTATTTTGGAAAGATCAATTGTTTCTTTTCGATTTTCCTTGATAAATCTTAGAGCCTCTTGAATAATTGTTAAATTTCGAAGTCCTAAAAGATCAATTTTCAAGAGTCCCACACCATCTTCTCCAACAGTATACATATCGTACTGAGTAACGATTCTATCTCCATTGGATTCTTTTTGAAGTGGCGTATACTCGATAAGCGGTTTGTCTGCAATAACAACTCCTGCGGCGTGAGTTGAAGCGTGCCTAACTACTCCTTCGATTTTTCTTGCCAAGTCTAAAAGTCTTTTTGTATCTGGCTCTGCATTGTAGGCTGTTTTTAGATCCGGATTTTGCTTTATCGCCATTTCTATTGTCATCGCATGTCCTTGCCATCCGGGAGGAATCATTTTTGCGACTCTGTCAGGCACTGCGTATGGCATACCCATCACTCGTCCAGTATCTCTGACAGATCCTCGTGCTTCCATAGTTCCAAACGTTATAATCTGGGCAACTTTATCTTTCCCATATTTTTTAGTTACGTACTCTATGACCTCATCTCTTCTGTTGTCGGCAAAATCAAGATCAATATCAGGAGGGGATGGACGCATAGGATTTAAAAATCTCTCGAAAGGAAGTTTAAAATACAGAGGATCAACATCTGATATTTCAAGAGCGTAAGACACTATGGATCCAGCATTTGAACCGCGTCCTGGCCCTACTGTGATTCCCTGATTTTTTGCCCAGTTTACAAAGTCCGCAACAATCAAAATATACTTTTCGTAGCCTTTTTTTAAAATAATTGATAATTCATATTCGGCTCTTTCTGCAATCTCGCTGGTGATTTTTTTGTATCTCTTACTAAGTCCTTCGTTGACTTTTAGTTTTATATATTCTTGAGGCTGTTTCCCACCAGGGACATCAAACAAAGGCATTATCCATTTACCAAGTGGAATTTCCACCTGACACATATCTGCGATTTTTCCAGTATTTTCAATTGCTTCTGGCACCTGGATAAAAAGTCCTGCCATTTCCTCCTGACTTTTTATATAAAAGTCCGGAGATGAAATCATGGAAAGTTTTCTATTTTTTGTGTCTAGTGTTGTTTGAGTTTGTATGCAAAGCAAAGCTTCCTGAGCCTCAGCGTCTACATTGTAGACATAATGACAGTCGTTGGTCGCAACGAGAGGAATTCCCAGTTTTCTTGATAGGTCAATAAGTTTTTCATTTAAAATATCCTGAGTTTCTACATTTAAATGTTTTTGAATTTCAAGATAAAAGTTGTTTTCTCCGAATATTTCACTTAGGGTTTTTGCTCTTCGTATTGCTTCTTCATCTTTGTTTTCAATTAGAGGTTCTGATACATATCCATTTACGCATGATGTTAGGCAAATTAACCCTTCGTGATTTTCTCTCAATAAATCCAGATCGCATCTGGGCTTGTAATAATATCCCTCGAGATTGGAGACTGATACTATTTTCATAAGATTTTTGTAACCCGTGTTGTTTTTTGCAAGCAGAATCAAATGATTCGAATCATTGTCGATTCCTGGTTCTTTATCAAACCGAGTTCTTCTGCTCATGTAGATTTCGCAGCCTATAATCGGCTTTATTCCTTCTCTTAAACATGATTTGTAGAATGAAATTATCCCATACATGTTGCCATGGTCTGTAATAGATATGGCCTTCATATTAAGCTCTTTCGCTCGTCTGACCATAAGATCTATTTTTGACAAACCATCCAGAAGAGAGTATTCACTGTGATTATGGAGGTGGACAAAGTCGGTCATCGTGCCTTATTTACTTTACTGAATTTTTAGTAGATTTTCAATTACCTCTTTTAACTGGTTGTTTTCAACAGGTTTTTTTATTTCTCTTTTCATCATTCCTATTATAAAACCAATTACCTGATTTTTTCCTTTTTTATAGTCGTCAACTGCCTTTGGATTTTTTCTAAATACCTCAAGCGCAATATTTTTCAGCTCTTCTTCATCTACTACAGTTTTTTTTGATTGCTTAATAATTGACTGAACTAAAGCCGCGGGTAGAATTGAATTTGCGTCAATTTTTTTGTTAATAATAGTATTCGCGATTTTTTTTGCATTTATATTATATTTTTTTCCAATCTTTACGGTTTCCTCAAAGAATTCTGCCATTTTTCTCTCTCTTGTTAATATCTCGCTATAATACCCTGACATACTGTAGTCATCATTAAACCTTTTCAGCTTTTTATCTGGCATTTCTGGTATCTGAGATCTTAGTCTTGAGATTTGAGATTTAGTCCATCTGAATGGAGGTATATCAGCTTCTGGGAAATAGCGATAATCCATTTCTTGTTCCTTAATTCTTTGAGAAAACGTAATCTGTCTCTTTTCGTCCCAGCCTCTTGTTTCTTGAACAGGAGTTTTGCCACCTTCTAAAATTTTCCTCTGTCTTTCAGTCTCGTAATGTATTGCTTTTTCCACAAAACGAAATGAATTGATATTTTTAACCTCTACTTTATATGTCGGGATGTCATTCTGAGGCCGTCGAATGACGGACGAAGAATCTCTATATTCTTCGCGTTGCTCAGGATGACTTTTTTTTAATGAAATGTTAGGCTCCAGGCGCATCTGTCCCTTTTCCATATCCGCATCGGATACTTCCAAATACCTAATTATTTGTTGCAGTTTTTGAAGATATTCATTTACTTGTTCTGCCGATTCAAAATCAGGCTCTGTGACAATCTCAACCAATGGAACACCGGATCTGTTAAAATCAATCAGGCTTGCTTTTTTTCCGTTAACTATTCCATGAATTAGTTTTCCTGTATCTTCCTCCATATGCACTCTTCTTATTCTGATAGTTTTATTTTCGTCTGTTTTTAATTTTACAAAGCCGTTGCGAGCAAAAGGCAGGTCGTATTGACTAATCTGATATCCTTTTGGCAAATCAGGGTAAAAATAATTTTTTCTATCGAATTTTGAGAACAAGGGTATATCACAGTTTAGAGAGAGTCCTATTTTTATACACCACTCTATTGCAATCTTGTTGGGGGTAGGTAAAGCACCGGGAAGTCCAAAGCAAGTAGGACAAACATGAGTATTAGGTTTTTTTCCAAAATAATCTGTCGAACAACCACAGAACATTTTTGATTTTGTTTTTAGCTCTACATGGACCTCCAGCCCGATTACAGGTTTATAACTCATAATGACGGTTTGTATTTTCGCCAATCAGTTGTTTGTTCGTATTTGTGTGCCGCATTCAATACTCTTTCTTCAGAGAATTGTGGACCGAAAATTTGCAGTCCTATTGGAAGTCTTTGTTTTGAAAAACCGCAGGGCACATTAATTCCCGCAAGTCCAGCTATCGTGGATGGTTCTACCAAAGCATCTGACATTTCGCCAAACATGGGGTGGTTTTTACTTGAGCCTATAGGCAAGGCTGTAGATGGGCTTGTGGGCCCGACTATTAAATCAACTTTTTTAAACGCTTTGTCAAAATCATTCATAATGATAGTTCTTACCTTTTGAGCTTTATTATAATACTGATCATAGTAACCTGATGAGAGAGTATACGTACCAAGCATTATTCTTCTTTTTGCTTCCTCTCCAAAATAAGACCTGTCTTTTCCGTATCTAATTCCGTCGTAACGCGCGAGATTTGAGGAAACCTCCGATCTTTGCAAAATGGTATAAACTGCAATAGCGTACTTTGGTGGAAATAGTTTTACTTTTTTTATCTTGGCACCAAGTTTTTCCAATATTTTAACTGCTTCTTGAATTTTTTCATTTACCTCTTCGTCAACTCCATCAAAATATTCATCTGAGACACCAATCCTTATTCCAGCAAGAGAATTATTTAGACTTTTTGAATATTTAGGCACAGCTCTATCGGAGGTAGTTGCGTCCAGAGAGTCTTTTCCAGCCAAAACTTCCAGAACCAAGGCGCAGTCTTCAACGCTTTTGGCAATCGGACCTGGGCAATCAAGCGATGAAACCATTGCAATCAAACCATACCTGCTAACTCTGCCATAGGTTGGCTTTAGCCCAACGACCCCGCACCATGAAGCCGGTTGCCGAATTGAACCAGCTGTTTCTGATCCAATTGCGAAAACAGTTTCGTTTGACGCTACGCTTGCTGCTGCTCCCCCGGAAGATCCACCTGGTAAAAAATTGGTATTCCAGGGGTTTTTTGTAGATCCAAAGTCCGAAGTTTCTGTTGAAGACCCATGAGCCCAGGCATCCAAATTGGTCTTGCCCAGCATGACTATTCCTGCTTCTTCAAGTAGTTTTACAACAGTAGCATTAAAGGGCGGTATAAAATCATCAAGCACTTTACTTGAAGCAGTTGTTCGTATGTTTTTTGTGCAAAAATTGTCTTTTATACTTACTGGAACCCCAATAAGAGGCGAATTTGTTCCTTTTGAGATAAGCAGGTCTGCCTTTTTTGCTTGTTCGATTGCTTTTTCTTCGGTAATACTAACAAAAGCGTTTATTTTGAGTTCTTGATTTTTTATTTGCCTGAGACATGCTTTTGTAAGCTCTAAAGAGGAAAACTCTTTTTTTTTCAGCCCAACTAGAGATTGTGATATTGTCAATTCGTTTAAATTCATTATTCCAAAATTGCCGCTACTTTAAATAGCCCATTGTGAGTTGATTTTGAATTTGATAAAACCTTTTCCTGTGGTAAAGAAGGCTTTACCTCGTCTTCTCTAGTAATATTCTCCAGTCCTGTAACCTGGGAGGTGGGATCAACCGTCATTGTGTCGATCTCCTTTAATTTGTCTATATATTCAATTGTCTCATCGAGCTGTTTTTCAAATTTTCCTTTTTCCTCATCTGAAAGAGATAAATTAGCAAGTTTTGAAATACGGGAAATATCTATTCTCATGATCCTGATTATAATCCAATACCAAGTCTATTCGCAATGGCTTCGTGCGCCTTCCATTCAAGTGTATCTTCAAGTTTTGCAAGACTGAATGGCTGTTTGTACTTTTTTTTCAAGGATAATTGGATTAAGAGATCGGCAAAATGAGGATTTTTAGGCAAAATTGGACCATGCAGATAGCTTCCAAAGCTGTTTTTGTACATAGCTCCTTCTGTTTTATCGTCTCCGTTATTTCCAAAACCTTTTACGATAGTTCCTAAAGGCTTTATATTTTTTCCAAGATAAGTTCTGCCTCCGTGGTTTTCAAACCCTACAAGTTTTTTTATTCTTGTTTCAATAATAATATTACCGATCAGCCTTTTAAAATTTTTTCCTCGGCTTTCTGTATATAAATCAAGAATTCCCAAGCCTTTAATTATTGTCCCGTCCGCTTCCTTGTAGTATTTTCCCAAAAACTGATAAGCCCCGCAAATATACAGTCCGGGAATACCGTCTTCAATCATCCGTTTTAGAGTTTTTATCTTTTGAGTGCTAAAATCATGGGAAACAATACTTTGTTGCTTATCCTGCGCACCCCCCATAAAGAGAATGTCGCATTTTTTAAGATCCTCAATCTTAAATCCTAGTTCAAGTCTTCTTACCTCAGCTTCTATATTTCTCCACTCGCATCTTTTCGCAAGACTAATAATATTGCCCCTGTCTCCATATGTACTCATCAGCTCCGGATACAACCATCCAATAGTTAATTTATAATTCATAGTATCTTTTTCCCAATCAAAATTTTCCTTACCTCCAACATTGCCGAGTAGGTAGGTAATATATACAATGTTTTATCCCCGGGAGTTGATTTAACAGAGTTTGTAATTGCGTCATTCAAGTTTCGATAAATTTTAAGTTTTGAATTGTAGTTTTGTGATTTGAGTTTTGAGTTTTGAGTTTTAGACGCATATTTAATTCTTACTGCCATATCATACACTCTGTCACCCGAAACAGAAATAATATTAAAGGTGTCTATGTAGTCCTCAAAGTCCACATCCCATATCCACGAAACATCTCTACCGTCTGGAATTCTGTCGTTGAGAACAAAAAGTACATTTTTTGCATTTAAGTTTTTTATAGCCCGTAGGGATTCATTGAAGCTGGTAGGATTTTTTGAAAGCAGTATTTTTACTATTCTGCCGTTAATAGCAATTGCTTCCTGCCTGCCGAATGCAGGAACAAACGATCCCAATGCACTCTTGATGGAATCTTGAGAAATCCCAATTATTTTTGTCGTTAACGTTGCTGCTAAAATATTGTATTGATTATAAACTCCATCCAGTTTTGTTGACAGGGGAGTAGAAAAGATGTCTTTTGGTCTTTTGAAACCGCAGTTTTTACATTCCCAGTCCCCAAGATGGGAATAATAAATTGTATGGTAATAAAGCTTTGACTTACAATTAGGACAATAGGTTGAATCAACTGCATGCTGATGTTTTGCCTGCTCAAATTTTTTATCGTTAAGACCAAAATAAAATATTGGTGTGACATTACTAAGATGAGCGATCTGGGGATCATCTGAATTTAAAACAAGTGTTGTTTTTGATGAAAGCTTTTTGAGAGCAATTTGCCAATTCTTCACAATCGTGTTTACTTCACCGTACCTGTCTAATTGGTCTCTAAAAAGATTAAGAAGAATTATATAATCTGGAGTGATTTCTTTAAGCGCTAGAGGTAATGCAGCTTCATCGACCTCAAAAATTCCATAATCATAATTTATTTTACAAAGTAAATTGCTATGCAGTAGCATGCTTGACGCAATTCCGTTTAAAAGATTTGCTCCGGCTTCATTTTGAAATACTTTTTTGCCGCTGTGTTCCAAAATAGTTTGAATTAGCTTCCCGGTTGTAGTCTTTCCATTGGTACCAGCGATAAGTATAATTTTAAGGCTTGAGTTTTGTTTGACAATCTCTTTAATAAAGTTTTTATTAATGCTAAGAGCAATATGTCCTGGCCATGTCGATCCATGCCCTAACTTAAGAGAAGAACTTATGGATGAAACAATTTTTCCTATGATAACAACTATAGAATTGAGCATTTTCGTATTATACTGCAAAACAGGAGTTAATACAGCTTTACATTGATCTTAGAATTTTTATTCTTTCCTCAATCGGCGGGTGAGTGTTGAAGAGGCCGGCGAACCAGTTATGCAGTTCTTTTCCCTTGAATGGGTTAACTATATAAAGATGTGCTGTTGCATTGTTGGCAGCCTCAAGAGGCTCCTTGTCTTTGGCAATTTTTTCAAGCGCGGATGCGAGTCCTTCTGGATAACGAGTAAGAAGTGCTCCGGACGCATCTGCCAAAAATTCTCTTTTTCTCGAAACTGCCAAATGAATAAGAGTCGCAATAATAGGGGATAGAACGGCTAATATTATTCCAATCAGCAAAAATACTCCTTGACTGCTACCGTCTCTTCGTCTTCCTATTCCGTGTCCAAACCAAAGACTTCTGGTAAAAATATCAGCCAACAAGGCAACCATGCCAACCAAAATACTAACTATAGACATTAGCCTAATGTCGAAATTTCTAATATGAGATAACTCATGAGCAATAACTCCTTCAAGCTCAAGTTTGTTTAGTTTTTCAAGGATACCTGTTGTTACACAGACAACCGCGCGATCCGGATCACGTCCTGTTGCAAAAGCATTTGGCGCGCTATCGTTTATAACGTAAATTCTGGGCATGGGAATTCCGCTTGCTATCTTGAGGTTTTCAACTGTTCTAAACAGCTCCGGATAGTTGGATTTTTGTGCTTGATGTGCTTTGGAAATTCCCAAAACAATTTTGTCGGAATAATAGTAACTGCCAAAACTTATAAGCCCTGATACAATTAGCGCTATTCCCGCAATTCCTAATCCATAATCTAAAGCCTGTCCGAAAACATAAACCAAAACAGAAATGAAAGCAACAAATAATACGATAACCAACCAAGACTTAAATTTATTGGAGTCAATTTGAGAGTAGATGGACATATTAAAAAGCCACCTTTACAGCTTTTCTATCACCTTCATCAGCCTCGAAAAACTCTTCGTTTTTAAAGCCGAATAGCCTGCCGATTTGACCGCTTGGAAAGTTTGCCAGAGTTGCATTGTAATCCCTGACGTTTGAGTTGTAAAATTGCCTGGAATAGGCTATTTTTGCTTCAACATCCGATAGTTCTTTCTGCAGCTCTAAAAAATTACCGCTAGCTTTAAGATCAGGATAGTTTTCAGAGACCGCAAACAAAGTCTTCAAAGCTGACGTGAGCATATTGTCTGACTCCGCTTTTTCGTGCGGAGTTGCGGCTTTCATGAGCGAAGCACGCGCTTGAGTAACTTTTTCCAAAACTTCTCTCTCGTGTTTTGCGTAGCCTTTGACTGACTCAACAAGATTTGGCACCAAATCCACCCGCCTCTTCAGTTGCACGTCTATTCCTGAAAACGCTTCTTTTATACGTACTCTTCCAGTTGCAAGACTGTTATATGTGGACCATACATACAAGACAGCAACAACAGCTATCGCAATTATAATCAGTATTCCAAAATCCATTCCCTATTCACCTCCTTTATGACTACATCTTTAACCATTCGTTAAAGTCATTATAGCCTAATGTATTTAGAATGTCATTTTTTTTTGCCCAGCCTCTTCTTGCCATAGCTACCCCATATTTCATTAAATCCATTTGCCACACCGCATGGCTGTCAGTATTTACGACTAATTTTATATTGTTCTTAACTGCTTCCATAATTAATGTATCTGGTAAATCCAGTCTTGTTGGCCAGCTATTAATCTCGAGTGCTTTGTTATTTTTTTTACAAAAATCAAAAATTTTATCGAAATCCAGCTCGTATCCAACCCTCTGATTTATAAGTCTTCCTGTGGGGTGGGCGAGTATTTTTGCTTTGGGGTGGGAAAGTCCGTGAATAACTCGCTTGGTCATCTTATCTCTGCTCATTGCAAAAGAACTATGAATAGACACAATTGCACCATCCAGGATGCTCAAAGATTTATGATCAACAGCGAGTTTACCATTTGATAAAATATCAATTTCAAGCAATTTAAATATTCGAATATTTTTAGTACTCGATTTAATTTGTTCAATATTTTCATTTCGCCTTGCTATTAATGAATATATTTGACCGGAATTATGTTTGGAAATGCTTGGATTATGTTCGGATAAGCCTATGTATTCGTATTTTAATTTTTTTGCCTGTGAAACCATTTCTTCTATAGAATTCTTGCCAAGATCATGGCTTGGGTCGATAGCAAAGCTGGAATGAATATGAAGATCACCCTTTATGTCTGTTTGTTCAACGAGTTTTGGAAGTTTGTGTGAGATTGCGAGCTCAATCTCACCCTTATCTTCTCGAAGCTCAGGAGGAATCCAAGTCATATTCAGTTTTTGATAAAACTCCTCTTCGGTTGGAACTTGTACCATGGTCGACTTCCCGCTTTTTGTCTTTTTCTTAATCCCATACTCAGACAAAGAAAGACCTTTTGAAAGAGCATATTCTCTAAGATGAATATTGTGATTCTTGCTTCCTGTGAAATGCTGAAGCAAAGATCCAAATCCCTGCGGCGCTTGAGTCATAAGATCTATTTGTCTTCCGCCAGAGACCAAAATCGATGCAGTTGCTTCACCTTTTTCTATAATTCTCTCTTTGTATGGATACGAAACAAAGTGGCTTATTACATCTTTTGGTTTGTTGGTCGCAACCGCAATATCTATATCTCCAACCGTTGACATCATTCTGCGAAGGCTTCCAAGAGGAACAGCCTTTACGACATGCTGTGAGGCTTTAAGGTAACCAACTAGTTTCTCTGCAGCTTCAAAAGCATAAGGAAGCACCATTCTGCTTGTTTTGCCTATTCCGAGTCTAAATTCAGAAATAGCCCTGAGAATGTCTTCTTGTGATTTTTCGCCAAATCCTTCTAGCTTAGCAATTTTGCCTTGTTTGGCTAGTTTTTCGATGTCGCTGATAACGCTTTTTGGGTCTTGCAAGGAAAATTCTTTTACAAGTCTATAGGCTTTCTTGGGACCAAATGTCGGCACATCAAGAAGCGGATATACAGATTTGGGAACTCCAAACATTACCCACTCAAAATGCTTTACTTTTCCCTTTGTAAGCAAATCTTCCAAATGAGCGCGAATGGATGGTCCAACTCCGGGTAAAAACTCCAATTTATTTTCTTTAAAAAGCTCTTCTATTTCAAGATTTGATCCTTCAATAGCATCTGCCGCTCTTTGGTATGCAATTATTTGAAACCTATATTTCGCTTCGTTTTTTATTGCATAAGAGGCTGCGACTTGTCTTAGGATCTTGGCTATCTGAAGATTACTCATAGACAAAAAAAGCATACCAGAGCATTGATATTTCGGCAAGGCTCAACATCAACGTTGAGCTTTATCGAAGTGTTGACTCTGTGCCAATAATTTGTTAGGATAGGGTGAAAATTCCAGTGGGACCGTAGCTCAGTTGGCTAGAGCGCTTCCCTGTCACGGAAGAGGTCGCGAGTTCGAGTCTCGTCGGTCCCGCAATACTGCCTAGGAAGGAGGAAAATGGCAAGAGAAAAAGCTGTCAAATTAGAAGAGGAAACAAAAAGAAGCTGGTGGGGTGAATCATATACCAGTTTGATACTAGGCATGATAGTTGTTGGCGTAATTGGGTTTATTATTTTCTCATTAATAAATAGACAATCTCAAGACACAAGTTCTGTAACAGATCAGACTTCAGACGAAGCAGCAGATGGAACAGAAGCTGGGCAAAAAACATATACAGTTGTGGCTGGCGATGACCTTTGGACTATTTCTGAGAAAATGTACAAGTCGGGATATAATTGGGTAGATATTGCAAGCGCAAACAAGCTAGAAAACCCAAATATTTTGGAAGTGGGAGCTAAACTTACGATCCCAGATGTTGAACCAAAAATAGTTACAGTCGTACAACCGACTACAACACCAACACCAGCATCAGCACCAGTAGCAAACGAGATCAAGGGTAACGAATATACTGTTGTTTCTGGAGATAATCTGTGGGATATATCAGTAAGGGCATATAGTGATGGATTCAAGTGGGTTGAAATTGCAAAGGCAAACAATCTGGCGAATCCAGACCTGATATTTTCCGGCAACAAACTCACGATTCCAAGGTAAAAGTAGTAGACGGAATAGGCTTATGTAGCAAATTAGTCCGTGTTGTATAATGTACATTATACACGCGGGTGTGGTTTAGTGGTAAAATGCTTCCTTCCCAAGGAAGAGATTGTGGGTTCGATTCCCATCACCCGCTCTTTTTTGTTTCACAAAAAAAGCGAGGCTCGCCTCTGAGGACACAAGGATCATTTGGTATGCTTATTTTACCACTTCTTGGTATACTTAAGCCATGAAATTAACCAATTATCCAAAAGTTGATGAAGCCATAAAGAAATTGATACTTTTGAGATAGTCTTTAAAATCTTCGAGTCATCGTGCTCAAACCCGCCTGCAAGCGCCTGGAACGCTAGCGACTGGCGGGCAGGTAGGTCCGAGCTGATTACGGTAACCCGCTCATTTATCTTTTCTCAAAAAGCACGGTTTCTCCTCTGAGGACTTTTTGGACATCTGTCTCAGTAACCGATCTAGAAGTTTTTACGGAAGTTACTCTAACAGCAGGGTTTTCTCCGATTGCTTTTTCTATTATTTTTTTCGCTTCATCGGTATTTTGTATGTCTCCGGCTTTGGCAATCTGTTCTGTCATTTCAACGTAAGAACCATCATTTTTCCTAGATTTTTTAATAATTTCACTTATTGCGTCATGTGGCTGCGGATTATTCGGAATCTCCTGTGCGATATCTCCGCCGCTTATCTTCTGTACTTTACCGTTTACTACATTACGGGAAATTTTTTCGATTGCTTCTACTGCAATTTCTTTTCTGGCAGCATCTGCTTTGGAATCTTCTTCAAAGAATGACTCATTTTGTTGAACTGGCGATGGTATTTCGGACTTTTTTTCTAAACCTTGCTTTTCTTCATGTTTTTGTTCTTCTTGGATTTGTATTTCAGGCTCGACAGATTGGACTGTTTCAACTTTTTCTTCTACGTTTGTGTTTTCCTCTGTATCCTCTTCCTTATCGCTCAATAAATTTTTGTCTTCGCTTTCGTAACGAATGACATCTCCTTCTAAAACCGTCATGCTGGCTTGTCCGGCATCTCTGGTGTCTTTACGAGATTCTGGACGCGCATCCGCTGCGTCAGACGCAGCTTCGTTTGCCAGAATGACGGAGGGATTAGAAATATCTTGCGAAACTTCTGTAATATCTTGTTTTTGTATTTTATCACCAAGTGCGTTTACTACAGATTCCGTTGCATCGTCCTCTGAAGCTCCAATTGCAATCCATGCGTCTTTTACAACTGCTGCTTGTTCTGCATCAACAATAAACTCTTTATTTGTTCTTATATCTTCTGTATTTGGTTCGGAGACATCTAAACTTGCTACATACGAATCTAATATATTACCCGCTTGTTCCGATATTGTGATTTCTGGTTCGTTTGCTTGAAAAGTACCCTTAGCTTCGAATCGATCTAAAACATTTTCTAGCGTATGGATAGATGGCAGGCCAATATAAGGACGCTCTGCTTGCGCAACTGGTGAAGCGGGTACTCTACTTGCTTGCCATAAAGCTTCTGTATGAGTAAATGCCAAATTTCCCGGAACTACTTTGTCGAATGAATCAATAGATCCAATTTTCAATTCTGATGTTTGTGAAAATAAACCGGAGTTTAGATCCGGTGAGTGCGTGCCACCGTTAATTGCTCCGATTTCTGTACCAAAAGATGGCGCAGGCATTGCTGAAGCAGGTGCTTCAATGCCTACGCTTATAGCCGGAGCAGATGATGATATAGCTTCCACGTTCATATTACAGCGTAATTATAAAAGAGGGATTACCAATATGCTTGATATTATTCTTACAATAAGCTGACAAAGATAATCTATTTACTTATTTATTGACTAAATCTTAATGTTTTGATAATATAAATCATGCACGCTAAATATATTTTTGTATCTGGGGGTGTCATATCAGGAATCGGTAAAGGTACAATAGTTGCTTCCACAGCGCTGCTTCTAAAATCCGCAGGTTACAAAGTCGCTCCGATAAAGTTTGAAAATTATCTCAATCTAGATGCTGGGACCATAAATCCTATAGAACACGGAGATCCATTTCTGTGTGAAGACGGAACGGAAGGAGATATGGACATTGGAAGTTACGAGAAGTTTTTAAATGAAGACATGGGAAAAGACAACTTTGTCACAATGGGGCAGATTTACAAGACGGTAATAGACAAGGAAAGAAGATTTGAATACAGTGGAGAGGACGTCGAAGCAATTCCTCACATTACGGATGAGATTATCAGAAGAATAACAAATCTTGCTCATAAAAAAAACGCCGATATTGTAATTATTGAACTTGGCGGAACAGCAGGGGAGTATCAAAATATTTTTTACTACGAAGCTGCTCGAATAATGACGCTTAAACACAAAGAAGATGTCCTTCATATCCATGTAAGCTATGTTCCCACACCTCCTCATTTAGGCGAACCGAAAACCAAGCCAACACAATTATCCGTAAGAACTTTAAATTCAATGGGAATACAACCGGATTTTATAATCGCGCGTTCAGAAAGATATTTAGATCAAAGAAGAAAAGACAGATTCGCGCTTTTTTGCAATATGCATCCCGAAGACATCATCTCAAACCCGGATTTAAAAAGCGTATATGAGGTTCCTCTGGTTCTCCACAAACAGGGGTTTGAGAAAAGAATTTTGGGAAAACTAAATCTTCCAAATAAAATAGCAAACCTTGATAAATGGGAAAGTTTAGTCAGTTCTATAAATAAAAAGAAAGGGGAAAAAATAGAAATCGCTATAATAGGAAAGTATTTCGGTACAGGCGATTACCAGCTTAGAGATTCATACGCAGCTCTTTTTGACGCAATAGATCACGCGGGTTGGCAGTTGGGTATAGAGGTAAAAACGCGCTGGATCGACGCGGAAAAGGTTGAAAAAGACGGGGAAAAAATAATAGGCAATCCAAACGGAATTATTGTTCCAATAGGTTGGGGAGAAAGAGGATCTGAGGGCATGATTAAGACTGCCTCGTACGCCCGGCAAAATAAAATAGCGTATTTAGGACTTTGCTATGGAATGCAGCTTGCGGTAGTTGCTTTTGCCCGCGATGTGTTAGGGTGGAAATCCGCAAACTCAACAGAAAACAATGCTGCTACAAAATATCCCGTGATTAACCTTATGCCAAAACAAAAAGAGTTTATGGAAAGGCGCGCGTATGGCGGAACAATGAGACTTGGAAAATGGGAAGCAAATGTAAAAAAAGGAACCATTGCTTACTCTCTATATGAAAAAAGTCTAACAAGCGAAAGACATAGGCATAGATATGAATTCAATAATAAATTTGTCAAAGAATTTGAAGAAAAGGGATTGGTAATTAGTGCTCGCTCAGTTGTAGAAAATCTGGTAGAAATTATAGAGCTTTCACCAAAAGTCCACCCGTTTTACCTTGGCACTCAAGGACACCCCGAATACAAAAGCAGGCCATTGCAACCCCACCCGATCTTCTTGGGTTTTTTAAAAGCTTGTGCTATAATCAAACCATGATCCAAGCAATAGATTTTGTTCCTGGAGACAATGTAAGAGTATCGGAAAAAATAAAAGAGGAAGACAAAACCCGAACACAGGTATTCGCGGGGACTGTACTGGCAATAAAAGGAAGAGGAGAGAACAAATCATTTATAGTGAGAAAGGTTGTTGGCAATATAGCGGTTGAAAAAATTTGGCCGCTGCTTTCTCCTAATCTTGAAAAAGTAGCCGTTGTCAAACACTCCAAAGACAGAGTCAGAAGGGCAAAACTATACTATCAGCGCAAAAAAATATAATGAGGGTAACCAACCCGATCGCCAAGATTGGGGAAGAATTAGCTGCGGAATATCTTCGAAAAAAAGGCTACAAAATAATCGACAGAAATTTTAGGAAAGGTTACGGTGAAGTTGATATCGTTGCCATTGAAGATCCAAACAGTTCTGAAAAAACACTTGTGTTTGTAGAAGTAAAAACTCGTACTTCAAATCTTTACGGTTCTCCACTCGAAGCAATAAATTATTGGAAATTAAAAACAATTATTAAAACCGCGCAGTATTATAAATTGATTCATCCAAATCTTCCAGACGCACTTAGAATTGACGCGATATCGGTTGAATTGTTCCATGCAAACAAACCTAAAGAAATAAAACACATAAAAAATATCAGTACTTAATAGTTTTCCTTTAGATTTTTTATTCTGTCTCTAAGAATCGCGGCAGATTCAAAATCAAATATTTCCGCTGCTTTTTTCATCTCTTTTCGAAGCTTTCGTATTAATTCTTCTTTTTCATCGGCAAGTAAAATTTCCTTATTTTCCAGTTTCCAAAAATATTCCTCTTTTTTTTCAGATTCTCTTTCTACCAAACCCTCTCTTATTGTTTTTTGTATGCTTTTTGGCGTAATATTGTTTTTTTTGTTATACTCGACTTGTACTTTTCTTCTTCTTTTAACTTCATCAATGGCTTCATTCATTGACTTTGTCTTTGTGTCCGCGTACATGATTACTTTTGAATCCAAATGTCTAGCTGCGCGACCCATTGTCTGGATCAGTGAGGTGCGACTGCGTAAAAAACCCTCTTTGTCAGCGTCTAGGATCACGACCAGGGACACTTCTGGCAAATCAAGCCCTTCCCGCAAAAGGTTAATACCAACAAGTACATCAAAATCGCCTTTCCTTAAAGCATCCAAAGTATCTTGTCTGTCAAGTGTTTCAACGTCCGAGTGAAGATAATTAACTTTTATTCCTTGCTCTTCCAAATAAGACGAGAGTTCTTCCGCCATGCGTTTGGTAAGAGTAGTTACCAATACACGCTGTTTTTTATCAACTCTTTTTCCTATTTCTTTCAGAAGGTCGTCAATCTGTCCTTTTGTCTGCTTAATCTTAATCGCTGGATCAACAAGTCCGGTTGGCCTTATTAACTGCTCAGAAATCCCGTCTTTTGACGCAAGAGACAGCTCGTATTCGTTTGGAGTCGCGCTCACATAAACTACCTGTCCCAATCTTCGCATGAGCTCTTCAAACCTGAGGGGTCTGTTGTCTAGAGCCGATGGAAGACGAAAACCGTAATCTATCAAAGTTTCTTTCCTTGAGCGATCGCCATTGTACATTCCTCGAAGCTGAGGTAGAGTCATGTGGGATTCATCAATAATGCACAAAAAGTCCTTGGAACAAGCCTTGAAATAATCAAGAAGAGTGTACGGAGGGTCACCCGGGTTTCTTCCGTCAAAGTACCTTGAGTAATTTTCTATCCCATTTACGTATCCAATTTCCTCAATCATTTCAAGATCATAGTTTGTTCTCTGCTCTAGTCTCTGTGCCTCAACAAGCTTGCCTTTACCTCTCAGCTCCTTAGATCTAAGATCTAGATCCCTTCTTATTCTAGGAAAAACGTCTTTGTAAGAACTTGGGTCAGTCATATAGTGCTTTGCGGGATAAATAACGGTTGAATCAAGAGAGCCTAAATCGTTTCCAGAAAGCGGATCAAATTCGGAAAGACTTACTAATTTCCCATCAAGTATTTGTATATTTATTCCTGTATCTTTATAAGCCGGAAGCAAATCTATTGATTCACCTCTTGATCTAAAAGTTCCTCTTTGGAAATCATAGTCATTTCGTTCATACTGAAGGTCGGAAAGTCGAAGTGCTAATGCTTTTTGTGAGATTTCCATGCCGCATCGAAGCTCCAAAACAAATTTTCCATACTCAACAGGGGAGCCAAGATTGTAGATGCATGAAACTGATGCCACAACAATCACATCTTTTCTGGTAAGCAGATTGGTTGTGGCTGAAAGTCTTAGTTTGTCAATCTCCTCGTTAATTTCAACCTCTTTTTCTATATACGTATCACTTTGAGGAACGTAAGCCTCTGGCTGATAGTAATCATAATAAGAAACAAAATATGATACTGCGTTGTTTGGAAAAAATTCTCGGAATTCCTGATACAACTGACCGGCTAAAGTTTTGTTGTGAGAGATAACCAGGGTTGGTCTGTTTACGCTGGCAATAACGTTTGATACAGTGAAAGTTTTTCCGCTTCCCGTAACGCCAAGAAGCACCTGATGCTCTTTTCCTCTTTTTAAGTTATTTATTAGTTTTTTTATTGCCTCAGGCTGGTCGCCAGTAGGCTTGAAATTCGAGACAAGATTAAATTTCATAGGTATATTTTAACACAAAGGGAATAATGACTCAGTTTGGTATTGTTTGTCCTATTGACAAAATATACGAATATTTCGTATAAATTATCAGCATGGCAGGAGTTTTATACAAAAAAGAGAGAGAAGTTCTGGAATATCTTGCTCAATTCCAAAGACAATTTGGATATTCTCCAACTTTGGCTGAGATAGCAAATGCCACGGGGCATAAAGCAGCCTCAACAATACACGCGATTATCCGTTCTCTAGTAAGCAAAGGTTATGTTCAAAAAGTTGATGGAAATAATAGGGTTTTAAAAATCATAGAAGAAAAGGCTACCTTTTCAATGATGGGAAGCACGCCGTCTATGGATTTACCGCTTATGGGCTACATTGCCGCTGGTAAACCGCTTGAACCACATTCCGATCCAAATGCCACATTCCAAGTCTCGGCAAGTATGTTGTCCGGCAAGAAAACTGCCTATGTTTTGCAGGTAAAGGGAGATTCCATGATAGACGATGGTATTTTTGATGGAGATTACGTAGTTATAGAAAAAGCCAATGAAGCATCAAACGGCGATATTGTAGTTGCTATTGTAGACAACAATCTAGCTACTCTTAAGCGGTTTTATAAAGAAGACGGAAAAATCGCCCTCAGGCCTGCCAACACAAATATGGAGCCTATTTATCCATCCTCACTTGTTATTCAAGGCAAAGCAGTTGGAGTTATACGCAAGTTCTAAGGATATTGCGTAGTTGAATAAAATGTATTAGTATAATCTAATGGCTAAAATTCTTTCTCCCCTCTTTCTCCCCATAAAAATCTATACAAAAACCACTAGAAAGCTTTATGATTGGACATTGCGTTGGAGCAAAACAAAATATGCCAATTTCTCTCTTTTCTTACTAGCTTTTTCAGAGAGCTCTTTTTTTCCTGTGCCGCCAGATGTGCTTCTCATCGCGATGACCGTTGCCAATAGATTCAAATGGTGGATATTTGCGACAATTACTACAGCAGGTTCTGTTTTAGGTGGAATTTTAGGCTACTATATTGGAATTGCCTTGTTTGAAACCGTTGGGAAGGCAATAATAGAATTTTACCATTTGCAGGAATTTGTGGAAATTGTAGGAAGCAAATATGATCAAAACGCATTTTTAGCTGTATTTACAGCTGCTTTTACGCCAATACCCTACAAGGTCTTCACAATCGCTGGGGGCGTGTTTAGAATTTCACTTCAGGATCTTATAATTGCATCAATTTTAGGAAGGGGAGGAAGGTTTTTTCTTGTAGCCGCTGCGCTTCGAATATTTGGAAATAAAATTTCAAATATTATAGAAAAATACTTTGATATTTTGTCGTTTGCGTTTATGGCGCTGATAATCATAGGATTTCTGCTTATAAATCTATTAAAATAGGAGTTTTTGATGGGAACTCTTTATATAGTCGCTACCCCAATTGGAAATTTAAAAGATTTAAGCTATAGAGCGGTTGATACATTAGGCAAAGTACAAATAATCGCCTGTGAAGATACCAGGCGTACCGGGCTTCTGCTTAAATATATTTCTAGTCAACAAGACCTAAACACAAAGCCAACTCTCTTATCGTATTTTGAGCAAAATGAATTTAAAAGAATTCCCCAGATTATAAATTCGCTTAAAAACGGTCTTAATGTTGCTTTAGTTTCTGATGCCGGAACACCAACTATCTCTGATCCCGGATTTAAACTTGTTCGAGAATGTATTGCACAGGGAATAAGAGTCGAATCAATACCCGGTCCATCTTCGGTGATATCTGCTATTGCAGTGTCCGGTCTTCCAACTGATAAGTTTTTGTTCTTAGGTTATTTACCCAAAAAACAAGGCAAAAGAGTAAAGCTTCTTAATGAGCTTAAATGTTTTGAAACACTTAAGCAAGTTCATCCGACCATTATTTTCTTTGAGTCTCCGCACCGTCTTCTAAAAACACTGCAGGATTTAAGAGACGTTTTAGGAGATATAAGAATAGTAATATGCCGAGAGCTGACTAAAGTCCATGAAGAAACAAGAAGAGAAAACATTAGCAGCTCCATTGAGCACTTCAATAAAGTAGTTCCAAAAGGCGAATTTGTCCTACTATTCAACTAGATTTTAAAACTTTTTTCGAAATCACTTTTCCGCTGCGACTCATCCCATAGATATAAATTTCTCCTGTTGCCAATTCAAGATTTGAAATTTCCTCATCAGATATGCTTTCAAGGTGTTTGATCAAAGCTCTAAGAGAATTTCCATGTGCTGAAATAAGCACGCTTTTACCAGCTATAAGATTCTTAAGAATTTCTTTTTTGTAATATGGCACCACGCGATTATAAACATCTTTAAGCGTTTCCCCCTTTGGGATCGAAGTGTCAAAACCTCTTCTGATCTGAAAAAATTTATCTTCGCCAACTTCTTTTTTTATTTCCCATTTGTTCTTCCCGGTAAAGATACCGTAATCCCTTTCGTTCAGAGCCTTGTTTTCAATTACGGCAAGATTTTCACGACCTAAAATTTTTTTTATCTCATCGAGAGTCTGCTTGGCGCGAATAAGAGGAGAGGAGTATGCAATATCAATTTTTACGCCTTTTAAAGCCCTGCCGGCAGATCGTGCCTCAACTTTTCCTTTTTCACTCAAAGAAATGTCCGTCCACCCTGTCCAAATGCCTTTTGCATTCCACTGCGATTCGCCATGACGAACAAGTATCAAATGTGTCATACGTATACTTCACCGTTTATTCCATTTACAGTTGCGACAAGACCTTCTCTTAGGACATGATTTGATTGAGGTGTTCCAACTACGACTGGTTTACCAATTCTTCGCAAGTATGAATTTTGAGATATGTGATAAATATGATTAGCTAATACCAATGCTTTAGATTTATTGGTAACCTCCGAAAGTCTCAGTCGATTGGTTAAAACTACCGCAATATCACCTGTTTTTAATTTGTGTACATCGTTAGGCTTTTTTATAATTTTAATGTGCCCGCTAGCAATACCAGGGTATATGGAGTCTCCTTTTAATAAAACTCGCCGGATTCTATGGGGACTTTTTGGAATATTTACTCCTAAAATCACAGTTTCTTTTTTTGGAACTTTCGCCAAATCATCAACAAGGTATTTTATCCCAATTGTCGTAAGTGGCTTTATTTTTGTTACAATAATCCGGTCTTTATCAACGCAAAACTCCACTTCCTGAGGAAAATAGTAATAATCTTGAATTTTTTTCCCCCAAAAGGCAAGATTTATAATTTGTTCGTCAGAAATTTTTTGAGTATTTCCAATTCTTAAGATTTTACTTACTATTTTTAAATCTCGTTTTGAAACCTTGTATTGGTTTCCAGTATCGCTACCTTCAAATATCACGACAGTTTTTCTATCGTTTTCTATTGGATCTATCGTAAACATGATTAAAGAAAGGGGAGCATCAGGAATTTTGTAAACAAAAATCGCGGGTTCAAAACTTGGGTAATCAATGTTTTTGCCCTCAGCATACATCTTCCACAATTCATTAATTTTTTGCATTAGATTTGCTTCTCCTTTAACATTCTTAAATTTCTTTTTGCTAAAAGAGGCAGTAACAACAACGTTTGCATCCTTAAAAGGACTCTCCAAGCCTTTATAAGCTCTGAAAATTTTACCCGATACGATTTGTGGAACTTTTTGGTGACCGAAGAAAAATTCTCGAAATGAGTTGGCTGTAACTGCAAATCCCTCTGGAATAGGAATTCCGAGGCTTGAAGCTTCGGCAAATCTCGTTGCTTCTATGCCAACTTCATTCTCATCGTTTTTAGAAATATCAGAAAGCAACACTACAAAGTCTGTGTTTTTTACCATATCAGCGGCCGCTTGTGTCCCAATCTCGACTAACAACTTCAAATTTATCCAGCTTCTTTTTAAACAATGCTTTTATCTTTTCTAAATCTGTCTCGTTTTTAGCCTCAAATCGCAATACCAGCGTTGGCGTATTTGACGACGCCCTCACAAGTCCCCATCCGCCATCCATGTATACTCTTGCTCCGCTTATGTCAATTACCTTATATCCTTCATTCATAAAGTCAGACTTCATCTGATCAACTACTTTATATTTGTCTTCGTCAGTTGTTTTGACCTGGATCGTTGGAGTTGAGATATAATAAGGAGTATCTTTAATAATCTCCGATAGCGGTTTGTCTTGTGTCGAAAGGTACTCAAGAAGCTTAAGACCTGCAAATACAGCATCGTCAAAACCATAAAAATCGTCCACGAAAAAAATATGTCCGCTCATCTCTCCTGCCAAAGCCGCATTTTCTTCCTTAAGTTTTGATTTGATATAAGAGTGTCCGGTCTTCCACATGATAGGAATTCCACCGTGAGCTTTTATATCTTCCGGCAATGCTTCAGAGACTTTTACGTCAAAGATAATCTTAGCATTCTTACGTTTGGAAAGAACTAGACGGGAAAGAAGAATAATATATCTGTCCGGCCAAATAACATTGCCTTTCTCATCAACCAATCCTAACCTGTCTCCATCGCCGTCAAACGCAAACCCAAAGTCACATTTATTCGCAACAGTCTGTCTTCCGGTATCTTCCATCATGGCTACTCCGTCTGGATTGGGCGTGTAATTTGGATAAGCAGGATCCACATTTGTAAAATGCTCAATGACTTCGCATCCCGCCTTTTTTAGAATTTCAGGTGCAAACATTCCGGCTGTCCCATTGCCGGTATTTACTAATATTTTAAATTTTTTGCTTATCTTTGCTCTGGAGAGTAAGTCTTCCATATAAGCATTTTTTATGTTTTCTTTTCGCACTGTTCCAACGCCCTGTGAAAATTTCTCCGCAGAAATTGTATCGTAAACTTCAATAAGCTCGTCTGTAAGAAGAGTATAGGAAAAATCTCTGCCAAGTTTTACTCCGTTCCACCCGGCAGGATTGTGGCTTGCTGTAACCATAACCAATCCCTTAATTTTCAAATAATACTGAGACCAGTAGCTCATTGGCGTGGTAACAGTTCCTATATCAACAACATTTATCCCGCATTCTATAATTCCCTTAATTACATTCGCGTGAAAACTATCTGATGTAGCACGGGCGTCGTGACCCACCACAGTCTCTGATATATTTCTTTTCCTAAGAAAGGTGCCAAAACCTCTGCCGATAAAATACATCGAAGTATCATTCAACTCATCCTCTGCCTCGCGTCCGCGAAGATCATACTCACGAAACATTGTTCTTTTTAGAAATGGCATATTTACATGCTAAATCCCAAGGAGAAAAAAGTCAATCGCCTTTTTCAAGGAATAGGGGAGAGTACCCGTTTTAAGCCCAATTTCTATGTCAAAAAGGTTTTTGTGCGATTTTAAAAGTTTTTCCAAAGAAATTAACCCTGCTTGCTTTTCAAGCTTACCCCTCTGCCAAGGTGCCAATCGCGCAACTTCGTCTACAGGCGTTTTGTTTTTTTTGTCCAAAATTGATAAAAGCAGTCTTGTTTGCCGCTGAAGCATAAAAAAAATTAACTCAACTTCTGTGTTTTGCGAAGACTTGTGAAAAAGATCTATTGATATTTTGTAATTTCCAGGTTTAATACTATCCAAAAACAAAAAAATGTTTTTTGGAATCATGAACGATTTAACAACAGGTTTATCTAGAAGGCTTATTTGACTTCTAGAAAGCTCCTTACCCTCCCAGAAAGTTAGGTCAAAAGATTGATTGTTCTTATTTATGTACTCTAAAATATTTTTTGTAAATGTACTGTTTAACTTGTTTTTAGAAAAAAAATTTTCTATAAATATTTTTTTTTCTGATAAAAATAGGTCATTTTTTTGGGATGCTTGAATAAATTCTTCCAACTCAAATTGACCATCAAAGGATATCTGGCTTGTTGATTGTTGTTTTTGATCCAGTAAATATTTTCTTGACGACACAATATCATCCCCGTGAATAATAGTAATCATATTTTTTCTTTGTATTCTTTAAAAAGCTTATTTGCCAAAGCTTCAAGTCTTCGTCCGTGGCTTCTGTGAGGAAGAAGAGCGCCAGAAAAATTTTTGGGAATGTGTAAAAGCTCGTGTATCAAAACCTTCTTTTTTGAATCACTGTCTAACTTGTCAAAATGCTTGGACAACACTTCTATTACGTATGCCGGTTCAATACCAAGCGCTCTTTGAAAAATCTTTGGATACGACCAAATTCGGGCATAAGATCTGGACTTTGAACCTTCCGTCCTAAAACAAAAAATTCTCGATATCTTAATATGCGGCAAATCTAACACTTTTAGAATTTCTTTTAAATTTTTTTTTACGTCTATGGCTTCTTCCCACTCCAATTTTTTATTTTTTGCGTTCGCCATTTTACTTCTAATTTTTGATTTTTGCGCTTTGAGCTTTTAGTCTTTTTAAGTATGTCTGTCCGCAACACTTGATGCAGCGTACGCAACAGGTTTTGTTTTTGCTACAAAACCATTTCCCGAAACAATTCCAACGACTTCTTTTATCATTTCTCTTGTATCTCCGTGCTCGCCTACATCAATATGAATTTCAAGGTTGTACGATGGCGATTTTCCATTGAGGCTTTTTTTGAGCTTTGGAACAAAATCTGTCGCAAAATAAAGAGATTCATAAGTCTCCGCGTAAATTTTTTCCCTTAGAGTATGGATATTGGGAACTTCCTTTCTTCTCCAAAAATATTTTCCTCCAAAACCCCGCCTGTGAACAAGTATTGCCGTAACGAGGTTAATAACATGTTTTCTATTTGGGGATGAATTCTTTTCATGAGAATCCGTGCCGACAACAAGGCTGTAGACCGAATCCGGCTCTTCCTCCAAAAATGACTTTATGAGCTTAATAACTTCTATTATTGAAAGTTCTCCGTGCGTAACGCTTTGAAAAACCGCCTCGTTAATATCGCTTCCACCAGCCATAGATCCTCCTAAAAATACTGATATATTATATCATATCTTAAGGAGCCACTTGACTAATCTTTCCGCAAAAACTACTTTAGATTTAACCGCCTCGCTTGGGTTTTTTTGCGGATGATTTGAAAAATCTCTTCTTGGAATAAATCTTATTTGAGAACCAACCAGCTCTTCTACCGTTCTGGCAAGCAACGGCTCGCCTTTGACTTTCTCTATTTCTTTTAGAACTTTATAGTCTTCGTGATGTTCTCCGTTTTCTTTTGTCAACGAAAACTGGCTAAAACCAGCTCTTGTCCCCGAAAGTAAAAAAGGAGTAACAGCGACAATGCTTTTATCTGACCAAACGGAATTAAATGCCGTTTTGTAATACGAAGCGATTATATATTGATCTACTTCTTCTTTGGACCACCCGGTCTCAGTTATAAAAACAGGCAAGTCTTTGTCTGCTAAAAGATCAGCGAGTTGTTTTTCGTACCTAAAACTGGCAATACTACGCCTGCTCAAAACATTAACAGGTTGTCTAAATCCGGGATTTGGGTAGGAATGACTTGAGATTCCATCGATTTTAGTAAAGACATCTGGAAAAGCATTGTACATTTCCTGCATAAACGTAAATTGATTCCTAGATGTTGTTCCATTGTTTTCGGCCGCGTTGTCAAGTCCAGCGGAAATTATAAAAAAATCCGGATTTTTAGCTTTGAAAGCATCTGAAGCATAACTTAGAATTTGAGCATATTCTGCCGCGTTTGTCTCTCCTCCCCATTCATCCGCTCGATTTGTCTCGTTAAAAACGATAATATATCTATTGGCAGTTGGCCACTTCAAAGAATCAAGAAAATTCGCAAAGTCCAATATGTCAGAGGGTTCGGGCTTTCTCCATACGTTGTTGTTAAAATAATAATTTTCTGTCGCAAGTCTCATAATTGGGATCACATGAAGAGTCTTCGCATCATCCATAAATTTTTGCCATTTGTCTAAATCCCTGTCCCCGGCTTGAATAGGAATAGTAACGTATCCAAAATCCCCGCCGTTTGAATTTATCAAACTTGCCGCATCATTTATTTCTGACGGGAACAATATATGAACGCCAAATTTGTTATTTGGCAGCGAAAGAGGATCCGCTATCGCATACACCACCCGCGCTAAAGAATGCGAAAACAGTAATACAAAAAAGGATAAAATTAATAATCTCGAAGCTTTTTTCATATCGAAGCTCAGTGACTATAGTATAACACTTATATCCTGATTCCCAGTATCGACAGGAGTTTAAGCAGAGTCGAGGACATTTTTGGCTTTTTGGCAATTTCAACCAGAAAATTCAGCGCATTTGGAGTATCCAGGTCATCGTCCATAATTGAGGTAAATTCCTCAACGCATGAGCTGTCAATTGTTGCTGTTTTATCAGACATGTTTGTAAGTTTTTTAATCGATGAAAGTTGTCCAGTCGTATATTTTAATTCTTCTTCATCAAACTCCCATGGTTTTCTATAATGATGCGTTAGAAGAAAACATCTTATATCGTTTGGATTGTACTTTTTTAGCAGATCCGAAACCATAATAAGATTACCTAAAGACTTTGCCATTTTTTCACCTTCATACAAAACCATAGCAGTATGCATCCAATATTTCACAAAAGGAATTTTGCCTGTAAAAGTTTCTGATTGGGCAATTTCACTTTCGTGGTGCGGGAAAATGAGATCGCGGCCGCCTCCATGAATATCAATTTGACGCCCCAGCGTATCTTTTATCATTGACGAACACTCTATATGCCACCCGGGTCGTCCTTTTCCAAAAGGGGAGTCCCATGCCGGCTCGTCTGAACTATATTTCTGCCACAAAAGAAAATCAAGAGGGTTTTTTTTGAGCGGATCAGCTGGATTTCCGCCTCTTTCTTTAGAAAGAATCAGCATCTGCCGGGTATTAAAATGAGATAATTTCCCATATTTTTTAAATTTGTCAATGTCAAAATAAACATTTCCGTTGTTTTCGTAAGCAGTTTTTTTATGGATCAATGTTTCAATGATACCTATCATAGTATCAATAGCATTTGTCGCTTTTACATAGTTTGTAGGTGGTAGCACGTTAAGCATCTTCATGTCTTTTAGAAATACACCAGTCCAAAAATTACCAAGTTCCCTCCAATCTCTGCCTTCTTCCTTGGCTCTTTTCAGAATATCATCATCAATGTCTGTAACATTTTGAGTATATTTAACATCAAAGCCTCTAAACTTAAAATACCTTACAAGAGTGTCAAAGAAAACATAAGTAAAAGCATGGCCAAGATGAGTAGTATCGTAGGGAGTTATTCCGCAGACGTACATTTTCACTTTTTTATCCTCAAGAGGAACAAATTTTTCTTTTGATTTGGATAGGGAATTATACAGCCTAAGCATCAATATATTATAACACTGTCCATTATAATACTGCTCTATCCAATTATACACGAGTATTGTATAATTTATGCACTAAAGGAAGCTAAAGGCAACCCGTGTAGACACGAGACAATGACTATGATACAAAAAAGGGGCAAATTATGAAGAAAATACCAGATAATCAAATAGCTTTTTATCAATCACCTGACGGTTCTGTAAATATCGAAGTTCTTTATGCTGAAGAAAACATCTGGCTAACGCAGAAAAAAATTGCAGAGCTTTTTGATACAACACCTCAAAATATTACACAACATCTAAGACAAATTTATAAAGATGGTGAGATTCATCCATCTGCAACTTGTAAGGATTTCTTACAAGTTCAAACAGAAGGTACGCGCGAAATAAAACGGAGCACCAAAATGTATTCTTTGGAAGCTATTGTTGCCGTTGGGTATCGGGTCAATTCCGAATCTCTGACTTTGATCGAGTAGTTAAAAAACTGATTAAAGGAGAGAGTAAAACCGGAAGTAAAATAAAGAAAAATAAGTAGTAATTTATGTACACGCCGAATAAATCAATATAGGAAAATTGTGATAAAACAATCAACGAGTTAGAGGTAAAAATTAAAGAGAATTTGAGGAAAGTGGGGTTTGAGATATGAAAAAATTGAATCCATCAGAGATAATCATTTACCAAACCGAAGACGGGCAAACCAGGATCAATGTTTCGGTTCAGGACGAAACAGTTTGGCTAACCCAAGAACAGATGGCAACGTTGTTTGACAAAGGCCGTTCAACCATAGCGGAACACATTCTCAATGTATTCAGGGAAGGAGAGTTGGATGAAGATTCAGTCTGTCGGGAATTCCGACAGACTAGGAGCGACGGCAAATAATACGCAGTTAAACATTATAACCTTGATGTCATTATCTCTGTTGGATACAGGGTAAAGTCTCAACGCGGCACCAAATTTCGTATTTGGGCAACACAAGTCTTGCAAGAGTTTATTGTAAAGGGCTTTGCTATGGATGATGAGCGTCTCAAAGAAGAGGAGAGTCAGCGTTTGGCATTAGGCTGGAGCGTCAAAATAACTTTAACAAAAATCAATTGTAGAATTCGTACGGATGTGATCAGAAAGCACTTAATTCCTCCTTACATTTCCAAACAATCTGCCAATATTACGTACGCTAATGAGGCAGATGTTCTGAACATGGCATTATTTTTTTGACTTGATATAATAAGTTTATGCCACAACAGTTGATTTCAATAAAAGAAGCTAGTGAGTTGGCCAGTAAGTTAGTTAATAGGGAAATTAGCGCGTTAAACATTTCTTATTTGGTGCAATATGGCAAAGTGCAGAAGTTCAATAGTAATGGTTCTACCCTGGTAGATGTTGATGATTTAAAAAAATATTATATCTCATTCAAAGGAGCTAGGGAGTTAAATTGGAAGAAAACGCTGGGAAATGATTTAAATTGGGCATTATCCTTCGATCATCTTAGAGAAATAGACACGACAAAACATGTACATAGGCTCCATCCATATAAGGGGAAATTTATTCCTCAACTTGTCGAATATTTTATGGACAGTCATGTAGACGATTTTAAAACGAATAGATATTTTAAGCCTGGAGATATTATCTTAGACCCCTTTTCCGGTTCTGGAACAGCACTTGTTCAAGCTAGTGAGATGGGCATACATTCTATTGGAGTAGATATATCTAGCTTTAACTGCATGATTACTCAAGTGAAATTGTTGAACTATGATTTTTTAAGTCTACAAGAAGAAATACGAGAAATAAATAAAAAGATCAACAATTTTGAAGCTAACGATAGAATTAACTCTTTTAATGAAGAGTTGTTGAAAAAACTAGCAGAATTTAATGACACCTATTTTCCAAGCCCAGAATTTAAATACAAAATATACAAAGGAGAAGTTAAAAGTAATTATTACGTAGATAAGGAAAAAGAATTTCTCAAAATTTATGAGGCACTCATAAAAAAGTATAATGTAAAATTAACTCAATATAAAAATGAGACATTCTTGGACAAATGGTATGTAAAAAACATAAGAGACGAGATTGATTATGCATTTAGCCTTGTCAAATACATTAAAGATGTAAAAAATAAAAAAGCTTTAGCTCTAATTTTAAGCCGCACTATTAGGTCATGTCGTGCTACGATGCATTCAGACTTAGCTACCCTCAAAGAACCACAACTTAATACATATTATTGCTTTAAACACAAAAAAATATGCAAGCCTCTTTTTTCAATAAAATCATGGTTTGATCGCTATGCGATAGATACATTAAATAGGCTTAAGATTTTCTCTAGATTAAAAAAAGACGTTTATTCTTCTGTTATTCCCGCTGATTCAATGACGGTTGATATATATAAGGAAATTAAAAATAGGAATCGCAAATTTTACGAACTATTGAAAACGCAGAATATAAGGGGAATTTTTACTTCTCCGCCATACGTAGGGCAGATTGATTACCATGAGCAACATGCTTATGCATACGACCTTTTTGGTTTCAAAAGAAAAGACGAATTGGAAATCGGACCATTATATAAAGGACAAGGAGCTGAAGCTCGGAATTCCTATATGGAAGGTATTTCTAAAGTGCTATTAAATTCAAGGAGATATTTAACAGACAATTCTGATATATTTATGGTCGCAAATGACAAGCATAATCTTTATCCTGAAATTGCAAGAAAGTCTGGAATGAAAATTGTAAATATGTACAAAAGACCGGTTTTAAATAGAACAGAAAGAGATAAATCACCGTATTCGGAAATAATTTTCCATTTGAAAGAAGCGAAATAAATTATGGCATTATCATCCAATCAAAAGCAAAAGATAAAACAGTTGCTTGAGTCAAAAATTGATAAAAAATTAACGAGCTATTTAAGAGAAACCACATCTATGCCTTTTTTATCTCGTTTGATGCAGGACAGCGAAAAAGTGGCCTCTTATTCCTTCATACACTCTCTGGCAACAAGCTTAGGAATGTCTATTTACGAAGACGTTTCAAAAATAATAGCAGGCGATAGTTCGAAGGAGTGTTTTACAAAATACGGTATGGGTGGAGTTTTATCAAGGCAGCAAAAATCAGTTATAGCAAACATAGTTAGAGAGTTAAGAAATAATCCGACTAAAAGATCAAATATACAAAGTGAAATAAGGGAAATCTTAAAAGCTTCGGCTTCAAACGGAACTTATCAAAAAGATGGAAATATTGCGGATTTTTATATGAAAAGAGGCAATGACGAGTACTATTTTGAAATAAAAACTGTAAAGCCCAATATCGATGTGTTTAAAGAATCAAAAACTAAGTTATTAGAATGGGTAGCTCGTAAAAGAAAATATATAAAAGTGTTTTTAGCCTTTCCCTATAACCCCTATCATCCTCAGCCATACTCTAGATTTACCATGCAGAACATGATGGATCATCCTAATGATTTTTTAATTGGCGATGAATATTGGAACTTATTAGGAGGCAAGGATACTTTTAAGGAATTACTGGAAGTTTTTGATTTTGTAGGGAAGAACTATAAAGAAAGAATTTCTAAAAAAATTCAGGAAGTTGCTAAATTAAAAATTGAAAACTACTAATTTTTGTACACCCAAGCAAGAAAGGGAATCGCTCAGCTTTTTGAATATGAATTTTTTGATGTTCAAAAATTTTCTCAGGATAATAATTTAATATTTGAGAAGAAGCATAAGATTATTATTCCATCTCAGTCACCTAAAGATGTCAGATATGTTGATTTCATTAACAGCCTAAAGATTGGAGTAGCAACGATAGTAGAAGATAGTATCAAGCCTGTAGGAAAGGATCTCGGGTTTTCTCAGATTTAACTATATTGAAAAATTAGTTTATAAACTCTACGGCCTCACGCCGGAAGAAATAGCGATCGTAGAAAATTCAAGCAAAATTATTTGATTTCTTAGCCACAAGATTTCCTTCGTCCCCATGGACAGAATAATATATAGTAATATCTAATAAATTTGGTACTTGCACTGTAGGTATAAGTTATGGTAAACTAATTTTGAGCTAAAGCTAGCTCGATCTTTGACAGCTGATTAAATAGTTTCATAGCCTCTTATCAGGCGCCGAGGCAAGCTAATTGCAAGCTTCATTCTTTTGGCGGCACGGAAAATTAGCCACAGTTCAGCACGTAACGCCATTTGCAGTACGTAGAACTGTAGATCTAATTTTCTGTTCTATAAGCATTTGTCGCAAAAAGCTTTGGGGAAGGAAGTGGATAAATCCACTTGTCTAATCTCAAACATTATTTCAAGGATCACTGAAAGGAGGTGTAATTATGAAAACTAGACAAAGATTTATTTCTTTGGCAGCTGTGGTTGCGAAAAACTTGATAGAACTTTTAAGTTCATCAAATTTAAATCGTAATCTAAATGTTAATGAGAAAACTCAATTGAAAATTTATTTATGTCTACTTCAAGCAGAAGTAGCGGCGGCACATAGAAGTAAAATAAGGGTGTCTGCTGATTTAGTTTTAGGAATCTTAAAAATTTTCCGCATAATAGTGGAGGATGAAAAAGATTTCAAAAAACTAATAGGATAATAAGTTGTTAGATGGCATTGCCCCTTCCTGATTACAAAGAATTAATTATGATAGATTTTGGTACAACAATTAGAAAATGGAGAAAAAAAAGAGATTTAAAGCAAGATAAATTAGCTCAACGATTAGGTGTTACATCTACATATTTATCTTCACTTGAAAACAATAGAAAAGAACCTAGCATTTCTTTATTGAATAGTATTTGCAAAGAATTAAATATTCCTAGGGAAATTTTTTTCTGGGATTCCATTTCCACAGATGATATAGATAAAATAAATTTTAGAAATAAAAAAATATTGAAAGCCGCAAAGCAGATTGTTGACGCATACTGTCAGGAAAATTAGTAAACTAATATGCTAAAAATAGTTCCCCTAAAGTTAAATTCCATAGCTGAGATTGAAAATATTTTGGGATTTTCTTTTGATAAAATCAAAAAAATAGTGGAAAATAAAAATAATTTTTATTCCAAGGTTTCAATAGTAATTAAGGGCAAAATGAGGATATTGGATATTCCTAATTCTAGTCTAAAGATTATTCAAGGGAAATTAGCCCATTATTTTGGTGAGAACGTTGTTTGGCCATATTATGTTCAGGGAGGAGTTAGGAACAGGTCTGTCAAAACTAACGCCAGGCAACATTCTGGCAAGAAGTTCGTTTTAAATCTGGATATTAAAGATTTTTTTCCATCCATAACCACTAAAATGGTAAAAAATTCTCTTATGGAGTTAGGATTAAATCAAAAAGTGTCCACGCTTATTAGTGAATTAAGTACTTATGAAAATAGAGTTCCTCAGGGTTCTCCGTCAAGTACTTATGTCGCAAATATGTTTTTTCTAAAAATAGATAAATTAATTAATAATTTTTGTAAAAAACATAGTTTAATATATACAAGGTTTGTTGACGATTTAACGATATCTGGTAAAAATAATATTTTTCCATACAAGGGAACAATAATTCAATATATAGCAAGAAATAGGCTGATAGTATCTGAAAAGAAAACAACAATTCGAAGTTCTTCAGAAAAACAAATAGTAACAAAGTTAGTTGTTAATGATAAAATAAGACCGGATAAAAAGTATATATTAACGCTTAAAAAAGATATTAGGGAAACGTGGAAGGGCAATGAAGGCATAAGAAAGGTAGCGCTTAAAAATAATATAACAATGCCTAAAGTTAAGGGAAATCTTTGGGGTAGAACTAATTATATTAGGCAATTCGATAAAAAGATTGGCCGAGAAGTTAGAGCCCTTCTAGTTAAGAGTAATTTTGTAGATGTAAGTAGCTAAGCTAGCGTTAGTAAAAGATATATTTTACATATATGTATAAATTAAGTCCTTCTGATTTTGCCTATCTCTATCAAGATTGTAAGTTCTGTTATGTCCAGAAAATTAAAAGAGGAATTTATTTACCGAGTATGCCAATGCCAGGTGTTTTCTCTGCGATAAATACTAGACTTCAAGGTAATTTAGTTGGAAAAAATTTAAAAAGTTTGTCTAGTAATCTTCCGGATGGAGAAGTTATAGCGCAAGAAAAATTTGTAGAATCTATAGTTATCCCTGGAACGTCAGTTTATTTAAAAGGCAAATATGATTTGTTAGTTAGAAATTCCGATGGTACACATACTATTATTGATATAAAGATCAGCCAGCCGGGAGAAGATAAGATAGATAAATATAAAACTCAGCTTGGAGCTTACAAGTTTGCATTAGAAAATCCAAAATTTGGAGAGTCAATAAAATTAACTAAGCTTGCGCTCTTAATCTTTTATCCAGATCAAGTTTCCTTTGAAAATGAAACTGCTGCTCTTGATTTTCCCCATACTTGGTTAGAAGTTCCAATAGATGATGCTAACTTTATGAGTTTTATACAAGAAGTTGATTCAGTTCTGTCTGGAACAGAACCGACAGTAAGTGAAAAATGCAAATGGTGTTTGTATAGAAAATCTTATGAACCCCAAGCTAAAATTGTAGACGATATTCCTTTTTAGTTCACTGTTGTAGTAAGCTGAAAATGAAACACTTTGATTTGTCGAAATCAGCTCTAGGTTTATTTAAAAAAAATGATTAAATTGTCGAGGTTTAAATTAGAATTACTTTTTGAAACACAATGTACAAACCTGGTTTGTGCCGGGTAGACATACGACTCAAAATGAATGGTTCGTTGTAGCCCCTACCGGATTCGAACCGGTGATTTTCTGGCTGAAAACCAGACGTCCTAGGCCGCTAGACGAAGGGGCCGCATTTAACTTACACCACAGACATTATACCCAAAACGAGATATATAAACAATGGTATCTAACTTCTTTTATCTCAGTTTCTTTTTAAGAGTTTCAAGAATATCCCGAGCAACGTTCTGTCCGCCCAATCCAAAAGCAAGACCGCCCGCAATCGCAATCATCGCCACAAAACCTATAAATAATATCCTGATCAGATCGGTAGCGACTCCCAGCTGATTTAGGACAATCAAAATTACAAAAACTATTATTGACCAGCGAGTAACAGACGCTATAGTATTTGACGTTTCCGCTGAAAGACCCTTTATTGAGGCTAGCACTACGTCGTGTCCAAGCTGTGCCAATACAAAACCGATCAAAGCGATTATCGCCGCAACCAAAACATTTGGAAGATAGAGCAAGAACTCATTTAGAAGCACTCCGACCCTAGGCAGTCCCCAAATATCTGCTGTTGGAACAAGAACAACTAAGATCACAAACCATCTAACAATTTCAGAAAGTATATTTGACCACGTAAGGTCACCTCTTGCTTCGGGAACTCCGTATCTTCTCAAAAGCTCTTCAACTTTAAATGCTTTCAAAAGTCCCAAGACTACTTGTTTGAGAATGGAAGCAACTATTATTCCAATAAGAATAATTATTAGTCCCAAGATAAATCTAGGAATAAAGTTTGCGATCAAAAGAAGAGCATTATTAAAAGAAGTAAGAAGAGCTGTCCCAATATCTCCTGTCATATTTTTCACCTCCTTTCTGTACTTCGCACACTCCCAGTCTATAGAATGTAAAACTTGCTTGTCAAGCGGGAAGTTAATTAGTATAATTGTATCTAGATGGGCCGGTAGCTCAGCGGTAGAGCAGGAGCCTTTTAAGCTCTTGGTCACAGGTTCGAATCCTGTCCGGCTCACCCTTCGACAAGCTCAGGGTTTTATCCTTTATGAAAACACCTTGGTTTGTTTATATTCTTCTTTGCGATCGGAAAACATACTACATTGGTCTAACATCAAATATTGATAATAGATTTAAATCTCACATCAATAAAGAAAATATAGCAACAAAAGAGTTTTCTGATATCCGGCTTGTCTATAAAGAAACTTATTTAACTAGACAGCAAGCTGAAAAAAGAGAAAGGCAGCTCAAAGGATGGTCTGCCGCAAAGAAGAATTCGCTAATTGAAGGAGATAAGGAAAAATTAACAAGATTAAGTAAAACCCGGAGCCTTGCCGAAGGTAAGTCTGACGAATAAAATGGTGAGCTTGTCGAACCATCCTGTCCGGCTCACTATCTTTCACTACTAAGAAATATTTTTACACCCACCCTAAAAATATCGATGCGACGGTGAAGTAGATGAGGATGCTTAGGATATCGCGAACTACTGTCGCGATTGGGCCGGAGCCGATGGCCGGGTCAACTTTCACTTTCTCAAAAATCAATGGAAGCAAAATGGCAATGACTGATGAGAGTAAAATCGTTAACAAAAAAGATGTTGACACTATAAAAGCAAGAACTATGTTGCCCCAAAATATTTGGGACGCAATTCCCGCAAACGCCCCGATGATTAATCCCATAAAAGAGTTTACAACTACTTCCCGGAGAGCATAATTGCCAATCGGTAAATCTTTGTCGATCGCAAGGCTTCTTATCATTATGGTCTGAGCCTGAGCTCCCACGGCATCTCCTATATAAACAATAGCCGGAAGAAAAGCTGCCAAAAGTATGAGCTCTTCTACAAGATGGTCAAATCCGCTCACGATATATGCCGCCAAAATTCCTCCCAAAAGCCCTACAATCAACCATGGAAGCCTTTTCTGAATATGTTCAAGCGCCGACGCATGAATAAGCTCTACGACAGGATTGGTGAATCTTCCAACCCCAACTTCATATAAAACATCTTCAACGTGTTCCCGGTGCAATATCTCAAGAATTTTATCTGATGGAATTACTCCAAGAAATCGATCTTCTGGATCCACAACCGGAACTGCTTTTATATTGTGCTTTATAGCAAGCATTGCTGCTTTCTCTTGAGGTGAATGCGCTCTCAAAGTTATAAGATTTGTCTCCATTATTTTTGAAATCACTGTATTTTTAGGATTTCTGAAAATCTCTTTTATTGAAGCTATTCCTTTTAGTTTGCGGTCGGCGCCAAGAATATAAATATAATTTATTGTTTCGAATTGGTCTATTTTCTCGGTATCAAGAACCTTTTCTATATCGGCAACCGTGGCAGTAAGGGAGACCAATGGAACTTTATCTGTTGTGACGCTTAATGCAATTCTCTTATGATTTCCAGCGGTTGCTGTATGCACTAAATTAGTATAGCAGATGCTATTGTCTGAAAAATACTGCTTCATATCTGTGGTACAATAAAATAAGTGAAAAAACTTAGGCTCAATAAAAATACAGATATTCCAATCTTAGGTCTTGGGACATGGCGGCTAAACGGGGAAGAGTGTGTGAATGCGGTTCTAACAGCCCTTAAAACGGGCTACAGACACATAGATACAGCCGACATGTACAGAAACCATAGGGAAGTAGCAAGCGCAGTAAAAAAAAGCGGTATAAGAAGAGAAGAAATTTTCATAACATCAAAAATCCCACCCTCTGATCTTCAAAAAGAAACAGTCCTTTCAAACTGCAACCGGTATCTTGAAGAACTTGATACTCGCTACATTGATCTTCTCTTAATCCATTGGCCAAACCGATCAATCCCAATAGAAGAGACGCTCGCTGCCATGAACCAGCTTAAAAACGAAGGAAAAATCAAAGCAATCGGTGTCTCTAACTTTACAAAGCATCATTTGGAAGACACTTTCAAAACTAACGTTCAAATTTCCAACAATCAAATAGAACTCCATCCTACTTTTAATCAAAACTCAATGAAAGATTATTGTGATTCAAAAAACATTGTGATAACAGCCTATGCTCCGCTTGGTAGGGGAGAGGATCTTGACAATAAGCTTATCCAAGATTTGTCGAAAAAATATGAGGTTTCTACTTCGCAAATAATACTAAATTGGATTATGAGCCGAGGAATAATCGCGATTCCAAAAAGCGCGAATCCAAATAGAATAGAGGATAACTTTAGCTCAACAAAGTGGTCACTGCAAAAAGAAGATATTGAAAAAATAAATAATTTGCCTCAAGAGGAGCGTATGGTAGATACCGGTTGGTCTGATTTTGATTATTAATATTTATTTAACTCTCAAAACCTCATTACTCCCAGATACAGAAAGTCCAGGATTTTTGCCTCCCCCTATTACATAAAGAGAATTATCAATAACTACTGCCGAAAGTCCGTGTCTAGGAGTTGGGAGACTTGGAAGGGCAACCCACTTTTTACCAACTGGGTCGTATGCCTCAACCTCTCTAAAAGTACTGATTGGCTGTTCTCCTCCCGCAACAACAAACAGCCCGTTAAATGACGCTCCAGCAACTCCACCCCTTGCTGTTGGAAGAGGAGATTCTTTACGCCATGAATCGGTTGTTGGATCATAAACTTCAAGAACGTTGAGGTTTTTGGAAAGAGACTGCTCCCTTCCTGCACCAACATATAAAAGACCATCCAAAGCCGCGGCTGCCAAGTGTTCTCTTTTGGTTGGAGCGTTTTTCATCTCCTCCCATTTACCCGTTTCCAAGTCATAAACTTCTAATTTATCAGAGAGCCTATTTCTACTTACTCCGGCAACAGCATAAATTTTTCCATCGATATAAGCTGCTGCCATAGCACCGCGCGGGGTCGGAAGATCTGACTTTTTCTGCCATGATGGATTGCTAGGAATGTCCAAGTCCAGTAAAAATAAGTCTGATTTTGGATCAAAACCTCCCGCAAACCCTCCGATTACAAAAAGCTTGTTTTCAACAGAAACTGCTGCAGCATGATGCCTTCCTTCCGGCAAAGATGGTCCTTGACTCCACATGTCAGAAGAAGGGTCGTAAATCTCCACAGCGTTACTCGTCCTTCCAAAACCGTCAAATCCTCCAATCACATAAATTTTCCCACCAACAGCCGCGGCTGAAACCTCTGTGCGGGGAGTTGGCATATCTTTTTTAACCAGCCATTCATATTCAAACGTTATGCCACTATGCTGGACATCTTGAGGACCTTGTAAATAGGGTACGATCGCAACTCCTCTGACATAAAAAAGATAAACAATACTCGCGAGAAGAATTAATAGTAAAAGTAGAAATAAAGATGTCTTTATTTTCTTCACCAAGAAATTACAAACTTTGAAGATCTGTTTCTATTTCCTGAAGATCCGTGTCTACATCCCCAACATCAATGCTCTCAATTTCTTGCTCATCTGTCATAGTAGGCGTAGCAGTAGGCATTATTATAGGAAGAGGAGTTGGAGTAGGAGACATTTGTTCGCCTTTGAACAGCATTACATATACCAATGCCGCCACCGCTGCCGTGAATATAATAATTAAAATTAAAAACTTAATTCTCTTCGACCCGTTTTTTGGTTCCATGCCTGAAGAGTCAGCCGCACTCTGGCTGGGAGGAGTCCATCCAGAACTTGGTGAAGGCATTTGAGACTGGGCTGATGATTGAGGTGATGGTTGACTTGATAACGGCTGAGCTGGAGTTGGATTTGCCGAAGGAACACTGCTTCCAAACCCTACTTGTGGGCTTCCTGCAGCTTGACCTTGATTTGATTGGTTTTGTCCCGGTAAGGTCGGGTTTTGATTTCCTTCCATATTTTTTACATCGAACTGCTAGTAGCAGGGTTGTCCTGTTGTAATCTTACTCCTCCAAGTTTTGCCAACTCAGCTATCACATTTTGAACAGCCTGTTTTGCCGCAACTACAAATTGATGCACAGCGCTCAGGTCTGTCCGTAGTTGACTAACCACAGTACCAACATCACTTCTTAGGGCAGACTCGCTGGCAATCTCAATTATATAGGTATTTGCTGCCTGGCTTGCCACCGCTGTTTTTGCATTGTCTATAGCTGTTTGAGCGTTTGCTATTGCCGCCTCCAGCTCTACCGTATCTTTTCCTTCAGATTTTGCGCTCCCTGCTTTTCCAACCAGCCTATCCAAAAGCACCTGGAGCTTGTCAAGAACATCCAAAAATCTATTTGCCACTCTTTGATTTGTCTCTTCCATCCTAGTGTCGATCCTTTCAACTATTAATCTTTTTGCCTGGTCTCTAATTGTTTGCAAGCGCTCTCTAAACTCATCTCTTTTTACCTGCATCTGCTCCTGAACTTCGGCTCTCCTGTTTTGTATACTCTCTCTAATATCATCTGTCTTATTCTCAACTATATCTCTTAGTCGCATTCTGCTTTCTGGCGTTGCACTCTCTTGCGCGTTTATATATAGAGGAAATACAAAAATTGATAAAGCAACAACTGCGGCTAAAATTTTTCTCCCCACAAATATAATGTAAAGTAAATCTTTGACATTTGTCAAGTAGTAAAGTTTTGAGATATAATAGATGTTTGGTCGCTATATTATGGATAAAATTAATATAAAAGGTGCCCGAGAACATAACCTAAAAAACATTACTCTCGAAATTCCCAAAAACAAACTGGTTGTTCTTACCGGTCTCTCCGGCAGTGGAAAATCCTCGCTTGCATTTGACACTATTTATGCCGAAGGACAAAGAAGATACGTTGAAAGCCTTTCATCATACGCTCGGCAATTTTTGGGTGTTATGAAAAAACCCGATGTCGATTTGATAGAAGGGCTCTCTCCGGCAATTTCTATTGATCAAAAATCAACAACTCACAATCCCAGAAGTACTGTGGGCACTGTTACTGAAATTTATGACTATCTAAGGCTCTTATTTGCCAGAGTTGGACACCCGCATTGTCCAAATTGCGGAAGAGAGATATCCCATCTTACCCCCGAACAAATAACTAATTCTGTTTTCGCTCTTCTGAAAAACAGCAATTTAGGAACAAATTCAAGACTGAAAATCTTGATCTTAAGTCCAATCGTAAAGGACAGAAAAGGCGAGTATTCAGAATTATTTTTTGATCTAAAAAAAAGAGGCTACAAAAAAGTTCGAATAGACAGGGAAATATATTCTCTAAATGATGAATTTTCACTAATTAAAACCAACAAACATACTATAGAGCTTGTTATAGACCAAGTCGTATTGTCCAAAGACATTGAAAAGGAAAGAATTTCAAACGATGTAGAACAGGGACTCAAACTTGGAAAGGGAGAGCTGATAGTGTCAATCATAAAAGACCCCGGGTTCTCTATCCCTGAAAAACCAAAAAAAATGCAGGATGAGCTTTTTTCAGAAAAATTTGCTTGTCCGATTTGCAATATTTCACTGCCTGAAATCGAACCTAGAATCTTCTCCTTCAATACTCCGCATGGGGCATGTGATTCCTGCGGCGGACTTGGAGTTATCCTAAATGTCGACAAAGACCTGGTTATGAACAACAACCTTTCTATCAATGAAGGAGGAATTTTGCCTTTTTCAGCACAGCTTGACAGTGACACATGGTTTTCAAGGACATTTAAGACTTTTTGCAGTGAAAATGGAATCTCGATGACTGAGAGATTATCCAGTATAAATGATGCGAAAAAACAGCTGCTTCTATATGGAACAGGAGACAAGGAATATATTGTCGGGGGAGAAAATAGATGGGGGATTCAAACAGAGATACACGAGCAGTTTAAAGGAATATTGGGAGAGTTAAAAAAACGCTACCAAACAACTGATTCGATGTTTTTAAAGTCAAGAATCGAAAAATTTATGCGCTACATTGTCTGCGCTTCCTGCAATGGCGCGAGGCTCAAAAAAGAAACGCTTTCCGTAACTATAAAGGATAAATCTATTATTCAGGTTTGTGACATGCCTATCTCGTCAGCTTTGGACTTTATAAACAAACTTGACTCTGTGTTGTCGCAAAAAGAACAAGAGATTGGAAAAGCCATCATAAAAGAAATCAGGCAGCGTTTGACATTTCTTATAGATGTCGGGCTTGATTACCTTACTCTTTCAAGAGGGGCAGATACTCTTTCCGGAGGGGAGGCTCAAAGGATCAGACTCGCATCTCAGATAGGAAGCGGGCTAACTGGTGTACTGTATGTATTGGACGAACCGTCAATAGGACTTCACCAAAAAGACAATAAAAAACTAATTGAGACACTAAAGAAGCTGAAAAATCTTGGAAATACAGTACTTGTTGTAGAGCATGACAAAGAAACCATGGAAAGCTCGGATTACCTAATAGATTTTGGTCCGGGAGCAGGAGCATCTGGCGGACAAATTGTCGCCAAAGGTACAGTTGAGGAAGTTAAAAATAATCCAGATTCCTTGACTGGAAAATATTTATCTGGGAAGAAAGAAATAAGGGTTTCTTCTTCGAGCGAAGTATCGCCGAAGGCAGACGAGTCGAGAAGTAATAATGATAGCTCTCGGCAAGCTCGAACAGTAAGCCATTTAGCAATCATCGGAGCTTCCCAGCACAATTTGAAAAACATAAACGTATCCTTCCCCTTGGGTAAATTTATAGTAGTAACCGGGGTCTCCGGTAGCGGCAAATCAACTTTGGTAAATGATATTTTGTACCATGCTCTAATGCAGATAAGAAACCCATTCCACAGACAAAAACCTGGTCTTTACAAAAGCATTTCCGGATACGAATACATAAAACATATTTATCTTATAGATCAATCACCCATAGGAAGAACCCCGAGAAGCAATCCAGCCACATACACAGGCGCGTTTACTTATATCAGAGAGCTTTTTGCAAAAACAAAAGATGCTCGTCTCAAAGGATACAAAGCAGGACGATTTTCCTTCAATGTTAGGGGCGGAAGATGCGAAACATGCGAGGGAGAAGGACAAATAAAAATAGAAATGCAGTTCTTACCGGATGTATATGTTACATGTGAGGCATGTAATGGCATGCAGTACAACAGGGAAGCGCTCGAAGTATTATTTAACGGAAAAAGCATTGCCGATGTGTTACGAATGAGCACTGCCGAGGCTTTGTCTTTTTTCTCCAATATCCCTGGGCTTTATCACAAGCTAAAGACTCTAAATGATGTAGGACTTTCTTATATAAAACTCGGTCAGCCTGCTCCAACTCTTTCGGGAGGGGAAGCACAACGAGTAAAGCTGGCACACGAATTGTCAAAAAGAGGACAAAACTCTTTATATTTGCTGGATGAACCTACAACAGGATTACATTTTGCGGATCTTGAAAAACTCCTGGAGGTCTTGATAAAACTTGTTGATTTGGGAAATACCGTTGTCGTAATAGAACACAATCTTGATGTCATCAAAAATGCCGACCACATAATCGATCTTGGCCCTGACGGGGGAGATAAAGGCGGTGAAATTGTAGCTTTTGGGAGCCCAGAGGAAATAGTAAAAAATCCGCGTTCCTATACAGGGCAGTTTTTAAAAAATGTGCTATAGTCTAATATGTGAAAGTTATTGTTGGTACGGTTCTTTTTGCAATACTTTTCTTCATAAATCCTGCACAAGCGCTCTCTGAATCCAATTTCCTGACAGACTACAATGTAATCTATACAATCAATGAAGGTGGAATTACAAACGTAAATTTTGAAATCAGCCTTACCAATAAAACATCCCAGTACTACGCTGGTTCCTACAGTATAGAGGTAGGGTACAACGATCTCACTAACGTAAAAGCTTCCGACCAAAGCGGATCTATAAAACCATTTATAAACAAAAAAAACGGTGAAACTTCAATCGAGCTGAATTTCAACCAAAAAGCCGTTGGAATAAACAATAAATTAAACTTTTCATTGTCTTTCGATACACAAAGCGTAGCAAAAAAAGCCGGAAGAATTTGGGAAGTCAATATTCCGGGTTTCTCAAACCAGGACAGTTTTGAAAATTTTAATGTGTCTGTAGAAGTACCTGATTCTTTTGGAAAACCCTCTTATATAAAACCTAATCTTGCAAATTCAAGTATCGATTCCCTTACTTTCACGAAGGAACATTTGGGAAAATCCGGGATATACATCGGCTTTGGAGATTACCAAGTATACAAATTTAATCTAATATATCATTTGCAGAACCCAAATCTATTCAAAGTTAAAACAGAAATCGCTATTCCTCCCTCGACAGGTTACCAAGAAGTGCAGATCCAAGACCTTGACCCAAAACCTCAAAATGTAACGCTTGATGATGATGGGAATTGGATTGCAGAATATTCTCTTTCGTCTCTGCAAAAAATTGACGTGGTTGTAAAAGGAAAAGCGAAAGTAAAACGGCTTCCCCAAAAGACCACTCTAACCGAGGATCAAGTTCAAATGTATCTAAAGGACCAGCCTTACTGGGAGGCCTCAAGCCATGAAATTAAGAGTCTTGCTCAAAAGTTAAAAACTCCCAAAGCAATCTACAAGTATGTTGTTGATAATCTTAGTTATGATATCAAAAGAGTAGATGAAAGAAAGGAAAGACTCGGTGCGGCAAATGTATTACATAATCCCAAGTCCGCGGTTTGCCTTGAATTTACAGACCTTTTTATCGCTCTTGCCCGTGCCGCAGGAATTCCCGCACGGGAAGTAGACGGTTTTGCCTATACCCAAAATTCAAAAGAAAGACCCCTTTCTTTGTTAAAAGATATTCTGCATGCTTGGCCAGAGTATTATGATTTTGAGAGAGAAAGCTGGATTATGGTTGATCCCACCTGGGGAAATACTACAAAAGGATTGGACTATTTTGACGTTTTAGATTTTGAACACTTCGCGTTTGTGATAAAAGGAAAAAGCAGCCAATACCCTATCCCAGCAGGGGGATACAAACTAGATGGCCAGGAAGCGCTAAAGGATATAGAGGTGTCCTTTGATGATTCTTTCGAAAGACTAAATCCGCAATTTGCGATTGAATGGGATTTTTCCAAATCTTATGCTTCTTTTTTACCGATAAACGGGAACATTATAATCAAGAATATTGGAAATATTGTATTGGATGCCCGAGTAGCTACGATTGCGGCAGGCTTCCTCAAGCCCAAGACTAAAGAAGCCTATTTAGAAAAAATTCCTCCTTTTGGATCATCAATTATTGAAGTAAAATTTCATCCAACTTCTATTTTGACAAATAGATCAGATGTAGTTACAATTGCGATTGCTGACAGATTGTCTTCGGAAACTCTAGAAACATATCCGATTTTTTTGGATAAAAAATTTTTAATAGGAGGTGGAATTTTAATTGCGATCATTATTGTCATCATCTTATTCTTCTTTGCCATCAAAACCGGGAGTTTATCTTTTTTTGGACAGTCAGAGCCGAATTTTGTACGTTGGAAAGGCAAAAAATCTTAAAAAAAGAGTCAGCTCTTATTTTGCAAATCAATCAAACCTTCTTCAAAAAACAAAAATTTTAGTTTCCCAGACTGAGAAGATAAGATACATTATCGCTGGGTCTGAAATTGAGGCATTACTTTTGGAAGCAAACAACATTAAAAAGTATATGCCCAAATACAACTCTAGACTTAGAGACGGAAAGAGGTATCCTCTTGTTAGAATTACAGTTTCCGATAAATATCCAAAAGTTTTAATTGCCAGAAGATATGAAGAGGAACCGTCAGGCAAAGGATCTTTATATTTCGGACCGTTTCCAAATTCAGGAGCAGTTCGTCTGGTTCTCAGGACAGTACGAAGAATTTTTCCATTCCAATCGGTAATTAATCACCCCAAAAAACTGTGTTTGTATTACCATTTGGGGCTTTGCCCCTGCCCTGAAGTAGTTGGCGATAAAGAGTACCTGAAAAATATCAACCATATTGTTTCTTTTCTTAAAGGAGATATAAAAAAAGTAGTTAAGGAGTTAGAAAACGAAAGAAGACTATTAAGTAAAGAGGAGAAATTTGAAAAAGCACAAATAATACAGCAAAAAATAGACGCAATACTTTATGTCACAAGCGAAGCTTTCGAAAAGTTTGACCACAAAACAAACCCGAATCTCGAATCTGATCTTAGAAATAATGAATTGGCAATACTTAAAAAAACTTTTTTGAGACTCAATATAAAAATTAAAGATTTCAAACGAATAGAATGTTTTGACATTTCAAATACTAGCGGTACAAATTCTACAGGATCAATGGTTGTTTTTACCAATGGAGAAAAGAATTCATCACAATATAGAAAGTTCAAAATAAGAAATCTCCCTGATTTCTCTAATTCCCCAAATGACTTTGCCATGATGCAGCAAGTTTTAGAACGGCGATTAAGTCATAAAGAATGGCGCTTCCCTGATTTGATAATTGTTGATGGAGGAAAAGGTCAGGTCTCCGCAGCGTTAAAAGCGCTTAGAACAATGAAACAATTTAACAATGAAGTGATTAACATTCAGCTCATCGGCCTTGCCAAAAGAGAAGAAATAATCATCACTTCTGATTTTAAAGAGATTAGACTACCAAAGGACTCCCCAGCGCTTCATCTCGTACAAAGAATTCGCGACGAGTCCCACAGATTCGCGATAACATATCATAGGAAACTGCGCTCAAAAGCTCTCTTCAAACTTACTTCCTCTCAACATCATAAACATAAGGGAAAAAGAGAAAAGAAGCTGGAGGATCGGATAGGATAAATTTTTGAAAATCAGTATAAATTTGTCTCCTTTTTTCAAAATCTATTTCTTTCCTTCCATCTTCTAGAAGCTTATCTACTCTTAGGTTGGCATAATGCGTAATATTTGTTTTTTGACCGGAATGCCAAAGAACATATTGATCAACATCCTGAGGCAGATTGAATTCTCCTAAGAATATCTGAAAATTCGAAGGCACATTGTCAACGCTTTCAATGTTTGCTTCAATTCCCAAACCCTTCCATATTTCTGCTATCTTTTCTGCGACAGTCTTATGTTTTAACAATACTTTTATTTCTATAGACATATTTTCTGATATTTCTCCCTCTTCCCTTGCGCTATCTAAAAGCTCCTTGGCGTGTACCAAATCCTGTCTTCTTTCCTCCACTATGTTTTGGCTCGCGAAAGAAAAATAGGGAAATGGCCCAAAGCTTCTCTCTCCCTCCTCAAAGTTATCAGGAATTGTATAAGAAAAAGCGTCTCTTAGTCTCTTGGACGAAACAGTACTGTCTTTGGTATTGTAAAATAAAGTAACCTGGCGTCTATAATTAACCCTTTTTTCGATTTTGGAATTTTCAAAATCGTTAAATGATGTATCTCTAAATTTAACATCAGAAAGGTCTACTATTTTTGTAACTTCTCCAAGCCCGTAAGCCATTTTTAAAGAAGAGTCAGTAGGATAAAACTGATAAATGATTATATCTCCTTGTTTTGATTCCAAATTTATGTGCTCCACGAAGTCACCGTTTAGCTTTAAATCTTTTACTTTATGGTCAGATACTCCAACCAATCCTTTTGTAAAAATTGGCTTTGATAATGTAATAAGAAAAGGAGAATAGCTGTCTTTTAAGAGATAGACGATGCTGTATTTATCAGGCCTCTCCACGGATACATCAGCAAAATTATACTTCACATCCTCAGACGTCAAATTTTTTCCGTTGGTGAAATATATGTCTTCTTTTAAGTAAAAGGTGTATTTTTTGCCGCCATCTTCTATTTTCCAGCTTGAGGCAACATCTCCTTTCACGGTACCGTCTATCTGAACAGCTGTTAAACCTTTGGATATCTTATATAAAATTGAATTTGGTAAATCGTCAACAGAGTACGATCCAACCATCCCAATAATTTCAACGTTTGAAATTCGAATTGAAGTCATTAGCTCTGATACAGCCCAGCGGGAAATAAAAAACACCAGAAGTCCAATTCCGAAAAAAAGAAAAATTAGCTTCCTCCATTTTTTTATATACGCGATGATTAACCAAGATATTAACCTGCGCCGCAAGTAAATCATAAAATTTATATTATTGAGGAATAAGAAGTATTATTGATAAAACCCCGAAAAGAACCGAAAGTACAACTGTAGCAAATATTAACACTTTTTCTATACTTTGTTTACTTCTGTACATTTCTCCTCCCCCTCCAAAAGCCGAAGACAAACCGCTTCCCTGCATCTGAAGAAGGATCACCCCAATAAGAGCAACTGTTATAATAATTTGAAGTATATTAAGAATCATGCTTTAATTATATATTCCTAAGTATCGTCTTTGCAAGTTTTGAAGAGTTGTGATAAAGAGGAAATTCTTCGTTTATAATATCTTTTTTTATAATTTTAATTCCATTGTGGTTGTTTTTGCTTTCTATATTTACATACTTATAGCGATAGATATTCGGAATTTTTGGAGAGAAGTTATCGTTAACTATTACTCTATCAAAAGGAAAAACTCCCAAGTGTTTTTCAACGGCTTCTATATAGTCATCCACGCTGTACCCTCTGGTTTCAAATGGCTTGTTGGCAACGTTGACCACAAATATTTTAATTGCCTTGCTTTTGACAAGAGCTTCTTTAATATTTTTTACAATAAGCACCGGCAGAATAGTAGTGTACAAATCCCCGGGACCCGCAATAACAACATCTGCTTCTTCTATGTTTTTCAAAACAATAGGATTTGCCTTCGCGTCACTTGGATGGAGGTAAACTTTATCAAGTATTCTTTTGCCGCGATATTTCCCAAGGTCTATTTTTTCCTCCCCGTATATTAACTTTCCTTCTATTGTTTTTGCAGAGATATTAACATCTTCAGAGGTTGCCGGTAAAAATACCCCTTTTATACCAAATATTTTCTGAAAAAGTTTTATTGCCTCATCAAAGCTGCTTGTGAGATCTTGAAGAGCGATCATAACCAGATTTCCAAGCTTCTGGCCAAAAAGAACTTCGTCTTTTCCATAACGATCTCCTTTGAATCTATAAGTTAACAAATTTGAAATTATTGGATTTTTGGCAACAGCCGCCATACACGAAACAATATCCCCGGGCGGAGGAACATTATAAAGACGCCTCAGTCTTCCCGAAGACCCTCCATTGTCAGCCATTGAGACCACAACAGATATCTCATCAAAGCGGCCTTTGAAGCCTTTAATCAAGTTTACTGTGCCAATGCCTCCGCCCAGGCAAACTATCTTTTTGTCAGCCATGATAAAAATGTATAAATAATGGACAGGAAGAAAGATACTGCCACAAAAGCAAAAAATTTATTTACATAAAATTTCGGGATTATAAAACCGGCATATTTAAAACCGTTAAACTCAAAAGCGTTAATGGAAATGTTTGTGATAAATAAAGTCAAAAGATATAGAATAATTACATTTATCAAAAATGAGAACGCTCCAAGGGTGATAAAATTAAGAGGTAACATGACAATGCTTAAAACCGGCTTAAGCAGCAAAAACATTAAAGCAAGCGCCGCGCCTCCGATCAAAAAAGCCGGAATTCCTCCTGAAATTTTAACTCCCGGTATAAATAATGTCAGCATAAAAAGAGATGATGAATAGAGAAAAATATCAGTTAATATTGATTTCACAGGCAGTATACAAACAAATCTAATTGATCCTATCAAATGCACGAAGGTATGTCAATCTTGCAACATAACCTATAAAGTACTATTATGATGAGCGTATGGATAATATCGTGTGTCCCAACTGCGGAAAAAAAGTTTCAGAAGCTATAATCCACCAGCTTCAACAGCAGGTAAGAAAAGAGGAGGCAGAGAAAAGAAAAGTTGAACTGGAAAAAGCTAAACTGGAAACACAGGCCGCAACTGAAAAAAAACTCATAGAAGAATTTGAGGCAAGGAATAAAAATTCTCAACTTGAGCTCGAGAAAACCACCAAACAACTAACTTCATTAAAAGAAGAATTTAAAAAAAATCAAGCGGAGTTTGAAAAAAAAGCCAAGGACGAAGCCCTTAAAAAGGTACGAGAGGAAGAGCATCTCAAATTAAAAGAAAAAGACCTGCAACTTGAAGAAATTAGAAAGGTAAACGAAGAGATACGTAGGGTGAATGAAGATCTAAAAAGAAAACTCGAACAAGGATCTCAACAGCGACAAGGAGAGGCTCTAGAACTTGATCTTGAAGAGAAATTGAAATCTGTCTTCCCAAATGATGAATTTCTACCCATTCCCAAAGGTGTCGAAGGAGCAGATATTTGGCAAAAAATCACATACAAGGGTAAAGAGGTCGGATCGATTCTTTGGGAAACGAAAAGAACAAAAGCTTGGAGCAACGGTTGGACCCGTAAGCTCAAAGAGGATGCCGCAAAAATTAGTGCAAGCGAAGCAATTATTATTTCTGTAGTTTTACCAGACGATTTATCGGGCTTCGACAGAAAAGACGGTGTTTGGATTACATCCTTCGAGCATTCTATAAATATTTGTAGGTATGTTAGGTTTTTAATAACAACTGTTGCTACTTTAAAATCTTCTGTATCTCAAACCGAAGAAGAGTGGGGTCAAATCAGAGACTACTTAATGAGCGATTCTTTTAAACACAGAATGCAAGCTCATTTTGATGGAATAAAAGTTTTAAGAGAGTCACTTGATGCGGAAAAACGCGCGACAATGCTTAGATGGAAAAAGCAAGAAAATACATTAAATAAACTTGATGCAAATAATACGAATTTTTATGGAGATTTAAAATTAATTGTTCCAAATTTACCTCAAGTAAAAGGTTTAGACACACCTCTTTTGGACGACGAAAATGAAAACCAAACCGACATTTAGGGAAGAAAAGAAGCTTTGGAAAAAAGGCTACGAATTCGTAATCGGTGCGGATGAGGTGGGCAGAGGATCGTTTGCTGGTCCTGTTACTATTGGAGCAGTTATTTTTGAAGACAAGGCCAAACCTTGCGTTGAGTGCAAACTTGGTGAGATCAATGATTCCAAACTATTGAGCCACGGTAAAAGAGTCTTGCTTTCAAAAGAAATAAAAAAACATGCGCTTTTCTGGAATATTGCAACAGTTGGCGTTTCAATTATTAACAAGAAGGGGATAGGCAAGGCAACTAAAATGGCTTTTAGAAAGGCTATAAAAAGTATTATGTATAAAAAAAACTCTCCATACTTTCTCCTGGTTGACGGATTCCATATCAAATATCTTCGGGGAATTGGCCTTAAAAATCAAAAAGCAATAATAAAAGGTGATAGAAAAAGCATCTCTATCGCAGCCGCTTCAATCATAGCCAAAGTTTATAGAGATAATTTAATGAAAAAGCTCCATAAGAAATTCCCTGTTTACAGCTTTGCGGAAAATAAAGGATACGGAACAAAAAAACACCAACTTGCCATTAAAAAATACGGATTAATTTTAGCTCATAGGACATCTTTTGCTCTGCAAAATTTATGGCTTCCAGATAATTCCCCTCTCCACAATCCCAAAAAACCGTTTTCTTAGAATCGTTTCATTATTAATTTCATCTTTGGACAAAAACTTTTCCCCAATTGGATACGTTACTCCAATAACCCAAGATGGAAAAAATGATATCTCCTTTATTTCAACAAACTCATCTACCCTAACAGAATCTTCATTTTTTACAGATATTTTTTTAATATAGGCGCGGTCTTTATCTTTTCCGGTTTGAATACGAATAGGAGGAGTGATAGTTGGATTCAAAGTCTTGCTGCCTATCTCAAAACCTAAAAACCTTGTCTTAAGCTCTATCGTCATAAATGCTTTTTATTAACTTTGCGCTTTTACACAACTGGGAAAGATTACCATTAATTTCCATTGTAATTATACCATCGTATCTATTTTTCTTTAGTGTTTTAACAAATTGTTTTACCGGAGAAGTTCCTGCTGCGAGGGGCAAATGTGTGTCATATGTCAGCAAAAAGTGTGTGTTTAAAAAATTCTTTTTATAATCGCTAAGGTGAATGTTTACAATTCTTTTTTTATTTTTTTTATAAAAATTTATGATGTCTTTTCCTGTTTGGGCAAGGTGAGTGGTGTCAAAGGTTATATTGAATCCTGCCTTATCTACAACAGAACAAAATTTATCTTCTTTCCAAGTGTAGGTTTTAAACAAAGTCAAAGGTGTAATCGGACTATTCTCTATACCGATTTTTATTCCATATCTATTTTGTAAGTCTTTTAAACTCTTGACATAATCTTTATCAAAAATCTTATCTCCGATTACATTAATATGAAGAACCACGACTCCTGCAGATAAATCTTTTGCGATTCCAAACAATTCCTCAACTTCTTCAATGCTTATGTTAAACAACTTTGAAATAGACTGGTGGACGCTAAAAATTTTCAAATCAACTTCTTTAAGTATTTTTTTTATTTTTTGAATATCGTCATTTTTTGTCCCCGAAGAAACAAGAAGCTCGACTCCGTTAACTCCAGAATTCTTAAGAGTCTTTAATGCTTCCTTGGGATCATTTTCGCTAAAAACATCCTGTTTTATAAATTTACTAAAAATAAATTCTCCAAACCCGCTTGCTTTTCTGCCCAAAAGGTCCGAACTTGACACCCATGCTGATAACTTCATAAAATGATTATACTACATGGTACTATTTTTCTTTCTTGTTGGTTATCTAATCGGATCTTTTCCAACAGCATATTTTATTGTCAAGAAGTTTACCGGAAGAGATATAAGAAAAGAGGAAACAGGCAATGTCGGTGCTATGAATACGGCGCGGGCAACCGGCAAGTTTTATTTATTTTTTATAGTATTTATTATAGATGCATTTAAAGGATTTTTGGGAGTATATATTCCTCAGATTTTTTCATATCTAAACTACGATCTCATACTCGCTGTAACCTTCGGAGCATTTGGGGTAGTACTTGGACACTGCTATTCTATTTATTTTAAAATAAAAGACGGAAAATTTGCCGGAGGAAAAGCTATCGCGTCTCTTTTTGGAATATTGATTGGAGTAAATTTCTTCAATCTCTTTGTCCCATGGGGGATAGTAATGCTTATTCCTGTTATTCTGACGGGAAACTTATTTTTGGGCCAATTTGCAGGAACCTTAGCGCTACCATTAATCGGGTTTTTTCTTCTTTCCGAATATTTTCTTCTAACTTTTTTGTGCGCGATTCCCATCTTTGTCAAACAATGGCCCCGCGTCATCCCAATGCTAAAAGGCAAAGAACCGAGATGGTATTTTTCCAAAAAACCGGTTTTGAAGAAAAAGTAAAAATATGTCTATATTAAAAATACAAAATCAAAAAATGAAAGAATCAATAATAATTCCAAATGAATATGTCAGGAAAATAGAACTAATGCACGGCGAGGAAGGAAAAACTTGGTTGGAAAGCCTTCCCGAAACTGTTGAAGAATATGCTCATAAATGGTCGCTTAAACTTGGGCATCCATTCCCATACGCAACTTTCAACTATGCAGTACCTGCAGAAAAACAAGATGGTACTACGGTAGTACTAAAAATCGGATATCCAACAGATAGAGAATTTAGGTCAGAGCTTGAAGCGTTAAAAGTATTTAATGGACGCGGATCTATTCAACTATTGGAATCCGATGATGACAAAAACGCAATTCTTATAGAAAGGGCTATTCCGGGTGCTCCATTGACATCGGTCAAAAATGATGAAGAAGAGATGTCTATCGCGGCTACAATAATGAAAAATTTATGGCAACCTGTGCCATCTGGACATCAATTTCATTCAGTCTCCGATTGGGGAAAAGGATTTGAAAAAATGAAAGAATATTTTAAAGAAAAGCCTAATCCCTTACCTAAAGAATTAGTTGATAAAGCTGAAAGATTATTTACAGGACTTTCTGCATCTCAGGGAGAACAAGTATTATTACACGGAGACTTAAACCACTCTAATATTTTATCTGCACAACGAGAACCCTGGCTTGCTATAGACCCAAAAGGCGTAATCGGGGAAAGAGAGTACGAAATAGGTGTATTATTAAGGAACCCTCAACCAGAGCTACTACGACTACCTGACCCTAAAGAAGTTTTGGAAAGAAGAATTGATCAGTTAGCAAACGAGTTAAATTTGGATCGAGAAAGAACACACGGATGGGGAATAGCCCAAGCAGTACTTTCTGCGTGGTGGATTATAGAAGATAATGGAAACGACTGGGAAGATGCAATTGCATGCGCAGAGATTCTCAATCAAATTAAAATCCAAACATGAAAGAACAAAAAATTAAAATTAAAAATACTGCCGGTGAAGCTTTGATTGGGGTCGAAGTTATGCCGGACGAGAAAAAAGACAAATATCCAGTAGTCGTTCTTGTTCATGGATTTGCCTATCAAAAGGAAGAAGACGGCATGTTCGTTGATTTGGCCAAGCATCTATCAGAAATAGGAATAGTCTCTTATCGTTTTGATTTCTCTGGCTGCGGTGAAAGTGAGGGAGATTATATGAATACAACGCTAACCAAACTAAGAGATGATTTAAAATCAATACTTGACTTTGTAAAATCAAGACCATATCTGGATCCAGATCGCCTAGGAATAGTCGCTCAATCCTTTGGTACTACTACAACCATTTCTCTTGCTCCGAATATAAAATCACTTGTTTTAATGGGATCGCTTCTTCACGCCAAAGAAATCCTTATTAATCTTTTTGGCAAAGGATACAACCCAAATGGCATATCCACTAGAGAAAGACCCGACGCGGAAACGGTAAAAATTAGACCTGAATTTTGGAGGAATTTTGATAGCCATGACTTACCTGCTTTAGTCAAACAGATAAAATGCCCTCTTCTTCTTATCCATGGATCCAAAGATGACCATGTTCCGCTTTCCGAAACGGAAGCAATATATACTATCGCAAGCAACCCGAAAGAAAAAGTTATTTTGGATGGCGCTGATCATGGACTAGAACCTAAAAGGGACGAGATGTATAAGATCGTAACCGACTGGTTTAAAAAAACTTTAATAATTTAGGAAGAAGCGCAGTCGTTAAATGCACGGACTTGAGAATTAAACTGATCAATAGCCACTTTTGTCTCCTGAGCCAATGAATTATACTGGTCAACAAGTGCATTGTATTGGTCAACTTTTTGGTTGTACTCCGGTCCGTGTTTTGGCTCGCTTTCATCGAGTTCTTTTTTCTTTACCTCTAATTCTTGCTGCAACTGATCTAAATGATTCTTATTATCCTCAATTCTTTGCTCCAATGCATTGTCGACTTGCGGACATGAAGACAATGGCTTGCCAAAATGCTGAACGGCCATCCATGTATTCCTGCCTTGGTACACGCCTCGAACAACTGCAACGCCAATTTCCTGATATCTGTTATTTAAAATATTCGCCCTATGTCCAGGGCTATCCATCCATCCCTGCACCAGCGCCTCATCATTTCTAAAATTTCCAACAGCTAAATTTTCACCAATTGTTATAAATCCATATCCCGAATCTTCTGCCAAATCTCCAACGCCTTTTCCGTCCGGAGAGTCATGCGCGAAATATTGCTTGTCAAACATATCCCTTGCTTTATCAAGCGCTGATTGGTTAAGTGAATCATTTAAAGCAAGAGGGGAGAGATTGTTTTCTGATCTGTGTCTGTTGGTAATGCTTATCACTCCATTAACTGTCAAAAAAGACTGAGGCGATTCCTCCATGGCGCGAAGTCCAGGGGGAGCGTTGACTTCTTTTCTTACTTCTGGTACGATTTTTTCCTCAACAATCTCCCTTACCTGCGGCAGTGTATTGAAAACATCCTGATACAAACGGGTAATTTCTTCTTTATTTAAATAAATCGCAGATAAAACAAAGAGGAATATAATAGCTAAAATAAGCGGAAATATCGAATGGTTTATTAAAGACCAAAACCTGCTCTTCATAGCTTACTCTTTCATAGCACTTTTCACTGCTCGATACAAACCTCCAGTAAGGGGAGTTTTGAGTACGATTCTTTTTTGCGCAGTCCGCGCTTAGTGACCCGACTAAGAATAGGATCGAACACCTTTCAAAACTACTTTAATAGGGTTTATACTACATTTCAGGAGTACCATATTACTTTGTAGGTTTTGATGGTTGTTTTAAACTCTTTTCGAGAAATTCTCCAAAATTATTAAAACCTCGCTCTTTTGCCTTTCTTCTAGAAATTCTAGTTATTTTAAGAAGCATTTCATCAATTGGTAGTTCTCCGACTGAATCTTTATGAACGTCACCCACGGAATAAATATGATAAGGAATTTGCTTATTATGTTTTATTGCTAAGGCTAATCTATTGTTTCCATCATGAAGAAGCAGTTCTCCAGTATCAGGATCTTTAATAATGACAATAGGGTCTAAATCATCCTGTTTATCTTCTGTAAAGATTGGCTCTAATTTTTCAAGATTGACGGGGTCAAGTAATTGTGTTCTGGTAGGGACAACTGTTGAAAGATCTAATGGTTTCTCTACTTCTGCTAAAGCCGCACTACTAAATTCACCTGCTTCTCCCATAATGCTAGTATATCAGATGTTGAAACTCAAAGAAAAACGGAGAAAACCGTAGAAAAGTGAGCCGCCAGGGAGTCGAACCCTGAACCTATTCCTTAAGAGGGAATTGCTCTGCCAGTTGAGCTAGCGGCCCAATTATTAACTTTACCAGTATACTACATGAAGTATCACGAGGCAAGAATTGCCTAAGATTAAATCTTGACTTAAGTAGTTCAATAGTTCAGACTACTAAATTATAGTATATGACAAAGTTATCAAAAAGATTCTTAAATAAAGAACTAGAAAAACATATCTTTGAACTCTTCATAAAAACAATCATTGACTTAAAATCTCCTGGCGAGACACAAGTTTTTATAGAAGATTTGCTGTCCCCAACAGAAAGAATAATGATTACAAAACGTCTTGCAATAGCAGTTTTACTGACTAAGGGATACACCTACGATGATATAGACGAGACATTAAAAGTTTCTCGAGCAACAATTATGAATGTTTCCTTGTGGCTTAAGAATGGGAAAAATGGTTACAGAAAAGTTGTTAATAAAATATTGGAAAGTCAGAAAAGAGAGTATTTAATCGATAAAGTCGAAGAAATACTTCTAAAACTGTCTCCGCCAAAACGCTATGGAAGCGCAGCTTTTGAAAGTAAGCAAAATACTGGAAGAAAACTGTTTAGAAGAAAATTAAGAAGAAAAACACTGTAAGCTATTGCTTTATTTTATAGTTTGATAGTTCAGACTATTGAACTATTCTTAAATATATTGTTTAGGGTTGATCAATCTTAAACCGGTATTATTTTTATCACAAACAACCATGCATAAAATCAAAACGAAAACACTAAAGGACTAATCTCACAAATCTAAAACTTGACATAATAATAGTTACAGTGATATAAAGTCTAAATCTTTTATGATTAGCATTTTAACCATTCTTGTAATATCGCTAGCCATCGTAATTACAGCACAAAATGCTACAAAAGATTCTGAAAAGAAGTCTGAATCTGCCATAAATTATCCAACTGAAATTCCATCGCAAACCCCAACTCCCACACTTTCTCCAACTCCCATCACCCACAATCAACCAACAGGTATACCCCCAACATCAACTCCTACAAACACACCAACTCAACCTACTCAGCCAAACTCGGATTTCCAATATCCCGGATCAACTCTGATAGAGAGAGTCGAAAGTACAACCATTTTTGAAAGCATTGATGATCCAAAAAAAATTACAGATTGGTACAAAGACAAAATAAAATCCATGAATATGAACGTCACTTCATTTATTCAGACAAGTACAAATGGCAAAGTTTTGAACAAATTGGCGGGAGCTAATGGTAAAACAGAGGCAAGAGTTGAAATAGAAAAACAGGAAAATTCTCAAATAGTTAAAATATCTGCGTCTGTCTATTGACAATTAAAATATCCTATGTTAGTGTAGGATAAATAACAAAACTGCCCAAAGTTTGGGCGGTTTTTTTTGTTTATGAGAAGGTTTATTCAAAATACAATAAGGCTTATTTTAAAATATAAAAAAATATTTGCTGTTATAGTGGTCATAATCGCTGTGATTACTGTTTTTAATATCGTACGGGGAGGTAAAGCAGAAACAAAAACATCTTCCAATACTCATGTTCAGAACCAAAAAATAGACGCACCTCAAGCCAAGGCAAAACAGGAAATAAATCAAACGTTTACTTTTTCTATAGGTGAAGAGAACAAAATTTTCTATACTATTGAAAGCGCAGAGCTTCAGGATGAAATTATTGTAAAGGGTCAACTGGCAAAATCCGTAACAGGCAAAACATTTATTGTAGTAACTCTCAAAGTTCGAAACGACAGCCAAGAGTTAATCGAGGTAAATACTCGTGACTACATTCGACTGACACTCAATGGCAATACTGGCGACAAAATAGCGCTTGAGATTCACAATGATCCAGTTTTGGTACAACCCATCTCTACAAAATCCACAAGACTTGGTCTCCCGATTAAAGACACAGACCAAAACTTGAGTCTTCACGTTGGAGAAATAGATGGAGAAAAAAAGGTCATTCCAATTCGTTTTGAGTGATAATTAAATAAAAGTCCAATGATAAAAAAAAGGCTAAAACTTACTAATTATCCACCCCTAATGGAAGAAATAAAAAAAGTGCTTAAAACTGTTTCGTATGGAAGTGTCGAAATCTACGTACAAGACAACAAAGTAACGCAGATGACGGTTAGAAATATAGTAAAAACAAAGTACGACTTAAACGAAGTTGAAGACGCGTTGGCAAAAAGCGGAATAGATATTAAAACTATACAAATAAGACAAAAGCATCCCCAAAATAGGGTATTGACAAAAGAAAATCAATAATATATAAAATATATCAGTTGACAATTTATAGTAATTTACTTTAGGACTTCAAACGTCCTAGCAGGATAAGCTGACCGCAAACGGAGGCTTCTCTAGATAACCCCGATTTAATCGGGGTTGAATAGAGGCGCCTCCGTTTTTTTGTTATACAAAAAAGAGGAGATGAAGTGTCCCCGATTTAATCGGGGGATCATAAAAAGAAAGGGGGTGAAATAAATGACAAAATTACAAAAAAGAATCATAACATCGGTCGCAGCCGGAGCCATTCTTTTGAATTCATTGACTGGGCTTGCTTTTGCAGGTACCACAATTCAAATCTCCGGAAACGGCAGCTTCTCAGAAAATGAAGCTGAAGTTACATCAAAGACCACCACGACTGTTGTTCAGTCAAACAATGCTGATGTCAATAACAATGTTGACGCAAACGCTTCAACAGGCGGCAATGACGCGAATGACAATACAGGTGGAGACGTTGCAGTAAAAACAGGGGATGCAAAGACGTCGGTCGACGTCTCAACAGCTGTTAATGCAAACCATGCAGATGTTGATGGATGTAACTGTGAAAGCGACACAGACGTATTGATATCCGGAAACGGATACAAGTCTGAAAACGAAGTTGAGTTGAAGACAAAAAATGAAGTTGAAGTGTTCCAGGAGAATAATGCAAGAGTCAGAAATGACATAGATGCTAATTCAAAAACTGGTTACAACGACGCAAACCGAAATACTGGTGGAGACGTTCTAATCAAAACTGGTAACGCAACAACTGAAGTGAGTGTCTCAACAAAAGCCAACGCCAATGTTGCTAAAGTTGGCAGCAATGGCAATGGCACAGATGTTGATCTTAGAATAGTTGGAAACGGTTCTTACAGCGAAAACGAGATTGAGCTGGATCTAAGCCAATTCATTCTGCTTGCTCAGGAGAACAATGCCTACATCGACAACGATGTGGACGCTAACTCAAAAACAGGCGGCAATGACGCGAATGACAATACCGGCGGAGATGCAGTAATCAAGACCGGAGACGCTATGACATCTGTTGAAGTTGACAATATGGTTAACTTCAATGCAGCAGATGTTGATTGCGGTTGCATATCAGACATCTTGGCAAAAATACACGGAAACGGATCAGATTCTGAAAACGAAATTGAGGCAGAAATTGAAAAAGAATTAGCTGTTTTTCAAGAAAACGATTCAGATCTAGACAATGATGTCGATGCTGACGCAAAGACCGGACACAACGAAGCAAAGAGAAACACTGGTGACTCTGGAACTGATCCAGAAGTAGAAACCGGTGACGCAACATCAGAAACAGACGTTGAAAATTCCGGAAACGTCAACACTTTTGGCTCTGGCGTTGATTTAGATTTAGACGGAATGGACTTAGACTTTGATTTTCACTTTGATCTAAGCCTTCTTATGGATCTACTTCACATGAGCTAATAAATTTGGGATTGTTGGAGTGTCTTGCTAGCACTTCGGCAGGACACTCAACAACCCAAAAAAAATATTATCCTGAATTTGAATTAGAATTCAAACATAAGAGTTCTGACTCAAGCACAGAATGAAATATGAAAAATAAAATGAAAAAACTGATAATACTGACAATAATATTTTCTCTAGTCTTTACGCAAAGCGCGTTTCCCGCAGTTGCCCTTGAAGCTCCATCTGCACCAGAAACGCCAACTGCGCCATCCCAGGATTCAACGCCAACGTCACCAGATGCGCCGCAATCTCCAACTTCAGACTCGGTAACAAATTCAGAGCTTCAACAGCCTTCTTCACCCGCTGAGACAAACGATAGAAATGAGTCAGACTCTACTCAACCTAAATCCACTAACCAAACTGCTTCTGAGGGCAATTCTACTGATGGAGGAACTGGGGACACACTTGTTAAAACAGGCGACGCCACGAATGATTCAAGTATTACGACACTTGGCAACAACAACACCTCGGCAGACGCAGATGCAAATCAGAGTAGTAGTGAAAGCGCAACTTCTATTGTAAACAAAAATAATGGCTCAAAATCCGAAAATACGGGTATTATAAGTACTGAAAAAAATTCCAATACTATTCAGGACAATAAAGCGAACGTTACCAATGGGCTGTCACAAGACACCAATACAGGAAAAAATGATGCTTCCAAAAACGTAGGGGATTCAGTCATAAAAACCGGAGACGCAAACACCAGTGGGACTGTTATAACAGGAGTAAATACCAATCTTGACGGGGTGTCAGTCTCCCAATTTAGCGTCGATGACGTCCAAACAGGTGATTTGGTTCTGGATTTTGCAGCGAATTGTATCATAAACTGCGGTGGCCCTACTACGGTTAAGAATACAGGTAACGGCACGGGGTCTCAAAATACGGGTGATGTAAACACCATCGAAAACGACAATACATTTCAAAATAACGACGCGTCCATCGAGAATGATTTGATCTTGTCTTCTAACTCTGGAGACAATACAGCCAACCAAAATACAGGAGGGGATTCATTTATACAAACAGGGGACGCCAATGTTTCGGCAAACGTCCTGACATTTGCGAACAATAATTTTTCAGGAAACGTAATACTTGGGGTCGTGGATATATTCGGAACTCTTAATGGGGATATCGTACTAACTGATGAGGCAATCGCCCGAGCAACAGGAGCAGCTTGCTCAACATGTCTCGGCAATACCACAGTATCCAATACAAATAACGGATCGGGGTCGGAAAGCGAGGCAAATGTGAACCGGGAAACAAATAATACGACTCTTCAAAACAATAACGCTAATATTGAAAACAATCTCAAATTCGACGCTCAAACTGGAAACAACACCGCAAATCAAAATACAGGAGGAGACACGTTTATTGAAACAGGCAATTCAGAAATAAATGCTCAGACGCTAAATATCGCAAATTCCAATATTGAGGGCGGCAACTGGTGGCTTGTGGTTGTCAATAAAGCAGGGCAATGGGTCGGGCAGCTATTGGGAGCGCCAACAGGATCCCTGATGGCAGGGTCTGAGGGAACGGAGTTTAATGTGGCCCAAAATGGAGAAATTACTGCGACAAATAATGGTAATGGTTCGGACTCGAACAACAATGCAACTGTAAATCAGGAAACAAATAATACCACCTCTCAAACAAACAATGCCAATATAGTAAATAACATAGACCTATCTGCAAATACAGGCGAAAACAATACATCACAAAATACTGGGGGCAGCAATACTATAAAAACAGGAGACGCGACTATAATTGCCAATCTTGTGAACTTTGTAAATAACAATATCGTGGGGAATCAAAAGCTTGTGGTAACAGTAGTCAATGTTTTTGGAGACTGGTTTGGTGACTTCGTAACTCCTGGATTTCAAAAAGAAAATAATACGGCTGAAGGAGAAAATGGAGACAACCTTGCATCAGAAAATACAAGCGCAGGCGGACCTTTAGAGTCTTCGCAAAACCAAAACTCTTCCAACGCGTCACAAGGAAGTAGCGATAACAGCACCAGCGTTAGCAGCGATCCAATCTCGACATCCAATACCTCTAATCCCTCTAGCCCTTCTTCTCCCTCTGTTTCTTCCAACCCCTCTAATTCGTCGTCTCAATCTAATTCATCTACCGCACTGGTTGCGGGAATCTCCAGTAGCCAAGCGCCTGACGCAAGCATAGATACTCCAATAAATACTGCCATCACCAAAGGAATTAGAATAAATTTGGCATGGATGTTCTTGATGATACCTGCTGCACTGATATATTTCCTAATCAAAAAGAAATTCAACCCGTTAAAACATTTCATTGAAAAAAAGAACTAAACTTCCTCACAATCCTTGAGTGTTCTTATAAATTCGGCTATAATAATCACGTTGCGCCTGTAGCTCAGTGGATTGAGAGCACTTCGCTTCGGACGAAGGGGTCGGGGGTTCGAATCCCTCCAGGCGCGCTTCATATGCCAAAAGGTTTTACATCGCTCCACAAACATGCAATAATTCTTGGAATTTTTGTAATCATATATTTTCTATACTTTACAACAGCAAGCTTTCTTCGCTACGATAATTTTTATACGGGTAGATTCGACCTGGGGAATATGGACCAGGCCGTATGGAACACCACCCAGGGCAGAATATTCCAAACAAACGGACAAGACGGCGAAATAATATCCCGGCATGCAGTCCATGCAGATTTCATACTGATACTCCTTGCCCCTTTTTATTTTATCTGGGAACATCCTAAAACTCTTCTTTTAATACAAACCTCAATCTTAGCGCTTGGAGCTGTTTTTGTTTATGCAATTTCAAAAAATGTATTAAAAAACAAAAACTTGTCGCTTGTCTTTGCCTTTCTATATCTATTTAATCCGGCTATGCAATATACCAATCTCTACGATTTCCATGCCGTAACCCTTGCGACGACCTTTTTATTGGGAGCTTTTTATTTTCTCTACCAAAAACGATATTTTCTTTTTTTGCTTTTTGCGCTACTTGCCGCGCTAACCAAAGAACAGATATGGATAATAATCGCTCTTTTTGGCCTTTATACCATCTTCCGATCCCGTATCAAAACCCTATCGACAATCCGATTAAGCAAACCGCAGATTCTTGGAATAGCAACTTTCATCGTATCTCTTGGAATTTTTTACCTCCTCATCTGGCACGTGATACCTCAGGCTCGAGAAGGAGGGCACTTTGCCTTATCTTATTATTCTGATTTTGGGGAATCACCGACAAATATCATAAAAAATATCTTTCTGTCTCCCCAAAAAACACTCGGGACTTTCTTTCAAAAAGAGCAATCAGACTATCTAACTCAACTATTTCTTCCATTAGGATTTTTCTCTTTGCTCTCGCCCTTATATCTTGTGTTTACCGCGCCCGATCTTTTGATAAATCTTCTAAGCTCCAACGACAATCTGCATCAAATATATTACCAATACTCCGCGGCAATAACGCCTTTTATCTTCATCTCTGCAATATATGGAACAAGAAGACTCAAGATTTGGTTCCCAAAAGTTTCTTATGCCCTTTTTGCATTCTACCTTCTGATTTCTACATTCTACGCTTCCTACTCCTACGGTCCATTGCCTTTTGCCAAAAAACCAAACATAGATATGTTTATCAAGCCACAAGAAAATAAAGAAGAAATTGAAAGCTATCTATCCCAAATTCCAAACTCATACAGCGTAGCGGCAACCAACAACGCAGGCTCTCATCTTTCGCAGCGCCAAGTAATTTATACTATTCCATATGGAATAGAAAAAGCAGATATTGTGGTCTTTTTGCTGAGCGACAAAAAATCTCAAGAGGAATTTGAAGATGAAGTCAAAACTGTAAAAAGCAATAAAAACTATAAAGAGGTCTATAGAATAAACCAATCATTTATAGTTTTTGAAAAACAATAATCCCCTTGTAAATACAATCCCAAGATATTATCATAAATAAGATGGTAAATATCATAAAATCAACAGGTGAGACAGAACCGTTTAGCGAAGAGAAACTCCGAGCTTCTATAAAAAGAGCCCGAATCCCGGATCAGATTCAGGATTTAGTTGTAAATCATGTAAAATCAAAACTTTATGACAACATGCCAACCTCAGAGATTTATCATCATGTATCGGAATTTTTCGAAAAATCCCCCCAGCCTTTCAATCGCACCAAGTATAGACTCAAAAGCGCCATTATGGAATTTGGTCCCACGGGTTATCCTTTTGAAGATTATGTCTCAGAGCTTCTAAAAAAAGATGGACATCAAACAGATATCAGGCAGACCTTAAACGGCAAATGCGTAAAACATGAAATAGATATTGTCGCCGAAAAAAACGGCAAAAAATCAATAATTGAATGCAAATTTCACAACAGAACGGAAGGAAGTACTCAAGTACACGTGTCTTTATATACCAAAGCAAGATTTGACGATCTAAAAGACATTCACAAATTGAATGACGTTTGGCTGGTAACCAATACTGGTATAACATCCGACGCCTTGGATTATGCCCTGTGCAGTGGTGTAAAAGTTATAACCTGGAAATACCCAGAAGGCAACGGGCTGAGGGATTTAATCGAAAAATTTGTGCTTCATCCCCTTACGGTCTTAACTACATTGTCTCAAGGTCAAAAACAAAATCTCCTGAACAATCATATGGTGCTATGTAGAGATGTTATAAACAAACCCGAAAGTCTCCAGATTTTAAATCTTCCCAAAGATAAAAAAAGCGAGATTCTTGAAGAAGCAGAATACGTCTGCAAATTGTAAAGTCTTACACTTGAGCTAATTTTGCTCTCTCATATTTATCCGCCATATAGCCGTTTGGCACAGTAGTAAGCTTATCCGCGTAAAGAAGAAAAGCATTTCGAATTGTATGGTCGCCAAAACGCTCGTTAATTTTATCGATAGTTTTTTGCAAAGAGTTCTTTCTTGCCGAATCAAAAAGAGACAGCTGTATATTTTCTTTATCTTTTAAATTCGAAACCCAAACGCTGATCTGTCTTATATACTCTGCTTTTTCATTCTGAGTGAAACGAAGAATCTCAAGACACGCTCTAAAAATTTCTTTCCCTGTATCTATGCATACCGAATAAGTCTCGCGTCCTCCAATGTTTATATTGCCTCTAAACGAAACTCCAATTGTCCGCGCTTTCTTGTTTAGTCTTCTAAGCTTTATACCAACTTCCTCGCAGAGTTCAAAAAGGTTTTGCATAACAATGCGCTTGTCATAAGTATTTCTGGGCAAACAATAGTTGCGGCCAACTGATTTAACCTCAGGCTTCATCGTATAAGGAACAACAGGGCTATCATCAAGGGCCAAACCGATATTTTTTAAAAAATGTCCCTCTGCATTTCCAAACTCAGAAATCAAAATAGATAGGGAAGCGGCGCGAAGTTGCAAAAGAGTGTATATGCCTATTTTGTTTAGCCGCAACTTTACTCGCTCTCCAATGCCGCATATATCTGTAAGCTGTGCATTTTTGTAAACTTCTTCCACCTTATTTAGCCCGATCTCAAACACCCCGTCTGGTTTTTTCAATCCCGATGCCAGTTTTGCCAGTAGTTTACTATAAGAAATACCTACCGAAGCGGTAATATACTCTCCGATCTCCGCTCTAATGCGCTTTTTTATTTCGGAAACAACGCCATATACCCCAGAGAACAAATGCTGCGTCTGAGTAATATCCATAAATAATTCATCAATAGAAAACAATTCAACAAAAGGAGAATAGTCTTTGCAAATATTTAAAAACTTTTTAGAAACCTCAAAATACTTCACAAAATCCGCAGGAACCAAAATTATCGAGGGACATAATTGCTTGGCAATATAAGTACGGGTACCTGTCTTGATGCCTAAAACCTTTGCCTCTCTGCTTGAGGCGATAATACAAGTTCTCCCGTTTTTCGCTGTAACTCCGATCGGTATTCCCCGAAGCTTGGGATCAAATTCCTGCTCAACGCTTGCGAAAAACGAATCAAAGTCGATATGAAGAATTATCCTATTGGATTCCATACTATAAAATTACTAGAAAAAAATACAAAAAACAATAGAATAAAAGAGAACATTCTATATCATTTATTTATGGTATAATAAATAAGAGCCCATCCGAAGCGAAAGCCTTAGGGGGGTTATTTTATGGACAAATTTGATTCAAAGAATATAAGAAATGTCGCTGTTATCGCGCATGTTGATCATGGCAAAACTACGCTTATAGACTTCATGCTCAAGCAGTCAAATACTTTTCGAGAAAATGAAGCTGAAATGCAGCAGACAACCATTCTTGATTCCAATCCATTGGAAAGGGAACGAGGCATTACAATTCTTGCCAAAAATACTTCTATTTATTACAAAGATTATAGAATAAATATTATAGATACCCCAGGCCACGCGGATTTTTCAGGAGAGGTAGAAAGAACGCTCAACATGGCAGACGGAGCGCTGCTCATAATTGACGCTCAGGAAGGACCTATGCCTCAGACAAAATTTGTTCTAAAAAAAGCGCTTGAATTAAAACTCAAAGTAATTGTTGTTATCAACAAAATTGATAAAAAGTTGGCAGATGTCAATTCATGCATTGAAAAAACCAACGATCTTTTTTTGGAACTCGCGACTACCACAGAACAGCTGGATTTTCCAATTATTTATGCTATAGGAAGAGAAGGAAAAGCTTCGGAAAAATTGGAAGATGTTGAAAAAAGCGAAAATCTTGAACCCATAATGCAAGCTATTATAAATACAATTCCTACGCCAAAAATCGAAGAAGGGTCATTTAAAATGGTTGTATCAGCGCTTGACTATGACACGCATAAAGGAAAACACGCTATAGGCAGAATTCAAAAGGGGAGTTTGGAAAAAGGCCAAAAAGTGATTCTTATAAATTCAGAGGAGCAAAAAATTTCAGCAACAATTGATTCAATATATATAAATCATGGGCTTAAAAAAGAAGAAAGGAACCATGTTGTTGCGGGTGAAATTGTGGAATTGACCGGTATCGAAAAGGTTTCTATCGGGGATACCATAACAGACCCGTCAGATCCAACTCCGCTTCCAAGGATAAAAATAGAAGACCCGACAATAAGAATAGCTTTTTTTGCCAACACAAGCCCTTTTGCGGGAAAAGAAGGAAAATTCTCTAATTCTAGGCAGTTATATGAAAGGCTGCAAAAAGAACTTGAAACCAATGTAAGTCTAAAGCTGGAAGTCCAAGAAGATAAATTCATAGTATCTGGCAGGGGAGAGCTTCATTTATCAGTTCTAATTGAAACTCTAAGACGGGAAGGATACGAATTTCAAGTTGGAAGACCTGAGGTAATTACCAAAAAAATAGACGGTGTCGAGATGGAACCGGTTGAAGATCTTATTATCGATGTTCCTGATGAATTTCAAGGAGTTGTAAGTAAAGAACTTGGAGAAAGAAGGGGAGATATGACCAATATGGAGGCAAACGGCAAAGGAATGACAAGATTTGAATATAAAATCCCATCTAAAAATCTATTGGGACTTAGAAATATTTTGTTAACAAATACCAAAGGAACAGCAATTATAAATACTATGTTTGATAAATATGCGCCTCTTACTCCATCAATTCCAAAAATCAGAGACGGTGTTCTTATAGCTTCAGAACCGGGAATGGCGCTGACATATGGACTTAACAATGCGCAAGGCAGAGGAATAACTTTTATAGAACCGGGTACGCCTGTATATGAAGGCATGATAATTGGACAAAATAGTAGAAATGAAGATATAGATATAAATGTTACTAAAGAAAAGAAACAAACAAATATGAGAGCGTCTACAGCCGATGCGTCGGTAGTGCTTACTCCTCCTGTCAAAATGAGTCTTGAACAATATTTGGATTTTCTGGAAGAAGATGAGCTTTTGGAAGTAACGCCAAAAAGCTTGAGACTTAGAAAAAAATACCTCACCAAACTCGACCGCGTCAGACACGAACGAAATCAAAATTAAATATTTTAAGCCTATAGTTGACATTTATTTACTTCTCAGATATAATATCCTACTATGTCGGAAATTTTAAAACCATCTAGTGTTAATAAAAACAAAGCTAATTGGCTTCAAAGAACTGCTCTAACGGCATTGGTGCTTACCGGCTGCAATGCCAGTATTAATGAACAAAATTTAGAACAAACACCGCAACCTGTTCCTACTCCATCAGGTAAAAATATTCCGTCTGAATTAGAATTTGTGAATACACCAACATTAACCCCTACTAAAACTCCCGCTCCAACAGAAATACTTTCCTACATGGTTCAACAAACACCAACCGCACCAAGAGAATACTTAGTATACAACTGCGAGCCATTTAATGTACCTGATTGGGAAGCGCATAATGCAAAAGAGTTTGCTTGTCCCAAAAAATCCGCGGGTGAGGATGAAAGAGTTAATATTACTCTTAGAAAAAATGGAGAGGGTGTTTCTGCAGGAACATCAATATCTAATAGTAAAGATCCCGGCGAAAAAACAATAATTAATTTTATGCCATTTAATGATAAAACAGCGTTTACAAGTCCAATCAATGACAATTGCAGAATTGAAATCACTACTTCAAATCAACCTGATTCCTTAAGAGTCGACCAGGTCTGTAAAATTAAATAACTTTACCCCATATAATTCGATTCCTGTGATGTCATGTCAAGAAGTGATATAATCCCCTCATGAATTTGGCCTTTCGATTGCGACCGCAAAATCTTGATGAATTTGTCGGGCAGGAACATCTGGTTGGAAAAGGAAAAATTCTCCAAAGAATGATGGAGCAGAAACAGGTATCCTCGATGATCTTTTGGGGACCA